>Ga0070669_100000475_pt1 | contig 30512 bp, 28 predicted proteins | sample KBSS53metaG_FD_64680 | JGI IMG/M metagenome (GOLD analysis project Ga0070669, IMG submission 64680) | Switchgrass rhizosphere microbial communities from Kellogg Biological Station, Michigan, USA - KBS S5-3 metaG | ecosystem: Host-associated > Plants > Roots > Rhizosphere > Soil ...
TTCAGGCCACGGGATCGCAGAGTGGGGAAGAAGTTCGTGTCGAAAACCATATTGACGGTCGATGACTCGAAAAGCATGCGGATGCTGCTGCGCAGTGCGCTGACGCAGCGCGGCTATGTCGTCCACGAGGCCGAAGATGGTGTCGAGGCGCTCGAATGGCTCGGCCAGAATGAGCCGCATCTCGTCATCACCGATATCAACATGCCGCGCCTCGATGGTTTCGGTCTGATTGAGACGTTGCGGGCGCAAACACGTTGGGATTCAACGCCCATCCTGGTGCTGACCACGGAAAGCTCGGACGACAAGAAGGCGCGCGCGCGCAAGGCGGGCGCCACGGGCTGGATCGTCAAGCCGTTCGATCCCGAGAAATTGGCGTCGGCTGTGCGGCGCGTCATTCATTGAGAGGTATAAGTCATGATCCATCAACTCATCACTTTTCAGATCGGCGAGCAATATCTGGGCGTCGACATCATGGCGATCCGCGAGATTCGCGCATGGTCGCCCACCACCCTGCTTCCCAAGGTGCCGCAGCATGTTCGCGGCGTCGTCAATTTGCGCGGTACGGTGCTACCGGTGATCGACCTTTCCTCCCGCCTGGGCTGGGGGTTGATCGAGCCGACCCAGCGCCACGTGATTATCGTCGTGCGGATCGCCGACCAGCTGCAGGGGCTGATCGTCGATGCGGTCAATGACATCGTCACGATCAATGGCGAGGACCTGCAGCCGCCGCCGAATATGGGCGACGGCTCCTTTGGCTTCCTTGAAGGCTTGGTTTCGGTCGATGACCGGATGGTGATGGTGCTCTCGCTTGAGGCGCTCGGGCTCGATCAGGATGTCGCCGCGCTCGGCGAAGCCGCCTAGTTCAGTATTTGGGTTGAAAGCACCGATCCATGACTAATGCCCGCGTTCTGATCGTCGATGACTCGCTTACAATGCGGGCGTTGATCGCGCAGATCCTCGAATCTGCGGAGGGCATTAGCGTAGTCGGTGCCGCCGCCAACGCCGACGAGGCGCGCGAGATGATCGTTGCCCATAAGCCCGACGTCATGACGCTCGATATCGAAATGCCCGGCATGAACGGTCTCGAATTTCTTGAGGAGACAATGCGCGAGCGGCCGATGCCGGTCGTCATGCTCTCCACCCTGACGCAAAAAGGCGCCAAAGCCTCAATCGAGGCGGCGCGGCTTGGAGCGGTCGACAGCTTTCCAAAGCCGACCTCGACCTCGATGGAAGAGTTTAACCGGCTCGCTCCGAAACTGGTGGCCCTCGTGATCGCGGCTGCCACCGGCAAGGTGCTGAGCACCGAGGAGCGCGCAGAACGCCGCGCCCGCCGTCCGGCGGCTGCCAGCAATTACCGTTGGAACGGCAAGATGATCGCCATGGGCGCTTCCACCGGCGGCGTCGAGGCGTTGTTCGATCTGCTGCCGCGTTTCCCGGAGAATTGTCCGCCAACGCTGATCGTCCAGCAGTTCGGCAGCGGCTTCACCGACGCTCTTATCGAGGAGCTCAATTCGGTCACCCATGCGACGGTGACGCCTGCGGTCGACGGGACGCCCATCCAGCAAGGCCACATCTATATTCCCACCAGCGAAGCGGCGCATATGGTGATCGACCGCTGGCCCAACCCGACCGTGCGGTTGCTGCCGGCCGATCCCGTCAACGGGCGCCGCCCCTCGATCGACCTTCTGTTCGCGACCATCGCCAAGACTGCACGCTCCGATGCCATCGGCGTCATGCTGACCGGCATGGGCAAGGACGGAGCGGCGGGGCTGAAGGCGCTACGGGTCGCCGGCGCCAAGACGATCTGCCAGGATCAGACAAGCTGCGTGGTCTATGAAGCGCCGGCGGCCGCCAAGGCGATCGGCGCCGTCGAGATCGAACTGCCACTCGATGCCATCGCGGGCGCGGCGCTTGAAGCCTGCCGCGAAGTGCCGAGCAAAGCGGCCTGATGTCCAAAGACCATCACCACAGCGGCCCCAGCCAGGAAGACCGCGCGATCCTCGCGCTGTTGGCGGAAGAGTTGCTAAGTGCGCGCGTCCAACTGGAAAATCTCGCCGATACGCTCTGCGCCGACCAAGCGGTGGTGACGCGGCACATGTCGGCGTTGCAGACACTGGACAGCGTCGGCCAGCGGCAGGCGGTGATCGCACAGATCATCAGCGCCAACGACATAACCAGTACCGCCCGCGCCGTCTCGCTCGAAGCAATCGCGCGGCGCCTTTCCGGCAGCGCCGCCTGAGATTCGTATCCAGTTGCAGATCTGCTGCCCGCAAGGTCCAGGCCTTGCGGAGGAAACGCATTTTGGGGATGCAACCACCCTGACGCGTAAATCTCCCAAATGAGCGGCCTAAAGAATATCGTTTTTGGTCGTTAACCTAGAAAGGACGTGTTTCAGCGGCCTGCATCTGGCGAAATTAATGTTGCGGAGGCAAAACGGTTAAAGTTCCAGTAACCCTTATTCGTGGTTTCTTAGATAAATATGCTTTAACCGCACCATGAAGTAATCTCTGAAGAGAGCGAATCTAACTTCGCTTCATTGCTTTCGGCAATGGGGTTCAAGTTGCTTCGCGTAATTGCTTCCTATCGCAACTCATTCAAGCTTGCCGCCAGCTTGCTGCTGGCTTGTGCGTCTCCACTGTTCCAGGGAAATGTCGGCAGACTGGACAATTTCCAGGAGCGGACCCTCGCCGCGCATAATCGCGAGCGGGCCGTCCTGAGAATAGCCCCACTGGAATGGGATGAAGGCCTTGCCGCCGACGCCGCGCAGTGGGCGCAGCATCTCACCCGCGTGGGCTATCTGGTTCATTCCGAAGACAATCCTTACGATCCCGATCCCCAGGGCGAAAATCTCTGGGCCGGCACCGCGGGCTATTACAGCGCCGATGCTATGGTTGGCCTCTGGATTGCCGAAAAGCGCAACTTCAAGCCGGGGATTTTTCCCGCCAACAGCCGTACAGGCAATTTAGAGGATGTCGGCCACTATACCCAGCTGATGTGGCGATCGACGCATAAGGTCGGCTGCGCGCTGGCGCGCGGGCGCAGCGACGAGTTCATGGTGTGCCGCTACAGCGAAGGCGGCAACGTTATAGGCGAGCGTCCGTTCTGAGCTCCTCGACGCGGTCGAGAATCTCCTGCTCCTCATCGGTCGGTTCCTTGCGCGTCATGCGCACTGCGCCGCCGATCAGCGTAAAGCCAACCAGAAGCTGAAGCCAAGTATGCGGCTCAGGAACGCCGCCCACCCCGGGCAAGCCCGGTGTTCCCGGAACGACAGGTGGATTGCTGGGGCCAACTCCTGGACTGCCAGGGTTGGTGCCCGGCAGGCCTGGCGTTTTCGGCCGCAGTGCGAGAATGGGGCCGATCGGCAAGGGCGCCCTGCTGTCTGGCAAGGAGCGCGGAAATGCGGCCGGAACCACATCCGGAAAACCGGTGCCGAGCGGCGTAGCGCCGATCGTCGTGCACGGGGCAACTATGGGCACGGGTACCGCGCGCTCGCGCGTCTTTGGCAGCGCATATTCATGTGGGGCGGTCGCCCGGTGGACAGCGTTGCGAACTTTCGGAACCGCCATTGTCAGTGTTCCCGCCCCGACTACCGGGCAGACACAGGTGGCGATCAACCTAGCCGTCCTGGACGCGACAATCGACGCAAGCATGACTTATCCCCTGTTGGTGTCCTATGACGTCGGCCAATTTTAGCTCAACCCGTCGTGGATTACGAACGCCTTAACCACCTTTTCCACCAACACACGTTAAAAAGCGGTTAAGCATATCCGTTATCCGAACAATCACTTGTGGAACGGTCGAAACCCCGTCTTTCATCCCCGCCGCCGCAGGCAATTCCACTGCGCTCTATTCCAATTGCCAACACGCGACAGGCAGGCTGGTTCATTGAAGCGGCCTTGCTAACGGATTTTCCACAACCGCTGCAGATGCTTGGGCTGTCGAGTCGCGCTTGATGTGCTAAAGCCGCGCAGCTGAATTGCGCCAGGCTCTGTGCTGGTTTATACCGCGCCGATACGCCTCGGTAGCACGTTCGGACCAGAACGCGGCCGCCGGGGCGCGATCTTTTTTGAAGCACCGAAAGGCTCGCCGCATGTCTCGCCGCCGCCAAATCTACGAAGGCAAGGCCAAGATTCTCTATGAAGGCCCGGAGCCCGGCACGCTCATCCAATATTTCAAGGATGATGCCACCGCGTTCAACGCGCAGAAAAAGGGCACCATCAGCGGCAAGGGCGTGCTCAACAACCGCATTTCCGAACATATCTTCACCTTGCTCGGCCATATCGGGGTGCCAACCCACTTTATCCGCCGGCTCAACATGCGCGAGCAGCTCATCCGCCAGGTCGAAATCGTTCCGATCGAGGTGGTCATCCGTAACGTGGCTGCCGGATCGCTGGTCAAGCGGCTCGGGATTGAACAGGGCACCCAGCTTCCCCGCACGATCATCGAATATTATTTCAAGGATGACGCGCTTGGCGATCCCATGGTGTCGGAGGAGCATATCGCCTGCTTCGGCTGGGCAAGCCAGGAAGAGATGCACGACATCGCGGACATGGCGATCCGGGTGAATGATTTCATGTCCGGCATGTTCGCGGCGATCGGCATCCGGCTGGTGGATTTCAAGCTCGAATTCGGCCGCATCTGGGAAAATGACTATTCCCGCATCATCCTCGCGGATGAGATCAGCCCGGACGGCTGCCGGCTGTGGGATATGGCGAGCGGCGAAAAGCTCGACAAGGACCGCTTCCGCCTCGATCTCGGCGGCGAAGTGGAAGCCTATCAGGAAATCGCCCGCAGGCTTGGCCTGATGCCGGAAGATGCCGAGAACACGATCCTCGACCTCGACAAGCACCGCAAGAGCCGGGGGAAATAGTTTTCCCCCACCGCCTTTTTAGAGGCTGTTAACCAATCCGGGTTCATAACCGCGGCGAAGAACTTCAAGTTCGCCGAGGGACCCAAGATGCGTAAGCCACTTCTGCTCGTAAGCCTCACTGCGCTCGCCGCCTGCAGCGGCGGCGGCCCCCAGACCGCGGGCGGAACCGCGGTGACGGGCGGCGGCGCACCGGCGGTCTCGAACAATAACGGCACATTCGTAAATCCGACGCAGCAGAAGACCTACTCCGCGATCGGAGGCGTACAACATTACGCCTACAGCACGGATGAAACGAATACGCGTCAGCAGTTCAATCAGCTCTACGCCGGCAATGCGTCGACGGCACGCAACAGCGGCATCACGATTTCCTATGATCCGCGCGACGCAATCTTCGAGCTCACGATTGCAGACGGTAAGGCAGCGGTAAACCAGACCATCCGCTTCCAGGATCCCGCCCATCGGACAGACTTCGGGGGCGCCTCGCAACCCCAGGGCGGCACGCCCGACATTCCAGGCAAAGGCATCCAATATCTTCAGGTAGGAGGCACCGGCGGCAGCGGTCAGCTTCGTTACGATCTCACCCAGTCCGACACCTTTCCGATTGGCAATGCAAATGCCTCGCGCGACGTCTCGACATTCTTTTACCAGAAGCCCGGTACGACGACGAGCTACGTCACTTATGCCGGTTATCTCCGCAATCAGACGAGCGTGGTGGAAGTAACCGACCCTAACAACAACAAACACCTCCAGCAGAACAATATTCTGGACCGCGCCGCTTTCGTCTTTGGCGAGCGCACCGATAACGCCAACGTACCGAAAACGGGCACAGCAACCTACACCGGGGACATGCTCGCGACGATGGTTTACAATCCGTTGTTCGATATAGATCCGACTACACCGAGCTATCTCCAGTGGATCTCAGGATCGCAGACAACCAATGTCGATTTCGGTGCGAATACGTTCACGACCTCTCTGACTGGCACGGTGACCGACCCACTCTATGACGTATACACGTCGCGTACGCATGTGGTGAATGGCGGCGCCAGCTTCACCGCTTCAGGCGCTGGGACCATCGATCTCGTTAACAAAGGCGGGTTCACGGGCCAGTTCAACTCGGCTTCGTTCAGCCAAGGCGGATCGACATCTCCTGTTAACATTGCTGGATCAAGCATCGACGGCGCCTTTTACGGCCCTAAAGCTGACGAAGTTGGCGGCGGTTTCCGCGTCGTCGGCGGCACGCCGGATCAGCGGATCGACATTCTCGGAGCATTTACCGGCAAGAAGCCCTGACGAAAGCTCCGGGGGGTGCGCATTTCTCTGTTTCGCCGCCTGCTGCTGGCGCTTGGCGCCAGCGCGCTGGTGGGGCTTTCGCCGGTCCCGGATAGCCCTGCCCTGCAGAATTGCAGCAACGGTATGTGCAAGGTGCAGATGACCGCGCCGCAGCTTCTCTCCGCCGCTGAAAATGCTGTTCTTGCCAAGCGCTACGACGAAGCCAAGCCGATGCTGGCGGCACTCGCCAACGCGCCCGAATTCTCCATGCAGCGCCATTTCCTGCAAGGCTATATGGCGGCGCAGACCAACGACCTGCACGGCGCCGAGAATGAGTTCCGCGCCGTGCTGCGCGACCGGCCGGACATGACGCGTGCGCGCCTGGAACTGGCGGGGGTACTGCTTCGCGAAGGCAAGGAAGCCGCGGCCGACCATCATTACCGGCTGGCCGAGGAAGATTCGGAGGTGCCACCCGAAATCGAGCAGACCATCCGCCAGGTGCGCGGCTATATCCGCAGCCATCGCAACTGGACGTTCAATGTCGATTTCGGTCTCGCGCCAGACAGCAACATCAACAGCGCCACCGACGCCGCGACCGTGCCGATCTTCGGCACCCAATATCCGCTCGACCCGAGTGCCCGGCGCAAATCGGGCGTGGGGCAAATGGCCGGTGCGAGCGGCAGCGTGCGGCTGCGGCTCAAGGACGGCCTTGCCATGGTGGTCGACGCCAACGGCCAGTTCACCAACCAGCGCGGCAGCGATGCTGACGATCTGTCCGCTTTAATCGCGGCCGGCCCCGAACTCACGATGAAGAATGGCGCGCGCATTGCCGTGCAGGCGCTCGGCTACACGCATCTCTATGGCGGCAAGGTCGCGCAGCAGGGCCCGGGCGTGCGCGTCTCCTATCAGCAAAATCTGAACAAGGGCGCGCGCGTTTCGGCGCTGTTTGATGTGCGAAGCGTCAATTCCCATTTTTCGAGCGCCTATGACGGGACGAGCTATTCCGCTTATCTGACCTATGAGCGGGTAGTGCATCACTCGCTGGTGGCATCGGCGACGATTTTCGGCCGCCGCGACGATCTGCGTTCAGGCGGCTATTCGAACAAGGAAATCGGGTTGAACTTCGGCATTGGCGGCGAGCTACCGAAGGGCATTAACGCGGGCCTTTCGGCCGGCATTTCGCGGGCGCTGTTCGATGATCCGATTACCGCCTTCGACCCCGACCGGCGCAAGGACTGGCGCTACAGCGCGCGTGCCTATCTGGGCCTTCGCTCGATCCGGGTGATGGGCTTCTCGCCCTCGATCACCTACACCTGGTCTCATACGTCGACCAACGTGCCGCTCTATCGCGTCGAGCGGCATCGCGCGGAATTCAGCCTCGCCCGCTATTTCTGAGCGGCTGCCTCCCGCTCCAACAGTTTTTCCTTTCTATCCAGCCCATAGGCATAGCCGCCAAGGCTGCCATCGGTGCGCATCGCGCGATGGCAGGGAATAAGCACTGCGACGGGATTGGCGCCACAGGCTGAGCCCGCGGCGCGGACTGCTTTGGCATTGCCCGCGCGCGCAGCCAGCGCAGCATAGCTTGCGGTTTCGCCGGGCGGGATGCGCGAAAGCTCGCGCCATACCGCTTCCTGAAACGCCGTGCCGCGCACATCGAGCGGCAAGCTCGGCATTCGCGCCGGCTGTTCGACCGCGGCTATCGCCTCCTCTGCCAGCCGGGCAAGCGCATCGCCGCCTTCCAATATTTCTGCATTGGGAAAGCGAGTGCGCAAAGCGCTTTCGTCTTCATCGAAGGACAGGCGGCAGATCCCTCGCTCAGTCGCGGCGATGAGCATCATTCCCAGCGAAGTGGGCACGATCGTCCAACGGATGGTGACGCCCTGCCCGCCTTTGCGCCAAATGCTTGGTGCCATCCCCAATCGCCCCTTCGCATCCTCATAGAAGCGGCTGGGCGCAGAATAGCCAGCTTCGTAAATGGCGTCAGTCACGCTGCTTTCGCTGGCAAGCGCCGCCTCAGCCTTCCTGGCGCGCAATGCCCGTGCATAGCCGACCGGGGTCAGACCCGTGGCGCGCTGAAAGACACGATGGAAATGATGCGGCGCATAGCCTGCGGCCGCCGCGATCGCGTGCAACGGTGGCACCACTTCACTCGCTGCGATGAAATCAGTCGCCTTTGCCACCGCTTCCTCATCGCGCGCCACATCGTCGGGCCTGCAGCGCAAGCAGGGGCGCAACCCTGCCTCGCGCGCCTCGGCGCTATTGGCGAAGAAGCGGACATTGTTCCGCGCGGGATGCCGGGCCGCACAGGACGGGCGGCAGTAAATGCCGGTCGTCAGCACCCCGGTGACGAAGCGTCCGTCGAATTTTCGATCGCGCCTGAGCACAGCAGTCCAGGCAGAATTCGGATCAAGCATGGTCTGTTCCAGAACGCTGAACGGTGGCGGCGAAGCATCCCGGTGCGGCGTAATGCGCATGAATATAGGCTATTGCGGGGTCTTCAAACAGGGTGCGAATGGCTGCATCTGCCTGGCCGGGCGCAGCCAATGCTGCGGTATGCAGCATCGCCCCCCGATCGAACGCCCGGAGCGCTATAGGGCGGCGGCCGAGCGCTGGTGGTATAGTCCCGACATAGGTTGCCGCGTGCCGCGCCCGTTCACTGATGTAGATGGCGTAAGAGGAGCGGAACGGCGTCGCCACGTCGTGCGACACATAATTCATGAGCAGCAATGTTTCTCCCGGCTCCGCGTCGGTCAAAGTCACGCGGCACGGAAAGCCGGGGTTCACATCGGCGGTGACGCGAGTAACGCCATGCCGGGCAAGCTGCTCCGCCGCCGCGCCGACCAGCGAAGCGAAGCGTGCCGGGTGGATTCCGCTGATATGATAGCTCATCTCAGTCTCCTATTGGTAACAGAACCGATATATGTGCTTGATCAAATGGCAGCTTCCCGTTGCTTGCGTTCAAAGCAGCGGACTCATCTTGCATCGCAGCACCGCCCCTGCTAACCGGCCCGCGAACCGTGCGGGGACGCCCTAAAGGCGCCCCCTTTTCTGCATGGATCGAATCCAAGGGGACGATAACAGAGTGGAACAATCCGGCGGCATTCAGGCTAGCCTCAGCGGGCGCTACGCAACGGCGCTGTTTGAGCTGGCGCGTGACGCGAAGCAGATCGACACCGTCTCCGTGAGTCTTGCCAAGCTCAAGGCGGCGCTTTCCGAATCGGAAGATTTTCGCCGGCTGGTGACGAGCCCGCTGGTCTCGCGCGAAGACGCTGTGAGGGCAATCGATGCCACCTCAACCACACTGACGCTGGACGATTTGACGAAGAAGTTCGTCGGCGTGCTGGCGACGAACCGCCGGCTTGGTCAGCTCAATGCGGTAATCCGCGCCTTCAACTTGCTGGCTTCGGCGCATAAGGGCGAAACCACTGCGATCGTTACCTCTGCCCATCCGCTCGATGACGATCAGATTGCCGCGCTCAAATCGAAGCTCAAGGCCGAGCTGATGCGCGATGTCGCACTCGATCTCAATGTCGATCCATCCATTCTGGGCGGCCTGATCGTGAAGGTCGGCAGCCGCCAGGTGGATAGCTCGATCCGAACCAAACTCAATACCCTCGCCAAGGCGATGAAAGGCTGAACATGGATATCCGCGCCGCAGAAATCTCCAAGGTCATCAAGGACCAGATCGCCAGCTTCGGTTCCGAAGCGCAGGTGTCCGAAGTCGGCCAGGTGCTGTCGGTCGGCGACGGCATCGCCCGCATCTACGGCCTCGACAATGTCCAGGCCGGTGAGATGGTGGAATTCGCCAATGGCATCAAGGGCATGGCGCTCAACCTCGAGGCCGACAATGTCGGCGTCGTGATCTTCGGCACCGACGCGGAAATTCGCGAAGGCGACATCGTGAAGCGCACCGGCACCATCGTTGACGTGCCGGTCGGCAAGGGCCTGCTCGGCCGCGTGGTCGATGGCCTCGGTAACCCTATCGACGGCAAGGGCCCGATCGAGGCGACCGAGCGCCGCCGCGTCGAAGTGAAGGCTCCGGGCATCATCCCCCGCAAATCGGTGCATGAGCCGGTGCAGACCGGCCTCAAGGCACTCGATGCGCTCGTTCCGGTCGGCCGCGGCCAGCGCGAGCTGATCATCGGCGACCGTCAGACCGGCAAAACCGCCGTTGCGCTCGACACCTTCATCAACCAGCGCGAGATCAATAAGTCGGGCGACGAGGGCCAGAAGCTCTATTGCATCTATGTCGCGATTGGCCAGAAGCGCTCGACCGTCGCGCAGATCGTCCGCGCGCTCGAAGAGAATGGCGCGATGGAATATTCGATCGTCGTCGCCGCGACCGCCTCGGAGCCCGCGCCGCTCCAATTCCTCGCACCCTATACCGGCTGCGCCATGGGCGAATATTTCCGCGACAATGGCATGCACGCCGTCATCGTCTATGACGATCTCTCCAAACAGGCCGTCGCGTACCGCCAGATGTCGCTGCTGCTACGCCGTCCGCCGGGCCGCGAAGCCTATCCGGGCGACGTGTTCTATCTTCACAGCCGCCTGCTCGAGCGCGCCGCCAAGATGAACGACGCCAATGGCAATGGCTCGCTGACCGCGCTGCCGGTGATCGAAACCCAGGCGGGCGACGTGTCGGCCTACATTCCGACCAACGTGATCTCGATCACCGATGGCCAGATCTTCCTCGAAACCGACCTGTTCTACCAGGGCATTCGCCCGGCGATTAACGTCGGTCTTTCGGTCAGTCGCGTCGGTTCGGCCGCGCAGACCAAGGCGATGAAGAAGGTCGCGGGTTCGATCAAGCTCGAGCTTGCCCAGTATCGCGAAATGGCTGCATTCGCGCAGTTCGGCTCGGATCTCGACGCTTCGACCCAGAAGCTGCTCAACCGCGGTGCGCGCCTGACCGAGCTTCTGAAGCAGCCACAATTCAACCCGCTGCCGTTCGAGGAGCAGGTCGCCTCGATCTTCGCGGGCGTGAACGGTTATCTCGATGCTATCCCAGTGAATGCGGTCGTCCGCTTCGAAAGCGGCCTGCTGGCGGACCTCCGCTCGAAGCATGCTGACGTGCTCAAGGGCATTCGCGAGACCAAGGACCTCGGCGACGACCTCAAGGGCAAGTTGAAGGACGCGGTCGAAGCTTTCGCCAAGACGTTCGCGTAAGAAACCGGCCGTCACCCTGAACTTGTTTCAGGGTCCACCGGGCCGCAATCCCGGACGGCGCAAGTGGCAGAGTGGATGCTGAAACAAGTTCAGCATGACGATTAGGTAGGAACGACAGGGGTTTAAGTGGCAAGTCTCAAGACCCTCAAGATCCGGATCGCCTCGGTCAAATCGACCCAGAAGATCACCAAGGCGATGAAGATGGTGGCCGCCGCCAAGCTGCGCCGGGCGCAGCAGGCGGCCGAGGCTGGCCGTCCTTATTCCGAGCGGCTGGCGGCGGTGATGGCGAGTCTGGCCTCCAAGGTCACGGTTGGCCCGCAGTCGCCCAAGCTGCTGGCGGGCACCGGCAAGGACGATATCCATCTGCTGGTGGTCGCGACATCCGAGCGCGGCCTCGCCGGTGCGTTCAACAGCAACATCGTCAAGCTTGCCCGTAAGACCGCTGAGGAGCTGATCGAGCAGGGCAAGCAGGTCCGCTTCTATCTGATCGGCAAGAAGGGCCGCGCGGTGATCGCGCGCCTCTATCCGGGCAGGATCGTGCATCAGGTCGATCAGAGCCACATCAAGAATGTGAGCTTCGCCGACGCCCATGAGGTTTCGGAGGATTTGATCAGGCGCTTTCACGCCGGCGAATTCGATGTCGCGCACCTCTTCTTCGCCCGCTTCCGCTCCGCGCTGGTGCAGGAGCCGACGGAAATCCAAATCATCCCCGTTCCGCTCACGGCCAATGCCAATGTCGCTGGCCAAGCTGCTCAAGCTGCACCGGAATATGAGCCCGACGAGGAGGAAATCCTCGCCGACCTGCTGCCGCGCAATGTCGCCGTCCAGCTCTTCCGCGCGATGCTTGAAAATGCCGCGTCCGAGCAGGGCAGCCGCATGACCGCGATGGACAATGCAACGCGCAATGCCGGCGACATGATCAACCGCCTAACCATCCAGTACAACCGCACGCGTCAGGCCGCGATCACCACCGAACTCGTTGAAATCATCTCGGGCGCTGAAGCGCTCTAAGGACCCGAAAGCAAGGAAGTTAAGATGCTGAAGCCCAGATCTCTCGCGACGACCAACAATGTCGGCCGCATCAGCCAGGTCATCGGTGCTGTCGTCGACGTCACGTTCGAAGATAACCTGCCGGCGATCCTGTCTGCGCTCGAGACGAAGAATGGCGAGAACCGGCTCGTCCTCGAAGTCGCCCAGCACCTCGGCGAGAACACGGTCCGCACCATCGCGATGGACGCGACCGATGGCCTCACCCGCGGCCAGGAAGTCACCGACACCGGCTCGCAGATCCGCGTTCCGGTCGGCCCCCGCACCCTTGGCCGCATCCTCAACGTCATTGGCGAGCCGATCGACGAGCGCGGCCCGGTCGATACCGATCTCAGCGCGCCGATCCATGCCGAAGCTCCGCTGTTCATCGATCAATCGACCGAGACCAGCATTCTGGTAACCGGTATCAAGGTCATCGACCTGCTCGCGCCTTATGCGAAGGGCGGCAAGATCGGCCTGTTCGGCGGCGCCGGGGTGGGCAAGACCGTGCTCATCCAGGAACTGATCAACAACATTGCCAAGGGCCATGGCGGCACCTCAGTGTTCGCGGGCGTGGGCGAGCGCACCCGCGAGGGCAACGATCTTTATCACGAGTTCCTCGACGCCGGTGTTATCGCCAAGGATGCCGATGGCAACCCGACGCCGGACGGCTCCAAGGTGGCGCTCGTGTTCGGGCAGATGAACGAGCCGCCGGGGGCGCGTGCCCGCGTCGCGCTCTCAGGCCTCACCATCGCCGAATATTTCCGCGATCAGGAGGGCCAGGACGTGCTCTTCTTCGTCGACAACATCTTCCGCTTCACCCAGGCGGGCTCGGAAGTGTCGGCGCTGCTCGGCCGCATTCCCTCGGCCGTGGGCTATCAGCCGACGCTCTCGACCGACATGGGCGCGCTGCAGGAGCGCATCACCTCGACCAACAAGGGCTCGATCACTTCGGTGCAGGCCATTTACGTGCCCGCCGACGACTTGACCGACCCGGCGCCCGCCACCTCCTTCGCCCACCTCGACGCGACCACCGTGCTTTCGCGCGCGATCTCGGAGCTCGGCATCTACCCGGCGGTGGACCCGCTCGACTCCACATCGCGTGTGCTCGAGCCGCGCGTGGTCGGCCAGGAGCATTATGAAACCGCCCGCGCGGTTCAGGAGACGCTGCAGAAGTATAAGTCGCTGCAGGACATCATCGCCATTCTCGGCATGGACGAGCTTTCGGAAGAGGATAAGCTCACCGTCAGCCGCGCGCGCAAGATCCAGCGCTTCCTGTCACAGCCGTTCCACGTCGCCGAAGTCTTCACCGGCATCCCCGGCAAGTTCGTGGCGATCGAGGATACGGTGAAGTCGTTCAAGGCGGTCGTCGAAGGCGAATATGACCATCTGCCCGAAGCTGCCTTCTACATGGTCGGCGGCATCGACGAGGCGGTTGAAAAGGCGAAGAAGCTCGCCGAAGCGGCTTAACGGAGTCCTCCCCTCCCGCTCGCGGGAGGGGAATGAGGGGTGGGCGTCCGGTCGCCCCGTCCACTCCAGTTGTTAGGGCGAGCCCACCCCCTGCCCCTCCCGATGCGGGAGGGGGGAGAAATGGAATGGCACTGCACTTCGAACTCGTGACGCCGGAAAAGCTCGTCCGCTCCGACAATGTTTATATGGTTGTCGTCCCCGGCGGCGAAGGTGATTTCGGCGTGCTGGAGGGCCATGCTCCCTTGATGTCGACCGTTCGCAATGGCGAGCTGGTGGTCTATTCAGGCCCCAATGCCGTTGCGGGCCGCATCCTGGTCGAAGGCGGTTTCGCCGAGGTCAACGAGAAGGGTCTGACGGTTCTCGCCGAAAAGGCGATCGAAACCGCCTAAGCCACTCCCCGCACGATCTTCGTTGCCATCAGGATCGCCGTTGTCGTCGTCTCGACACCGTCGAGCAGGCCGATACGATCCACGACGTCATTGAGCGCGGATACTCCCTCCGCCTCGACCACGACGATCATATCATACTCGCCACTGATAGCGTGGAGCGCGATCAGTTCCGGCATATCGACCAGCTTGCGCTCGAGCGCCTGGCTCAGCCGAGGCGCCACCTTCAACATGACATGCGCGCGAATGAGGCGCTGATCGTAGGCGCCGCCGAGCCTGATCGTATATCCGGCGATGACCCCGCTGCGCTCCAAACGCTCGATGCGTGCATAGATACTGGCCCTAGACAAGCCCAAGGCGTGGGCCAGGCTCGTAATCGGTTGCCGCGCATTTTGGCGCAACGCAGCAACAAGTTGAGCATCAAGTGCGTCCACCGACAATCTGCCTTAAACCGCCGACATATTGTCAGCCGTTAGCCGACAAAACGACAATTTGCACGCTTCATTCCGGACACACATCCGTGGTGAGCGTCATCGTTCCGTGCGCGTTCCTCGCCGCGGGGCCTTGGCGAAACTGGGGGAGTTGAATTCAGTGTCCTCACGCGAAAGAATGATCGTCCGGCTTTCGAAGCCCCATCTGCCCATCCAGTTTCGGTATCTGAACGAAGTCGTGAGTATAGATCCGGCGATCGGCCAAGAGACTGGCGACAGCGCCTCACGCGCGGCGGTCGCCCAGGCGCTCAACTTGTTGTTGCTTGCGGATCTCCTGGAGCGCACCCCGACCGCCGCAGCCTATGTCGAGGATCTCTACAACGAGGATCATAAGCTGGTATTCGACCATGGCGCGCTTCGCACCGTCGATCTGGCAGGCATGGGCACATTGCCCCCCGGCCGTCATGCCATCGCGCGCGTGCTTGAGCCGCTCGGTTATACGCAAACCGCGATTTATCCCCTGGATCGCCTCGGCATGACGGGCTTTTCCTATACCCATTCCGATTTTCCAGAAGCGCTTCCGCAGTTTTTCGTCAGCGAGCTACACGCCAGCCGCTTCTCGCCGGCATTCCAGCGCGCGCTTTTGCGGGTGACGGAGCAGTCGGAAGATCCGCTCGATCCGATTGCGCTGGAGCAGTTGGACCGCCTGGCCTCGGCGGGCGAGCTGCCGCTCCTAGACGCGCTGGCGCTTCTCCCAGCGCTTGTTGCCTGCTTCGATCGCCAACATTGCGGCGTGCGGCTCGAGGATTATGAAACGCTGCTTGCCGAGTCAGCCGAAGGAGCTTGGATCGCGACGGAGGGCAACAGCTTCAATCATGCGACCAATCGGGTGGCCAATCTCAAGAAAGTCGTGGCGGAGCAGCGGCTGCGGGGGCGGCCGATCAAGCCGGACATCGAAGTTTCGCGATCGGGCCGCGTGCATCAGACCGCATATGTCGCCGATCCGGTGCAACGGCGCTTCATCAGTCGGGATGCTCAGCCGACGACGCGCACCGTCCCGGGATCCTTTTTCGAATTCATCGAGCGGGGCGCCATCCGCGACGAAGCCAGTGGTGAGCAACGGCTCGATCTTGCTTTCGACAGCAGCAATGCCCAAGCCATCTTCAAGATGACGGCAGCCTGACCCTTCAGGCGGCCGCCCCGTGGCAATGCTTGTATTTCTGGCCTGACCCACATGGGCAGGGCTGATTCCGGCCGACCTTGCCAGCCCATTCGGCCGGATCGTCGCCAAATTCAGAGGGCATTTCGGCGGGCGCAAATAGCATCGGCGCAATCTTGGTGGTGACGAGGCCCAAGTTCGCCAGATCGAAATCGCGGCTATCGTCCTCGCCCGTCAGCGGATCGACATGCGTGGTGATGAAGCCGGGCATGGGCGGCGGCTCCTGCACGTGGCCGAACTGGGCATGCGCGACGATACGGGTAACGTCCTCGCGAATGGCGACCAACATGCGCTCGAACAGTGCGAATGCCTCCTGCTTATATTCGTTGATCGGCGTCTTCTGCGCGTATGCCCGCAGATGGATGACCGAGCGGAGCGAATCCAGCGTCGCCAGATGCTCCTTCCAATGATGGTCGAGCGATTGCAGCAGAATATTCTTCTCGACCGAATGCCAGGCTTCCTTGTCTAGCTGCGCAGCCTTGGCGTCCGCAGCGGCATCGGCGGCGGCCTGCACCCGTTCCCTGATCAATTCCGGCTCGACATGATCTTCCTTGACCCACTCTTCGATCGGCAGATCGAGCGCAAGCAAGGTTTGCACATTTTCTTTAAGAGCATCGATATCCCATTGTTCGGGATAGGCATTCGGCGGGCAGCATGATCCGACAAGGCCGTTCACCGTATCGGTGCGCATATCGATCACGACATCGTCGACAGCGTCCGCGTCCATGATATCGGCGCGCTGCTCATAGACCACCTTGCGTTGGTCGTTCATCACATCGTCATATTCGACGACCTGCTTGCGGATATCGTAGTTGCGCGCTTCCACCTTCTTCTGAGCGGTCTCGATCGCCTTGGAGATCCACGGGCTGATGATCGCCTCGCCATCGGCCAGATTCTTGTTCATCATCTTGGCGAACATGGTTTGCGGGCCAAAGATGCGCAGCAGATCGTCGTCCAGCGAAAGATAGAAGCGCGAGCGGCCCGGATCGCCCTGGCGGCCCGAGCGGCCGCGCAGCTGATTGTCGATGCGGCGGCTTTCATGCCGTTCGGTGCCGAGCACGAACAGGCCCCCGGCCTCCAGCACCTTCGCCTTTTCCGCTTCGATCTCGGCCCTGATGCGGGCGATTTCCGCGTCACGCTTCGGCCCTTCCTCAAGGCCTCGCAGTTCGTCCTCCACCCGGAATTCGAGATTGCCGCCGAGCTGAATATCGGTGCCGCGGCCTGCCATGTTGGTGGCGATCGTCACGGCGCCGAAGCGGCCTGCCTGCGCCACGATGTGCGCCTCCTGCTCATGATAGCGGGCATTTAGCACCTTGTGCGGCACGCCTTCTTTCTTGAGATATTCGGAGAGCAATTCGGATTTTTCGATCGAGACCGTACCCACCAGGGTTGGCTGCCCGCGCTCGCTCGCCTCACGGATCGACTTGGTGATCGCAGCGAACTTGTCCGGCAGATTCTTGTAGAACTCGTCTTCCTCGTCGTTGCGCTGCACGGGCAGGTTGGTGGGGATGGTGACGACGTTCATCTTGTAGATCTGGTAGAATTCGGCGGCCTCGGTCGCCGCCGTGCCGGTCATGCCCGAAAGCTTCGGATACATGCGGAAATAATTCTGGAAGGTGATCGATGCGAGGGTCTGGTTCTCAGGCTCGATCTCAACGCCTTCTTTGGCCTCCACCGCCTGGTGAAGACCGTCCGACCAGCGCCGGCCGTCCATCATGCGGCCGGTAAATTCATCGATGATGATGACCTTGCCGTCCTTGACGATGTAATCGATGTCGCGCTTGAAGACAATGTTCGCGCGCAATGCCTGATTGAGGTGGTGCACCACCTGCGTATTTTCGAAATCGTAGAGATTGGCGCCTTCGAGCAGCCCTGCGCCCTCAAGCATGCGCTCGGCTTTCTCCGTGCCATCCTCGGTCAGCACGATCGAGCGCTGCTTCTCGTCCACCTCATAATCGGCCGGATCGAGCTGCTTCACGATCAGGTCGACCGCCTTGTAAAGTTCGGACTTGTCGTCGGTCGGGCCGGAAATGATCAGCGGCGTGCGCGCCTCGTCGATCAGGATCGAGTCTACCTCGTCGACGATGCCGAAATTGAACGGGCGCTGGACCATGTGCGCGCGCTCATATTTCATATTGTCGCGCAGATAATCGAAGCCGAACTCGTTATTGGTGCCGTAGGTGATATCGGCGGCATAGGCCTCGCGACGCTGCTCGTCGCTGAGATTCGGCACGATCACGCCCACCGTCAGGCCGAGGAACCGATAGATCTGCCCCATCCAATCGGCGTCGCGCCGAGCCAGATAATCGTTGACCGTGACGACATGGACGCCCTTGCCGGGCAGCGCATTCAGATAACAGGCGAGCGTCGCGACCAGCGTCTTGCCCTCGCCCGTGCGCATCTCGGCAATTTCACCCCGGTGAAGGACCATGCCGCCGATCAACTGCACGTCATAATGGCGCTGGCCGAGCACGCGCCTTGCCGCCTCGCGTACCGTCGCGAACGCTTCCGGCAGAAGATCGTCCAGTTCCTCGCCTGCCGCCAGTCGCTCCCGAAACTTCACCGTCTGATAAGCCAGACCGGCATCGTCGAGCGCGCCGATCGCGGGTTCGAGCGCCCCGATCCTTTCGACGATCGGCCGTAGCGACTTGACGTAGCGGTCGTTCGACGACCCGAAAATGGCCTTGGCAATACCGCCGAGCATGAGCGTCCTGACTAAATGCGACGGAGCAGGCACGGCAAAGGGCCGGCTACCCCCGCCGGAATTGGCCTGCGATTTAGGAAGCGCGGCGGATCAAGTCAATTGAAGCGCGCAAACGTAGGAAGCGCCCCCACGTCCAGGGCTCCGGTATCGGTTCGTTAGCCAAGTTTGCGCCGGCCCGACCGAGCTACCTCGGCCCGACGTGGCCAGATTGTTTCGACCGTGCCAGAATGGCACAGGGAGTAATGATGCTCTAAGATGGTTGACAGCGGCGCTGTCGATTAGAAGCATCGCCAGTGAGGTGCGTACGCGATGGCGGGTGTTGTTTTCGATCGGCGCAATTGGGTGTTCGCGGCGGCGCTAGTCCCAGCATTATTGGTCGGGCTATTCGGCCTGCTGCCTGTGGGCAAGCGGCCGCACCTCATCTCCAGCCGCCCTGCACCGGGTGCATCTGTGCCGTCCCCGGCTGCCTCATCGCCCAGTCCTGGCAAATTGCTGCACGCGCCCGCGCCTAAGATCGTGCGGCGCGGGCCTGACTTCACGGTCAAGACCGCGCTCCAAATCGACCGGCCGCTCGCCCCCGGCGACTATGTGTGGGACGATGAAGGCGTGCCGCCCGGCCGCGTCGCGATCGTGGTCGATATCAAGCAGCAGATCATTTTCGTCTATCGCGGCGGGGACGAGATCGGGCGTTCCACGCTGATCTATGGCGATGATGACAAGCCAACTCCCTTGGGCGTGTTCCCCATCCTCGAAAAGGATGCTGATCACCACAGCAAAACCTACTGGAACGCGCCAATGCCCTTCATGCTGCGGCTGACGCCCGATGGCGTATCGCTCCACGGCACCGCGTTCATCGATCCCAATTACGCCACTCACGGCTGCATCGGCTTACCAAAAGCCTTTTCCAAGCTGTTGTTTCAGGCAGCAAAAGTCGGCGATTATGTGAAGGTCACGCAGGGGTGGAACCCCAGCGAGTAAATCGCGACAGGTTTGAGGTTGGCCGCTCTGCTTACTTAGCCGCCTTCTTCTTTGCGGCAGGCTTCTTCGCTCCTCTGCCCTTCTTTCCCTTGGCAGGCGCCTTGGCGGCGCGTTCGGCCAGCAAGGTTACGGCCGCATCCAAGGTCAGCGTCGCCGGATCGACCGCCTTGGGTATGGTGGCATTGGTCGTGCCGTCGGTGACATAAGGGCCAAAGCGGCCTTCCATCAGCTTGACCTCCGCACCATTTTCGGGATGCGAGCCGAAATTCTTCAGCGCCTCGCGAGAGCCGGAACGCGCCCTTCCCCCGCCATTGGCCGCGTCGGCCAGCTTCGAAACCGCAGCGTTCATGCCGGTTTCGAAGACCTCGGCCGTGGAAGCCAGCCGGGCATATTTGCCGTCATGGGCGAGATAGGGGCCATAGCGGCCGATGCTCGCTGTGATGGGTTTGCCGGATTCGGGGTGCGGGCCGATCTCGCGCGGAAGCGAGAGCAGCTTGAGCGCCCATTCGAGGCCGAAATCCTCGGCAGGAACATCTTTGGGGATGGATGCACGCTTGGCCTCTTTGCCCTCGCCTAGCTGAACATAAGGACCGAAGCGCCCGCTCCTGCGGGTGACGTCAGCGCCAGTGACGGGATCCTGGCCGAGCGTTTCGGTGCCGCCGTCATCATTGGCGGCCTCCTCGCCGCCTTTCTGGGCGAAGCGGCGGCTATATTTGCATTCGGGATAGTTGGAGCAGGCGACGAATGCTCCGAAGCGGCCGCCCCGCAGCGCCAACCTCCCAGTCTCGCAGGCCGGGCAAGCACGCGGATCGCCCCCGTCGCCTTTGTCTGGAAAAAGCCAGGGTCCAAGGAACTCATCGAGCGCGGCGGTGATCTCCGACGGCTTCTGCTCCATCACCTCGCCCGCCTTGGGCTTGAAATCCCGCCAGAACGCGTCGAGCACCTCCTGCCAATCGGCGCGGCCGCCCGAAATATCATCGAGGCTGTCCTCGAGATGGGCAGTGAAATCATAGCTCACATAGCGTTCGAAGAACCGCTCGAGAAAGCTGGTGACGAGCCGCCCGCTCTCATTCGGAATGAAGCGTCCTTTTTCTACCGTGACATAATCACGGTCCTTAAGCGTCTGTAAAATGCTGGCATAAGTGGACGGGCGGCCGATGCCGAGCTCCTCCATCTTCTTGACCAGCGAGGCTTCGGAATAGCGCGGCGGCGGCTGAGTGAAATGCTGTTCGGCGTCGACCGATTTCTTCGCGGGAACGTCGCCGTCGTTGAGACGGGGTAGTCTGCGGCTATCCTCGTCCTCGGCATCGTCCCTGCCCTCTTCGTAAAGCGCGAGATAGCCTGGGAAGAGCACGACCTGACCGGTGGCCCGGAGCCCATGCTGGCCGGTAGCGTCGGATAGCTCGACCGTCGTCCGTTCCAGCCTGGCGGACGCCATCTGGCTGGCGAGTGCGCGCTTGTAGATCAGTTCGTACAGCCGCGCATGATCGCCGCCGCCGACCTTCTCCTTATTGAAGTCTGTCGGGCGGATCGCTTCATGAGCTTCCTGCGCATTCTTGGCCTTGGCGGTATATTGGCGCGGCTTGTCCGGAACATAGCCCGCGTCATAGCGCTCCGCGATCGCATGACGGGCGGCTGAGATCGCGCTGCCGTCCATCTGCACGCCATCAGTGCGCATATAGGTGATCGCGCCCTGCTCATAGAGATCCTGCGCCGTCCGCATCGTGTGCGTCGCGGAAAAGCCAAGCTTGCGGGCCGCTTCCTGTTGAAGCGTAGAGGTTGTGAAGGGCGCCGGCGGATTTTTCGCGAAGGGCTTGGTCTCGACGGAGGCGACGGTGAAACGGCCTGCCTCGACATCGGCCTTGGCGCGCATTGCGTCCCCTTCGGCGCCGATGGTCAGGCGATCAATCTTCTCACCCTTCCAGCGCACGAGGCGGGCGAGGAACGGCACGCCGTCATGCTCCATATTGGCGGCGATCGACCAATATTCCTGCGGCTTGAAGATTTCGATCTCGCGTTCGCGATCGACCACCAGGCGAAGCGCCACCGACTGCACCCGCCCCGCCGAGCGCGCGCCGGGCAGCTTGCGCCACAGCACGGGCGACAGGGTGAAGCCGACCAGATAATCGAGCGCACGCCGTGCACGATACGCGTCGATCAAATCCTCGTCGAGGCCGCGCGGGTTGGCCATCGCCTCCAGTACGGCGGGCTTGGTGATTGCATTGAAGGTGACTCGTTCGACGGACTTAGGAAGTGCCCGGCGCTTTCTGAGCACCTCCTGGACATGCCAGCTGATCGCCTCGCCCTCACGATCGGGGTCGGTGGCGAGGATCAGCTTTTCGGCATCCTTGGCCTCGTCCGTGATCGCCTTGAGCTGGCGCGCCTTGTCGGCATAGGTCTCCCATTCCATAGCGAAGCCCTGATCGGGATCGACCGAGCCATCCTTGGCGGGCAGATCGCGGACATGGCCATAGGAGGCCAGCACGCGATGGCCCGGGCCCAGATATTTCTCGATGGTTTTCGCCTTGGCGGGGGATTCAACGACAACGAGTTTCATGGACTACGCATTTCCTCTCACGTACGCGCGAGGGTGGAAAAGCTCGAGGGCAGGCGTCAAGGGGGGATTGAACCCGACATTCCAGCGAGCAGCGTGCCGACTTTCGGACCCGCGCTCAGATAAGGCTCACCTTGCCGCCGGCGTGACGCTCTAGCCGCCCCGCAAGTTCCAGCTCCAGCAATATGGTCTGGACGATGCCGGCGGATAAGCCGCTCTGGCGAATGATCTCGTCGACCGGAACCGCCGCAGGCCCGAGCAACGCGATCACGGCTTTCCTATCAAGATCATTGGCATCGGGCGGCGCCTGCGCTGACCCGTAGCTATGCCTTTGCTGGCGCACGCCGCCGCCGATCGGTCCAATCGCTTCCAGGATATCCGCTGCCGATTGGATCAGCGTCGCACCTTCGCGGATCAGCAGATTGCATCCCTGCGCGCGCGGATCGAGTGGCGATCCCGGCACCGCCATGACCTCCCGCCCATATTCAGCGGCATAACGGGCACTGATCAGCGAACCGGACTTGGGTGCGGCTTCCACGACGACCGTGCCCAGTGCAAGCCCAGCAATGATCCGGTTGCGGTAGGGAAAATGGCGTGCGCGCGGCTCGGTGCCGGGCGGCTGTTCGGCGATCAGCAGGCCGCGCTCGCCGATCTCCCGCTGCAGCACCTCGTTTTCGGGCGGGTAAACGATATCGATGCCGCCCGCCACGACCGCGATGGTGCCGTTCTCTAGCGAGCCTTGATGCGCGGCGGTGTCGATCCCGCGCGCGAGCCCGGAGACCACGGCAATATCGGTTCGGCTTAGCTCCGCTGCCAGCTGCCGGGCGAAGCGCACGGCCGCAGCGGATGCATTGCGCGCGCCGACCATCGCGATCGCCCTCCGGTCCAGCAGGCTCAAATCGCCTTTCACGATCAGCGCCGACGGCGCACCGTCAGCCGAATCGAGCAATACCGGGTACAGCGCCTTGCCGCTCAGCAAATAGCGCGCGCCGAGCTTTTCGACTTGCGCCATCTCGCGTTCGATGGCGGCGATGCTGGCGATCGCCGGCGGCGTTCCTCCGCCGCGCCGCGCCAATTCCGGCACTGCCTCGATCGCCGCCTCAGCGCTTCCGAAACGCGTCAATAACTGCCGGTACGTGACGGGACCGATGCTGGGCGTGCGGATCAACCGCAGCGTGGCGATCATAGCCTTATCCAAATCGTCCCCCGTCCGCGCGATCAGCTTGCGGCGCTTCGGCCGATGCGGGGTTCCGTGCCATCGAGAAGACGCGTGATGTTGGCGCGATGCTTCCACAGCACCATCATCGCGCAGAACAGGAACAGCAGTGTCAGATCGAATTTACCGAGCGCGGAGGCGGCGACCGGTCCGGCTATCGCCGCCGACATTCCCCCCACCGATGAAAAGCGGGTGAGCAGCATGGCCAGCAACCAGATGGCTGCCATGGCAAGGCCCAGCTGCCAACTCAATGCCAGCGCGATCCCGAGCATGGTGGCGACGCCCTTGCCGCCCTGAAAGCGCAACCAGATAGGATAGAGATGGCCGACGAACGCTGCCAAGCCCGCCAGCGGCGCCAGCATTGGCGAGAACGCCCCACAGATCCAGACCGCCAATGCCCCCTTCAGCCCGTCCAGGATCAGGGTCGCCGCGGCCAGCCCCTTGCGTCCGGTCCGCAGCACGTTGGTCGCGCCGATATTGCCCGAACCGATCGCGCGCAGATCTCCCGCGCCCGCCACCCGGGTTAAGATCAATCCGAATGGTATCGAGCCCAGCAGATAGCCGGTCATCAGCGCGAGCGCCGGTCCGACCCAAGGATCTGTTGTCACCATGCTCCCCTCTGTTGCCCGAACATAACGATATTCATCGTCCGCGCAATTCCGATAACCTATGTGAGCAGGCGATTGCGTGAGGGTGCCGCGCTTCCTAAAGGCGGATTCATGAAGGACGAGGATCGCCCGCTGCTGCTGTTCGACTCCGGCGTAGGCGGGCTGTCGGTGCTGCGTGCGGTCACCCAATTGCTGCCTGCCGCGCCCATTGTCTACGTCGCTGACAATGCTGGCTTTCCATACGGAACTAAGACCGAAGCCGAGATCGCCACGCGTGTGCCGGCGCTGCTCGGCCGGCTGACGGAACGTTATCATCCTCGGCTGATCGTCATCGCGTGCAATACGGCGTCGACTATTGCTCTCGGCGCAGCGCGTACGGCCCTGGATCTGCCGATCGTCGGGACGGTGCCTGCGATCAAACCGGCGGCCTTGGCATCGAAGACGCGCGCGATCGGCGTGCTTGGTACGAACGCTACGGTCCGGCAGCCTTATGTCGACAGGCTGAGCAGTGAATTCGCGTCCGATTGCCTGGTGCTGCGGCATGGTTCGGCGCGGCTGGTCGAGCTGGCCGAAGCCAAGCTGCGCGGGACAACCGCCCCGGCTTCGGAGTTCGCAGCGGAACTTGAAGGGCTTTTGGGCCAACCGGGCGGCGACAGGCTCGATACCATTGTATTGGCCTGCACCCATTTCCCGCTCGTGGTCGACGAGCTGCAAGCGGCATCGCCCCGTCCGATCCGCTTTATCGACGGTGCTGAAGGGATAGCCCGGCGCGTCGCTGTCCTTACCGAAGGACAGGCTTGGCCCGAGCATAGGCCCCAAGGGATCGCCGTGTTTACGGCCGCCTTGGCGGCCTCCCGGGCGTTGGAACGCGCCCTCGCCGCTTATGGTCTGGATCGGATCGAAACACTCTAGCAATAACAACCGGCTGGACCATATTGCCGTTGCCGATCGTACCTGCGGTGGATTACGAATGGGATCGCGCGGAGCTTTGGGTGAAATCGCGCATGCTTAATGCTGGAAAAGCGCGAAGCAGGAAGATACAGGGCGAACGGAAGGGCGCCCAAGGAGCGGTGTTTTGGATTATCAGCGCGTATTCGCACAGGCGATCGACCGGCTGCATGCCGAGGGCCGCTATCGGGTATTCATCGATATCCTGCGCAACAAGGGCATGTACCCGAACGCGCGCTGCTTTGCGGGGCATAATGGGCCGAAGCCGATCACCGTCTGGTGTTCGAACGATTATCTCGCGATGGGACAGCATCCGAAGGTGATCGCGGCGATGGAAGAGGCGCTGCACGATGTCGGCGCGGGCTCCGGAGGAACGCGCAATATCGGCGGCAACACGCATTATCATGTCGATCTGGAGCGTGAGCTGGCCGACTTGCACGGCAAGGACGGCGCGCTGCTCTTCACCTCGGGCTATGTCTCGAACGAAGCCGCGCTTTCCACCCTGGGCAAGCTGCTGCCGGGCTGCGTCGTTTTTTCGGACGAGCTGAATCACGCCTCGATGATTGCCGGCATCCGCAACTCGGGCTGCGAAAAGCGCGTGTTCCGGCACAATGATCTCGATCATCTCGAGGAATTGCTTGCCGCCGAGGACGCAGAGACGCCGAAGCTGATCGCATTCGAAAGCGTCTATTCGATGGATGGCGATGTCGCACCGATCGCGGCGATCTGCGATCTTGCCGACAAGTATAACGCGCTCACCTATCTCGACGAGGTGCATGCCGTCGGTATGTATGGCCCGCATGGCGGCGGTATCTCGGAGCGCGATCAGGTCGCGCACCGGCTCACGATCATCGAGGGCACGCTCGGCAAGGCCTTCGGCGTGATGGGCGGCTATATCGCTTCGGACCGGAACATCATTGACGTGATCCGCAGCTATGCGCCCGGCTTCATTTTCACTACCTCGCTTGCGCCGGTGCTGGTGGCGGGCGTGCTGGCAAGCGTTCGGCACCTCAAGGAATCGAGCGCCGAGCGTGAAGGGCAGCAGGCGGCAGCGGCTGCGCTCAAGCAGATGTTCGCCGATGCCGGCCTGCCGGTCATGCCATCGACCACCCACATCGTGCCGCTGATGGTCGGCGATCCGGTTCGTGCCAAGAAGATCAGCGACATCCTGCTTGCTGAATATGGCGTCTATGTGCAGCCCATCAACTATCCCACCGTGCCGAGGGGTACCGAGCGGCTGCGCTTCACCCCCGGCCCCGCGCATAGCGAAGAGATGATGCGAGAGCTCACCGACGCGCTGGTCGAGATCTGGGACCGGCTGGAGATGCGCAAGGCTGCCTGAGCGCGTGGCGGAACCATTGCAGCAGACCATCGTCCTGCCGAAATGATCCTTGGGTTGACGAAACAATCCCTCACTGTCGCCAGCTATAATATTCGCAAGGCTATCGGCGTCGATCGGCGCCGCAAGCCTGAGCGCATTCTTGACGTTCTGGCCGAACTCGATGCCGACATCATCGCCCTGCAGGAGGCGGATCGCCGTTTCGGCGAGCGCGTGAGTGCCCTGCCCTTCTCGCTGATCGACGGCCATGGCCTCTATAAACATGTTCCTGTGGCCATACGGCCGAACAGCATCGGCTGGCATGGCAATGCGCTGCTGGTGAAGCAGCATATCGAAATCCTCGACTGTGGCGCGCTGCATCTGCCCTCGATCGAACCGCGCGGGGCGGTGGTCGCCGATCTCAGGATCGGCAAATCAAAGCTCCGCGTGGTCGGCCTTCATCTCGATCTGTCGGGGCTATGGCGCCGGCGCCAATCCGCCACCATCCTCCATCATCTGGCGGCGCAGAATGATCGCGTTCCCTCGATCATGATGGGCGACACTAACGAATGGCGACCGGCCAATGGCTGCCTCCGGGATTTCGGAGCCCATCATGTCGCCGCGCCGACTGGGCCCAGCTACCATGCCCGCATGCCGGTAGCGGCGCTTGACCGGATCTTCGTGAGCCCCGAACTGACAATCGTCGATGCCGGCGTGCATGTCTCGCCCAAGGCCCGATTGGCGTCTGACCATTTGCCGATCTGGGCCAAGTTGAAAGGCTGAGCCCCGCGGCCAGGATGGCAGCGGCCATTGGGCTTCTGGAACAATCGCCCAGGCATACCCATTTCGTGGACATGCCCCACTGGATCGAGCCCAACCCGCAGGGCATCTATATCAGACCCGCCGACGCATGGATCGACCCCAGCTTTCCCGCCGAACGCGCGCTGATCACGCATGGCCACGCCGATCATGCACGCGGCGGACATGCGCGGGTTTGGGCAACGCCCGAAACGCTCGCGATCATGGCGCTCCGCTACGGACCGCAACGGGGCACGCCGGTGGCCTATGGCGAAAGCATGAAGCTCGGCGGCGTCGGCTTCAGCTTCGTGCCGGCCGGGCACGTGCTGGGATCGGCGCAGATCGTGCTCGATCATGCAGGCGAGCGCGTCGTCGTTTCGGGGGATTACAAACGGCGCGCAGATCCCACCTGTGCGTGCTTTCAGCCGGTCCCGTGCGACATCTTCGTCACCGAAGCGACCTTTGGCCTGCCAGTCTTCCGCCATCCCGAATGCGCTGGCGAGATTGATCGGCTGCTGGCGGTGCTCAATGCGTCGCCCGATCGCTGCGTGCTGGTGGGCGCCTATGCGCTCGGCAAGGCGCAGCGGGTGATCGCGGAGCTCAGACGGCAGGGCCATGAGCAGCCTATCTACATTCATGGTGCGCTGGAGCGCATGTGTCGGCTGTACGAAGAGCATGGCGTCGGCCTGGGCGAGCTGATCCTCGCAACCGGCGTGCCCGCCGCGGCGATACGCGGCCATGTCGTGGTTGCCCCGCCGGCCGCGCTCAACGACCGCTGGACCCGGCGGCTGCCCGAGCCGATCACAGCGATGGCATCAGGCTGGATGCGCATCCGCCAGCGCGCACGGCAGAAGAATGTCGAGCTGCCGCTGGTCATTTCCGACCATGCGGACTGGTGCGAGCTGACCGACACCATATCAGAGCTTGCGCCCAATGAGATCTGGGTGACGCATGGGCGTGAGGAGGCATTGGTCCACTGGGCGATGACGCAGCAAATGCGGGCGCGCGCGCTCGAGCTGGTCGGGCGCGAAGACGAGGATGAGGGGTGAATGCGCGCCTTTTCCACGCTGCTGGACCGCCTCGTCTACACCCGCTCGCGCAACACCAAGCTTGAGCTGATCGCACGCTATCTCCAGGAAACCCCCGATCCCGATCGTGGGTGGGCGATGGCCGCGCTGACCGGAGAGCTCGACCTCCCCGGCGTGAAGCCTGCTGCCATCCGCGCAATCATCGAAGAACGGGTCGATCCGGTCCTCCTGGCAATGAGCCATGATTATGTCGGCGATTTCGCGGAGACGGTCGCGCTGATCTGGCCCAAAGGAAACGACCAGCCGGAAGACGTTGATGACGGCTCATTGACGCTCGGTCGAGTGGTGGAGCGGTTGCTGACGCTCGGCCGCTCGGAGGCACCGCGCGCGCTGGCGCAGATGCTTGACCATCTCGATGCGAATGGCCGCTTCGCCATGCTCAAGCTAGCGACCGGCGGCCTGCGCATCGGCGTGTCGGCCCGGCTGGCGCGCACCGCCTTTGCCCAGGCTTTCAATCTCGATCTCGATGAGGTCGAGGAGCATTGGCACGCGATTGCGCCGCCTTATGCACCACTGTTCGACTGGGCAGAAGGGCTCGGCGAACGGCCCGAGCATCGCGATCTGCCTGTGTTCCGCCCGTTCATGCTGGCGCATCCGCTGGAGGATTTGGTTGTCGATCTCGCGGACTTTGCGGCAGAGTGGAAGTGGGACGGCATTCGCGTCCAGCTGGTCGGGACCGGCAAGGAAACGAGGCTGTACAGTCGTGGCGGCGATGATGTGACCGGCACCTTTCCGGATGTGGCGGCCGCCTTTCCTCATGTCGGTGTGCTCGACGGCGAATTGCTGGTGCGTGGCGATTTCCAGGGGGGTGAGGCCGCTTCCTTCAACGCGCTTCAGCAAAGGCTCGGCCGCAAAAAGGTCTCGGGCAAGATGCTTGAGGATTATCCTGCATTCGTCCGCCTCTACGACATATTGTTCGACGGCGACGAGGATGTGCGCCCGCTAGCCTGGATCGATCGCCGCAGGCGGCTTGAGGCTTTTGCGTCGCGGCTTGATCCCGAGCGGTTCGATCTCTCTTCGGTCATCGACGCGCCCGATTTCGCCTCGCTGGCGGAGATCCGGGCAGGCGCACGCGATTCCTCGATCGAAGGCGTGATGCTCAAGCGCCGTGACAGCACCTATGTCGCGGGGCGGCGCGTTGGCCTGTGGTATAAATGGAAGCGCGATCCGCTGACCGCCGACTGCGTGATGATGTACGCGCAGCGCGGGCACGGCAAACGCTCCTCCTATTATTCGGATTACACCTTCGGCTGTTGGACCGGCGACCCTGCTAATGGCGGGGAGCTGCTACCGGTCGGAAAGGCCTATTCCGGCATAACCGATGAGGAGCTGCGATCGCTCGACCGGTTCGTGCGCAACAATACCGTCAACCGCTTTGGGCCGGTGCGCGAGGTGGAAAAGCAGCTGGTGCTGGAGATTGCATTCGACTCGATTCACGATTCGAAGCGCCACAAGTCAGGCGTTGCTATGCGCTTTCCGCGCATCGCCCGCATTCGGACCGACAAACCTGCCGAGGAAGCCGACCATATCGAGACCTTGCGGCGAATGATCACTTGAGCTTTCAAAAACCTTAGCCGTTCGGCAGGCACTCACCACAATGAGCGGTAGCCATTGAGCCCGTCACGCCCTAGATAGCCGCTCATCCGACTCACCTCTATTGGAGCAGCGCCCCGACATGCGCATCGCCTTGGCATCCGATCACGCCGCAATCGCGCTGAAGGCCGCGCTTGTGGAGCATGTGCGGAGCCTTGGGCATGAGGCGGTCGATCTCGGCCCCATGACCACGGACTCGGTCGACTATCCCGATTTCGGCTATAAACTCGCGCAATCCATTGCGTCGGGCGCGGCCGATCGCGGCATTGCCCTCTGCGGCTCCGGCATCGGCATTTCGATCGCGGTCAATCGCCATCCGGAATGCCGCTGCGCGCTGGTATCGGAACCCCTGTCGGCCAGGCTTTCGCGTGAGCATAATGACGCAAATATTTTGGCGATGGGCGCGCGTTTGATCGGCCCGGACATGGCCAAGGAATGCGTGTCGGCATTCCTCTCGACCGAGTTCGGCGGTGATCGCCATGCGCGCCGGGTCGCCAAGCTTTCCAATCCCATCTTCGCGAAGGAGCCAGCATGAGCACGAATCCCAGAGCGCTGAATGACGTTCAGCCCGACGGCTTCTTCACGCGCGGCCTTGCCGACAGCGATCCGGCGGTCTTTGCCGGTATCCGCCACGAACTGAAGCGCGAGCAGAACCAGATCGAACTGATCGCCTCGGAGAACATCGTGAGCCGCGCCGTTTTGGAGGCGCAAGGCTCGGTCTTCACCAACAAATATGCCGAGGGCTACCCGGGCAAGCGCTACTATCAGGGCTGTGCCCCATCCGACGAGGTCGAGCAGATCGCGATCGATCGCGATCTGCTCGACCTCGTCGGATGGGGCACAGCCCTGATAGTAGCGCTTGCCCGG
>Ga0070669_100000488_pt1 | contig 30076 bp, 24 predicted proteins | sample KBSS53metaG_FD_64680 | JGI IMG/M metagenome (GOLD analysis project Ga0070669, IMG submission 64680) | Switchgrass rhizosphere microbial communities from Kellogg Biological Station, Michigan, USA - KBS S5-3 metaG | ecosystem: Host-associated > Plants > Roots > Rhizosphere > Soil ...
TACCGCCCATGATCATGACGAGCAAAATCGGATCGAAAATCAGCACCGAGCGCGGAACCGACATTCGCAGCATTAGAAACAGCGCGGGCAGCGCCAATGCGGCGACGATCACGGCCGATACGATGCGTTTCAGGTCGGGCAGGCTCGCGTAACGCCACAGACCGCGATACAGGCCGAATATCCAGAAAATTGCAGCCTGCAGCGCCACCACCCACACCAACGACTCGAGCATTATTGCCAGGTAGTATTGCGGTACATCGAGGTTGAAGCGCAAACCGAATGCGATGATCCAGGTCACCGCCGCGGCGACCACATCGTGCATAAAGGCCAGTGCGGTGCGGGGATTAAGCTTGAGCATGGCGCGCAATATATTTTTCCAACGCGAGTGCAAGGGCCGCATACAACACCGCGACGGTCCCCAGCACGACTGCCTGCACGGGTGCGTTCTGGTGCATGCCGGCAAATGCGATAGCAGCGCATCCCAACATCAATGCGTATTGCGCATACGCGGTTTTGCGATGGCTCCAGCCGCTCTGAATGAGGCGCTGGTAGTAGTGCTCGCGATGCGCGCGCCACACCTTGACGCCCCGCAGTAACCGCTTGGCCAGCGTCAGCGACGCGTCGGCGATAAAAGGCGAAAAAATCACGATGCCGAACCACCAGGGCCAGGCGCCGCGCTGCCAGCCAATAAGGTCGAGCACCGCCGCGAGACAGCCGAGCGGAATCGCGCCGACGTCCCCCATGAACACCCGCGCGGGCGGAAAGTTGAAGAGGAGAAATCCGAGGGCGGCGGCAGCAATGGAGAGATTGACGGCGGCGAACAGGAAATCCCCGCCTGCCAGCGCCGCGGCGCCATACGCGCCGAAGCCGATCACCGCCATGCCGCCGGCGAGGCCATCGGAGCCGTCCATGAAATTGTAGAGATTGATCATCCACGCAATGGCGAGCGCGGCAAGCGTCAGCACCCACCAGTCGGCACCCTGTAACACGGCAAATGCCGCGAGCCCTGCGCTCGTGACATGAATCAACAAGCGCCATGTGACGCCTACATCCTTCAGATCATCGAGCAGCGAGACACCGATCAACAGCGTGAGCGCTGCCAGCAGCAGCGGCTCGAGCGGCGGGTTCGCGTACGCCAACGCCGCGGCAATGCCGGCAACTATGCCGACGCCGCCCAGCCGGGGCGTCGGTGTCGAATGCAGCGAGCGCCGATTGGGCAGATCGAGCGCGAGCGAGGCAGCGCGGCCCCGCATCAGCAGCGCAACCAGCGAACCACTCACGATCAATGCGATCAGCGGCGGCACGACGACGGCATTTAAGAGAGAGATCAAGTTCGATTATCGGCGGCTAGCTTTCGATAATACCATTCGGCTGTTTGGCTTAACCCTTCGGCCAGAGCCTGACGCGGCTGCCAGCCGAGCTCGCCACGAATCCTGCTGCTGTCGATCTGCAGGGAGCCGAGCAAACGCGAAACCGCGGCGGATTTGCCGGTTACGGCACCGGCGATTCTCAGCAGTTGCGGCGGGAATGCGACGAGCCGGGCACGCTTGTGCAGCGCGGCGGCAATGGCGCGTACCAGTTCTGGTGTGGAAGGGTTTTCGTCATCAGCCAGCAAATACGTTTGTCCGGCCGCCGCGGGATGATCGAGACATACGATCATCGCGTCGACCAGATTGCCCAGGGACAGCACGCTACGCCGGTTGTGGATCGATCCTAATGGCAATGGCACGCCGCGCTCGATCGCGCGCATCAGGCGCAGGAAATTGCCTTTGACGCCGGGACCGTATAGTAACGGCGGGCGCAGCACTACTGTTTCCATGCTTGCGGCGGCCGCGCGCAGCGCAAGCTCGGCTTCCCACTTCGAAATACCATAAGCGTCTTCGGGTTGTGGCGTATCGTTTTCAGTGAACGGGCGCACCGTGGTGGCTTCCCCGTTCACCTTGATGGAGCTCAAGAAAATGAATCGCCGCACGCCGGCGGTTTGCGCGGCGTGCGCGAGCGTTCGAGTGCCTTCGACGTTAAGGCGGCGATATTCGGCGCGCGGCTCGGCTGCCGTGTCGCGGATAACATGGGTGCGCGCGGCCAAATGAACCACGACGTCGACGTCACGCAGCGCGGCGCTCCAATCCGCAACCCGGCCGATGTCGCCGACGATTGAATCCTCGACCGATGCGGGCGCATGGCCAGTGCGCAGCGCGCGGCGCACGTCCCAGTTTTGCTGGCGCAGCGCGTCGCAGAGTGCGGTGCCTACGAAGCCAGTCGCGCCCGTAACCAGTGCTCGACGCGGAAGGGCCCCGGCCTGCGTCTTCAGGTCTTGAACCACACGGTACGATTGACGTAGTCGGCGTAGCTCATGATGATACGCAGGACCTTGCGCGACACGTTGTCGGTATCGTAATCGGCGACGAGCTTGAACGGGTGTTTGGCGTCCTTGTAATGCGCAACGCTGACTTTAATCGCGTCGATCACATTGGCCGCCTTCAAACCGCTCATGATGACGATAGATTCGTCCATGCCTTCGGGGCGTTCATGGGCCTGGCGAATCATGATGGCGGGAAATCCCAGAATTGACGACTCTTCCGTCAGCGTTCCGCTGTCCGACAGTACACAATAGGCGTTGGTTTGAAGCTTCATATAGTCGAAATAGCCGAGCGGTTTCAGGAATTCGACTTTCGAAGGCAGCGCCTTGCGCTTCAGTGCCGCAATCCGGTTGCGGGTGCGTGGATGGGTCGAAACGATCGCGCGTTTTTTGAATTTCCTGGTGGCCTGGTCGAGGCTGTCCAGCAAATCGGCGAGGTTTACCGGACTATCGACGTTTTCCTCGCGATGGGCACTGACCACGAAATACTCCCGCGGCTTTAATTTGAGTCGCTTAAGCACGCCCGACGCTTCGATTTGCGGCTTGTAGTAATTCAGGACTTCGTACATCGGCGAGCCGGTCTTGATTACCGTTTCAGGCCGAACGCCCTCGCGCAGCAAATAACGCCGCGCGTGCTCCGTGTAAGTCAGATTGATGTCGCTGATGTGATCGACGATCCGGCGGTTGAGCTCTTCAGGCACCCGCTCGTCGAAGCAGCGGTTGCCGGCTTCCATATGAAATACCGGTATTTTGAGGCGCTTCGCGGCGATCGCGGACAGGCTGGAGTTTGTATCGCCCAGCAAGAGAAGTGCGTCGGGTTTCTCTTTGGCCATGACGGCGTCAGCTGTCGCGATGATGTTGCCTATCGTTTGCGCCGCTGTCGCTTTGGCCGCTTTTAAAAAATGATCGGGTTTGCGTATCCCCAATTGTTCGAAAAATATCTCGTTCAACTCATAATCAAAGTTCTGGCCCGTATGGACAAGGACATGGTCGACATGCCTGTCCATTTCGGCGATGACGCGCGAAAGCCGGATGATTTCCGGCCGTGTGCCGACGACCGTCATGACTTTAAGCGGCATGTTTATGTCTCGTAACCCTCAACGCAGCAATTCGCCGTCGTCCAACTCGATTTTGTCGCCTACCAGCAAACGATGGCTCTTCAGCAGTTCAATCGTGTTCGCATAGTCGAGGATTCTGTGCGCCGAACTGAATTCACCCTTGAGGGCGTTAGCTTCCTTGCGGGTGCCGGCCAGCTCGGGAAGCATCGACTTTATCGCATAGAACTCGCCGCGCTCGACGCAGTGATTGGCTTCTTCTTCCGACACCATCACCTCGTGGAGTTTTTCGCCCGGCCTGATGCCGATGTTTTTGATCTTGATTTTGCGCTTGCCGATTAACGCCTGCGCGATATTGATGACCGTGGCGGACGCTACATTCGGGACATATATCTCGCCCGGCAAAGCGGTCTCCAAGGCGGCAAATACGGTGTCCACTGCACGGTCCAGGCTCAGCAGAAAGCGAGTCATCTCCGGCACCGTGATGGTCACCGGTCCGCCGTTGCGTATCTGATCATGAAAAAGCGGGACCACCGAGCCGCGCGACGCCAGCACGTTGCCGTAGCGCACGCCGATGAAGCGCGTTTTCGCATTCAGGATATTGGCCGCGACGAAAATCCGCTCCTGCAGCGCTTTGGTTATGCCCATCACATTGACCGGCTTGCACGCCTTGTCGGTGCTGACGGCAACGACGGTGTTGACCGGATAGCCGTTTTCGCTGATGGCGCGCACGATGTTGGCAGCACCCATGCAGTTGGTCAGCATGGCTTCGCCGGGGAAATATTCGCAAGACGGGACTTGCTTCAGAGCTGCAGCGTTGACGATGATATCCGCAGTTTTTACCGCCGAGCAGACCGCCGCGTAATCGCGCACATCGCCGATGCGAAACTCCAGGACTTTCGAAAAATTGCGGTAAATGGCTTCATCGGTCGAGACTTTCTTGTGCAGATAAGTCAGGCGCATCGCATGCTGCTTTGCCTCGTCTCTCGAGAACACGATGACTTTTTTCGGCGTGCCCATTTCGCCGCCGAGAATGCGGCGAACCAGCACTTTTCCGAGGGACCCGGTTCCCCCCGTAATCAGGATCGATTTACGATCAAACAGCACGGCGTGAGCTCCATTTGCCATAGGGTGTGGAATCGGCCGCAAGGTCGTTCATCATAATGCTCCACGCCGGCGTCGCCAGACCGGTGGCTTGCAAGAACCGGCCGCCTTCAAGATTGCGCCGGATTATTATGCTGTCATCCGGCTCCAATGTTATGTTGAGTTTAAATGCCGCGCGCGCCAAGCATAGCAGATCGTGCTTGGTAATGACTTCCGAAGTAACCTGATAAAGCCCATGCAAGCGCGGAAAACGCTCGATAATATCGCCGATCAAATCGGCGCAATACAGGCTCGAAATACCCGTATATAACGCGCCGCGGAATCCGCGCACCGTTTTGCCGTCCTGGGCGAGAAACCACTCGAGCAGTTCAGTACCGTGCTCGAGCTCGCGGCCGACGAAGGATGTGCGCAGCGTGAGTGCATTGCCGTAGGCCACCTCACCCAGCGCCTTGGTCCTGCCATAAACGTCGCGCGCATTGGGTTCGTCGTCTTCGGTGTAGCCGCCCCTCGCCCCATCGAATACACAATCCGTGCTGAGCGTTATCAAGCGCGCATCATGCGCTGCCGTCCATTCCGCGAGACGATGCGGCAGCCATGCATTCAGCAGTATGCTAGCAGTCGGTCCCGCAGGTGCTTCCCGCCTTTTGGTTACGGCAATGCAATTCACGACGACATTCGCCGCAGCGGCGTCGAGCGAGGCCGCAAGTCGCCTGGGATCGGTGACGTCTACTTTTTCGATCACGCGTGGATCATCGAACAAGCCGAAGCGCTCGTAATCGGCGCGCTTGCCGCGGACGGTCGTTTGGCAATCGGCGAAGCGAGCGCCGAGCCGCTGCCACAGCTTATGGCCGAGCATGCCGGTGCCGCCGAGTATCAGGACGCGCATTGACCTGCTGACAGTTTCAATTCATTCATCCAGCCCTCCAGTCTGGTCAACAACATTTCGCGCTCGAAGTGCTGTTCAAAATAAGCTCGCCCTCGTTCACCCATGGCCTGCCGGGCGTCCAAGCCCATACGTGCCAGCCGGAGCACTGCATCGGCGAGTGCTACCGGATTTTCTGCGGGCACTGCCAAGCCCGCGCCCGCTTCCGTCACTACCCGCGCGCCTTCGCCGTCCATAGCCGCGATGATCGGCTTCGCGCAAGCGAGATACGATTGTACCTTCGAGGGTAAGGTCAGCGCGAATATCGGCTCCTTCCTGAGCGTTACGAGCATCGCATCCGCGCGCGCAAAAAACCGAGGCATGGCTTCCGGCGGATAATGCCCGAGCAAGTGAAACGTTGCCTGCAAGCCGCGTGCTTCGATTTCGCGCGCCACCCAAGCGCGCTGCCTGCCGTCGCCAAGTACGAGCCAATGAATTTCCGATTCCTGCTTCAGCAATGTAGCGGCGGCCAAGATTGTCTCGAAATCCTGGGCTGCGCCAATGTTGCCGGCGAACATCACGCGAAATCCCGGCGGCAATCCCGGTTCGAGACCCGCTTTGAGCTTGCCGGGTTGGTAGATCTCCTCCGCACTGTTCGGGAAGTAGCGGATGCACGAGGCGTCTGCTCCCAGCGCCTCAATCGGCGCCGAGAATGCGCGTGACTGAATTAGGATGCGATCGCTGCGTCGGTACAAAAAGCGCACGAGCGTTGCGACCAGCCGCATCACCCACTGCGACTTTACGGCGCCGGTCGCGGACAGGCTTTCAGGCCACAGGTCCTGAACCCAGAAAAGAAGCGGCACTCGCTTCAATGCACGCAATACAATTGCGGGAACCCCGACCGTTATTGGCGATGGTTCGTATACGAGGATTGCATCAAAACTGCCCCGGCAGCGCAGTGGCGCGAGAACAGCTCCGGAAACCGCGAACGCAAAATAGTTAAGGGCGAGTTGGAAACCGCCGCCATTACCACGCGGTATTAATGGCACCCGGATCACGTCGACGCCCCCATAGTCCTGGCGATAGGGTCCACGGTAGCCATAGCCTTCGAAAAACTTCCCGCCCGGGTAATTCGGCAAGCCCGTTAATACCGTGACCCGGTGTCCGCGCTCAATGAGCCCCTGCGCGAGATCGTTGATGCGAAAGGTCTCGGGCCAAAAATATTGGGTAACGATCAGTATTTTCATCACGCGTAGGCTCCCGCTGGAGCTTGCGCGCGTGTCATAGCTGCAAGCTTTCGCTTCGACAATAGGCCGATGCGATCATCCATACAGTGCCTTCGTCAGTTAAGGCGACCCTAAGTAGAAAAATCGCCTCGCTCACGTCAAAAAAAGCCATGAAGTTGCAACAGCGCGTTCCAACGTAAAGCTAACCGTCCGGGACCAATGGCGCAGGTGTAGTAAAATGACGCGCTTTGAATTGCTGCTTTCAAGCGGACAAACGGCCGGTAACGTCAATCATTGCATGATCTGACCCAATTTTTTTCCGGAGCGGTTTGTTCACTTCAATCGCATCTCCGACTCGTTCGAATCGATTCTAGCGCCTTAGCTTTGCAAGCCTGATAATACTGGAATTCATGAAACGAGCGAGATACCTGATCATTGGTGGATCCGGACTTATTGGATCGCATTTGCGCCTGGCGTTAGGTCATGATCGCGCCATTGCAACTTACAAATCCAGACCAATTTCTGACGGTATATATTTCGATCCCGCCACTATGACGCTGGCGGATGCCATTTTGCGCGATTCGCCCGGCCTAACGCACGCGTTTGTGCTATTTGCGATGAGTAATATCGATGCATGCGCGATAGATGCTGAGCGCGCTTTCACTGTAAACGTAGAAAGTCAAAAGCGAATTATCGATGAGCTGATAGGCGCCGGCATTGTTCCGGTCTACGCATCAAGCGACGCAGTATTTGACGGAACGCGTGGAATGTGGAATGAGGATGACAACGTTAACCCGGTTCTTACTTATGGTCGCCATAAAGTTCAAATCGAAAAATATTTGATGGAAAACTCGAATTCAGCGCAGATACTGCGGTTATCCAAAGTCGTCTGCACCTTACCGGGCGTCGATAATTTGCTCAATGAATGGATGCAGGCGATGGAGCAAGGAAATAAAATTAACTGCGCATACGATCAAATTTTTTCACCGTCGGACGTCGACGACGTGGTAATTGCAATGCGTGAGCTCGTAAAAAACAATAACTCTGGTGTCTTCCACGTGTGCGGTCCGCAGCCAATTTCACGTTTTGACTTCGCGCTTACACTGGAATCAAAAGTGCGCCGGTATCGCACCGTGTCATCGCAAATTGTTGCTTGCAGCATTCGTGATGTTTCCGTAGTAGAGCCGCGCCCTTGTAATGTCTCTATGTCACCGCGCAAGCTTTATGCAGCAATAGGTCGAGAATTTAAAGATATTGGCGAGATATGTCAGATTGCGGCAGCGCGTCGTTATGGAAGTGGAGGCTTACGACGTTCTGGGCCCGCGCCCGGGGATGGCTAGCATTTATTGTGACAGCGTTAAGGAACTAAGATGAAAGCAGTCATTCTTGCAGGGGGATTTGGCACGCGGATTAGCGAAGAATCCCATCTAAAGCCCAAACCAATGATAGATATAGGCGGCAAACCGATCTTATGGCACATCATGAAGATTTATTCTGCTTGCGGTATTCATGACTTCATAATTTGCCTCGGCTATAAGGGATACATCGTAAAGGAATACTTTGCCAATTATTTCCTGCACATGTCGGACGTCACCTTTGACATGGAAAACAACAAAATGGAAGTTCATCAAGCGAGTGCTGAACCATGGCGCGTGACACTGGTCGATACGGGAGAAGGCACGATGACGGGTGGCCGCCTCAGGCGTGTAAGCCCGTACATAGGAGGTGAAGATTTCTGTTTTACTTATGGTGACGGCCTCACCGATCTTGATCTTGAGAAACTGATATCGTTTCACCAAAAGAGCAAAACGTTAGCTACCGTGACCGCGGTACAACCCCCCGGACGATTCGGCGCGCTAAACGTCAAAGGCGATAAGGTCACCACCTTTGAGGAAAAGCCGGGTGATGGCGGATGGATAAATGGCGGATACTTTGTGCTTTCACCTAAGGTGCTCGATTACATTGAGGGCGATGACACCATCTGGGAGCGCGGTCCAATGGAGACGCTTGCTCGGGAAGGCAAGCTGTCCGCTTACTATCAACGCGGCTTTTGGCATGCCATGGACACATTGCGCGACAAGAACTACTTAGAGGAACTTTGGGAATCCGGCGCGGCGCCCTGGAAGAAATGGAAATGACCCGCGATTTTTGGAAGGGCAAAACGGTTTTCGTAACAGGGCACACAGGCTTTAAGGGCAGTTGGCTCGTGCTTTGGCTTAACAGACTCGGTGCACGGGTAACTGGTTACGCATTGCAACCACCGACCAGCCCGAGCCTCTTCTCGCTCGCGGGTATTGCTCAGACAACGACTTCGCTTGAAGCCGACGTGCGCGATCTGGGACAGCTCAGCTTGGAAATTCAACGCTCACAACCTGACGTGGTGTTCCACTTGGCGGCACAGTCTCTTGTTCGCCAGTCTTATCAAGAGCCGGTCGAAACCTACGCCACAAATATCATGGGCACCGTCAATCTGCTGGAATCGGTGCGCCAATGTCCATCGGTTAAATCGACGATCGTCGTCACCAGTGACAAATGCTACGAAAACAAAGAATGGTTTTGGGCCTATCGTGAGGATGAGCCGATGGGAGGCAGCGATCCCTATTCGAGCAGCAAAGGTTGTGCGGAACTGGTGACCGCCGCTTATCGCAAATCTTTCTTCTCTGGCGCCAGTGGAGGGAATACGCTTTCTGGATTGGCGAGCGCACGCGCCGGCAATGTAATCGGTGGCGGCGACTGGGCCACAGACCGGCTCATTCCCGATATCCTGAAATCATTTTCCGAACGACGTCCGGTGCTAATTCGCAGTCCCAAGGCCGTACGGCCGTGGCAGCATGTGCTGGAACCACTCGCCGGATATCTCGAACTTGCGGAAAAGCTTTGGAGCGACGCCGATAAATTTGCCGGTTCGTGGAATTTTGGGCCTGGTGAGGACGATGTCAAGCCGGTGTCGTGGATCGTCGAACGCCTTAAGAACGACTGGGGAGAGGGAAGTGAATGGCAGCTCGATGTCGGGCCGCGCCCACATGAAGCAGCTTATCTAAAGCTCGATTGTTCAAAAGCGCGCGCCCTTCTCAACTGGGCGCCGGTGCTGAATCTGGAAATCGCGCTTAAGTGGACGGTGGAATGGTACCGCGGGTACCTTGATGGAAAAAATATGCGCCAAGTCACGGAAGCGCAAATCGAACGTTATCAGGACAGGAGCGCTTAACGATGGTCGGCAAGTGCAGGTTTTGCGGCGATTCCGTTGAGCATTCGTTCTGCGATTTGGGAATGTCGCCACTGTCGAATTCATTCCTGAAGCCAGAGCAACTAATTAAAATGGAGCGGTTTTACCCACTCCATGCGTACGTGTGCTCTTCATGCTACCTGGTGCAATTGCAGGAATTCGAAAGTCCCGAGCATATCTTTAGCGACTACGCGTATTTCTCGTCGTATTCGCAGACGTGGTTGGAGCATGCGAAAGCCTATACGGAATATATGACGACGCGGTTCGGCCTAGGTTCGAAGAGCCAGGTAATCGAGATTGCGAGCAACGATGGCTATCTTCTTCAATATTTCAAACAGCGCGACATTCCCGTACTCGGCATCGAGCCTGCGGCCAACGTAGCGAAGGTTGCCCAGCAGGCTGGCATTACGACGCGCACCGAGTTTTTTGGCCGGTCGAGCGCGTTGGCATTACGCGATGAGGGTATTCAGGCAGACCTGCTCCTGGGCAACAATGTGCTGGCTCACGTGCCGGATTTGAATGATTTTGTGCAGGGCTTGAAGCTCGCCCTGCGCGACGGCGGTGTCATCACGATGGAGTTTCCCCATCTTCTGCGGCTGATAATGGACAATCAGTTTGATACGATTTACCACGAGCATTTCTCTTATTTTTCTTTTCTTACTGTAGAAAAAGTTTTCGCACGCCATGAGCTGAGACTGTTCGATGTTGAACAACTTCCAACTCATGGCGGGTCGCTGCGTATCTTTGCCGCGCATGCCGCCGATGCAACCAAGCCGACCGGGGTGCGAGTCGAACAATTAAAAGAAGAAGAACAAGAATTCGGGTTGACTAAGTTGCAAACGTATTGTGATTTTGCGGAAAAAGTTAAGCAGACCAAACACCTTTTGCTCAACTTTCTGATTGAAGCAAAACAAGCTGGCAAAACGATCGTTGGTTATGGAGCGCCAGCGAAAGGCAATACGTTGCTCAACTATTGCGGCGTCCGCACTGATTTTCTCGACTACACAGTTGATTTAAGTCCCCACAAACATGGCCGTTTCCTGCCTGGTACTCATATTCCCATTTTCCATCCAGACAAGGTGCGCCAAACGAAGCCCGATTATTTATTGATCTTGCCTTGGAATCTTAAGGATGAGGTCATGGCGCAGATGGCGCATATCCGGGTTTGGGGCGCCCAATTTGTGCTGCCCATACCCGAAGTTCGTGTTCTGAAATGATCTTTCAAGCGTCGCGCCTGAGCGGCGCCTTCATCATTGACCCGCAAAGGCTGGACGATGAGAGAGGTTTTTTTGCGCGGACCTTCTGCCGTGACGAATTTGCGGCGCATGGCCTGCGGCTAAATTTCGTCCAGTGCAATATTTCCCTCAACAGCAGGAAAGGGACTTTGCGCGGGATGCATTATCAGGACAAACCGTACGAAGAAGCGAAGCTGGTGCGATGCACGCGCGGCGCGATCTTCGACGTGATTGTCGATATCCGTAAAAAATCCGTTACCTACGGGCAATGGTTCGGCATCGAGTTGACCGCTGAAAATCGCCGGATGTTATACGTACCGGAAGGGTTTGCGCATGGCTTCCAGACTGTGGAGGACGACAGCGAGGTCTTTTACCAAATGGCCGAAATGTACAAGTCCGAGTATGCCAGAGGCATCCGTTGGAATGACCCTGCGTTCAATATCGCATGGCCTTTGCCGGATCCGATTATTTCTCCACGGGATGCCGCATATCCTGATTTCGTGTGATTGCCGTGTCGGCCGGCCATGCAACCCACTCTGACCGCCGCCCGAATCTGCGGGCAACCGTATGTCAGTGATCAGGCGCAACGTCATCGCCAATTTCGCCGGCAAGGCGTGGGCAGTATTGATGTCTCTCGCGTTCGTCCCGGTCTACATCAAACTCCTCGGCATTGAAGCCTACGGCCTGATCGGATTTTTTTTGACGCTAGTGGCCATTCTTTCGTTACTCGATCTTGGATTGGGCACCACACTTAACCGAAGGCTCGCTCAGCTTTCGATAGAGAAAAACGCGGCTCAGGAAATGTGCGATCTCTTGCGCACGCTAGAACTCATATATTTGATAATCGGAATTGTCATCGGCGGAACCATCGCCGCGCTCGCGCCTTTCATCGCAAATCACTGGATTAAATCAGAGCAACTGCCGGTGGCTACCGTAACGCATGCGGTAGCCATGATGGGAGTCGCAATTGCCTGCCACTGGCCGCTCGCACTTTATTCGGGTGGTTTAATGGGTTTGCAGAAACAGGTTGTATCTAACACAATTACATCGTTGATCGCTACCGTGCGCAATTTTGGCGCCGTCGTAGTCATATGGCAGGTTTCGTCGACCATCGAAGCGTTTTTCGCGTGGCAGCTTGCCGTGAGTCTTGCCGAAACGGTGCTGACCCGTTTCCTGCTGAGGCGCTATCTGCCCATTGCCCTCCAAAGTCCGCGTTTTCGGGTGCGGCTGTTAAATGATTTGTGGCGATTCGCTGCAGGAATCACCGGTATTTCGCTTTTATCCGTAATTCTGACTCAGCTCGACAAAGTCATACTTAGCAAGGTGCTCTCACTGGAGGCTTTTGCTTACTACAATCTCGCGTGGCGCCTAGCCTCCGGCTTGTACTACCTGGTGAGTCCCATAAACACTGCATTCTTTCCGCGGTTCGCGCAGCTTGCTGCGGTGGATGACAAAGACGAATTGGCGCGGCTGTACCATCGAGGGTGCCAATTGACGTCAGTCGTTGTGATTCCGGTAACCGTTGTTCTCGCCATGTTCTCTGCCGAGTTTCTCGCCCTCTGGATTAGAGATCCGCAGATAACCGCACGAACCAGCAACTTACTAACGTTATTGGTGATTGGTACTGCACTCAACGGATTGATGAACTTGCCGCTGACGCTGCAGCTGGCTTATGGTTGGACGCGCTTGGTGTTTGTCATGAATGTCGCGGCAGTCTGCTTGCTGGCGCCTATGATTTACGTCATGTCACTACGGTTCGGCGGTGAAGGGGCGGCGTGTATCTGGATTGTCCTTAATGCGGGATACGTGGTGTTCATGTTGCAAATAATGCACCGCAGGTTGCTGCCGGGTCATTTGCGTGACTGGTTTATTGTCGACGTCGGTTTGCCTCTCGTGGCGGCGGTTACAGTGGCGACAATCTGCAGACAAATGATCAATATGTCCAGTCCGGACGGATGGCTCGTGCTCAAGCTGACCGCTGTATCACTATTAACTGCAATGGCATCTGCACTAGCCGCACCCCAGGTTCGTTCGATGATCCTGCATACCTTTGATAACCATAGCGTAAGTCGGACATGAATGGGCCAACCATTGCGGTCATTGTTCCCAACCGTAATGACGCTCGCTATTTGCCACGTTGTCTGAAATCGGTATTTGACCAAAAAATCGGTCCCGAGGAACTCTTGATCTTCGATGATCAGTCGGCCGATGGTAGCCCAGCGGTCATAAGGTCGCTGATTGCAGGCCATTCCTGTGCGCAACTGATCGTGAACCCGGTCAATTTGGGAACCAATGGCGTATTAAATGAAGGCCTCCGTCGCGTACAAAGCGACTACGTTTTGTTTTTGGCCGCCAACGATTTCTTGTTACCGGGCATCTTCGCGCGCGCAAAGCAGAGTCTCGCCAGGTCTCCCGGGGCAGCAGTATGGTCGGCGATGGCATGGCTGGTGGACGAGGAAGACCAGCCAGTCCGACTTCATCCATCTGCCGTCATTGCATTGAACGACGCATTTTTCCCGCCCAAGGAATGCATCAAGCTTGCTCATCGTATCGGCCATTGGTTCACCGGCACAACCCTCATTTACCATGTAGCGACTTTGCGTGCAGCAGGCGGTTTTGACGCAGCCTACGGAGCTCCCGCCGATCTCATAACGGCTTTGGTGGTGGCAAGTCAGGGCGGAGCCGCGTACTCGCCGGAGCCATTTGCCGCAATTCGTATTCACGAGGATAGCTTTTCCGCACGCGCGCTTAATGACGTTGGAGGAATGGAAGCAATGCTCGGACGGTTAAATGCCCGCGGGCCAGTGCAGTCGCCGGAACTTTTTAATGCCAAATTTCTGCGGCATACCGCATGGCGCTTTCGCTTTGCGGTTGTTCGGGCATCCGGAGGCGCCCATCTGTCGCAGATGGGGACGCGCGCATCAGGGTTGAAACGCCTTGCATTGATCTGCGCGGACCGCGTGTTGCCGTCGAAGTCGGCTTTGGCACGCGTTGCGCTCGGTTATCTGATCATGCGGCCTTTCGACATCCTACCGACGGTATGGTACCGATTTTCGGGCTGGCTGATCGTCAGACTGCGCATGCTGGCCCATAGGCGCGGCGCGCCATGATGCCTGTCCAGTTGCGGCCCTTGCGCTCCAGTTCATCACCCCAGCTGATTCGGGCCGATGCCAACCACGGCAAGGACCCCGGCGATGACGCGTTTCGCGCCAAATGGCTCGCCAAGGATTAGCGTGCCGATCAGCGCGGCGAAGAGAATGCTTGTTTCGCGCAAAGCGGCTATCTGAGCGACGGGCCCCATGCTTAACGCGATCAGCGCCAATCCATAGGTCAGGACGCCTAGAAGCCCCGCGATCAAGGCCGGCCTCCAGTGATGGTTAATGAACGGCAATATTGTGCGGCGCCTTGCGAGCACAACCATTAGCATGACAAACGAGCCATCGAGAATAAACAACCAAACTATATAAGTAAAAGGTGTTGGCGCCAGTCGCAATCCAATTGCATCGACTGCAGTATAGGCGGCGATAATTAGCCCGGTAATCAATGCAGCTGCGATGCTGCGCTTGGGGCCTTTGCCGTTTGTCGGCCAAGTGAACGCGATACTCGAAATTGCCATGGACACGAGAACAATTCCGAGCGAGCTGAAAGGACTTGGTCGTTGTCCAAGCGCGAACGACGCAAAAAGGGCGACAAATAACGAGGCACTACCCCAGCGGAAAACGTAGCGCTTAGATCCCCGGAGCGGTAGGCTTCGGCAAGAAAAAAAGGATAAAGCGCATGAATCAATGTTGACACTACGAGCAGCGGCCACAAGTCGGGGTCGGGCAATGGCATGATTGTCATGATCGGAATCGCGACAATGAATGCGACCGCATTCATGCATCCTCGCGTAATCAGCGCGTCGTCACTCACTTTAATGAGGGTATTGACAGTGGCATGCAATACCGCGGACACCACAATCAGTAGTGTGGCCGATGTTTGAAGTGAAAGTGAGTTCAACGGATTATCGGAAATAAGACTGTGTTCGGCACTATGCGGCGAGTTGCGAGTGTGGACGAAAAAGCATGTGCCTAAGCGGTGCTGTGCTAAAATTTAGGTCCAGATCGGAAGCCAATCATGAGCAGTATTAACCATCAATCGATTCTTGATGCGGGTCGTTATAGCGACCTCACGCTGCGCGGTATGGACACGGGGATTCTCACGAAACTTCACCGTTTCATGTTGCGGTTGCGGCGATGTGAAAGCGCTTTAGCGCAGGAATATCACCCAGCGGATGAGATGCGATGTCCCGTGCATTTTTGTATCGGTCAGGAAGCTGTTCCGGCTGCATTGAGCGTTTCGTTAAAAATGGATGATTATCTATTCTGCCATCACCGATCGCATGGATATTACCTTGCGAAGGGGGCGCCGATGCGCGCAATGTTTGCGGAATTGTATGGGAAGGAAACCGGCGCGAATGGAGGCAAGGCTGGTTCTCAAGACATTTCGTATACACCAAATAATTTTTTTAGTGGCGCGATCCTCGCTGGAGCAACGGCGATTGGCGTGGGAGCGGCGCTTGGCTTCCAATTGCGAAATGAAGCACACGTTGCAGTGGCGGGTTTTGGCGAATCAGCGACCGATGAAGGCATCTTTTGGGAAGCAGTCAATTATGCGGGTCTCCGCAAACTTCCTATCGTGTTCCTCTGTGAAAACAATAATTACTCAGTCTTCTCGCCGCAGCTTAAGCGGCAGCACTCCGACAACCTAAGTGAACGGGTCGCCACGTTTGGCGTGAAGAGCGTTCCTTTGTTTGGCAATGACGTAGTCAAGGTGCACGCGGCCGTAACAGCTGCGATTGACGATGCGCGCGCTGGCAGAGGACCAACCTTCATCGAAGCTTATACATATCGGTGGAGCGGACACTACGGTCCGGACAGTGACGACCTTGTTGGTTATCGTTCGGAAGCAGACCTTGCGGCCTGGAAGGAAAACTGCCCGCTTGGCCTGCTAGAAGCAGCGATGCAAGCCGACGGCTTGTTAACCGATCGTCAAAAAGCGGCAGCCTTGAAGGAAATAGACGAGGAGATAGACGACGCGTTCCGCTTCGCGAAAAGCAGCTCCTTTCCGAAAGCGGCGGAGTGGGCGCCCATGAATCGCAGGGCAGACAGTCCTGTCGCTGATAAATTGCTGTCAGATATCGAGTTGCATTCGTTCGACGAGAATCAGACAGTTGTGCAGGCAAAAGGTTATTGAAGGTGAATGAAAGTGAAGGCGGAGGGTAGGTTGGTAAAGGCACAAACGAAAATTGCCGGCGCACGTGCGAAGCAAGTCTCTGCTCCGGTTGAATCAACGCCCGTGGCACCGAAGTGTTCGTATGCGGATGCGCTGCAACAAGGCTTGAGCCAAGCCATGGAGCTAGATGATCGGGTATTCGTCCTGGGGCAACTCGTCGACTACAAGCCGGGTGTGTTCGGCACCACGACCGGCCTGGTGGAAAAATTCGGTGCCGATCGGGTACAAGATTTTCCCGTTTCCGAAAGTGTGATGACATCGGCGGCGATCGGAGCGGCACTGGCCGGCATGCGGCCGGTGCTTATTCACCACCGCCTCGACTTCATGATTTACTCGATGGATGCCATCGTAAACTGGCTGTCGCTGTGGCGCTTCAAATCCGACAATCAGTCCGGCCTTCCGGTGACGATACGCGCCATCGTAGGCAAGGGCTGGGGGCAGGGCCCTCAGCATTCCAAGAGCCTGCACGCGTGGTTCGCTCATCTGCCGGGCATCAAAGTGGCGATGCCAGCCACAGCATTTGATGCCAAGGGACTACTCCTTGAAAGCATCTTCAGCGAGGACCCGACCATCATTATCGAACACCGTTCGCTTTTCGGCTTGAGCGACAACGTGCCGACCGAGCCATATCGCGTGCGGTTCGGCAAGGCGATTGTGCGCAGAACCGGCAAAAGCGCAACGATTGCCGCGATAGGTATCATGGTGCCTCTGGCCCTGCGCGCGGCCGCGCAACTCAGTGAGAAATCAATTGACGTCGAAGTGGTCGATATGCGCACCGTGTCGCCGCTCGATAGCGCGACCGTCTGCGAGTCGGTGGTTAAAACCGGCAGACTGATTGTCGCTGATCCGGCATGGCGCACCGGCAGCGTGGCGGCTGAAATCATGGCTGCCGTTTGTGAACGTGTGGGCCGCGATTTGAAAGCGAATCCGGCCCGGGTTTGTCTGCCCGACAGCCATACACCGATGAGTTCGGCGCTTGAGCAAATTTACTATCCTGACGAAACGACGATAGTAAACCAAGTGCTGGCGCAATTCGAATGATGCTGCAATCGACGAAATGCCGCGCGGACGCTCGCGAGTCTTCCGACGCGTTGTGATATGTCTGTGCGTTGATCGTTTCCGCCTGGAATCGCAATGACACATTCCGGGAAGAAGGTCATGGTAACGGGTGCCGGAGGATTCATCGGCCGTCGCTGTCTGCCATTGCTGGCCGCAGCAGGCTACGATATACATGCCATCGCCGCGCATGTGCGCGCAGAACCGGCCGAAGCGCACGTAACTTGGCATACTTGCGATCTGCTCGATCCAGCCGCTTGCGCCAAAACGGTCGCCACGATATCGCCTACTCACTTACTGCATCTGGCGTGGATCGCGACGCCGGGTCGATTCTGGAGCAGCGCAGAGAATTTGCGCTGGCTTGCGAGCGGTGTCGTATTGATCGACGAGTTCTATCGGTGCGGCGGTAAGCGGGCCATCGGCGTTGGCACTTGCGCGGAATACGCCTGGGACGCGGCTGACAACGACGAGGACTTGAGTGAACTTAAACCGGATACGATTTATGGCCGGTGCAAGCTCGCAATGGGCATCGCATTCGAAGCTGCAGCCGCGGTTAATGGGGGCAGCGCAGCGTGGGCCAGGTTGTTTTTCCCCTATGGGCCAGGCGAATCCCCCGAGCGCCTTATACCGGCGGTAATTCGCGGATTATTGCGAAATGAGCCAGTGAAGTGCACGCATGGAAATCAAATACGGGATTTCGTCTTCGTGGACGATGTGGCTTCTGCGCTTACAGCATTGCTTGACAGCCCGGCGCAGGGCACGTTTAACGTCGGCTCGGGAACCGGCATTTCGTTGCGTGAAATCGTGGCGATTATTACCGCGCGGCTCGGTAATCCGGAACTCGTAACGTTTGGCGCACGTAAATCGCCCGTTGGTGACCCCGCGCGCGTGGTGGCTGATGTTAGCAAATTGAAACGGGAAGTGGGATGGCGGCCTTCAATCGACATTGCAACCGGTATCGAACGTACAATCACATGGTGGCGCAAAGGTCTCAGCTAGGGAGCAATGAATGAAAATAATCATAGATACGGATAACAAGACGCTGGCGGTTGACGGTAAGGAAGGAGAACGAAAACTCGATCTTTACGGCCGCGAATCATTCGAACTGATTTCCGGAGTGTGGCTTAAAACCAGCTGGAACCAAAAGTACTCATATACATTTACGTGGATGGGGCGGCCGATCATCCAGCATCCCGAGGATCTGGTGCGCCTGCAGGAAGTAATTTACACCCTTAAGCCAGACGTAATCATTGAAACCGGCGTTGCCCACGGCGGTTCGCTGATTCTCTCTGCATCGCTGATGAAGGCAATGGGCAAGGGACGGTGCGTCGTCGGCGTCGATATTGAAATACGTCCGCATAACCGTAAAGCGATAGAAGCGCACGAACTCGCGCCGATGATCCGGCTTGTCGAGGGCAATTCAGTAGCTCCGGAGATTGTGGCCCGCGCCGCGCAGGAGATAAGGCCCGGTGATACAGTCTTGGTCATTCTCGACTCAAACCATACGCGAGCCCATGTAGCGGCGGAACTCGAGGCATACCACCACTTGGTTACACCAGGGTCGTACTTGGTCGCAACCGACGGTATCATGCGCGACGTGTGTGATGTCCCCCTTGGCCGTGCCGAATGGCGACTGGACAATCCCGCGCAGGCGGCCGAAGATTTTGCCGCTGCGCATAGAGACTTCGTGATCACGCCGCCGCAATGGCGCTTTAATGAAAGCGGCCTTCAAGAGAACATAACCGCTTGGCCCAGTGCATGGCTCAAAAAGCGTGGATGATACGCGGCGATTGCGGGAAGCATTGAATTGAGCTCGTCGCCATTTGTCGCGGACAAATTCACACTCATCGTTCCGACATTCAATCGTCCGGCCGAACTGGCGCGGCTCCTCGCCTACCTTGCCGGCCATCGTGTGAGTTTTCCGATCCTGGTTCTTGATTCGAGTACGCCTGACGTACAACACGCGAATCGCGTGGCTGTCGAGGCAAACGCCTGCAACATCACGCTAAAATGCTTTGACTCCAGCGTGTCGCCGTGGGAGAAGTTTTGGCAGGGGAGCAAACTCGTAGAAACGGACTACTGTTCCTTGTGCGCAGATGACGACCTCATCATGCCGGGGTCTTTGGATCAGATCGTACAGTTTCTCGAAGCAAATGCCGACCATGCCGTGGCGCATGGATGGTATTTCACATTCTATGACAACGTCCACATTGGTATTACTGCTTCAGTGTACCGGGCCGGATCCTTGAATCAGGAAGATCCTGTGGAGCGCCTGTTTGAACTGTTCAAAAATTACGAGGCCGTGACTTACGGTGTCTACCGTACAGCCGTCATGCGTAGTGCTCTGGGCGATGTTCAAGATGTAGGTAGCATGCTCGGCAAAGAATTGCTTGGCGGCGCGTTGTCTGTCGTTCACGGTAAGACTGCGCGGTTGCCGATTTTTTATTACGGTCGTTCGCACGCGCCGTCGCACGCTTATATGCATTGGCATCCGCTGGATTTTTTGATTTCGTCCCCCGAAAAGCTATATAGCGATTACGGTCAGTATCGGAGGATCCTGTTAGCCTGTTTCAGTTCGACCGGGTATACCAGGTTTTCGCAAGCAGAGTTAGCCACCATTGTTGACCTGATCCATTTTCGCTATCTTGCTGATTACGTAAAACCCGCGGTGATGGAATTTTTGGTGGAGCAAGCGATTGCACGCACACCACGGTTGGAGACCATGCAAGGCATGTGGTCAGTACTCGCGAGGGAAAATGACAAGTCAGTGAGCGGTATTGCAGGCGGTAGCTGGTGGATTCGACGAATTCGAGATCGATTTTTTCCGAAGATCAGGGCTCATCATTTAAAACGGCATGCCGCGGCCTCGCAGCATCGAACGGTAAATTCACATACCCCTGGTGGTCGACCACGCGATTATCTCTTTTACAGCGACTTTCTTGCCTCCCTTAAAGCTGATCCTGCCCTTGAAAAAGAGATCGACGCAATAGTCCTCGCACTGAATTGCTACGAATAGCCGGCTAAAAGCTCAGAAGCGCGGTAGATGCGGATTGTTTTACTTCTTTCCGCGCAAAGCAGTTCGCCGTGCCGAAAGTTTCGCGCGGAGATTCCCGCTTATCCTGGGCCCAACCGTCAACTCTATTCCGCGGACTACACTGCGCCTGCAGTATGCGTAGAACCCACTGCAAGCATTGTGTGTAGGGATTACTAAGACTCCGTTGAACCTCCGCGCTGCGATGTGAAGCCAGGCTCGCTTGGCATACCACCGTGCCAACGGCCACACAAAGCCCCAATGACGTGGATTGCGAATGGCAACGAACAGTGTCTTTTTGCCGAATGGTGATAGCAGTGAAGGACAAGCGCGGAAAAATGGTACGAGATCAAAATGCTTGGGTGATTTGATCGTATCGAGGATCGCCGTTAGCACACGAGCCTGTTCAACCTGATCAGCAATGCCTTGCGCCGAGTAAGTCTCGCGCCGCTCGCGCATTAACGCCAGGGTTTCAGGTATCACGCATACGCCGTACCGCAGCGCCACGGCATAAAAGCCAAACCAGTCGGCGTGCCACCGCAACGATTTTTCAAATCCTCCGATTTCAAGTAATGCGGTACGGCGAGCGACAACCGTATTTCCAGATATCCAGACGTAATGCTTGCGCAATGTTGCCGCGAGTTGTTTCTGCGACAGATAGCCGCCGAACCGCCGGTACTCGAATGCGACACCCTGATTTTCGCCCGTGAAATCGCGGCGTTCGGAGGTACCGTCGACGAAAACCCCCAATTGTGAAAAGCAGAGTCCCGCTTCAGGATGTTTATGCAAGGCATCGAGTGAGCACTCTAAAAATTTCGGCAGGAGTAAATCATCGGCGGAGGCCCAAACGACATAGTCTCCACGTGCCGCTATAAGAGCACGCTGAATAGAGTAATGCTGACCTCGATTTTTCCCGTTTTTGAGCAACCGGATGGTCGGAAAACGCGTTGCGAATTCTTCGATTATTGCTACGCTGTCATCCGTTGAACCGTCGTCTATGACGATGATTTCACTTGCGGGACGCGTCTGTCCACAGATCCCGGCAAGCGCGGTTGGCAAATATTGCGCATGATTGTAATTCGCAAGCAGAATAGAAACAGTGGGTTCGCTGCGTTCGCTAGAGGCATTGACCGACTGAGCATGCAATGAAATATTAGCCGCGGGAACGCGCGAACGATGCGATACGTTCTCGATAAGCGTCTCAAAAAAGCGCATATCCACGGGGTCATCACGGTAATACTTGTGTCTCCACCCGCTCGGTACATGATAGGCGTTCTCTCGTATGAGCAATCCATCATGCGGATTAACATATTCCTTGTACTGCTTAAGATAGACGAAGCTGCGCGTGACACGGTATATCTGATGAAGCATGTTGTCGATTTGATCCGGCTTCAATTCATGCAGCGAGCTTATGTTAACGCCAATATCAAAATAACCTTCCGGAATGAGTTCTATCTGGTTCGCAGAAAAGAAGGCAATGTCAGATTGCGCCAGTTCTTCCGCAATTTCTTCGAAGAGGTCGAAGTGCCGGAAACGGAAAATTCGCTTATTTGGAAACAGCTCACTCAGATACCATTGCGATACATAAAGACTCGGCGGAATATCGAACACCACATATTGGCACTCAAGTGCATTTAGCAATACGTAACCTAGCCGTCCGTAACCGGCTCCGACTTCTACAATGTGCGGTCGAGAGCCATCAAGTAAGTTCCAGGTGTCGTTCAGTATTGAATTGGTCTCAACGATGGAATGAGCAAGATCCTGCGATATGACACGACCCTCAAAATAGGTTTCAATTGGTGCGCCAGCGCGAGGTTCGGCCAAGCGGGACGCCAGCCCAAGTTTGTCATTGACCAACGCGAAATCCCACAGCATGGCGATCAGGCCGCGATAGTAAGTTAGCTGCACGCTACGGCCGATTTGTGCCTGCAGGTCTTGTAACGCACGAGGCAGGTACCGCAAGCGGTTGTCGAATTTGAAGATTCTTCTATCGTTCCGGACGAGGGCCCGACCGGTAGGCATCAAATCGGGATCCACCAGCTTTACTTTGAAAGGGCTTATCGTAGGTCGCAGGCACCATGATCTGAAGAGCCTGAGAAGTTGGGGATCGGCGAGACTTTGCGGTACGAAGTTAAAGTAATTCTGGTTAATGCTGCGTTTGAAATTAGCGATGCCGTCACGCGCCAATTGCGTCATGTTTACATCGTTGAAGAATTCCCAGAGCTTGGACGGACGATAAATGGCAGGAGCATTGTAAAGTTCTTCGCGCATTGCGGTTATCGTCGCCTGGCTTTCCGCAATGGCATCGACTCCGCAATCGGTAAGATAATTGAATACGGAAAAATGCCCGTTTAGTCGCACCAGAGACAATGTCTCGCTATCGATGCACGATACGTCTGCGCCATTTGTTACAAGATAAGTAACAATCGCTAAGTGCCCGGCCACGGCCGCGGACTTGAGGGATTCTCTCCCTGCCACATCAAGATTTGTACCGATTTGATGCAGGTACTTAAGTAGCGCAAAGTTGTCCCGTTCACTGGCGACTTTCAGCAACAGATCTTTTTCAGCGTGAACGTCCAGTCCGCGCTCATACAATACCTGGATCAACTCGATCTCTTCTGTTTCGGATGCTGCTTGAATCAAAATGTCGCTGTACCATGCGAATTCGATCCCCCAGGAATTCCTTTTTATCACCGGAAGATCCCGACTTCGGATCGCCCGGATGAGGTCCGCAACTTTCGGGCCCTCTGGAAATATGCCGTTGGCGGCGAGATATTCGGTCGTGGTTCGATGTGTAGGGAGCAATGGCAGTTCGCGCGCAATCGTTTCACAAGCGTGAAGGTCTGCTCCTAGTTCATGCAGATATTTGACGACTTCGATGTGGCCTTTCGACGCGGCCGCTTTGAGCGCGGCATTGTTGACTATGTGGGCCGTGCAGTCTTGCTCGCGAAGATATTTGACGACATCCAGGCGGCCATTAGCGGCTGCCGCAAGCAGAGCTCTCGAGGCGATATTGGCAATTGCGCAACCCGCGCTCAAAAAATATTTAATTACCGGCAATTGCCCGTTTGCCGCAGCCAATATGCAAGCCTCTGAGCCATCACCGAGCGCGCCGCTCCGGTGCAGCAATAGTAATCGGTCAAGTTTACCGATCACGGCGCATAGCACAAAGTCCTGACGGTCACGGCTAGTTTCTGACACTGATTTGTTTACCTCGGCTACGCGCATGCGGCGGTTTTATTCAGAGAACAAATAATATCTTGTATCATGGCCTATATGTCAGGCCGCGCTCAAACCTGACGCCCCCGCTTGCTGAATGACATTGCGCCTCGAAAACCAGCGATTTTAAGTCATCTTGAAACCCACCGTCGCAATTCTCCTCGCAAACTACAATCACGCCGGGTTCCTGCCGCAGGCGCTCGAGGGTATTCGTGATCAGACGCGGGTAGCGGATGAGGTGATCATCGTTGATGACGGCTCAACTGACAACAGTTTGGAGATCATTGCCGCTTACAGCGCGGATTTGCCCAACCTTCGGCTAATCAAAAATGAACGAAATTTGGGCGTCCAATATTCTATCGCGAAGGCGCTCGAACATACTTGTTGCGATTACATTGTCTGGACTGCCGCGGACGATTGGTTACTACCGGCGTTCCTCGAGAAGTCGATGGCTGTTCTTGAGAGATATCCGCACAGTGGTCTGTGCTTCTCCGAGCTGTCCGTGTTAATGGGGGACCCGCCGGCAGTCGTACATTTCGCACGCAATCCGTCGATATTCAACGGATATCCAGAAGTGGCAGCCACTTTCACGCTGAACGACCTACCTGAGTATCTTTCGCCACAGGATTATCGGCTGCGTGTTGCGCGCGGTTATCTTAGTATTTCTGGCAACACAGTTGTCGCGCGGCGTGAATTTGTTTTAAAGGCTGGCGGGTTTGTAAAATCGCTCGAATGGCACGCGGATTGGTTTACGTATTGCACGATTGTGCTGCGCCACGGCGCTTGTATTGTAAATGAGTCGCTGGCGGTGATGCGCGCAAAGCCCGATTCGTATTCAAGTGTCGGTATGCATGTGCCTTCGAGACAGCAGGCGGTCCTTCATGCGATTGTGGATGCTCTCAAGAGTCCGGAAAACCGGGACATCCTCCCCGCTTTTTACCGTTACCCCGCGTTACTGTCCGTGTTCGGCGCGCCGATGAGGAAAGCGCTGCTGGCATCGCGCAGAGACTGGGACTTGTATTTGTGTTACTCGCTTTGGCTGCACGATGCTGAACGTACCAGGCGCCAGATTGGCTGGCTGCATTATTTGGTGAGTTGGGTTTTGCGCATGATCAGAAAAATCGTTTGGTCAATGATGAGGGCGATCGCGCCGGAGCCGGTAAAGAAAGCTTACAGAAAACTACGTCGACGAGTTGCGACCAGCTGACCGTCTCTGTCGCAACAGTATGGCAGTTCGGATTCGACCGCTTATAGGCGGATAATTCAAGTCAGAATACGACCGTGAATCAACCCGCCCAATATTCTGACGATACAGAGCCGGATCGGTCCTTCCTGGGAATCTACGACTATCGGTACGCGCCTTATTCCTTAGGAGACACCGTTACTTGGCAGATGAACGTTCTGATTTCAGCAATCGAGGCCGGTGCCGGCGCTATTGACCATATCCTTGTCGTAGACCCGAATAACCCGGCGTGTCGGATGCAGCCACACATTAATGCCGCAAATTACACGCTTGCCCTTCAAAACATTTTCCCTGCTTTTCTCTGTAGTCCCTTGCTGCGCGGAATACGGCTTTTTCGTACACGTGCCGCGTTCAATTTGTTTCTTTTGTCTCGCGTTGCGGGTGGTCACAAAACATACCCATCGTTCGCCAATCACCTGCTTCGTCGGATGCGGGCAGGCGGCATTATCAACTCGAGCAACGGTGGGTTTCCCCTGAATCATTCGCTGATAAACGCTTTCAATGCCAAGCATGGTTATTTGCCTCGACTCGCTGCGCCTCGAGGCTACGAAGAAGCGGCACGCACCTTTCTCAGACGCTACGCCACAGGCAAGCGAATCGTGACGGTTCACATGCGGCAAAGCCGACTGAGTGCGAGTGCCGCGGCATTGCATCGCGATTCGATGCTGTCTGAATGGGATAATTTCTTCAAGGCGACACAACTGCGCTGGCCGGAAGTTATGTTTGTAATTCTCGGCGGTTACCAAGAATGGGAGCGGCCAATCATGTTTTTAGACAATGTCATAATCCCGCGCGCCCAAGGTTTCGGATTGGCGCACGACCTCGCCTTTTTGCATCAATCAGATCTTTTTATCGGTGCATCGAGCGGGTTTTCAGCGATGGCAACGTTCAGCGCTGTGCCTTATGTCATTGTAGACATGGAGCACGACTTTTCTAAGTACAATGAAATACCGGTCGGTGAATCTCGTTACCCGTTTGCGCTCGAAAACCAATCAATTTATTGGCAAAAAGAGAACGCTGAATTGCTACTTGAGTTGTTCGCGGGCGCATATCACAGGTTGAAGACGCGCGGCACTCAGCCGCATCAGGTTACCCAAGGGCGCTAAGGCGAATAGTGTCGTGAGCGCTTGTCAACCTATTCACGCATCATGGCCAAGTACATCTTTTCGCGCATAAAAACGGCTGTTCGGCGCGTGCTGAAGGACAACGCCATTGTGAATCTGAGAATGCGGCAACTTTACCTGTCGGCCTATGAATTGTTACTGCTGTGCATCCCGTATAAACAAGCAATCCGGGCGACCTCGCGATCTCTGTGGCGCATCACCGCAATGCCCGCGGAAATTGTGATGTTGGCAGGGTCAGCGATGACGGAGCGCGCGAAAATGCGGCGCAATTTGCGGACTAATTACTTTTGGCAACGGGAACGGATTCATCCGAATATGGCGAGAGAGTTTCTTGCCTGGGTGAGCGGTATTTGCGTCAAAAGCGGCGGCTGCGGGTCGGCGACCTTACACCTTACAGTTTTCAGCGAAGCGGATATCAGCGGGACGGAAGAAAACAGCCTTTTCGGAATTTTATGCATGCATCAAAGCGCGCCTAATTTCCATTTGCTCTCGGGTAAACAAGATCCTGCCGGGCAACTCGGCCCTTTGTTGACCTCCGAAGAACGCCGTATTGTCACCAGGGGCGGATCGCTATTCGATCAATTGCCGCAGGCGCAACTGTCACTTGCCGATTCCGCAGCGTTGTTGCATATCCCAGAACCCGCGCACGCTGCGGCACGGCGATATCTGAGTCAATTCAGTCGATATCACCCGATTATCGCTACAAGCATCGGCGACGACCCAGTTCACGCAGATGCAAAAGGCAACGCTAAATGGATTCCACTGTTTGAAGCAATTCACGAACGGCATCCGGAAGCACTTATTGTAGTTCTGAATTCTACAGGCGTCGCCGCTACCGATCGGTATCCTCACCATATTCGCCTTCTCAACGACGTCGGGTTCGGGTTTTCTGAAGCTTTGGCGATCGCGCAGCAATCGGGCGTTTACATTGGCATGCTGGACGTCTTTGGTGCCATGGCATGGAGCGCCGGGCGTACGGGAGTTTACTTTTCTGCAAATGACGCGACTCAACGGAATCCACACGCGCTCGCGGTCGATTGCCAAATCTTGCTGACCGAGGCTGCTACTTTCGTCGAAGGCATGGAAGCAATTGAGCAGGTTTTGCCGCGATATCTTCGACGCTTTATGAATCCCATGGAAGGGTCCGCGGTAGATTCCCCTTCGGCTCACGAATTCATCAAACTATGGGACCAGCGCGATGTCGTTGTCGCGCTCAACTTCGCCAGCCGGGTGTCCCAGATGAATCCTGCAGAGCTGCGGTATGCAATTGATATTGTGAATCAGATTGTGCACGAGTGTCCCCATGCCGTGATATGCCTCTTGAATCCGTTAACCAACGAATCCGCACTGCACGCCGGACCACAAATATGGACCACGGCTTCCTTCGGTTCATCACGGGACGACCTGTTGACGCTCGCGCGGTCCGCAGACCTGTATTGTGGCGTGCTCGACGACTTTGGGCATACCGCGTTTCTCGAGGGCCGACCAGGCATATATGCGGCAGAGCTGTCTGTCGATCGATCGTCGAGCGGGATGTCTACCAGGCGTCCGCAAATCATAGAGTTTGCGCAAAAGATGCAGTTGATCTGCGATTACCTAGAGCCCGAGCTATGCGCGTCGGCTCTGCGGCAGTTAATGCAAACGCGCCAGGCGTGCCAACGGCGCTTAAATGAGCAGGCAGCCAATACGACGTCCTAGCGATAGATGCCGTCGTCGTGCTCAATTGGCTCACTACTTGCCCGAGTATGCGTCCAGACACTGAGTCACCGCGGTAATCTCCTCGTCGGTGACCCGCACTTCATCTGGCGGTCCGGCTCGCAAGAACTCACGATCGAAGCAGTAACGGTTTCTCGAGGTATGAATTACTCGATTGGCAAAGAACTTGTTTCTCAACGCTCGCCATCCATGCTTACCGCGGCTATTCCAGAATTGCCACATTTCAGAGATCAGTTGTGACGGTGGGAGTCGTTCGAGATTCTTGACGAGGGCGAAATCCAGGAAGTCGGGGCGTAAAAACGGGCTGATATACCGCAAATGAACAAGATCAACGATTCGCGACGCTTCTTCCGCCGAGAGCGATCGACCGTTGTGCGTGGCGAGATAATCCGTCAGCAAAGCACGATAGGCAAGATATTCCCGAAACAACCCATGGGGCTCAGTTGCCAGCCATTCGAGCGGATGCCAATTCTCGTAGCCGGCCGACGGTCTGGTGTTCCTGCCGTAGTAAATCTTTTTGATCCGGGCCACCTTGCCCGCAACGATTGACAGCGCACCAGCGAGTAGTTCGCGCGCGAGTATGCTCTCCATGGGTTGCACCAACCGATGGACTTCCTTCGCAACCTCGGTGCGGTACACACCGTAAGTCAGGGCTTCGTAGCGGCGGAACAGCTGAATCAATCGCATGCAGGGATCGGAGTCATCTACTGACGGGCTGTGATAAAACAACGAGGTAATGCGGGTTTCCGGCTTGCGATCGCCGAAGTCGTCGCCAGCGGCAGGTTGGTTTCCGTCACCGCCAGGTCCAAGAAAGTTAAAATAAAAACCGTGTGCAACACTGTAGTTATTGTGACACTGCAGGAACTCGACCATATCGGCCAGAGCGGGTACCACGACGATATCGTCATCGGCACACAAAGATACGAACTGGGTCTCTATCGCTTCAATTCCAGCGCGAAACTTGTCGAATGGTGAAATTCTTTCGTCAAACTCAATACGCTTTATATTTAAGGTAACGGAAGACACCACGTCGGCGTTTTTTGCTTTGTTGTCGGGAAAGCTGGAGTCGAGAACGACTACGGCAAAACCTGCCGATTGCTTCTCAAGATATGTGAGCAATCGGCCGAGCAGGTCGGGACGGTTAAAAGTAGGGATCAATAACGTATAGGATCGTGCGAGGGTTTCAAGCATCGGGAATCCGGCAACGTCGAGGCGAGACGCCGTTAAGCGCACAATTTACCGTTATTAAGATGAAATCGAAATTATTAAGATCCGTCTGTGAGTATGGATCGACGGTTAATGGAATCAAAAGCAAGGTTTGAGCCTTCTGGGCATGCTTACAGCTTTATTGTCGCGCATTGCGCCTGTTTTGTGTTTGATGGCCCTAAAAGTCTTAGCCAACATGAGGTAATGCCGATGCTCGGTATGGCTTTAAGTTGCTAGCAGAGCCTTTTTTAGTATCGCCAATGTTGAGGTTAGCGGCAGAGCCAAAACTGTAGTATGGTTAATCTGGGTGCTTAACCGATTCTTTTTTACGAGAACGGCGAGCACGTTTTTATTCTAGCGGGATAGTCGAAATAATATGAACGCTAAGCTCAAGGCCTCGATCAAGAAGATCCCTGGGGTAATGCCGCTGGTCGCCATCAGAAATGACTTACGGCTGAGCTATCAGAGCGCGCTTCACAGACTATCGCTACCTCCCGAGCCTTCCGTAAACCGCGCGGTTCGGCGCCTGCTCAGGATCGGCCAGAAAAATATCAACCAGCCCGCTGAGGTCTTTTTAGGCGAACTGGAGCGGGCTCGAGCTGAGTTCGCCAAGACCGAGCGGCCGGACCTTAGCTTGAAGCTCGACATTGTCAAAGCCATCAACCTCATGGTGAATAAGCATGAGTATCTCCACTTCCGCGTCCAAAAAGTCGGTCGGCCCTCGGGCTTCATGCTCGATACCGTTAATGCTTGTCAACTCGGTTGCGCAACGTGCCAGCACAGTTTCAACAAAGAATGGACCGCGATGGCGTTCGTCCCGATGCCCAAGGGAACGATGAAGCCGGACACCTACGAGAGCTTTTTGCATTCCGTAGGACTTCGCAGTTACGTCGGGCACTTTTACAACAACAGCGAACCGTTCCTTAATAAGAAGACGCCGCAGTATCTGCGCACCGCCAACCTCTATCGTATCCAGACGATGGTCAGCTCGAATATGTCCATTCCAAAGCTGGATGCGGAAGCTATTGTCGAGTCAGGCTTGGACCATTTGATGACAGCGATCGATGGAACAACCCAAGAGGTATATCAAAAATATCGGAGAGGAGGACATCTGGACGTGGTGTTTGAGAACGTGCGACG
>Ga0070669_100000496_pt1 | contig 29693 bp, 25 predicted proteins | sample KBSS53metaG_FD_64680 | JGI IMG/M metagenome (GOLD analysis project Ga0070669, IMG submission 64680) | Switchgrass rhizosphere microbial communities from Kellogg Biological Station, Michigan, USA - KBS S5-3 metaG | ecosystem: Host-associated > Plants > Roots > Rhizosphere > Soil ...
GCGGTTTTTGGTCCAGCCCCGAAGGGGTTGCCCTATAAAAGGCCCTGGCAGCGTTGCTCGGCCTGGAGCCGAAGGCCAGCGTAGCTAAAGAGGCCCACTCTTCCTGCGTCCTCGCGCCTCACCAGGGCCTTTTATAGGGCAACCGTGGCGCTGTGGAATTTGTCCACGCCGCCTAGGGCCTCAACGCCTCGTCGCAAATCGCGCGGCCGTCAGCATCCATTCACGCGACCGGGCATAGCTGGTGGTCTTCACAGCGAGTGGATCACCTCTGATGCCCCAGCCCCTTTTCCGCGTGGTACTGTTTGCCGGCGCCGCCGCGCTGGCCGTCCTGTCCAGCACCGCCAGCGCGCAGCAGTACCCCAACGATCCGCCGCCCCAGGGCTATGGCGCCCAAGACTATGATCGCGGCTACGATCAGGGGCCGCCGCCGTCCTATCAGGGCCAATACCCGCAGCAGGGCCAGTACCCGCCACAGGGGCAATATCCCCCACAAGGACAATACCAGCAGGGTCAATATCCTGAGCAAGGCCAATACCCTGAACAAGGACAATACCCGCAGGGCCCGCAAGGCGCCTATTCCGGCGAAGTCCAGGCCTATGACCAGGGCCCGCCTCAAGGCTATGACGGCACCCGCCCGCCGCCGCCCCCGCCGGGATATCGCCCGGCAACCGTCGGCGCCGACCAGGCCGAGCGCGATGCCCGCTATGCCGCCGAGGCAGAAAACTGGGCTCGCGATAACTGCGTGAAATCGCACAGCAACGCTGGCGCCGGCGCAGTGATCGGCGGCATCGTCGGCGCGCTCATTGGCAATGGCCTGTCCAGCCGCCATGACGGCGGCTTTGGCACGGTGGCGGGCGCGGCCGTGGGTGCCGTGGGCGGCGCGGCGATCGGCGGCAGCACCGCCGGGCAGACCAGCCCCGGTTGCCCGCCCGGCTATGTCGTGCGCCCGCACGCGGTCGCCTATTCCTACGACACCACCTATTTCGCGAACTACTACTACGCCGCCCCCGGCTGGTATCGCCCATGGGTCTATGTCGGCGAACGTTGGGTCTATCGCCCCTATCCCTATCACGACTATTACTACCGCACCTATCGCCCCTATTACACCCATGGTTGGGGCGGTGGGTATTATGGCCGGCCAGGATATTATGGGCGCCCAGGCTATTACGGCCGCCCCGGCTGGCACGGCCGCTATCGCGGATTCTAACGCGCGATGCCGAAAGTGGGCGCCGGTTTTTGCCAAAAAACCGCGCGACCACCATGGTTCAGCGCCAAGATCGGTCGTCGTGCGGCAGGCGCGCGTGATCATCCACCACGCGCACCGCGTGCGGCGGCCGGTCGCCCCATTTCCAGAACACCACGTTGCGATCGTCTGGCCCGGCGCGATAGGCAAAGCTGGGCACGATCACCCCGGCCGCGCCCGCCTCGATCAAGCGCGTGGCCAATGTCCAGGTCGGCGGAACCTGCCCCCGGTCGGCCAGGTCTTCCCAGGCACAGGCCAGGTCCGCTGCCGCAACGCCCAGCGCCGCCAGGCTACCCGCATCGGTCAGGTCCACCAGATCGGCGCAGTCCACGTCATAAGAGCACAACGTCATCGGCTGCGCCTTGAAGGCAAAGCCCTGCTGCGCTTCGGCCCAGGCGGTTTCGGGGCGCAATGCGGTGTAAAGCGCGGGTAGGCCCACGGGGTTGAACCGCCCGCCATGCCGCGCCGCGCCTTCACCCGATACCGGATCGAACGCCCAGCGCGGATGATGCGCGCGATAGACCGCGCCCGTCAGCCTGCAGGCGGGAAAGGTCAAGCAAAGCCGCCCTCGGCCATGCGGCTCAGATAGCGCTTCACCGCTTCTCCCCGCCCGGCATGGACCAGGTCCTCGGCCGTCTGGTCTCCGAACGAGGGCAGCGGCTGCGAGCGATACCAGGCAAAGGCGGCCAGTTCCGAACCCGCCCAGGGGATCACCCGGTTGACGATTTCCACCATGTCCCGCAGTCGCTTCTGCGTGGCGGGCGATGCCACGCGGCTCGCTTTCGAGACGCTGTCGCGCGACAGGCCAAGGGCATGGGCCAGCTCCGTCTTGGTGATGCGCAGGCGGCCCGAAACGACATCGGGCGATACCGCACCACTCTGGCCAACCATGTCCGTCAGGAATGCCGTTGCCATTACCGCCTCACCAAATGCCCTTCTATTGAGGCAATATATGCGGCATGGCGCCAATCTGCAAGGTCTGGCACCAAGGCTTGCGGCCCGCCTTCGGCGCGTCAAATCTCCCGAGGCAGCACCAGGTTGAGCACGACGGCAATCACCGCCACCGGCAACACGCCCGAGGAAAGCAGGATGCGCGCGGTTTCGGGCAGATGGCCCAGCGCCTCCGGCTCCAGTTGCAGGCCCAGCGATACCGACAGCGCCGTGCCCGCCACCAGCATATTGCGCTGGTTCCAGGTAACGCCCGAAAGCATGGCCAGCGCCGAGGATGCAACCATCCCGAACATCACGATCACGCCGCCGCCCAAGACCTCGATGGGCACGGTGGTGATGACAGCGCCGATCTTGGGCAGCAGGCCGCACAGGATCAGGAACACTGCGCCAAGGGTAACCACGAAACGGCTCATCAGCCCGGACATGGCGATCAAGCCCACGTTCTGGCTGAACGTGGTGTTGGGCATGGCTCCAAACAGCGCGGAAAGCGCGGTGCCTACGCCATCGGCAGCCACCGCGCCCATGACTTCGCGATCGGTGGCCCGGCGGCCGGCGCCGTTTTCGCAGATGGCTTCCACATCACCGATGGATTCGATCGAGGAAACGAAGCCGATCAGGCAGAAGCCGAGAATGGCGGACGGGGAAAGCGCCCAACCAAACGCCAGGAAGCGCGGCAGCATCAGCCAATGCGCCTGTGCCACCGGGGCGAAATCCACCCGCCCCATCAGCAGCGCCACGCCATAGCCGGCGAGCAGGCCAAGCAGCACGGCGGCGGTCGACAGCACGCCGCGCCCGTAGAACTTGAGGCCAAGCGTGACAAAGACCACCACGCCCGCCAGGAACCAGCTCGCGCCGGCACCATAGGCCGGCAGGCCGCGCAAGGGCACGCCGCCGGCGGCATATTCCACCCCCACCCGCACCAGCGAAAGGCCGATCATCAGCACGACCAGGCCCGTGACCAGCGGCGGCAAGGCAAAGCGGATCGGGCCGACCACGCGGCTGAGCCCGGCGTGGAGCAGGCCGGCGAGGAACGCGGCCGTGGTCAGCGCCGCCATGCCTTCCACGCCCTTCCCCGCCACGATCGGGATCATCACCGAAATAAACGCAAAGCTGGTGCCCTGGACCAGCGGCAACCGCGCGCCGATCGGGCCGAGGCCCACGGTCTGGAGCAGCGTGGCCACGCCGGCAAACAGCATGGCCGCCTGGATCATGTAGATCAGCGCGGATGGATCGGCCGAACCGAACCCGATCCCGGCTGCCCCCGCCACGATGATCGGCGGGGTGATGTTGGAGACGAACATCGCCAGCACATGCTGCACGCCCAGTGCCACGGCCATCGGCAGCGGCGGCACATAGGCCGGATCGCGCCGCTGCTCCAGCGTCGGGCCATTGCCGGTGGCGGCATCGGCCGGGGCCGCTTCGGGGAGTGCTGACGATGCCATTGCTGCTGCCTTCGCTTCCTTTGCTATGCCATCAACCGACCCAGCGCGTCCTGCGCCCCGGCCACCACGCTGTGGCGCGATACCCGCGCCAGTTCGCCATCGCGCACCACCGCGCGGCCTTCCACGAACACGTCTCGCGGCCCGGAGGGCGGCGCGAGGACCAGGGCCGCGAGCTTGTCCCAACTGCCGCTCGAGGCGATCTCGTCCACCGGCCAGATCGCGAGGTCGGCCCGCTTGCCCAGGGCCAGTTGCCCGCAATCGTGCCGGCCGAGAATGTCCGCTCCGCCGCGCGTGGCCATGTGCAAGGCCGCGCGCGCACCGAGCGCCCCTGCCCCGCCGTTCACGCGCTGGAGCAGCATGGCCTGGCGCGCTTCGGCCAGCAGGTTGCCGCTGTCGCTGGAGGCAGAACCATCCACGCCCAAGCCGAGCGGCACGCCCGCATCCAGCATGGCCCGCACCGGCGCAATGCCCGAGCCCAGGCGGCAGTTGGAGCAAGGGCAATGGGCAACGCCGGTACGGGTCTGCGCGAACAACGCGATCTCGGCGGTATCGAGTTGCACGCAGTGCGCATGCCACACGTCCTGGCCGGTCCAGCCCAGGCTTTCAGCGTAATCGCCCGGCCGGCAGCCGAATTTCTCCAGACTATAGCGCACGTCGTCTGCATCCTCGGCCAGGTGGGTGTGCATCATCACGCCCTTGTCCCGCGCCAGGATCGCCGCATCGCGCATCAGTTCGCGGCTGACCGAAAAGGGCGAGCATGGCGCCACGCCCACACGCACCATCGCGCCATCGGCGGCATCATGGAACGCATCGATCACGCGGATCATGTCATTCAGAATCGCCGGCTCGGCTTCCACCAGGCTGTCGGGCGGCAACCCGCCCAGGCTTTCACCCACGCTCATCGCGCCCCGCGTGGGGTGGAAGCGAATGCCGATCGCTTGCGCCGCGGCAATGGTGTCTTCCAGCCTCACGCCATTGGGAAACAGATAGAGATGATCGGACGACAACGTGCAGCCAGACAGCGCCAGTTCGGCCAGGCCCAGTTGCGTGGCGGCAAACACGTCTTCAGGGGTATAGCGCGCCCAGATCGGGTAAAGCGTCTTGAGCCAGCCGAACAGCGAGGCGTCCTGGCAGCCCGGCACCGCGCGCGTCAGCGATTGATAGAGGTGGTGGTGGGTGTTGACGAGACCCGGCGTGACCACGCAGCCGCGCGCATCGATGGTTTCCACGCCATGGAGCTGCGCCGCCAGATCGGCGGTCTGGCCCACCGCCACGATGGCGCCATCGCACCACACCACACAGCCATCGCCAATTTCACGGCCGGCGTCGTCCATCGTTGCCACGACATCGGCATGGACAACCGCCAGGCTGCTCATGGGGCCGCCATTCCGGGCGCCGACGATCCTTCCGGGGGTGCCTTGGCATAGCGCGGCCAATCGGCCAGCAGCGTATCCACGACCTTGGAACCCACCGTGTAAAGCGCTTCGAGCGAGGCGCGCATACCGGAATAGTTCTGGTTTTCCCTGAGCAAGTAATCGGCCGGGGCCACGCCGGGCGGCGGCATGGTGAAGTTCGACGCGCCGCGCAGCACCATTACCCGGTTGCGATCGGCGCGGCCGATGCGGGCAAGGTAGTCGATCGATTGGAACGTGCCGGTTTCCTCCATGGCAGAGGTAACGAACACGCCCTTGCCGCCGGTCCAGAAATCGACCCAGTCGTGGGCCCATTGCGTCATCCTGGCGCCGTGCCAGAATGTCATGGCGGCCAGATTGTCGCCGGTCATCACCTGGGGCGGCGATTGCGCCGGGGCCATGCCGGTATAAGGCGCGCGGGCGGCGGCCAGTTGCGGGCTATCGGGCAGCGTCATGCCCTTGGTCAGGCCATAGGCCCAATCGGCGAGCTTGGGATTGAGTGCAAACATCTCGCCCTCGTCCGCCTGCTGCGGCCGCTTGTCTCCGGGGCCATTGGAATGCAGCGCAAAATAGCCGCTTTTCCAATCGGCGGGTATCTCGCGCGCATCGATCTCATGCGCCAGGTCACCATCGACCAGATAATGCGCCCAGACCGCCGAACCGATCGTGGCTTGATGCGGATCGACCCCGGCGATGCCGGCGACCAGCCAATAGGCGTGGGAAAGGTCGAACCGCTGGTCCAGCCCAAGCGCCAGCGTGGCCGTGGCCGAGCGGATCGAGCCCATGCCGGTCACCATGCCCAGGATCTGGCTTTGCGGATTGTAATAGAGATCGTGGTGCGATTGCGGAAAAGGAATGCGCACGTCGAGCTTGCGCCGCTCGCGCCAGAACTGGAATTCGCCCGGCGCGTCGCCCGTGTCCTGACCCACTTCGAACATGGTGACGATCACCACCTTGACCGGGATCTTGGCCGCGCAGGCAGCGCCTGGCGCACATTGCAGGGCCTTGGCAAGCGAGGGGGAAACGGCCGGGGCTGCTTGCGCCGTGGCGCTGATCGAGCCTGCCGAAAACGCGAAAGCCATGGCAGCGCGGCACAGGCCCTTCATATCAACCATCATCATTATCCGATAAGCATTTGGCAGGGCGGCAAAACATCGCCGCCCTGCCCGAGGGATCAGAACTTGTACTGAATGGTCGCCTGGAAGCTGCGCGGCATCTGCGGCAGGGCGATATCGGCGCCGAACAGATCCTGGCCGCCCGCGCGGAAATAGCGGGCATTGTTGAGGTTCTTGACCACGGCGCGGAACAGCCACGGACCCGTGGAGAACGAAGCACCGGCATTGACCAGCCAATAGGCCGGCAGGCGCACCTTCTGGCTATAGCCCGAGAATGCCGAGTCCACATGGCTGACATCGGCATTGAACGCGAGGCCATTGTCGAACGCGTACGTGCCGGTGGCCGAAACCACGTTGTGCGGAATGCCGGGGCGACGGGCCTGGGCGTTGGTTGTCGGGAACAAGTTGCCGAACTGGCTACCGCCGAGGAAGAGCGACGGGTCCTTGACGTTTACCAGATCGCCGATGCCAAAGTAGTTGAAGTAACCATTGGTGGTGAGCGCGGAAATGTTCACTACGTCGATGTAGGTGTAGTTGGCAGTGACCAGCGCGTGGCGGTCGATCGACCAGCGCAGTTCAGCTTCCACGCCCTTGGTGCGGATCGACTGGTTGGTCAGCGGGCTGTCCGACACAACGTCGGTCCGTTCCTGCTTGTAGACCGAAAGCGCTGCATAGAGCCGCTTGTCGAGGAATTCGCCCTTCACCCCTGCTTCATAGAGGCGCGAGGCAGACAGGAACGTGCCACCAGCAATCGCGCCCGGCTGGATTTCTGCGCCTTCCCCGGCCACCACGGTCGACTGGCGCGACGCGGTGAAATAGGGGATCAGGCCGATCGGCGTGCGATAGGAGATGCTGCCGTTCCACGACAGGCCGCTATCGTTGCCCGTTGCCTTGGGCACAGTCGGCAAGCCGGTAGGATCATACTTGGAAACGATCGCGGTGGACGTGGCGTGGACATGGTCCCAGCGCAGGCCGCCGATCAGGTCCAGCCCGAAATCGAAATCGACATCGACGAGACCGGCCAGGCCGACATCAAGATAGTGGCCCTTCAGGTAGTCCGAATAATCGCAATCGCAATCGGTCGAAAGCTGGCGCGTGGAGGCTGCGGTATAGCCTACCGTGATGTCCGGCCGGTTCCACAGCTCCACGCCAAAGTCGTCGGCGAACTTGAACTTGGTGTAGCGCAGCGAGGGCGCCGCCTGCACCGAGATCTTGGCACCTGATGTGGTGAAAGTGTCAGACATCACCACCTTGTCTTCCAGCACATAGGAATCGATCATCTGCGAGAAGCCGTAATAGTTCTCGTTCAGATTCTTGGTGCCGTCGTAAAAGACCTGGTTCTTGATTTCGAGCTTGCCCGGGCCGGTCCAGATCAGGTCGAAGTAGAACGTCTTCTGATCGTTGTTGAGCTTGTCATTGGGCCCGGTCAGCGTGTCGCGCTTGCTCAGCTTGGTGGTGCCAGGATTGACCAGCGCCAGATCGGGATAGTTGGCCTTGAGACAAGCGTCGGTCCAACCCGCGGCGCCCACACCGCCGACGGGACAACCGAAAGTGCCAAAGACACTTAGCCCGTTACCGTAGTTTGCAGCACGTGCTTCCTCACGGGTCAACATTCCATCGGCGGCAATATTGATCTTTTTACCGTCCTTGTCGGTGATGAAGTCACTCGCATTGCCGGTGATGTAATTGCCATTGTCCACCAGGTCCTGCGTCAAGCGGTTCCAGCCGCCGTTCTGCTGGCCGCGGAACTTCTGGTACATGCCGCCGAATTCGGTGCGCAGGTTGCTGGTGATGTCGGTGTCGAATGCGGCCGACAGCACTAGGTTGCGCGGGTGGATGTTGCGGTAATAGCTGCCCGAATCCTCGGATTCGGCATAGAGGCTGTAACCGAACTGGTGGTCGCCGATCTTGCCCGGGCCGGTGATGCTGCCCTTGAGCACGCTGCGCGCCCAGCTGCCGGTGTCATAGCTGATGAAACCATGGGGATCGGGCGCATAGGTGCCATTGGCGGCGCGCGCGGTCTTGGGCACGAAGTTCATGTACCCGCCGGTCTTGGACGGGCCATAGATCGGCGAGGCCGGGCCGCGCACGATGTCGATGCGATCGGCCGCCGCGATCGGCGTGGGATAGTTGCCGGGGTTTTCCAGGCGCAGCATGCCACGGAAATAGACTTCGCCGGGGGTGCCGCGAATGTCGAGCGCGCCGCCGGTGCCGAAGAACGAGCTGGTGAACGTGCCTGGCACCTGGCTGACGAGATCGTAAATCTGCGTAATGCCAAAGCGTTCGAGCTGTTCGGAGCTGACCGACGAGGCCGCGCGCGGCGTTTCGGCCAGCGTCTTGTCGAAGCCGAAGACCGAGCCGACATCCTTGAGCGGCAGCGCGCCGAGCGAACCGGACACGACGATTTCGGGCTTCTCGTCGTCCGCTGCGGGCGCGGGTGCCGGTGCGGCCTGGTCGGCCAGCGCGGGCTGTGCCAGCGCAGTGCCGGCGAGCAGCGCGAAGGCCATCAGCGCCCGGCGCTGGCCACGATTGGGTTGGGGCTGGTCGGCCCGTGCTTGCATCTTGCTCATTGCTGTAACCCCCATGATCGGGCCCCGCCCCCCGTGGGAGCGTGCCGTCCGTTGCTATTTTCGCGCCTTCACGCCCCTCCCTGGGCATGGCATTGTTATTATGTATTTTTCTTGGAATCTGCCGAGCTGGCGAGAGCCTCGTCCTCGAACCGGGCAAACCGCTGTTCCAGGTCCAGTTGCAGCCGCGCCTTCTCGCTGCCGCGCAGGAACGCCCGGCATGCGGCCGTGGTGACTGTGCCGCCCGCGCAGGGCCCGGCCCATTGGCCGGGGCGATGATCGCGCCACAGGCTGCCACCGGGCGCAAAGCTGTATTCCAGCGAGGCGCGCGACACGGCCTTGAGATCGGCATAGCCAAGGCCATGCTCTTGCACCGCGCGCTGGTATTCGCGGGTCAGGTCGGTGCGCAGCACGCCTTCGTCATCGGTGGCCAGCACCACCGGCACACCATGGCGGCGATAGAGCGCGAGCGGATGCTCCGCGCCTTTCACCCCCAGGATCACCGCGTTGCTGGTGAGGTTGATTTCCACGGCCACGCCATCGTGGGCCATGCGCGCCAGGGTTTCGCGGCCCTGGTCTTCATAGGCAATGTCCACACCATGGCCGATGCGCCGCGCGCCGGCGGCCACGGCCTTGGCGATATGGTCGCGCAAGTCTGCCGGCGGGACTTGGCCAAAGGCGAGTTCGCCCGCGTGCATCGACATGGCCACGCCCGGATGGCGCTGGGCCAGGAAGCGGAACATCGCCATGTGCAGGTCGTAATCGGCGCGTGCCACCGGCCAGTCCTCGGGCTGGACGATATTGACGCCAACAAAGCGCGGGTCCTGCTCAGCAAGGGCGAAAGCCAGGATCAGCGCGCGAAACACCGTGGCCGGGGGCACGTCGCGCAGCGCCCAGGCGAGGTAATGGACGGCAATGGCGCAGCCCGGCTCGGCATGCGGCGTGCCACAGGCCATGCCCTGGCGCGCGGCCAATTCCTCTGCGTCGATCTGCGCGCGCATCATGGGCAGCCGGGCCAGCAGGCCGGGCGCTTCGCGGGCATAGAAATCCCCCAGGCCCGCTGCATCGAGCGCCGCGTCCGGCGCGCTGAGCGCCGTCTCCAGCAGCGCAGGGGGATCGTGGTCAAGCTCAAGGTACAGGAGCCCATCCCCCGCTGCCTGGCGGCGCGCGGCGATCATTGCATCGGCATCGCGCCCGACCAGCGCCGGGGCAAAGCGTTCGAACGTGGCGAAGAACTGGTCATGGCCGGTGGTCTCGGCGGCCCCCACGCCGGCCTGCCAGCCGCGCGTGGACAGGCTGTCGACCAGCGCGCCATAAACCTCCGGCCGCTGTTTCGCGACATCGGCCAGCGCAGCGCCGGGGGCGCAGGGCGGCGCCACAAAGCCTGCGCCATTGGGCGCCAGGCACAGGCCTTTCTGCCCCGCCCAGGCGATCATGTCTTCGGCATAGAGCGCGCCGGAGAGATGGTTGTGCAAATCCCCGCCCTTGGGCAGGCGGCGCAGGAACAGGCGCAATTCGTTGGGGTCGCGCGCCGCCTGCGCCATGATGGTGCTCACGGCGGCTTCGCGCCCGGCCATGGGGGTGGCCAAAGGGCTGGCCGCACCCGCGCTCGTCCCTGCCAGGCCGAGCGCGACCCCGGCCAGCAGCGCGATCACGTGGGCACGCGCCTGGCTCATGGCTGCGATGCGTCCGGCACGCTGTCGCGATAGCGCGGCCAGTCGGCCAGCAGGCGGTGGATCACCACGGCGCCAACGCGATAGTTCGCTTCATAGGCGGCCACCTGCCCAGGGCCTTCGTCGCCCACGCTGGCGAGCGGCGATTGGCCGGGCGGCGGCATCGAGGGATTGCTGGCGCTCCGCAGCACCATCACACGCTTCATGTCCACCAGTCCGGCCTGCGCGGCGGCCAGCATGGTCCCGGCCATGAGCTGGCTTTCCATGTTGGTCATCACGAAGCGGCCCTGCCCGTGGGTCCACAGCTTGACCCAGTCACGCGCCCACTGCGTGCGCCCCGCGCCGTGCCAATAGCGCAAGGCACCCAAGGTCTCGCCCATCAGCACGAAGGGCGGCCGCTGCGCCTGGGGAAAGCCTTTCCAGCGCGTGCGCGCAGCCTTGAGCGCGGCGGTATCGGGGATCGGCGTGTCCTTGCTCAGGGCAAAGGCCCAGCCTGCCAAACCCTGGTTGAGCGGCACGACCATGCCGAGCGAGCCCGTATCGGCCATGCCGGCAAAGCTGTCGGCCGCCTGGGGCAATTGCCCCGGCGCCTTGGCCCCGATGGCAAACAGGCCATAGGGCCAGCCCTTGGGCACATCGCTTTGCGCAAATTCGCGCAGCGCATCGCCGCTCACCACCCAGCGCGCCCAGGCCGCGCTGCCCACCGAGGCGGCCTGCGGATCGGCGCCGGAAATGCCGGTGAACAGCCAATAAGTGTGCGAGAAATCGAAGCGCGGATCGAGCAGCAGGGCCATCAACTGGATATCGGGCGTCACCGCCAGCGAATGCGCGTCGCCCCAGACCATGCCATAGAGGCCATCGGCATTGCGGCGCAGCGGGTGCAGCGCGCCACGCACGGGGATCACCTCGTCAAGATGCTCGCGCTCTGCCCACAGCTGGAATTCGCCCGGCGCATCGCCGGTGTCGGCGCCCGGCTCGAAATTGGCGACGACCATGACTTTGACCGGAATCGGCTGCACGGCCGGAATCGCGGGCAGCGGCGGCTCGGCCGCCAAGGCAGCGCCGCAGAGCGCGGAAAGGCACAGCGCCAGCGCAGCACACAATGCGCTGCCGTTGGTCACAAGCCTTCTCATGCCCACGGTTTGCCTACCGGGCCTTGCCATCGCGATGCGCCCCAAAACGCGTTCCCTGAATGATTTTTTGTGTCGCAAGCTTGCTAAGAGACTTGCGGCGTTGCAATCAATCACAATGAATTTGACAGAGCGTTGCAAAAAATAGAGAGCCCCCTGCCCGATGCCCGCGTTCTCCCGCTTCCTGCGCTATTTCATGACCGTTGGCCGCCTTGGGTCCATTCGCAAGGCGGCGGACGAACTGAACGTGTCTGCCTCCGCCATCGACCGCCAGATCCTCAACGCCGAGGCCGAACTCGGGATGCCCCTGTTCGAGCGGCTGCCCACCGGCCTGCGCCTGACTGCGGCGGGCGAGATCGTCATGGCGGCGGGCTCGCGCTGGCAAAAGGGGCTGACCGACGTGCGCGCGCAGATCGAGGATTTGCGCGGCCTTAAGCGCGGCCATGTGACGCTGGCGATCATCGACGCCTTGACCAAGGGCTATATCCCGGCGCGCATCCGCGCGATCCAGGATCGATATCCGGGCATTTCGGTGGACGTGCGGGTGATGCCCAACGAACATATCCGCGGCGCCATCGCCAGCGGCGACGTGGACTTCGGCATCTGCTTCGATCCGCAAACCTTTCGGGACCTGACAGTGCTGGCCTACGCCAATATCCGTCTCGGCTTCGTGGTGCCCGGAGACCATCCTTTCGCCCGCCGCGCCAGCGCGCGCTTCTCCGCCTGCGCGGGCATGCCGATGATCCTGCCCACCCCGCCGCTGGCGGTGGCGCAACAGGTCCAGGTGCTCGCCGGCACGTCGAAGATGCCGCTGGAGCGCAAGACTTCTTCAGACAATATCCAGATGATCACGTCGCTCGTGCTGGAAGGCGTGGGGATCGGCCTGCTCACCTCGCTCGACGTGGCAAACGAGGTGCGCTCGGGCCAGCTGGCTTTCGTGCCGCTCACCGATCCGGTGCTCAAGCCGATGACCCTGGCGCTATGCACTGCCACCTCGCGCGCCACATCCTATGCCGCCGATGTCGTGCTTCAGGAAATTCAGCACAGCTTTGCCGCGCTGGACTATATGGACCCCAGTTGAGCAAGCCTGTAAGGGCGGCTTCTTCTTCGATTCGGCAAGAGTTCGCCGCTGGCATCCCGCCGTTCACCAGACGTCTTGCCCGTTCATCTCCGTTGCGGACCCGCACCCATGACCCAGCCCGTTTTCGATTACATCGCCTATGACGATTTTCTCGCCATCGTCCGCACGCTGGCGCAGACCGTGGGATCGGATGAATGGCAGCCCGATTTCGTGGTCGGCATCGGTCGGGGTGGCCTCGTTCCCGCCGTGTATATGAGCCAGATCCTGAGCGTGCCGATGCTCTCGATCGACCAGTCGGCCAAGGTGCCCGGCTTTGCCGACGAGCTTCTCGTCAAGCTCGCGACCATGACCAAGGCCGGGCAGCGCATCCTGATCATCGATGATATCAACGATTCCGGCCGCACGATCGGCCAGGTGCGCCGCCTGTTGCGCGCCCATGAAACGGTGGAAGACCACCTGCGCTTTGCCGTGATGATCAACAACGCGGTGTCGCAGGAAACGGTCGACTATGCCGTGCAGACCATCGATCGCACCACCGACAAGCGCTGGTTCGTGTTTCCATGGGAAGCGGTCGCCACCACCGAAACCCTCACCGGCCAGGCCAACGAAGTGCCCGAACGCCTGGCCTGATCACGCGGCAGGCGCAACGCGCGCCACGTAGGCGTCGATATCTGCCAGGTGGCGCGCCACGGCGTCGGCAGGCAGGAAAGAGCCGGTAAAGCTGTTGCGCGCCAGTTGCGCCAGCTGATCGCGCGAAAGGCCGCGTGCCCGCGCCACAGCGAGGTAATTGTCTGCCACATAGCCACCGAAATAGGCCGGATCGTCGGAATTGACCGTGGCCGCCAGGCCCAGTTCCAGCATCCTGTCCAGCGGGTGATTGGCCAGGTCGTCCACCACGCAAAGCTTGTGGTTGGAAAGCGGGCAGACCGTCAGTGTCATGCCTTGGGCCAGCAGGCGCGCGACCAGCGCTTCATCTTCCAGCGCGCGATTGCCGTGGTCGATGCGGTCCACCTGCAAGAGGTCGAGCGCCTCGTAGACATAAGCCGGTGGGCCTTCCTCCCCGGCATGGGCCACGCGCTTCAAGCCCTTGGCGGCCGCTGCGGCAAAAACCCGCGCGAACTTTTCGGGCGGATGGCCCACTTCCGAGGAATCAAGCCCGACGGCCGCAATGCGATCGAGCCAGGGCTCGGCCATGGCCAGCGTGGCAAAGGCGGCTTCTTCCGGCAGATGGCGCAGGAAGCTCAGGATCAAGGCGCTGCTCATGCCGTGACGTGCCCGCGCCTCGTCCATCGCCGAAAGCAGCCCCTCGATCACTTCGGCAAAGGGCACGCCGCGATCGGTGTGGGTCTGCGGATCGAACATGATTTCGGCATGGCGCACGCCATCGGCGGCGGCGCGATCGAAGTAGGCCATGGCGAGGTCGTGAAAATCCTGCCGCTTCAGCAGAACCCCGGCGCCGGCGTAATAGATGTCGAGAAAGTCCTGCAGGTTGGAAAAGGCATAGGCCGCGCGCACCGCTTCCACGCTGGGATAGGGCAGCGCCACGCGGTTGCGCCGGGCGAGCGCGAACATCAGTTCCGGTTCCAGGCTCCCCTCGATGTGCAGGTGCAGTTCCGCCTTGGGCAGGCCCCGCACAAAGGCTTCGAGTTCAACCACAATTCGCTCCTTTGGCGCTGTTCTTGTCCCACGCGCATTCGCCCATGACCCAGGTTTGCGCCACCACCCGATCATCGCCCAGGATCTGCATGGCAAAGAGCCGCTCGGCCAGGCTTGCCCCGGCGCAGCGGCGGGCCAGCAGGGGCGTTGCGGCGCTGTCCAGCACCGCGAAATCGGCTTCCTGCCCCACGGCGAGCGCGCCCACCTTGTCTGCGATGTGCAACAGCCGCGCGCTGCCCGTGGTGGCAAGGTAGAGCGCGCGGAACGGATCGAGCCGCTCCTCCCGCGCCAGGGCCGCCTGATAGGCCTGCCCCTGGGTGTAGAGCATCGAGAAGCTGGTGCCCGCGCCCACGTCGGTGCCCAGCCCCAGCTTCACGCCCAAGCGTTCTGCCTGGCCGAAATGGAAGAAGCCTGAACCCAGGAACAGGTTGGACGATGGGCACACGGCAATGCCGGCTCCGCTTTCCGCCAGGCGCGCGCCCATGCGATCCGACAGGTGGATGCCATGGGCAAACACGCTGCGTTCGCCCACCAGGCCAAAGCGGTCGTAAACGTCAAGGTAATCGGCCGCCTCGGCAAACCGCGCCGCCACGGCCGCGCATTCGTGGCGGTTTTCCGCCAGGTGGGTGTGCAGCAGTACGTCAGGGTGCGCGGCCAACAATTCGCCCGCCAGTGCCAGTTGCTCGTCAGAAGATGTCAGCGCAAAGCGCGGGGTGATGGCATAGCTCAGGCGCCCCTGCCCCGCCCAGCGCGCGATCAGCGCCTCTGTCTGCGCGCGTGCGGTTTCCACCGTGTCCCGCAGGCCATCGGGGCCCAGGTCCATCAGGACCTTGCCCGAGGCCACCCGCATGTTGCGGTCTAGCGCCGCCTGGAACAGCGCATCGACCGATCCTTCGTGGACGGTGGGAAACACCAGCGCCGAGGTCGTGCCGTGGCGCAGCAGTTCGGCCAGAAACGCCCGTGCCGCTTCGTCGGCGTGGTCACGATCGGCAAAGGCCTTTTCGGCCGGGAATATGTGCCGCTCGAGCCAGTCAAGCAGTTGTTCCCCGTGCGAGGCGATGCGGTCCATCTGCGGATAGTGGATATGCGCATCGACAAAGCCGGGGACGATCAGGCCAGCCACGACCACGGTTGGCACATCGGCAAATCGGGAAGCCAGCGCGGCATGATGCCCACGCGCCACCACGATCCCGTCTTCCACAACCAGCAAGCCATCAGCCTGATATTCCACTGCATCGGCATGGTGCAGCGGGTCATTCCCCACAGACAGGATTTCGCCACGAAAGGCGCGCACTTTACCCAAGCGTCGAAACTTTCTCTGTCGTTGCGGCCGCGTCGGCCGGCGATTGCAGCACCGGCGATTGCGTCATCGGCAATTGCAGCAATTGCGCCAGAACCGCGATGGCAATCACGTCAGGCTCCTTGCCCCCTATCCCGCTCACGCCGATCGGACAGGTAAGGCCGCGCACGTCGACGCCATCTGCACCAAGCCGCGAAACGAACCGCGCGCGCTTGGTGGCAGAACCGATCAGGCCGACAAAGCCGCCTGCCGGGCGCCGAAGCGCGGCGCGGGCAAGGCGATAGTCCAGCGCGTGATCGTGGGTCAGGATCACGATCGCGGCATCGCGCGGGGCTTCTTCCACGCAGCCGAGGATCTCGTCTTCCGGCACCACGGTGACGCCATCGATGCTTTCGAACATCGGCCGGGTGTCGAACCAGCACAGGCGCAGCGGCAGCCCCGGACTGTGCCGCGCGATCGCCTGGCCCACGTGTCCCGCACCGAACAGATAGATCGGGCGCCGCCATTGTCCCACCGGCTCCACGATGCGCGCGCCCGCCTCCGGCTTGATACCGCGCGCCGAAAGCGCAGACGGCTGGCCGTCGACCGTCCAGTGCCGGTCGATCCGGGCGGCGGAAAAATGGCTGACGAGCAGCGCGCCTTCCACCATGCCCTGCAACGGGGCCAAGGTTTGCGAATCGAGGTGCTCCACCAACAGCCGCACGCGCCCACCACAGCATTGGCCCAGCAGGGGGCCAAGCGGATAGTCCTGAATGCGCCAGGCGCCCGACGGCAGTTCCAGTGCGCGATGCGCCTGCTCGATGGCCTGAAATTCCAGCGCGCCGCCGCCAATCGTGCCCCAGGCGCGGCCTTGCGCCACCAGCATGCGCGTGCCTGGCCCACGCGGGGCAGAGCCTTCGCAAGCCATGACCGACACCATCGCGAGCGGCTCTTCCCGCGCCCAGTTGCGCGCCATGTCCCACCACATCACGGCTGGCCACCCCGCTGCTTCGCGATGGCGGCAAGCACCCGCTCGGGCGTGGCGGGGGCATCGAGCATCGGCCAGCCAGCTGCCGGCTGGCAGGCCATGACGGCTGCGCCCAGCGCGGAGAACACGGCGTTGGCGAGCATGAACGGCGGCTCTCCCACGGCCTTGGAGCGGTGGATCGTGGGGCGATGGTTGGTGCCATCCCACAGCGTCACGGTCAGGCGGTCGGGCCGATCGTTGGCCGTGGGTATCTTGTAGGTGGAGGGCGCGTGGGTGAGGAGCTTGCCCGCCTCGTCCCAGACCAATTCCTCGCTGGTCAGCCAGCCCTGCCCTTGCACGAACCCGCCCTCGATCTGGCCCTTGTCGATCGCCGGGTTCAGCGATTGCCCGCAATCGTGGAGGATGTCGGCCGCCAGCACGCGGTGTTCTCCGGTCAGCGTATCGATCACCACTTCGGCCAGCGCCGCGCCATAGGCGAAGTAATAGAACGGCTGCCCTTGATGCGCCGCGCGATCGTAATGCAAATCCGGCGTGGCATAGTATCCGGTGGAAGACAGCGAGATGCGTGCCATGTGCGCCCGGCGGCACAGTACCGGCCAGGGCATCGTCTCGCCGCCGGCGCGCACCTGCCCGTCGGCAAAGACCACGTCTGCGGCCTCGCAGCCAAAGGTCCGTGCGCAGAGTTCGGCCAGGCGCGCGCGGATCGTCTGCGCCGCGTTGAATGCGGCCATGCCGTTGAGATCGGCCCCGGAAGACGCTGCCGTGGCCGAAGTGTTGGGCACCTTGTCGGTGCGCGTCGCAGTGATCCGCACCTGGTCCAGGCTCACGCCAAGGGCCTGCGCCACCACTTGCGCCACCTTGGTATAGAGGCCCTGCCCCATCTCGGTGCCGCCGTGGTTGATCTGGATCGAGCCATCGGCATAGACATGGAGCAGCGCACCGGCCTGGTTGAGATGCGTGGTGGTAAAGCTGATCCCGAATTTCACCGGGGTAAGCGCCAGGCCCTTTTTCAGGATCGCATTTTCGGCGTTGAACGTGGCGACGTGCGCCTGCCGCTCGGCATAGCGCCCTTCCGCCTGCAACCGGGCGATGAGATCGGGCGCGATGTTGTCGGCCACCACCATGCCATAGGGCGTCACGTCGCGGCCGGGGCCATAGAGATTGGCCACGCGAACCGCCAGTGGATCGAGGCCCAGGTGCCCGGCCACTGCGTCCATCACCCGCTCGATCGCCAGCATCCCCTGCGGCCCGCCAAAGCCGCGAAAGGCCGTGGCCGAGACCATGTTGGTCTTCAGCCGCTCTGAAACGATTTCCACCGCCGGCAGGTAATAGGCATTGTCGGCATGAAACATCGCGCGGTCGTTGATCGCGGGCGAAAGATCGACCGTGGCGCCGCAGCGCGAGGCAAGCATCAGATGCAGGCCTTCGATCCGCCCCGCTGCATCGAAGCCCACGTCGTAATCGACCAGGAAATCGTGGCGCTTGCCGGTCTGCACCATGTCGTCGTCGCGGTCGGCGCGAAACTTGGCCGGGCGCCCGGTGTGATGCGCCACCAGCGCGGCAGCGGCGGCATAGAGCGCGGCCTGGCTTTCCTTGCCGCCAAACGCGCCGCCCATGCGCCGCACTTCCACCGTCACATCGGCCGAAGACAGCCCCAGCATGTGCGCCACCAGGTGCTGCACTTCGCTGGGATGCTGGGTGGAAGACAGCACATGGACCTGCCCGTCTTCCAGCGGGCGGGCCAGCGCGATCTGCCCTTCGAGATAGAAGTGGTCCTGCCCGCCCATGGCGAGTTGGCCCGCCAGGCGATGCGGCGCGCCGGCCAGCGCGGCCTTGGCATCGCCGCGCGCCATGCGCTGCGTCGGCTCGATCAGGCTTTGCGCGGCGCGGGCCTGCTCAACCGTCAGGATCGGCTCCTGTCGTTCGTAGCCGACCTGCCCCAGCCGGGCCGCCTGCCGCGCGGCCCGGCGGCTGGTGGCGGCCACCAGGAACAGCGGCTGGCCCAGCCAGACCACTTCATTGTCGGCCAGCAGGCGGTCATCGCCCGCCACGGGCGAGACATCGTTGGCATGGGGAATGTCGGCGGCGGTATAGACCGCGACCACGCCCGGCGCCGCGCGAACCGCGTCAAGGTCCATCCCCGTGATCCGCGCCCGCGCCTCGCTCGACACGCCGAACGCAAGGTGCAGCAGATGCGGTGCCTCGGGCTCGTCGTCGATATAGCGCGCCTTGCCCGCCACATGGAGGTGGGCGCTGTCGTGCTGGTGACTCTCTCCCATGACGGGGGTCGGTGCTCGAACCGTCAGGTCAGCCATGGGCCACCTCCCGCACGCGCACGGCCTCGCCCTGCGCCTGGTGCCACAGGCGCCAGACCAGATTGCCGGCCGCTTCCAGGCGATAGGCGGCACTGCCGCGCACATCGCTCAACGGCGCGAAATCGGCGCGGATCGCTTGTGCAGCAGCCGCCATCGTTTCAACGGTGAACGGTGCGTCCGCCAGCACGGCTTCGGCCTGCGCGGCACGGCGGGGCGTAGCGGCCATCCCGCCAAAGGCCACGCGCGCGGCGGTAATCGTGCCGTGCTCCACCGTTAAACGAAATGCCCCGCAGACAGCCGAAATGTCGCTGTCGAACCGCTTGGACAGCTTGGAGATATGCACCACGTCTTGCCGCCCCGGACGCGGCACGAACACGCTTTCGACGAATTCGTCGGCCGCGCGGTCCTGCTGGCCATAGGCGATGAAGAAGTCCTCCAGCGGCATCGTGCGCCGCCCGCGCACCGAGCGCAGGGTCAGCGTGGCGCCCAGCGCGATCAGCGCCGGCGGCCCATCGCCGATGGGCGAACCATTGGCGATATTGCCGCCCACCGTGCCGGCATTGCGCACCTGCAGCCCGCCCAGCCGCCGCACCAATTCGCCCAGTTCCGGGCTGAGCCCGGCCAGCGCAGCGTGGGCATCGGCATAGCGCACCGCGCCGCCCAGCGTGATCCCGTCGGCGCCTTCCTCGATCATGCCGAGTTCGGGCACGTCGCCCACGAAGATCACGGTTTCCAGGTCGATCAGCTTCTTGGTCACCCACAGCCCCACATCCGTGGCACCTGCCACGATCCGCGCGCGCGGGTATTGCGCCAGCAGCGTTGCCAGCGCGTCGGCGTTGTCGGGAATGAACCAGCGGGCAGTGCGCCCATCCGGCAGCGTGGCATGGCCGCAGGCAGAGCCCGCCCCGCCGCGCAGCATGGCCAAAAGCGCGACATCATCCTGCGCCAGGCGCGAATGGCGCTCACCCGCGTCCAGCAAGGGGCCATAGCCGGTGCAGCGGCACAAGTTACCGGCCAGCACATCGCCCACCGGCAGGTCGCACCCCGCAGCCCCGATGGCTCGTCCATGCAGGGACATGACAAAGCCCGGCGTGCAGAACCCGCATTGCGAGGCGCCGTTGCAGGCCATGGTCTGCTGCAACGGGGTCAGCCGCTCACCTAGCCCATCCACCGTCAACACAGCCTTGCCATGCAGCATCGGCAGGAACTGGATGCAGGCATTCACCGCCCGCCAGGCAAGGCTCGCGCCGTCGGTGCGCGGCGTTCCCACCAGAACGGTGCAAGCGCCGCAGTCGCCTTCGCCGCAACCTTCCTTGGTGCCGGTCTTGCCGGCACGGCTGCGCAGGAAATCGAGCACGGTATCGCCCGGCGCCACACCGTCCAATTCCACCCATTGCCCATCGCAGACAAAGCGCAAGCTCATGTCAGCTGCCCCGATAGGTGGAATAGGCCCAAGGCGAAGCGAGCAGCGGCACATGATAATGCCCGCCGTCGGCCACGCCGAAACGGATCGGCACCACGTCGAGAAATGGCGGATCGGGCAGATCGTGCCCTCTTGCGCGAAAGTATTCGGCCACATGGAACGCCAGGGTATAGGCCCCCGGCTCCAGCGCGGGAAAATCGCGCAGCCGCCCATCGGCGTCGGTCTCGCCTTCCGCCAGCAGACTGTCTGCCGACCACAGCATCACGCGCATCGCGCTGGCCGGGCGGCCGCTCGTGGTATCGAGCACATGGGTGGAAAGCGTGGTCATGCCGCTGCCTCCACCGCCGACGCCGGGCGTGGCCATTCCCCGACGAATTCCTCCTCGTCATAGGCGATGAACTGCGCCAGCAGCGCCTCGCGATCATCGAGGAACAGCTGGTCGGCAATGCCGCGCACCAGGCGGGGCAGCGCGTTCTTCATGCCCGAAAGCGCCGAGGCAGACAGCCCCAGGCTGATCAACGCGGAATAGTTGAAGGCAAACAGGCCATGCAGCAGCGCCGCATCGGCCGGCGCGCGCGGGGTGAACTCAAACGCCGGGCCAAGATAGGGATGCGCATCGATCAGCGCATTGCGTTCGCCCTCCGGCATCGCCACCACATCGCCCCACAGCGCGATATGCGGGGCCAGTGCGGCCAGTTCGGGCCGCAGGCGTGGATCGGATATCAGGCCCGTGGACAGGATCACGAAATCGAAGGCAAAGCGATCGTGCGGCGTGGTGACGATCACCTGCCCGTCTTCATGGGCCACCTCGTTCCACGGGCTGCCCAGATGCAGCGCAAAGCCCGGCCAGCTTGCCGCGCGGTTGAACGTGTCGTTGGTGGGTGGCTGGTTGTGCGACAGGAACGCGGCCATCGCGCGATACTTTTCCGCGTCGCTCAAGGCTGGATAGCGCGCGGTAAAGCCCACGCGCTCCATGAAGCGGATCGGGTTGATGCGCGGCAGCGCCTTGCGCCGCATGAACACATGCACTTCGCCCACGCCTTGCGCCAGCGCATGATTGGCATTGTCGAACGCGCTGGCCCCGCCGCCCAGGATGCCCACGCGCTTGCCCTCAAGCGCGGCCAGGTCGATCGGCTCGCTGGTGTGGGCATAGGCATGGCGCGGCAGGTTTTCGCGGATCATCGCCGGGGTATGCCATTCGCCGCCGCCCTGGATGCCGGTGGCGAGCACGACCTTGCGCGCCAGCAGCGTGGCGCCATCGGCCAGTGCCACGCGATAGACGCCATCGCCCGCCGGCGCGATGCCCGTCACCCTGGCGTCGTTGCGCAACGGCAGGTTCAGCACGCGGCGATACCAGCGCAGGTATTCCATCCAGACCCCGCGCGGGATCTTGTCGAGCGCATCCCAGGCCGCTGCGCCAAAGCAGGCGGTGAACCATGCCTGCGGGGTGAGCGCGGGAAGGCCGTAGTCGATCGGCGTCAACCCCTTGGGCGTGCGCAGGGTGATCATCCGGGCATAGGTTTCCCACGGCCCTTCAAAGCCTTCGGGATTTTCATCGAGCACGAGGATATTGTTGATCCGCTCGCGCTTCAGGCCGAACGCAGTGGCGAGGCCACTCTGCCCGCCGCCCACGATCACCACGTCATGGACATGACCTTCCGGGTGAGAACGCGGGCGCGTCCAGTCCGGGCCGAAGCTGTCCACCAGCGCCAGTTGCCGCGCGAGATCGGCTTCCAGCGCGGCCAATGCTACGGTGTCCACAGCGTGCAGGTCGCTCATGCCAAATCCTCCAGTCCCAAATCCTCCAGTCCCAAATCCTCCAGTCGAAGCCGGGTGATCTTGCCGATTTCGGCAAGCGCCGTGGCGATTTCGGTGTCGGTGTCGTTGCGCGCGCGCGCTTCCATCGCAGAGAGAATGCCGGCCTTGTCGGTCAGCCGCACGCAGATGATGAAGGGCATCGCGTGCGCCGCGCGATAGGCGGCGTTGAGCGCGTGGAAGCGATCAAATTCCTCCGGCGTCAACCGGTCCAGCCCGGCAGACGCCTGCTCGGCGGCAGAGGCCTGCGTCAGCGTGCCATCGATCGCGGCCTTGCCCGCCAGTTCGGGGTGCGCGCGGATCAGGGCGAGTTGCTCCTCCCGCGTGGCGGCATGGACCACCGCCATCAGGTCGGCATGGCGGTCGCCCGACGACGGCGCGGCATCGGCACGCTCTTCCACCCAGGGGGAATGTTCGAACAGGGCGGTCAATGGCTGTCCCCTTCCAGGCTGACATGAGCCGAAACGACTTTCCAGCCATCGGCGAATTTCACCCAGGCCTGGCTCTGCCGCCCGCGCCGCTCGGAACCTTCGCGAAAGAATTCGGCATCGGCGGTGGCGAAGCTTTCGCCATAGACCGAGATCGCCACGCGCCCCAGGCGGCGTTGCGGCGAACCGCCGCGCCCCTTGCGGAAGGCGCGGATCGCCGCGATGCCATAAAGCACTTCGCCCACGCCAAACCGGTTGGTGGTGGGGGCATCGTGAAACAGCGCGTCCATCGCGGCGATGTCATCGCTCATCAGCGCGCGTTCGTAGGCGGCAAAGGCCGCTTCCACTTCGGCCAGCGCCACGGGATCGTCTATCGTCATGCCACCTGCTCCCGATAGGGGTGGGTCGCTATCCAGTGCCGGGCAATGTCCAGCCGCGTGGTTATCCAGCCGCGCCCATCGGCCATGACATGATCGACGAAACGCGCCACGGCCCGCGCCCGCGCCGGCCGCCCGGCAATGCGCCCGTGCAGGCCGATGCTCATCATCCGCCCGCCTTCCTCGGCCAACTGGTCATAGGTATCGCGCAGATAGCGGAAGAACTGCTCGCCCTCGGTAAAGCCATTGAGCGCCACCATCTTCATGTCGTTGGCATCGAGGCTGTAGGGCACGATCAGTTGCGGTCGGCCATGCTGCATCTCCCAATAGGGCACGTCGTCGGCATAGCTGTCGGCATCGTAGAGGAAGCCACCTTCCTGCGCCACGAGGCGCGCGGTCTGCGGGCTGGTGCGGCCCTGATACCAGCCCAGCGGGCGGCTGCCGGTCAGCTGCGTGTGCAAGGCGATGGCCTGGGCGATATGCTCGGCTTCCACCTCCTCCGGCACATATTGATAGTCGATCCAGCGGTAGCCGTGGCTCGCCACTTCCCACCCCGCTTGAAGCATCGCCTCCACCGCCGCCGGGTTCTTCGCCATGGCCATGGCCACGCCGAACACCGTCACCGGCACGCCGCGCGTGGCAAACAGGCGGTGCAGCCGCCAGAACCCGGCGCGGCTGCCGTATTCGTAAAGGCTTTCCATGGCCATGGCCCGCGCGGCATGGCGCGCTGCACCAACCATGTCGGACAGGAACCCTTCGGACATCTCGTCGCCATGGAGGACGCTGTTTTCCGCGCCTTCCTCGTAATTGATCACGAAGTTCACCGCCACGCGCGCGCCACCCGGCCACCGCGCGTCGGGCGGCGTGGCGCCGTAACCGACCAGGTCGCGCGTCATGGAGCCATCACCTCGTCCCACGCCGCCAATGCAGCGGGCACGGCAGCGCCCAGCGGCAAGCGGAAGCCCTGCGCCGCAAGGCAAGCCTCCAGCGCGGCGAGCGTCAGCAGGACCTTGTGCTTCATGGCGTTGTAGCCCATCGCTCCCAGGCGCCAGACCTTGCCGATCAGCGGGCCGAACGCCGTGCCGATCTCGATCTCGAAATGCTCGCGCATCGCCCGGCGCACGGCTTCGCCATCCACGCCTTGCGGGATAATGACGCCGGTCACGTTGGTCATGCGGTGCGCGTCGTCGCCAAACAGCGTCAGGCCCATGGCACGCAGGCCCGCGCTCATCGCCGCGCCGGCCGCCTTGTGCCGCCGATAGCGCGCCTCCAGCCCTTCGCCCAGCGCCACCCGCGCGCATTCCCGCGCGCCATAAAGCATGGTGGTCGCCTCGGTATGGTGGTTGAGGCGCTTGTCGCTCCAGTAATCCATGATCATGGCCAGGTCGAAATAGTTCGACCGGATGCGCGGCCCCGCGCCGTCCACGGCATCGGCAGCGCGGATGCCTTTCTCGTCATGGCGCCGGGCAAAGATCGCCTCAGCCGCCGCATCCGAAACGGTGATCGGCGCGCTGCCCGAAGGGCCGCCCAGGCATTTCTGCAACCCGCCGGTCACCACGTCGGCGCCCCAGCGGTCGGTTGCAATCTCCATGCCGCCCAGCGTTGCCGTGGCATCGACATAGACCAGCGCGCCCACGTCGCGCGCCACCGCGCCGATACCGTCGAGCGGCTGGGCCATGGTGGTAGAAGTATCGCCGTGCACGGTGCAGATCAGCCGCGGCTCCACGCGCAAGGCCGCCGCGCGGATCGCTTCCATCGGCACCACTTCGCCCCACGGTGCGTCCACCGTTTCGAACTTCGCGCCGATCCGCGTGAGAATTTCCTGCAAGAGCAGCCCAAAGCGGCCGAAATTTACCACCAGCGCGGTTTCGCCGGGCTGGATCAGGCTGACCAGCGCCGCCTCGATCCCCGCGCGCGCGGTGCCATCGATCAGCATGGTCCAATGGTTCTGCGTTCCGAAGATCGGCCGATAGAGCGCCATGACCTGGTTCATGTAACCGGTCATTTCCGGATCGAACTGGCCCAGCAGGTCGGCACTCATCGCGCGCAGCACGCGCGGATGGGCATTGACCGGCCCCGGCCCCATCAACAGGCGCTGGGGCGGATCGATTTCGCCAAAGAGCAGGGGATCAAGCACAGGATGCTCCCAGATTGTCGATGAAGCCGAGCATCACCGCCAGCGCTTCTTGCGCATCGGCCGGTTCGACATGTTCGGCGGGATTGTGGCTCACGCCATCGCGGCAACGGATGAACAGCATGGCCGTGGGGCACAAGTGCGCCAGGTTCATGGCATCGTGCCCCGCGCCCGATACCAGCCGATAGGCCGGATGGCCGGCCGCGACCAGTGCCGCTTCCAGGCGGTCCATCAACACCGGATCGCAGGGCGACGGCGGCAGATCGTGGATCAGCCGATGCTCCAGCCCCAGCCCGCGCCGCGCCGCAATGGCGGCAAGTTCCGCCAGGATCGCCGCCGCCGCGCGGTCGCGCCGCGCCGCTTCGCCCGCGCGCACGTCGATGGTGAAGCGCACATGGCCCGCGATGACGTTGGCCGCGCCCGGCGCTGCCTCTATCCGGCCAACGGTCGCCACCAGATCGCTGCCATCGGCACGCGCCAGCGCTTCGATTCCCAGGATCATTTCGGCAGCGCCTGCCATGGCATCGCGCCGCAGCGGCATCGCGCTGGTGCCGGCGTGCCCGGCCAGTCCCTGCACCACCACTTCATGGCGCAGCTGCGCGGCAATGCCGGTCACCACGCCCAGCGCCAGCGCTTCGGCTTCCAGCACCGGCCCCTGCTCGATATGCGCTTCGAGATAGGCCAGCGCACCGGGATGGCGCGCGGCGAGCAGCGTATCGGGCGAGAGGCCCCATTCACCCAGCGCCTGGGAGAGCGGAATACCGCTTGCGTCGGCCATTGCCGGCACGCTGTCGAGCAGCCCGGCCAGGGCCTTGCTGGTCAGCATGGCGGCGGGAAAGCGGCTGCCTTCCTCGTCACCAAAGGCGATCACCTCGATGGGGAAAGGCATCCGGCGCCCCGTGCCATGCAGCGCGGAGACGCATTCGATGCCCAGCATCACGCCCAGCGGCCCATCGTAAAACCCACCGTCGCGCACGCTGTCGATATGGCTGGCGATGATCAGCGGGGGGCCATCGGCAGAGCCTGCATACCGCCCGACCAGGTTGCCCGCGCCGTCCACGCGCGTGGCCATGCCGGCCTCTTCCGTCCATGCCGCCACTTGCGCCACGCTGGCGCGGTGCGCGGGAGACAGCCATCCGCGATAGAGGCCGCCCTCCATGTCCGAAAACGGCGCGCGGCCCAACGCCCGGCAGCGCGCAACCGCACGGGCTCCGCCGCTCACCATGCCGCCACCCCGCCATCGCTGCGTGGATCGGTCGCGCCTTCCAGCGCGCCATCGGCGTGGCGTACCAGCGCGCCGGCATGGCCCATCATCGCGGTCAACGGCCCGACACGCTCCACCACATGCCCCGCTTGCTCCAACGCGGCATAGACTTCGGGGGCAAAGCCGTCCTCGATCTTGAGCGTCGTGCTGTCTTCGCCCCAGGTTCGGCCCAGTAGCCAGCGCGGCGCTGAGATGGCTTCAGCCAAGTCCATCCCATGCCACACATGGCGCGAAAACACGGCAGCCTGCGTCTGCGGCTGCCCTTCCCCGCCCATCGTGCCATAGGCCATCACGCGGCCATCGCTCAGCTCTGCCAGCGCGGGGTTGAGCGTGTGGAACGGCTTGCGTCCCGGCTTCAAGGCATTCCAGCCACGCGCGGCCAAGCGGAACGAGGCACCCCGGTTCTGCCAGGTGATCCCGGTCTGCGGCAGCACCAGGCCAGAGCCGAACTCGAAATAGGTGCTCTGGATGGCCGAGACGACCTGCCCCTGCGCATCGACCGCGCCGAACCAGCAGGTATCGCCCCACTGCGATGGCTGCGGCCAGGGCAGCGCCTGGGCCAGATCGATCCGGGCGGCCATGGCGTCGAGCGCGGCGGCATCGTCCAGCAGGTCTTGCGCCGCCACCGTCATATAGGCCGGGTCGCCGCAGTGCGCGTCGCGCCACAGGAACGCCTGCTTGGTCGCTTCCACCAGGGCGTGGACATGGGCAAAGCCTTCGCCCGCACTGCGCCCGGCCCGCTCGGCCAGCGCCAGGATCAATAGCGAAGCGACGCCCTGCGTGGGCGGCGCACTGTTATAAAGCGTGCCGGCCTGCGTCTCGACCGAAAGCGGCGCCGGCCGCGTGGCGCGATGGGCGGCAAGATCGGCCGCGCAAACCGGGCTGCCCAGCGTGGCGAGGTCCGCCGCCACGTCTGTCGCCAATGCGCCGCTGTAGAAATCGGCCGGCCCCGCCTCTCCCAGTCGGCGCAAGGTGCGCGCCAGCGCAGGCTGGCGCAGCACGTCGCCCTCCCGCAGGGGCCGGCCTTCAGGTTCGAACACCTGGGCATAGGCGCCCGGCTGCGCGCGCAGTTCCGGCCCCTTGCTCACGGCCAGCGCGGCATGCCCGGCGGTAACCGCCACGCCCTGCTCGGCATGGGCAATGGCCGGCGCCAGCAAGCGCGACAGCGGCAAAGGCGCAGGCTCGCTCGCCAGAACCGCTTCCCAGGCCGAAAGCGTGCCTGCCACGGTGTTGGCCGCCAGCGGCCCGCGCCAGGGCACGGCGGCATGCCCGGCATAGAGATCCAGCGTTGCGGCCTGTGCCGCTCCGCCCACGCCGTGGACGGAATGTACGCGCCCGTCGGCCTCGCGGATCAGCCAGAAGCCATCGCCGCCGATCCCGGTCATGTGCGGATAGACCACGGCGAGCGTGGCCGCTACGGCGATCGTCGCCTGTGCCGCGCTGCCGCCGTCCTTCAGCACATCGAGCCCTGCCTGCGCCGCCAGATAGTGTGGCGCGGTGACGATGCCGCCCTGCCCGCGCACGGTGTGGAGCCGGCCCATCATGCCCCCCTCAATTCGGCAGCGCGGCGATGAACGCGCGCACGACGGTGGCCGAATTTACCGATGCCACATGATCGAACACATATTCCATGTTGCGATCGGCGTCCCCGCCGGCAAGGTCTGACAGCGAGCGGAACACGATGGCGGGCACCCGGTTGGCATAGGCCACCTGGATCACGGCGGCGCTCTCCATGTCGAGCAGGCGGGCGTGCCAGGCGCGGAACAGATATTCGCGGAACTGGGCGTTGTCGGCATAGACGCCGGCCGAAACCCCGGTGCCGCCCACTTCCACCTTGGGATCGTGGGGCAGGCACAGCTTGGCTTCCGCGCTCATCGCGGCCGAAGGCGCCACGCAGCGCTTGAGCGTGAGGCCCGCTGTCACCTTGCGCGCCAGGGCGACCAGGGCCGGATCGGCCGGCAGCAGGATATGGTTTGTCGCCGTCTCGGCCGCATTGCCCACGCGGGTGCCGTTGGGAAAAATGAACTGCCAGTTTTCCGGCGCGCCGGCGGGGCTGGGCGATGGCGTCTGCCAGCCATGGTCGGTCTGGCGGGCAAACATCACTTCCAGGTATTGGCCCCACTGCTCGGGCACGGAAACGTCGCCGATGTTGAGCACCGGGTCCACCCCGCCGGCCACGCCGGAAAAGACGATCCGCTTCACGTTGAAATGGTCGATCGCCAGTTGCGTGTTCATCGCCGCGTTGACGATCGAGATGCCGCTGGACATCAGGATCACCGGCCGCCCGGCCAATGTGCCCAGCACGATCTCGCGGTCGTTGACTTTCACCCGGCGACCGTGGGTGATCACGGCGGCCATGGCATCCCATTCGGGTGCATAGGCCGTCAGCACCAGCGTGCGCGGCGTGGGATCGAGCACGGTGGCCGCAGCCTGCGCGGCCTGCGGCGTGGCGATCAGCGCCGCCGCTGCGGCGAATATTGCCTTGAGCTTGCGCATCACGCCGCCCCCATCCACACGAACCGCGCAACGAACAGCGCCGCCAGCACGAACAGGAACCAGTCGCTCTTGCGCGCGCGGCCGCGCAGCAGGATCAGCACGGCGTGGGCGGTGATGCCCAGTGCCAGGCCATTGGCGATCGAGAAGGTCAGCGGGATCATCGCCACGGTCAGGAACGCCGGGATTGCCGCCATCGGGTCTTCCCATTCCACCTCCGTCAGCGGCAGCAGCATCAGCCCGCCCACGATGATCAGCGCCGGCGCCGTAGCCGCCAGCGGCACGAGCTGCGCATAAGGCGCCACGAACATCGTGGCAAAGAACAGCACGCCCGTGACGATCGCCGTCAACCCTGTGCGCCCGCCCGCCTGCACACCGGCCGCGCTTTCCACATAAGACGTGACCGTGCTGGTGCCGGCCATGGCGCCCACCATCGTCGCCACGGCATCGGTGATCAGGATGCGGTTGAGGCCGGGAATGCGGCCCGCCTTGTCCATCAGTCCGGCGCGCTTGGTCACGGCCACGAGCGTGCCGATATTGTCGAACAGATCCACGAACAGGAACACGAAGACGATCTCGACCACCCCGCCCGACAGCTTGAGCACGCCGGGCAGGTCGAGCTGGAACGCCGTGGCCGTCAGCGCGTCGAGCGAATAGGGCTGCGGCGTCACATGGACCATGCCGGAAAACCAGCCCACCAGCGTTGTCGCCACGATGCCCAGCAGCATGGCCCCGCGCACGTTCCACACCGAGAGCGCGCCGATGATCAGCAGGCCCAGCAGCGCCAGCGCCGGCCCCGCGCTCTTAAGATTGCCCAGGGCCACCAGGGTCGCGGGGTTGCCCACCACGATTCCGGCATCCTTCAACCCGATAAAGCCGATGAACAGGCCGATGCCCCCCGCCACGG
>Ga0070669_100000502_pt1 | contig 29455 bp, 22 predicted proteins | sample KBSS53metaG_FD_64680 | JGI IMG/M metagenome (GOLD analysis project Ga0070669, IMG submission 64680) | Switchgrass rhizosphere microbial communities from Kellogg Biological Station, Michigan, USA - KBS S5-3 metaG | ecosystem: Host-associated > Plants > Roots > Rhizosphere > Soil ...
TCGGAACTGGCGGTGCGCACCGCGCGATCGGTCTTGTGGAACGACAGGCAGGCAGGCTCGAACGGCAACTGGCAATGATCGAGAATGCGGCGAACCTGCGTTTCCAGGTCGGCCACCACGTCTTCATAGACCACGCGCAGCACCTTGCCCGGCAGCACACGGTCCCAATGGTCCATCAGCGCCACATAGTCCCGGTAATAGGTGCCCACTTCGGTCAGGCCATAAGTGAACTCCTGACCTTCGGCGAAGAGCTGCTTGAACCCGGAAAAGCAGCAGCCCATGGCTCCGCGCCGCGCATCGATGATCCGGGCATTGGGCAGGATCGCGTGGATCAGCCCGATGTGGCGGAAATTGTTGGGCATCTTGTCGATGAAGAACGGCTTGCCCTGCCGCCGGTAGACCTGCGTTTCGCGCATGAACGCAGCGCCCATGTGCTCCAGTTCCTCGGCCGAAAGCGTGGCGAGGTTGGCCGGATAGACCGGAGCCTCGTCTGCCCGGCGGCGATCGAGCTTGTGCGCCAGCGTGAGTATCTGGGGCAGTTCCATCGTGCCTTCGACTTGCGAATGGCTGGCCAGGATCTGTTCGAGCAAGGTGGACCCGGCGCGCGGCAGGCCGACGATGAAAATCGGATCGGGCGCATCATGCCCCTTGCCCGAAAGGCGCGCGATCATGGCGTCATCGATCTGCTCACGCTGCAACTGCATCTCGGCCGAAAGCCGGTCAGGCGTATATTTCAGCTCATCCCGCTTGAGCCGGTTGCCGCGTTCGTAATAGGCAAAGGCCTCGGCATGGTCGCCGCGATCTTCCAGTGCCTTGCCCAGCGCGAAGCACAGGTGATAGCGGTCGGCAAGGTCGGTGCGGGGCGCAGCTTCCGCCTCGCGCATGCGGTCCATTTCATCGTCGGTGAAACGATAGGTCTTGAGGTTGGCCAAGCTCCAATAGGCATCGCCGTAATCGGGGCGGACGGCCGCCGCCCGGCGATAGGCCCCGATCGCCTCGTCCTGCCGGCCCACGGTTTTCAGCGCGTGGCCATAGGTGAGGTTCACGCCGGGATTGGCCGGCATCGTTTCCAGCAACCCTTCGTAGACGGCCATGGCCGCATCGAAATTGCCGACATGCAGGTTCTCGTTGGCGAACAGCATCTCGAACTCGGGATTGCCCGGTTCCTTGGCCCGCAGGCTGGTTGCTTCCGTCAGCGCCTGCTCGAACTTGTGCCGCCGGGCCAGCACTTTGACATAGTCGAAATGCGCGCTGACATGGCCTGGTGCCAATTCCTTGGCGGATTCCAGCAGGAATTCCGCCTCGTCATAGGCATTGAACCGCAGCCCGATCTCGGCCAGCAGGCGCATGCCCTCCACATGGTGGCCCTGGCGCTGGAGAAAGGCGCGGCACAGGCGCTCGGCCTTGAACAGCTTGCCCTCTTCCAGCAGGCTTGCCACCGTGAGCAGTTCGGGCGGCAGGGCGGCAAAGTGCCGGTATTGCGCATCGGCAAAGGCGGCCGGCCCCGCGCGCCCGGCGGCAAGATGCAATTCGGCCTGGGCGCGCCAGCTTGCCGGCAAGGCGCCGTTGTGCGTCACGGCCGTGGCATAGGCGGCCTGCGCCTCGTCCAACCGGCCCAGGGTGCGCAGGGCGTGCCCCCGCTCCTGATGGGCGCGACCATAAGTGCTCTCGCGGGCAAGCAGGCGGTCGAGCGTTGCCAGCGCCTCTTGCGGATGGCCGCCAAGACGCTGGATCACCGCCAGCGTGTAGAGCGCATCGCGGTGATCGGGATCCTGCTCAAGCACGACAAGGCATGCGGCCATGGCCTGCCCGCCCTGCCCCTGCTGCAAGAGTACCTGCGCACGGCGTAACGTTTCCTCGATCGTTTCGGCCTGCGCCACCGCTGCCATGCTTTTGCCCTTGCCTGATGGTGATGCCTGATGGTGATGCCTGATGGTGATGGCCCAGGAAACCGTGCGGCGGCCCGGCCGTCAATCATCGAACCATCGAAACAGAAAAAAAGGGCGCCGTCCGGGTGGAAGGACGGCGCCCTGGCTGCCTAGGCTTACATGCGATAGCCCAGGCGCAAGCCGATCGTGCGTGGCCGTGCGGTCGTCACGCGCAGTTCGCCATCGTTGCTGCTCTTGAACAGCTGCGGGCGTGCATCGGTGAGATTGTCGGCAAACAGTTCGAGGTTCCAGGCGTCCTTGCCCACGCCGAACGACAGGCTGACCGTGCTATAGGGATCGAGCCGCTGGGACACCGGCATAGCCTTGTACACATCGCCAGCAGCCACAGTGACGCCATTGTAGACCACGGTCGGCCCGCCCCACTTGAAGTCCACATTGCCGAAATCGGACGAGATCGCCGCGCCGACATGGTGGAATGCGGCCTGGACGAACGGACGCAGGCCCGAGGACAGTTCCTTTTCATAGCGCGCGCGCAAGTTGAACTGGAACTTGGGGCTGAGCGCCAACGGACTGCCCACCGGCAGCACCGTGCTCGATTTGGAATTGAGCAGGCGGGTGATCTTGGAGTCGTTGTAGGAGAAGGCGCCGTTCAGCGTCAGCCCGATCACGGGGCGATAGGTGATATCGCCCTCGACACCCTTGATTCGCGCATCGATGAAGTTGCTGGTGAACGTCTGGTTGGAGATGTTCTGGTCGAACACCGTCATCTGCACGTTGGACCAGTCGATCTGGTATGCCGCCACGTTGATCTGCATCGACCGGTCGAGCAGCGCGAACTTGCCGCCCACTTCGTAGTTCTTCACCTTGTCCGGCGTGTAGACAGCCAGCTTGGCAAAGTCAGACAGGGTGGGGCAGATCGCAGAGCCGACATTGCAGGGCTTGCGGTTGAAGCCACCCGGCCGGAAACCGTCGGAATACGTCGCGTAAATCAGCGAACCCTGACCGAACTTGTACGTCAGGTTGCCCTTGAACAGCGTGCCGGTGTACTTCGCCGGCGAGACAGAGGCGAGCAGCGTGTTGAGATTGGCGCTGACGCAATAGTTGGTCGTGGGCACCGGCGCGGGCGAATACGTGCCGGTGGCAGCATCATAGATTCCACGCGCGGCCGAACAGAAGCTACCTTGCGAGGAGCCGTTCATCGACGCCTTTTCGTTGTAATAGCGCACGCCGCCGGTGAGGATCAGCGACTTGGGCACGATATCGAACGAGGCCTCGCCATAAGCGGCAAACTGCCGGTCGCGGCGCTGCACATCGTTGAGGAACGCGGTTTTCAGCGTGCGCACGCTGCCGTCATAGGGATTGGTGACCGGATTGGGCTTGCGCGAATAGATGAAGCCAGCCTCTGGCGAGGCATAGGACCAGTCGGTATCGTCGTAGAGCTTGTTGATATCATAGAACAGGCCCGCGGTGCCGCGCAGGCGCTTGTCCCCCGGCGTGACCACGCGGAACTCGTGGGTGTAGCGCAGGGTCTTGTCGCGCACCTGGTAGCTCTTGTTCGGCGCGTAGCACTTGTTGCCCTTGGTCGAGGCTTCGGCGGTGTAATAGACGCCGCGATCGCACTCGTAATAGGGAAGATAGAACCCGATGTTGGAATAGCCCGAATAGTCGGCATTCTGCACGGCATTGTGGTGCATGTAGCTGCCGGTGTAGATCAGGCTCAATTCGGCCAGGCGCCCGTTGAGCGTCCAGGTCGTCAAATCGGTATCGTCGCGCAGAGAGTTGTTGCCGAACTGCGTGACCTGGAGATCGCCGACGTCGGGTTCATAATCGAACACGCCTTCGGTCTTGAGCTTCTGGCGCACGTGCATCAGGTCGATCGACCAGTCCTCGTTGAGCTTGAACGTGGCGGCCGCGCGGAAACCGGCATAGCTGGCGTCGTTGTAGTTGTCCTTGGCATAGGCATCGTTGTTGATGATCGCGCGGCTGGGCGCATTGTATCCGCTGCCCGTGCAATTGCTGACGCCAATGCAGGATTCGAGCGCGCGGTGGACGAGCAAGGGATTGCCGGTGGGCAGCTTGCCCGCTTCGCCCACATTGCCGTCGAACGGCATCTGGTAGGTGCCGCGCACGTTGTCGATATAGCCGCCCTGCTGATCGCCATAGACGACAAGGCGCACCGCCAGCCGGTCCTTGATCACCGGGATGTTGACGAAGGCGTCCAGTGCCTGGCTGCTCGATCCGCCCTTGGTGAACGAATAGCTGCCGTTGAAGCCGGCGTGGAATTCGGCCAGATCGGGCTTGTTGGTGATATAGCGAACCGCACCGCCCATGGCGCTGGCGCCGAACAGGGTGCCCTGCGGCCCGGCTAGCACTTCGATCCGCTGAAGATCGACCGCGTAGAGATCGAGGTTGCGCCCCACCAGCGAGGCCGGCGCATCGTTGACATAGAGCGCGACGCTGGGCTGTGTTCCGGCAGTGCCCGCCACCTGCAGGCCGGGGCTGTCGGTCGAAAGGCCGCGAATGTAGATGGAGGAAGCACCCGGCCCGCGCGAGGCACTGCGCACGTTGGGCAGGAATTCGATGAACTTGTCGAAGTTGACGACGTTGAGCTTGGTCAGCGCCTCGCCGCTCAGCGCCTGGATGGCCAGCGGCACCTTGTTCATCGATTCCGAACGACGGGTGGCGGTTACCACGATCTGGTCGAGCGCAACCGCGCTTGGCGCAGGCTCAGCCGGCGGCGAGGCGGCATCCTGGGCCATGGCAGGCGCGCCGCCGATAGCCATGATGGCCATGGCGGCAACGCTGCAGGACAGTTTGCCATAAGCCGATGTGTGCGATTTCCATTTCGATGCGGACGTCATCTGTCCCCCCATTGGCGCAAATGTGCTGTCACTCCCTGCACAGTCGCGGCGGGCATCATGCGCGGGTATGAAATGCCGATGATCTGCTCGCCGCGCGCAACCGCGTTTTTCAGGTACGGTGCGCCGTTTGCCCAGGCTGGTGAGCCGGACATCTCCGTTGAGGCAAATCTGGAATCTCTAGTCCCCGCGCTGCGGCCCTTCCCGCGCTGCAAGGCCGAGCTTATGGCAAAGCACAGCCTAAATCCATCCCCGGTCCCGCCAGTTCGGAGCTATGCCAGCGGCCGAGTTTTCCCTGCGGAAACAATTGCAATTGAAACCTCACGCAAGGCAAATGTTGCCGATTTGTGGCGGATTTTCGCCGGTCTTGGCCAGATTCAACCGCACGGAACCGGAGCCTGTCACCCAACCTGCGGCCCACCTCTGGGATATAATCAGCAACACTTATTGCTTGGTTGATTTGGCCTTATGCGGGCCGCGTCACGGCCGGGAAACCCTGGAGGAGGAAGCCACAGCCGCCGTGCGCCCGCTCGTCGAAACCTGCCTGGCCCACCTGGCGTTCGGTTGGGCCAGGCTAAGCTGGCAACAGTGCGCGCCGCCTCAGAACTCGATGCCCGCCTGCGCCTTCACGCCAGACCGGAACGGATGCTTGACCATGGTCATGTCGGTGACAAGATCGGCCGCTTCGATCAGTGCGTCAGGAGCGTTGCGGCCGGTGACGATCACGTGCTTCATCTCTGCCCGGCTGGCGAATACGGCGAGCACTTCGTCCAGCGGCAGGTATTCATAGCGCAGTGCGATGTTCAACTCGTCGGCCAGCACCATGTGATAGGCCGGATCGGCGATCATCCGCTTCACTTCCTCCAAGGCGGCGCGCGCGGCCGCGATGTCGCGCGCGCGGTCTTGCGTGTCCCAGGTGAAGCCTTCGCCCATGGGCTTGAATTCGACATTATCGGGAAAGGCATCGAACACCGCCTTCTCGCCCGTGGACATCGCGCCTTTGACGAACTGGACCACGCCCACTTTCATGCCGTGGCCGATCGCGCGCACCACCATGCCCAGCGCCGCGCTGGTCTTGCCCTTGCCCTTGCCGGTGTGGACGATCAGCAAGCCCTTTTCGCGGGTCTTGCTGGCCATGATGGTGCTGCGCGCGGCCTGCTTCTTGCGCATCTTTTCGGCGTGGCGTGCGTCATCGCCCGCCTGTTGCTGAGAGATTTCAGGCTCCATCGCTATGTTCCCTTCGCATGAGATAGACGTCCATGATCCAGCCATGGCGCGCGCGCAGTTCGGCCCGGCGCTGCGCGATCCGGGGGCTGGCATCGGCCAGCTGGCCCTGCTCCAGCGCTTCGTGCGCCATGCCCAGGTAAGCGCCCCACCAGATCGTGATGCCCTGCGGCGCCAGCGCCTCGAAAGCGCAGCCGCTGTCGAGCATGACCACCACGGTATCTGCCCCGTCAGGCCAACCCTGGGCACGCAAGTTCCGCCCGGTGGTGACCGTGACGGCGCCGGCCAGCGGATTGAGCGGAATGGCATGGGCGGCGGTCAGCGCCTGGATGCTGGTAATGCCCGGCACCACACGGACACGGATGGCCATGCCGTCGCGGGCCAGCCGCTCGGCAATCCGCAAGGTGCTATCGTAGAGCGACGGATCACCCCAGACCAGCAGGGCCAGCCTCCCGCCGCCGGGCAGATGCGTGCAGACTTGGGTTTTCCATGCTGCGGCAATGGCGTCATGCCAATCATTCACGGCGTCGAGATAGGCCCCGTTCGCGTCGCGGACCGGCAAGTCGAATTCGACAACGCGCACCGGCCGGTCGAGGGCGGCGGCGCAGATCGTGCGGCGCAGGTCGATCAGGTCAGACTTGGCACTGCCCTTGCGCGGCAGCAGGATGAGATCGGCGGCGTTCATCGCTGCCACCGCTTGCGCGGTCAGGTGATCGGGATTGCCAGTGCCGATGCCGATAAGATGAAGATCGATCACCGGGCCACCGGCGCGATCATGTGGAAATAGCTGCCCGTGGCAAAGCCGCGCCGCGATCCGGTTTCGGCAACGGCCGCGCCATCGGCATCGGTTACCCGCGCAAGCGGCGCATCGTTCTGCTCGATGATCGTGGAATAGTGAAATTCGTGCCCGCGCAGTTCCGTGCCTTCGGCAAGGCCGGCGATGGGCGCCAGTAGCTGCGCATGGCGATAGCCCAGGTGCATTCGGCGCTGGGCATGGCTGGTCACCAACCGCAGCAAGCCCGCCATGGCGTGCCGATGCCCGTGCTTGTCGATCAGGGCATCCCCCAGGACCATGTAGCCGCCGCATTCGCCGTGAATCGGGCGGGTTTGCGCGTGGCGGCGCAGGCCGGAAAGGAACGTGGTGGCACCCGCGATCGTGCCGGCGTGCAGTTCGGGGTATCCGCCCGGAAGCCAGACCAGATCGGCGCTGCCGGCTGGCGCTTCGTCGGCAAGCGGCGAGAACGGCATGATTTCCGCACCGGCGCGCCGCCATCCTTCGATCACGTGCGGGTAGACAAAGGAAAACGCGGCATCGCGGGCCAGGGCAATCCGCTGTGCCGGCGGCAGCGGCAAAGGACCGGTGGCCTGCGGCAATGCTGCCGCTGCGGCGGCGTGGCGAATGGCAGCAAGATCGACATGCGCGCGCAGGAACGCGGCATAGCCGGCAATCGCATTCTCAAGGTCCGGGTGCTCCACGGCCTGCACCAGACCCAGGTGCCGCTCGGGCAGGGTCAGGTCGGCCCGCCGGGGCAGCGCACCCAAGACCGGTATTCCCGTCGCCTCAAGCCCGCCACGCGCCAGGCGCTCGTGACGCGGGCTGGCAACGCGGTTGAGAATGACTCCGGCAAACGGCAGATCGGGATCAAGGGATTTGAAGCCCAGCGCCGTGGCAGCCGCCGATTGCGCCTGCCCCGAGACATCGATCACCAGCACGACCGGCCAACCCATGCGACGGGCAATGTCCGCAGAGGCGCCGTTGCCTGTGGCACCCGCGCTTGCCACGCCATCGTAAAGGCCCATCGATCCCTCGGCGATCACCAAGTCCGCATCGTGCGCCAGCGCCGAGATCGCGTTGAGGAGCCCGCGATCCATCGCCCAGCTATCGAGGTTGTAGGACGGCCGCCCGCTGGCCGCGCGGTGAAACGCGGGATCGATATAGTCCGGCCCGCTCTTGAAGGGTTGCACCGCCAGGCCGTCGTCGGCCAAAGCGCGCAGCAAGCCCAGCATCACGGTGGTTTTGCCCGTTCCCGATGCCGGGGCGGCAATCATCAGGCCCGGTGCCGTCATTCCACCGCTCCGGCAAAGCGGGAGGCGGCATCCTGCGGCCGGAAGCGGCGATCGTATCCTGGCGAATAGAGGCTGCTCTCGGCAAAATTGGCCGCGCCCAATACGCGGCCGACCACGATCAGGGCGGTTCGCTCCATGCTGCCGGCAACGGCCTGCTCGATCGTGGCGAGGGTTGCGCGGACGATCCGCTGATCGGGCCAGCTTGCCCGCCAGACCACGGCCACGGGGCAATCCGCACCATATTCGGGAACGAGATCGGCAACCACGATGGCCAGGTTATGGATCGAGAGGTGAATGGCCAACGTCGCGCCAGTTGCGGCAAAATTGCGCAGGCTTTCGCCTGGCGGCATGGTGCTCGCCCGGCCGGGGGTGCGCGTCAGCACCAGCGACTGGCCCAGTTCGGGCAAGGTCAATTCCGTTTCCAGCGCAGCAGCAGCTGCGGCGAAAGCAGGAACGCCGGGCGTGATCGTGAAACCAATGCCCATCGCCCGCACGCGGCGAAGCTGCTCTCCCATGGCCGACCACACGGAAAGGTCGCCGGAATGCAACCTGGCCACATCGTGCCCGGCGGCATCGGCCTTGGCGATCTCGGCCACGATATCGTCCAGCGCCATCGGCGCGGTGTTGATGATCCGGGTGCCGGGCCGGCAATGATCGAGCACGGCCGCCGGGATCAGCGAACCGGCATAGAGGCACACCGGGCTTGCCGCGATCAGGCGAGCTCCGCGCAGGGTGAGCAGATCGGGCGCACCCGGCCCGGCGCCGATGAAATGCACGGTCATGTCAGGGGTCCTTGGGCAAGAGCGCATGTTGCCATGCGATCGGGAGAGATGTGGCGCGGGCCGAGTAACCGGGCTCCTGCGCCGGCAGCCGCCAGCGCGGATGCTTCAGCCACGCTGCCAGTGCCGCGCGCTGCCAGCGCCGCAGCCGATTGCGTGAGAGTGATGGCCGCTTCCAACGCGCCAGGCGCTATGCCGGCCAGCGGCAGATCCAGCGCCAATGCCAGCGGGGCGAGAACCGAAACCTTGTCTTGCGCAGTGGCGAGATGGGTCACAGTCGGCTGTCCATCCTGGGCCAGGGCCAACGCCACGCGCAGGGCGGGCAGGCCCGCGCCGCTGCGAAAGCCAAAGCCGGCCACGATCACAGCGAAACGCTCCATTGCACCACCGGATAGCGGGCGCGCCATCCCTGCCGGCTGCCGAGCGGAACGGCATCGGCAAGCTCGATCCTCAACAGTTCACCACCCTTGGTCCCGTGCCATCGGGCCAGCAGGGCTTCGGATTCCAGCGTGACCGCGTTGGCGACAAGCCGGACCCCGGCAGGCAGCTGCGCCCAAAGCTGCTCCAGCAGCGTATCTGACAGGCCGCCGCCGATGAACACGGCATCGGGCATCGGGCCGCCCGGCAATGCATGCCCTGCCCGGCCGCCGACAATCTCCAGCCGATCCACACCCAGCGATGCGGCATTGGCGCGCGCACGCAAGGCGCGGACGGGATCGGCCTCCATCGCGCAGGCGCGATTGGCGGGATGGCAAAGCAGCCACTCGATCGCGATCGATCCCGATCCGGCGCCAATGTCCCACAGCAGTTCACCCGGACGCGGAGCCAGTGCCGACAGCGTGAGCGCGCGCACGGGACGCTTGGTGATTTGCCCATCGTGGGCGAACCAGTCATCCTGGCGGCCAGCCGACGAGGGCAGCACGGGGCCGGCCCCGGCGCAATCGATCCCCACCGCAACGGGATGGGCGATGTCGGCAAAATCGAGCGCTTGGGCGGCCACCTTGCGAACCCGCTCGCGCGGTCCGCCCAACGCTTCCAGCACATGCAGCGGCGACGGGCCGAAACCCAGGCGCGCCAGGTATTGCGCCAGCGCTCTCACCGCATGGCCATCACGCACCAGAACCAGCGCGCGCCGCCCCGGCGCCAGATGCGGGCGCAACCGATCCAGCGGCGCGGCGTGAAGGCCAAGGCAAACCGTTTCCTGCAAGGACCAGCCCAGCCGTGCCGCCGCCAGGCTGAAAGTGGACGGAGCGGGATGCGCGATCCATTCGTCGCGCGCCAGGTCGCGGGTCACGGTCGCCCCGCCACCAAACCAGAACGGGTCGCCCGAAGCGAGCATCACCACGCGCTGCCCACGGTGCTTGAGCAGCGCGGCAACGCCCTGCGCAAACGGCGCTGGCCATTCGATCACGGGACACGTAAGCGCGGGCAACAGCGCAAGGTGGCGGGGCGAACCGACGACCAGTTCTGCCGCAGCCAACGCCGCCCGGCTGGCGGCACAAAGGCCGTCCATGCCATCTTCGCCAATGCCAACGATCGTCAACCAAGCCTGTGGAACAGGATCAGACATGCCCCACATCCTTCTGCTGGGTGGCACGACAGAGGCCACCGCGCTGGCTCGCCTGCTTGCCGAAAGGAATCTTTCGGCAGTGCTGAGCTATGCCGGACGGACGGAAAACCCGCGCAGCCAGCCAGTACCCGTGCGGATCGGCGGCTTTGGCGGCGTGGACGGGCTGGCGCGCTATCTGCGCGATCACCAGGTGACTCATCTGGTTGACGCGACCCATCCGTTTGCGGCCACCATGAGCGCCCACGCAGGTGAAGCCGCGCGCGAAGCCGGCGTGCCTCTCATAGCGCTGACGCGGCCGGCGTGGGAGCCGGAACCGGGCGATTGCTGGGCCCATGTTGCCGATATCGAGAGCGCCGTCGCCGCGCTCAACGGGCCGGCGCGCCGGATCATGCTGGCGCTGGGCCGGATGCATGTCGATGCATTCGCCGCGCAACCACAGCATCACTATCTGCTGCGCTTTGTCGATGCGCCCGAGCGAACGCCCGCATTGCCCCATTACACCTTGGTGGTCGATCGCGGACCGTTCACCACGCCGGGCGATCAGGCGTTGATGCTGGGCCATTCCATAGATCTGGTCGTGTGCAAGAATGCCGGAGGAACCGGCGCGCGGGCCAAGCTCCTTGCCGCGCGGGCGCTGGGCCTGCCGGTTCTGATGATCGACCGCCCCGCCTTGCCGACGCGGTTGGAAGTTGCGCGCCCAGAGGATGTGCTTGACTGGCTTGGTCATGCGGATCGCGGGGTATAGAGAATGGGGCCTGCCGGCCGCGCGATCATCCGCGTGCGGCTGGACCCGAGGATCACCATCGTGCGCATATCGGCCATGTCTGGCCGGGCCTTTCCCAGGGGCACGACGCGCAAGTGCTCGTCAGGCGTGGTGACCGCCCGCGCGAACAGCATCGGGCGATCCTCGCCGCACAGCGGGCGCAAGATTTCCAGCACGCGGGCAAAGCCTTCGGGGCGGGCTTTCGAGCGGGGGTTGTAGAACGCCATGGCAAAGTCCGCCTCGGCGGCCAGGCGCAGGCGTTTCTCGATCAACGACCAGGGCTTGAGATTGTCGGACAAGTTGATCGCGCAGAAATCATGTCCCAACGGCGCGCCTGCCCGTGCGCTGGCAGCCAGCATGGCGGTGATGCCAGGCAGCACCCGGATGTCGAGCAGGCGCCACGCTTCCGGGCCGCTTTCCACCGCCTCGAACACGGCAGAAGCCATGGCGAAGACGCCGGGATCGCCTGACGAAACGACCACCACGCGCCTGCCTTGCGCAGCCAGGTCCAAGGCCAGTGCAGCCCGGTCCAGTTCCACCCTGTTGTCCGACGCATGGAGCACCAGCCCATCGCGCGGCGCGATGCGCGCAACATAGGGAATATAGCCGACCACATCGGTCGCCTGCGCCAATGCCGCGCTGACTTCGGGCGTCACCAGCGCTTCGTCACCCGGCCCGAGCCCGGCTATCGCAAGCGAGCCGCTCACGGCCGGCGCCCCTGTCCGTGGATCAGCAGGATCGAGAAATAGGGCGTGACGTTTTCGGCATCGACCAGCCGGGTCACGCGCTGGCCCGGCATGGCCGCATATTCGACCAGCCAGGCTGCATCCTCGCGCCCGGCAGCGGCGACCGCGCGGCGCAGCTTGGGCAGGTTGCGTCCGATCTTCATGACCACCAGCGCGTCGGTATCCCGGATCCGCCGCACCAGTTCTGCCTCGGGCAATGTGGCCATGGCCACTGTCAGCACGTCGTCGCCCCAGGTGAAGGGCATGCCGGTGGCGTTCCAGGCCCCAGCCATGCCGGTGATGCCCGGCACCACGGCGATCGGCACCACGCCCGAAAGGCGCGTGTGGAGGTGCATGAATGAACCGTAGAAAAACGGATCGCCCTCGCACAGCACGACGACGTCTTCGCCTTGCCGGGCAAGAGTGGACAAACGCTCCGTGCACTGCGCGTAAAAGGAGGTGAGGCAGGCATTATAGCCGGGATCGGACACGGGAATTTCGGTCGTCACCGGATATTCCATGGCGATCTCGATGGCATCGGGGCGCAGCATACCTTCGGCAATGCGCCGTGCCTGGCCCGGCCTGCCGGCCTTGCGGAAATAGGCGACATGCCGCGCACCGCGCACCAGCCTGTCGGCGCGCACGCTCAGCAGGTCTGGCGCGCCGGGGCCAAGGCCTACGCCGTGGATCGTTCCGCACGCCGTCATTCTGCGGTGCTCGCCAAGGCATTGAGCGCCGCCACGGTGATCGCGCTGCCGCCCAGCCGCCCCTCTACCACGCAGCAGGGCACGGGCGGTTCGGCCCAAAGCGCGGCCTTGGATTCCACTGCGCCGACAAAACCCACCGGGCAACCGATGATTGCCGCCGGCCTGGGACATTCCGGGTTTTCCAGCATGTTGAGCAGGTGAAACAGCGCAGTGGGTGCATTGCCGATGGCAACGACCGCGCCAGCAAGATGCGGGCGCCACAATTCCAGCGCAGCGGCGGAACGGGTATTGCCCATCGCCTGCGCCCTGGCCGGAACGGCTGGATCGTTCAGCGTGCAGATGATCGGATTGGCAGCGGGCAACCGCGCGCGGGTGATCCCTTCAGACACCATGCGCGCATCGCACAAAATGGCGGCGCCATCGGCCAGCGCCTTGCGTGCCGTTTCGGCAAAGCCGGGCGAAAAGCGGATATGCGCCGCCAAGCCCACCATTCCGGCGGCGTGGATCATGCGCACGGCAACTGGTTCTTCCGCAGCGGAAAAGCGGGCAAGATCGGCTTCACGGCGGATCGTCGCGAAGGATTGCCGGTAGATCGCGGCGCCATCGGTTTCGTAAGTGTGCGGCATCAAATGGCTCTCAAATGGGACAGCAGCTCTGCCTTGGTGAGGGCAGCGTGCAAGGCAGGCGAACCGGGGGTGGCGTTGAATGCCAGGTCGTAGCGCCCCGCGCGCCCGGTGATGGTCACCTCGGCAGGGCGCGTGCGCGCACAGCCCTTGGCACAGCCCGAGACATGGAACTCCCCCGTTATGAAAGGCGCCAACTGCCGGGCCAGATCGCGCGTCTCGACAGTGGCCTGGAGGCAGCTGGGTGCGCCGGGGCAGGCATCGGCGCGCAGCAGGGGATCGGCTGGATCATCGATCAGCCCGCTGACCGGGACAAGCCGGGCGTCTTCAAGCAGGATCAGGCGCCAGGCGGTGATCCGCACCGCCGCAGGTGCCGCGTCGATCAACGTGCGCGCATCCACGCGCCCGAACGGGGCGCCATAGGCCGCGCCAAGCGCGTGCTGTCCGGGAAGGAGCGCTTCGGCGGGCGGCGACGGCGCGTCATCGCCAGCCAACGCGGGGGGTAACTCGGCGCTGTGTCTTCGCATGCGTCCCGCACTGTCTCCGCCGCTTGTCACGAACCAGCGCGCCAGTGCGATCAGCCCATCCACTTCACTGCCGCGCGCAACGGCAATCCCGCGCGCTCGCCCGGCCGCACGCAGGATCAAGCCACCTGCCTCGCCGCGCTCGATCCGGAAATCACCCGGCTCCGACGCCAGCGACCTCGCCGGGCCTGCATCCACCACGAAACCCACCTTGGCGGGCAGTCCGGGAAATTCCGCCAACCGGGCCAGCAGTTCGCCAGCGATGCGATGGCTGTCGTCGCCATGGCGCCAATCGGGCGCCACGAGCACATTGCGCCGCGTCTCCATGGCAGGATCGCCGTCAACCAGACCCTGCGCGATCAGCCGCTCCAGCAGTTCCGCCCAGCCTGCTTCGCGCACGCCCCTGATCTGGAGATTGGCGCGGCGGGTCACATCGATCTGGCCATTGCCCCACCTGTGCGCCGCTTCGCATAGCGCCTTGATTTGCGGGGCGGTCAAGCGGCCCAGCCTGGGCTTTACCCGCATCAGCAGCCCATCGCCTGCCATCATCGGATGCCAGGCATCAGGGCACCAGCCTCGCTTGGCGTTCATGCGGCGCCCCCCATGCTGGCGAGGATCGAATTGCGCCGGGTGGACCACAGGCCCGACGCCAGCAGCGCAGCAAAGCGCGCCTCCATCGCCGCCAGCGCGCCGGGGTTCTCCCGCTCAAGGAACGCCTTAACCTTTGGGTCGCCCAAGGTGGCATCGTGATAGAGATCGAACAGATGCGGCGGCACGCTGCCAGCCAGATGGGCAAAGGCGCCCAGGTGATCGAGCGTTGCAGCCAGTTCCGCCCCGCCGCGAAAGCCATGGCGCATCATACCCGCGATCCAGCCGGGATGCGCTGCGCGGGCGCGCACCACGCGGGCAATCTCCTCGGTCAGCGTGCGCGCAGTGGGGCGCGCCGGATCGCGGTTGTCGAGGTGATAGAGCGCCGCCTGCCCGCCCGCGAGCGCCTTGGCCGCGGCAAAGCCTGCCTCGTGCGCGGCATAGTCCATGCTGAGCAGCAGGTCGGTTTCGGGCAGGTCCTGCAGATGGACGAACGCATCGGCGCCGGACACGCGCTGGTGCAAGCCCTGCGGATCGGCAACGATATCGGCGCCGTCCAGCGCGTGATCGGATGCTGCCAACCACGCCGCGCCAGCCGCGTGGCGCGCATCGTCGGTATACGTCTCGGCCGCCGCGCCCAGCCCCAGCCCATAGAGCCCCGGTTGCGGCCCATAGACGCGCGGCGCCGCATTCTGTCCGGCAAAGGGGTTCCATTCGGCAGGTTCGTCGCGATCGCACAAGGCCCGCACGGCTTGCCCGAACAGGGCAGGAAGCGCAGGAAAGGCATCGCGGAACAGCCCCGAAACGCGCAGGGTCACGTCGATGCGCGGCCGGTCCAGCAGGGCCAGCGGCAGGATTTCGATCCCGGTCACGCGTTCCGATGCCATGTCCCACACCGGCTTGGCGCCAAGCAGGTGAAGCGCCATGGCAAATTCCTCGCCCGCCGTGCGCATCGTGGCCGAGCCCCACAGATCGACCAGCAGCCCACGCGGATAGTCGCCGTGGTCCTGCAAGTGCCGCCGCACGAGTTCCTCGGCAAGCACAACGCCATGGGCATGGGCGGCGCGCGAAGGCACCGCGCGTGGATCGATGGTGTAGAGGTTCCGCCCCGTCGGCAGCACGTCTGTCCGGCCACGGGACGGAGAGCCCGAAGGGCCCGGCGGCACGCGTCGGCCTCCCAGCGCCGCCAGCAAGCCGGCCCGTTCCGCCGCACCATGCGGCCCGCGCCCAAAGACATGCAGGCCATCGCCGAACTGGCTTTCCTTCACATCGCAGACGAAGCGGTCGATCCGGGTGATCGCCTCGATCAGCGTCGTTGCCTTGTCGAGGCCAAGCTCCGCCTCCAGCCCCAGCGCCTGCGCCTCGGTGCGGATGGCGTCCTGCAGCCGATCACGGCGTGCCGGATCGAGCCCGCCGGCATTGGAAAATTCATCGAGCATCGTTTCCAGGCGGCCCAATCCAGCGCCCTGCCCCGCCTGCGCCAGCGGCGGCGGCGCATGGCCCAGCGTGACCGCGCCGATGCGCCGCTTGGCCTGGGCCGCCTCGCCCGGATCGTTGACGATGAACGGGTAGATCACCGGCAGCGGACCGGTCAGCGCTTCGGGCCAGCAATGATCCGAGAGGGCAACGGCTTTGCCCGGCAGCCATTCCAACGTGCCGTGGGCGCCCACGTGAACCATTGCATCGATCCGCTGGACACGCAGCCAGAGATAGAATGCGACGTAGCCATGGCGTGGGCAGCGCGACAGGTCGTGATAGGTTTCATCGCGGCTTGCGGAAACGCCCCGTTCGGGCTGCAGCGAAATAATGGCGTTGTGCAATTCCACCGCGGGAAAGCGGAACGCACCGTCGACGACTGCCGTGTCGTCCTCCGGCTCGCCCCAGGCCGCAGCCAGATCGGCCTGCAACGCCGGGGGCAAGTCGGCAAGCGCCCGGCGATAGTCCGCCAGCGGCCAGGACATGCTGCCGCGCTGCAGGTTCCTTGTCAGATCCGCCGGCGCTTCCGTGGCATATCCCGCATCGGCCAGGTCGCACAGCATGGCCTGCGCCGAAGCCAGTGCGTCCAGCCCAACGGCGTGGGCCATCTGATGCGCCTTGCCCGGATAGGTCGAAAGAACCAGTGCCAGGCGGCGCGCGCTGGCCGGCTTGTGCGCCAGGGCGATCCATCCCGCCACTTTCGCTGCGATCGCGTCCACCCGCTCTGCATCGGCGCGGTGGATGCTGCGCGAAAAGCCAAGCGCGGGATCGCGGTCGCTCGTCTGCTTGAAACTGGCCACTCCAGCCAGCAGGCGGCCATCGATTTCCGGCAGCACCACGTGCATGGCCAGATCGGCCGGCGACAGGCCGCGCGACGATGCTTCCCAGCCCGTCCGGCCCGACGTTGCCAGGGCAACCTGGAACACGGGCGTGCCCGCGCCGTCCAGCGGTGTATCGCCGCGCTCGTCCCGCGCTGAAAAGGCGGTGGCGTTGATAATCGCCGCCGGGGTCAACGCGCGCACCCAGTCCTGTACCTGCCCGCGCACATCAGGCGCCTTGAGCGACGACACGAAGATCGACAGCGTATCGCAACCGCGCCGATCGAGCGCCGCATGCAACGCCACGAAAGGATCGAGATCATCGGCAGTCAGGTATGACCGGTAGAACACGATCAGGACGAGCGGCCGGCCATCGCGTTCGGGCAATTCCGCACCGAGCACGCCGCGCGCGGGATGCCAGAACCCGGCCATCGGCAGGGGTTGGCCGCCCTCTTCCGGTCCGCTTGCCCAGCCGATCGTATTGGCCAGCAAGCCCAGTGCCGTTTGTGCCGCCGCCGCACCGCCCGCCTCGCACAGTCGCGCCAGGTCGCGCAGCGCGAGGACAGGCATGGTCGAGGCCGCATCCAGTCGTGCATCGGGAATGCCATCGCCCGGAAGGACGGCGAGCGCGATCCCGCGCGAACGGGCCAGCAACTCCACTTGCTGGAGCCCATAGCTCCAATAGGAAGCGCCCCCGATCAGCCGGATCAAGATCGCCTTGGCACCGCTGAGCGTGCGCTCCACATAAGTATCGACCGACAAGGGATGCGTCAGCGCGGCCAGATTGGCGAGCCGCAGTTCGGGGAACGCGGCGTGACGATCGCGCATCTGCCGCCACGCGGCCGCAAAAGCGCTCAGGTCGCTGTCCGAAAAAGACAGTACCACCAGGTCCGCAGGCTCCTGCCCCAGATCCTGCGGGACGGCGGTTTCCTCCATCCCGTGCGTTTCGCGGAAAACGACGTGCATCGGCGATAGTCAGCCCTGCAGAACCGCGCGAATGCCGGCCTGGTCGATGTCGTCTTGCTCGGCAATGGCGACCAGCGTCGTGGCGCGCGCTTCGCCCGGCCGCCACGGGCGGTCGTAGTGATGGCGCACGCGCGCACCCACAGCCTGCACCAGCAGGCGCATCGGCTTGCCCGTGACAGCGGCATAGCCCTTGACCCGCAAGATGCCATGGTCGCGTGCCAGCGTCTCGATCCTGCCCACCAGATCGGCCGGATCGGCAATCTCGCCAAAGGCGATTACCGCGCTGTCGAAATCCTCGTGCTCGTGCTCGATCACTTGCCCGTCAGGGCCATCGTGGTGCGAGGGGCGCGCGCCGAGATCGTCTTCGGCGGCGGCGCCCAGGCCCAGGATCACGCGCGGATCGATGCGGCCTTCGGTCAGTTCGATGACCGGCACCGGCCGCGTCGTCTCTGCCGCGATCACCGCGCGCGCCTCGGCCACGCCCACGGGGCCAGCCAGGTCGCACTTGGTCAACAGCACCATGTCGGCGCAGGCCAACTGGTCCTCGAATACTTCCGACAAGGGCGTTTCATGATCTAGGCTCGGATCGGCGGCGCGCTGCGTATCGACGGCCTTGGGGTCAGGCGCAAAACGGCCGGCGGCAACTGCCTCGGCATCGGCCAAAGCCAACACGCCATCCACGGTGATGCGGCTGCGGATCGCGGGCCAGTCGAACGCCTTGAGCAGCGGCTTGGGCAGCGCCAACCCCGACGTTTCGATCAGGATGTGATCGGGGCGGGGTTCCAGCGCGAGCAGCTTTTCGACCGTGGGAATGAAATCGTCGGCCACGGTGCAGCAGATGCAGCCATTGGCAAGTTCGACGATGTTTTCCGCCGGGCAATCCGGGATGGCGCAGGATTGCAGGATATCCCCGTCGACGCCCAGCGTGCCGAATTCGTTGACCACAACCGCCAGGCGGCGGCCGCCGGCATGGCGGATCAGGTGGCTGATCAGCGTGGTCTTCCCGGCGCCGAGAAAGCCGGTGACGATGGTGACCGGCACCTTGGAAAGATCGGGCATGGACACACTCCCCGCGCGCCAGAGCGAGACGCAAGGCAGGGCTTTCCGGAACACGTCCGGCCGGCGCGCGACGACGGGCGGGCGCGACAAGGCACCCGTGACCACGCAACCCGTGCAGCCCCAGCCACACAGCTTCGTCGCTCAGACGGAGAGGTACCGTGCCATGACCATCCCCTGGACCAAGGCAAGAGCGACCAGTGCGCCGGCAGGTCTCCTGGCTCGCGGGTCACAGCTTGATGCACGCCTTCCCAGATCGCGCATGTGCGCCGTCCAGTGGCCGCCCCTTTGGCAAAGGGCATGTGCATCGCGCTATCCGCTTACAGTTGCAGGGACAGCCGCGGATTTGGGAGCCAGGCTCCCGCACCGCATTCCCGATTAAGCCCCGTTCGGGGCACCGGCGCGATCATCGAAAAAACGGGCAACCCGTTCCTTCAAGGCCGGCCCTAGACCAAAACACAACGGCTGCCAATTGCTGTTGTCGCTTTCCCGGTTCGCTTCTGCGATCAAGGCGTTGCCGGCTCGCTCGCAACCGCAACGTCGATGTCGTCGAACCGCTTCCAGCGATAGATCGCAAAGCTTGCCACCCAGCACAGAACGAACAGGCCGATGATCCCAAATCCCAGGCTGTTGAAATTCTCGCCGAGTTCGGCCGCAATGTTCCACGGCCAGCCGGCGAGGCCAAGCTTGCTCCCGATCAGTGCCAAGGTCTCGATCCCGCCGATCACAATGGCGACCACCGCCGACACCAACGTGATCGTGATGTTGTAATAGAGCTTGCGGATCGGCTTGACGAAAGCCCACTCGTAAGCGCCCAGCATCACCACGCCGTCTGCGGTGTCGACCAACGCCATCCCCGCGGCAAACAGCGCCGGCAGAACCAGGATCGTACCCACGGACAAGCCATTCGCCGCCTGGCTGGCAGACATCCCCAGGATGGCAACCTCGGTCGCCGTATCGAAACCCAGGCCGAACAGGAAACCGAGCGGGGCCATATGCCAGCTCTTGCTGACAAGCCGGAACATCGGCCCAAACAGCCGGGCGAGCAGACCGCGCGATCCCATCAGCAGGTCGAGATCGCCCTCGACATAGGCGCCGCCTGCGCGAACATGGGCAAATGTCCGCCAGACGGATCGCAGGATCACAAGGTTCATCCCGGCGATGGTGAACAGGAACAGCGCTGAAATGACCGTGGCGACAACGCTGCCGATTTCCTTGAACGCGCCGAACCGGGCCAGGGCCGTGGTCGCCAGGGCAATGGCGATCGAAGCGATCGCGATGATGCCGGAATGACCGATGGCGAACCAGAGCCCCACGGCAACCGGGCGCTGGCCGTCCTGCATCAGCTTGCGCGTCACATTGTCGATCGCGGCGATATGGTCGGCATCGACCGCATGGCGCAGCCCAAGCCCCCAGGCCAGCAACGCCGTGCCCAGCATCAGGGGTTGCGCGTGGAACAGGCCGAATGCCCAGACCCAAACGGCGAGGTTCGCGCCGATCAGACCGGCGAACAACAGGGCAAGGCGGCGGCGCAATGGCCGGGCCGTTTCGGTTGGCGATGACCCAAACGAAACGGGCACCACAGGAGCCTTGGCGGCGGGCATGGTCTTGGTCACGAATATCGTCCCCGGCGTCTGGCGACGTGGCCGGGGCAACCCGCGCGAACGGGCAACACGCGCGGCGACCGGACGCCAAGAGCGACCGACACGCGTGTCCAATGCGGCCCCAGCCGCTCGTTCGTCGCTCAGACGGAGTTCACCGTGCCGCAGCCATCCCCTGGACCAAGGCAAGAGCGACCGGACGCCGGCAGGTCTCCTGGCTCGCGGGTCAAAGCTTGATGCACGCCTTCCCAGGCCTCGCAGGATTTAGCGTCCGGCCCAGTGGCTGCCTCTCATGCAAGAGGCCATGTGCATCGCGCTATCCGCTTACAGTTGCAGGGACAGCCGCGGACTTGGGGGCCAAGGCCCCCGCACCGCATTCCCGATTAAGCCCCTTTCGGGGCACCGGCGCGATCAATCGGAAGCCAACAGCGTTCGCTTCCGCAGTGCGGCATAATGCATCGATGCGGTGATGCCAAGCCTGCCGAAACACTGCCCTGGCAACAGGGCGAGGCAGAACTGCCAGTGACAGCCCCCCATGCGCAAAATGTTCGCCGGTCGGTGCCGTCAGGTGATAAAGGCACGAAACGCACTCCATGGCACGTCGGAGGTGTACATCTCCGCGTCGGACAGGGCGTCTGTCGGGATCGTGTAGTGGGTCACGTCCATGGCCTGGCCGAAATTGCGTGCGGCATCTTCGATGGTCCAGTTCTTGTCCGTGCCGCGATAACCCTCGGCCACGGCAACCAGCACGCGGGCAAAGCCACCACCACCAACCGAGAACATCTCGCCATTGCAGGGTGCATCCTCGTGCGCGAGCAGGCCCACCACGGGCGCTACGGCCGCAGGCGGGAAATCGCGGTGCATCAGGGCATTGATGTCATCGCCCATCAGCGCGGTCATGCGGCTGCCCGCAATCGGCATGATCACGTTGGCCTTGATGTTCCTGCCCGTGGCGTTGGTGGCCGAGGCAAGGCCCCGCGTCATCGCCCACACGGCGCCCTTGGCGGCGGGATAGGGCAATCCGCTGCCCATGCCGAACCACGAACCGGAGGCTATGTTGACGATGCGGCCATAGTTGCGCGCATTCATGCCGTCCCAGACAGCGCGGCACATATAGAATGTGCCCGATGCCGATACTGCCATGTCGTTTTCCCACTGCTCGTCGGTGAGCGTGGACAGCGGCCCACTGCCGCTGACGATGCCGGCATTGTTGACCAGGATATCGACACGGCCCCAGCGCGCGAGAGCATCATCGATGATTGCCTGTGCGCCAGCAGACGTGGACACGCTGTCCCCGTTCGCCTCGGCAACACCGCCGCCGGCCCTGATTTCCGCTGCGGCCATGTCGGCATAGCTTCTGTCACTGCCCTGCCCGGCATAGTTTCCGCCCAGATCGTTAACCAGGACTTTGGCCCCGCGTGAGGCAAGAATGGCGGCATAAGCCTTGCCAAGTCCTCCGCCCGCGCCGGTTACGATCGCGACTTTGCCGTCAAAACGCATGTCAGCCATTTGCCATCCTCTCTTTTCCGCTGCGGCGTCTTTTTTCCAAGGACCCGCCATCCCGCGCCCCGGATTCACGAACATTTTCTGGCGGGCGAGTGCGGCGCTGGGGTTGGCGTCCATCCTCATTTTTCGACGCCGCGCGTGCACCTTGCTTTATTTACACCGTCGAATGTTATTGCGCAGGATGCAACCGGAAAATGGCGCGCCGGCGGCGGTGGGCCTGCTGGTGGAACTGTTTTTCTCAACTTGCCCCAGTGCACATTGCCCTATGCCGCAAGCGTTTCCTTCACATCCACCGCGCGGCGGCTATAGCGCGAATGCACCGACAAGAGGAACGCGCAGGGCAATGACGGATTCGAGCACAACCGGGCAGGCCGCAGGGATCACGGCGACGGAGAAAGACTTCATTATCGTGGGCACTGGCGCCGGCGGCCTGGTAGGAGCCATCGCCGCTAAGCTGAACGGCCTCAATCCCATCATCATCGAAAAGACGCCGCTTTGGGGCGGCACCAGCGCACTGTCGGGCGGCGGGGTATGGATTCCCAACAACCCCTTGATGCAGCGCGATGGCATCGAAGACAGCTTCGAGGCCGGTATGGCCTATATGGAGGCAACGATTGGCGATGTCGGCCCGGCGAGCAGCAAGGCCCGCAAGACTGCCTATCTCACGCAGGGACCGGCGATGGTGACAGCGCTGGCAGGCCAGGGATTCGCATGGACTCGTGCGCCGCGCTACCCCGATTACCACCAAGACCAGCCGGGGGCACGCACCGGCCGCACCCTGGAAGGAAAGACCTTTGACGCACACAGGCTGGGTGTTTGGTGGGACACGATGCGTCGCTCGCAATTGCCGAGCATGGCGATGACCACCGACGATGCGCCGCAGGTCCCGACGATGTTCCGCTCGTTGGCTTCCCTGTCGAGCGCGCTTCGCATGGCCGCGCGCACGGCGGCATGGCGGCTGCGTGGCCGCCAGCCGCTTTCCATGGGCACGACGCTTGTGGCGCAGTTGATGGCGATCGTGCAGCGCCTGGGCATCCCCGTGCTGCTCGACACGCCGTTGAAATCGCTGATCCGGGAGAACGACCGAGTGGTTGGCGTCATCGTGGGTGAAGGCGCAGCGCAACGACGGATAGCCGCACCCTACGGTGTGCTGCTGGCTGCTGGCGGCTTTGCCAAGGACGCCAGCTATCGCCGGCAGTTCCAGGAAGTGGACGGCAGGTGGAGCCCGGCCAGCCCCGGCGACACGGGCGACATCCACCGCATTGGCGCGGATATCGGCGCGGACCTTGCCCTGATGGACGCAGCGACCTGGTATCCGGTGTCGATCATGCCCGAAGGCACGATCAATGTCGGCATCTGGGAACGCACGCTGCCCGGCTCGATTATCGTCGACGCTTCCGGACAGCGATACACCAACGAGGCTGCCTCTTACGTCAACGCCGGGCGGGCCATGCTGGACCGTGACAAGACCATCAAGGCAGTGCCGAGTTGGCTGGTCTTCGACCAACGCTATCGCAGCCGCTACTTCTTCGGGGCGGTTCCGCCGGGGCAGAGCGCCAAGCTGGTCAAGAACGGCTTTTTCGTGAAGGCGGCCTCGCTCGAGGAACTGGCGGCGAAATGCGGCATTGATGCGGCCGGGCTCAAGCGCACGGTCGAGCGCGTGAATGCCATGGCCAAGGACGGCGTGGATCAGGATTTTGGGCGCGGCAACAATGTATACGACCATTATTATGGCGACCGCTCGCATCAGCCCAACCCATCGTTCGGCCCGATCGACAAGGCCCCCTTCTATGCGGTGCGATACTATCCCGGTGACCTGAGCACCAAGGGCGGGCTCATGGCCGACGAACATGCGCGCGTGCTGCGCGCAGATGGCAGCGTGATCGAGGGCCTCTACGCCACCGGCAATTGCGCTGCGCCGGTCATGGGCCGCACGTATCCGGGCGCTGGCGCGACTCTGGGGCCGTCCATGGTGTTTGCGTGGATCGCAGGGCAGCATGCTGCGGCAAGCCGATAGGCGGATGGAAGAGGCAGGTTGGGGAGAGCCTTGCGGCCAGGGCTGAAGACGCCGCCCAACGCCAAGGGCCGCCGCCCAACGCCAATCCCCACACCGCCTCTGCCTGGTGACAGGCGCCCGCGCGATCAATGCGCCGGCCGCACCTCGGTGTTGACGGCAACGGTGGCCTGCCGCGTGCGGGCCAGTGCCAGCTGGCGGTGGGTTTCGATCGCCGCCAGACCGCCCTTTACCGCTTTGATATAACACTGCATCTCGTCGGTCGCCATGTGCATGGTGCCGTCATTGAACGGCGTGCACATCTTGGCAGCCACGCGGCGCAGCTGCGTCTTGAGCGCCTTGACCGCCTTGGGCGACGTGAAATCGACATGGGTGATATCCATCTCGACATGGGGCGTATCGATGCTCGCATCCTGCGCCGCAGCAGGCATGGCGCTGATGGTCGCCACGGCGGCAAGCGAGAGTGCGATGGTCTTGGTGAAGCTGGCGGTCCGGATCATGGTCATTCCCCCTGATAAAGTCTGTCCAGGCGTTCCTGCCTGACAGGGGATCGACTACCCGGACCGCTGCCCGCTTGCGCGTGACGCCCGTCACGCCCGCCTATTATTTGCCTTTGCCGCCATCCTTGCCGTGCCCGTCGTTCTTCCCATGCCCATCGTTCTTTCCATGACCGTCGTTCTTTCCATGACCGTCGTTCTTGCCACGGCCGTTGCTGGTTCCGGCATGGGCCTTGGGCACATTCACTTTCTTGTGATGATGATGGCGGTGATGTTTCGCCTCGGCCGTTGCCGGCGCGAGCACTATCGCGGCGGCCCCCATGGCCATGATCAGAATGCGCATGTCCGTCTCTCCTCGATTGCCCCAATCACAAACCCAGTGCCGTGCGCAGCGCCACGAAGCGCGGATCGCCACGCAGCGATGCCAGCAGCGGATCGCACGCCATCTGCGACATTCCCGAATCGAGCAGTGCATAGGCCCGCTGCAGCGCGGCGATGGCCGGGGCGGGCTCTCCCCACTGCGCGTGAATCTGCGCGATCTGGTACATGATGGTCTCGCCGAACTGCGCCTGCAACTGCGCCATCGCCGTCGCTCCGGCGGCGCGATTTCCCTGCCGCCCCGCAACGATCGCCTGCCCCGTCAGGCGGACGTCGGCTCGCGGCTCCTGGGCAAAGGCCGCTGCGGCTGCGGTCAAGTTCCCCTGCATCACCAGCGCGCGGCCGCGCCGCCGCGATCGCCGCATCCCACCGGCCGGCATAATAGAGCATCCGCCCCTTGGCACGCGGCACCAGCGCGTTGAGCGGATCGAGCCCGATAGCCGTCTCGATCGCCGCCAGTGCCGATGCGCTGCGCCCGGTCTTGGCCGCAAAGAACGCATAAGGCACCAGGATCGCTGCGTCCTCGCTGCCCAGATCATGCGCCCGTGCAAACCATGGCGCCGCCGCGCGCGCATCCAGCCGCGCCGTGAACAGCGCGTCGCCCATGCCCAGCTGGGCCATGGCCAGGCGCGGCGACAACTCCACCGCGCGCTGCGCCGATGTGACCGCGCGGGCATAGAGATCGCGCATTTCGGCCGTCGTCGCATAATTCGCGCCGGTGTCGAGCAAGGCGCTGGCCCGCGCGGCCCACGCCTGTGCATAGCGCGGATCGGCCGCGATCGCAGCATCGAACAGGCGCGCCGCCTCACGGTCCGATTCGGCGCCTATGTCAGATTGATAGGCCGCCCGGCCCTGCAGGAACGCGTCATAGGCATCCACGCTGGTGGTGCCCGCATCCTGCACCGCCGCGCGTGCGGCCGGGCTAAGCGTTCCGGTAATCGCCTGCGTCACCATCGCGGCGATATCCCCCTGCACGGCAAGGACATTGCTCAGCCGGCTATCATAATCGCGCGACCATTTCACCAGGCCCGTCTCGGCCTCGACCAGTTCGACCGTGATGCGCATCGCGGTGCCCTGGCGCCGCACGCTGCCATCCAGCAGATAGGCCACCCCGAGCTTCCCCGCCACGCTGCGCGTATCGACCGAGGGCCCACGAAACTGGTTGGACGAGACTTGCGCCGCCACGCGAAACAACCCGGTCTGCCCAAGGCGCGCGCGCAATTCGTCGGAGATGCCATCGGAAAACCACGCCTGCGCAGCATCACCGCTCAGGTTGGTCAGCGGCAAGACGGCGATGCTGTTGTCCGTATGCGCGCCTGTGCGGTGCCCCCACCAGGCAATCCCTCCTGCCGCCGCCGCCAGCCCCAGCGTGGCGCCCCCGGCCAGCCAGGCCCGTCGAGAGACACCGGGCCGCGTTGCCACCGGCGCTGCTGGCCCGCGCGCCACAGCGTCGCCTTGCCCCCCTGCGCGGATCGCGGCCAGCAATCGCCGCATCTCGGCCGCGTTGCCGCTGCCATCCCAGCGCGAGAAATCGATCACCTGATATTGCCGGAATCCCAGCGGCGGCGGTGTCCCGTCCAGCGAGATCGGCACCAGGCGCCCACGGTCGCGCCCGTGCGCGGCCTCGTCGCGCACCCAGTCTGACACCACCGAGGCGGCCGACCATGCCACCACGACCCCATCGGCCGCCTCCAGTGCCGCCTCGATCGACTGGGCAAAGGCCGCGCCCCCGGCGATGAGTTCGTCCCACCAGACGTCCATTCCCGCCGCCTGCAACGCCGCCACCAGCTGCTCGGCGCGCGTCCGGTCGGCCCGCGAATAGGAAACGAACACGGTTGGGCCGCCAGCCCCCGCCACTTCTCCTGCGTTGTCCGCAACGGCCGCCACCTCGTTCATGGCAGCAAGGCTCCTGCACCCACTACCTTGCGAATCCACGGCAGGTAATGCGCCACGTTCGTGTATATCCCCGGCATATTGCGCAAGCCGCAGCCATACCCGCCCGAAACGATCCCCACCAGCGCCACGGGATCGTCACCGTCCATGCCAACCAGCGGCCCGCCGCTGTCACCCTGGCAGGAATCGCGCCCGCCCGGACCATAGCCGGCACAAACCACGCCATCGGTCACGATCCCGCGATAATGCGGATTGCGGGCACAGACCGCGCGCGGCACCGGATCGAGCCGCACCATGCGCAAATCACGCGAATCGTGCACCACATGGCCCGCGTCATCCAGATGCGGCGCGACATCGTCGCCATGCGCGGTCATCGTGCCCCAGCCATAGACCACCAGGATCACCCAATCATCGGGCAAGGGATCGTCGGCGCGAACCCCGGCGATGCGCAAGGGCGCGATCCGCTTGGGATCGTCGATTGGCACCGTCTGCGCATCGGCCGCGATCCGCAGCAGGGCAATGTCGTTGCGATAGCGCTGCTCGTCGAAACCGGGGTGCAGCACCACCTTGGCGATCGCATAAGTCGCGCCGCCATGGACCAGATCCTGCGTGCCCAGCCGAATGCGCCGCCAGCGCCGCACATAGTCGGGATCGATCGCGCCATTGGCATTGACGATGCAATGCTGCGCCGTCACCACCCATTGCGGCGCGATCAGCACGGCGCCGCAATGGTGGTGAAATTCATAGGCGTGGCGCTGATTGAGGTATTCGGCATCGGGGCTGGCCGCGCGCACCAGCGCCGCATCGGCCACGAAATCCTGCTTCACGTAACGCGCCGTCGAATAGAACTCGGCCTGCCAAGGCGTTGCCTGATCCAGATCGCGCACCCGCGTTCCGCCGACAACGCCCACCTGGTGCAGCCGCTTGACCGCCATGCACCGCCAGGTCAGGCGTGTCCGCCTGGTCAGCCGCAAACCGCCAATCGTCCGGTCGGGCAAGGCCGTCCCCGCCCTGGCTTGCCAGATTCCCCTCAGGCCCCGGCGCGGCACCGCCGGGCAGGCCCTGTCGGGCGGCAGGGGCGTTATGGTCGCCAGTGCGGGAACAGTTTCATCCCCAAATACTTGCGACGCCGAGGTATCCAGCCGATAGCGGATGCCATCGCGCACTACCACATGATGCGTGACCACTACCTGCGGCAACCGCGTGGCGCCCTCATCGCCCGCGTCGTACCGCCAGGCGACCCCGTTCTCGATCTTGTAGCGCCGCGCGCCGACTGCCACCACCCGGGCCACAACCCGCAGCCCGGTCATATCCGCTGCTGCATCGTCAGCCTGCGCGGGGGCTTGCGCGCCCAAGGCACAAACGAACGCCAGCGCCGCAAGACCGCGCCGACAGACCTGTGTCACCGCCCTCCAAGACTGACGCCTGCTGTGCCCCATATCGCTTTTTCTTGCGACGCGGCCCTGTCCGCGCGGGCACTTAATTGCCGATTTTACAATCCAAAGCAAATAACCTTGCTTTCAAACCATGCGTAATATTGTGACGCACGCCTGTTGTTCATGATCCCATCGGGTCTTTCGAGGTACCTTCGCACCTGATAAGGCTGCGCCGATGAGCATCCCTGCCCGCCCCGATGCCGAAGCCGTGCTGGCCGAAACCTTTGCCTGCCCGCCTGCCGTCGCCACCGCCATCAACGGCAAAGCGCATCTGCGCGACTATCCCGCCAAGGCGGTGATCGTTGCGTGCGACAGCGTGTTCGATGCGGTTCATGTCATGGTTGCGGGCAATGCCCGGATGCAGGCTTTCGGGCTCGACGGGCGCCTCGTTGCGGTGGAGGACTATTCGCGCGGTGACTTGTTCGGCGAAAACGGCCTCTTCGAAACCGAACGCGCCGCGCACGATATTGCGGCAATGGTCCCCAGCTGTGCCGCAGCGATCGGCAATACCGCCTTCCTGGACCTGATGGCCAACTACAACTGCGTCGCCCTGGCGGTCTCGCGCCGCCTCGTCGCCCGCCTGTCCAGGATCACCCGCCGCATGGTCGAAGGCGCCACGCTTTCGGCCAACGGCCGCATCCATGCCGAAATCCTGCGCCAGGCGCAGGCCGGCACGGCCATGACGATCAGCCCGCCGCCCGTGCTCAGCCAGCTTGCGCTCACGGTCCATTCCACGCGCGAGACGGTCAGCCGCGCAATCTCGGCGCTGGAAAAGCGCGGCATCATTCGCCGCGATGGGCAAGGGCTCACCGTCGTCGCTCCACACCGCCTTGAAGAACTGATCTTCTGAGCGCGCGCCCGCGCTCAATCATCGGCGGCTGAAATCGCGAACAGCCGGATATCGTCCACCTCGCCCACCAGCTCGGGCGAAATGCGGTCTGCCTGGTTCACGCACAATGCCGCCGCCAGCGTCTCGCTCGCCGTCAAAACGCCCGGCAGCGCCGCTGCGGCAATCCTGCCAAGCTCGGCAATCCCGCGGCCGACCAGGGCGGCCGGCGCTTCCAGCCAGTGCGCCAGGGCATAGTGCCCCGAAACGCGCAAGGGCACATTCACGCCTGGCGCACCGAGCGGCGGCATCGCCAGCAACGCGCTGGCATAGGCCCAGGCCGCATCGGGATCGGCAAAGGCCACCAGCCGCGCATTGCCCACCGGCAGCGTCAATTCGGGCTGCACCGGCAGCGCTGCACAGGCCGCACGAAACGGCGCGATCACGGTATCGAGCGCGGATGAAAACCCGTCCTCGTCCAGCTCATCGAGCCCGGCAAAACCGATCCACAGCATCGCCGCCAGCCGCCGGTCGGCCCTTCCCTCCGGCATGGCTCGCGCCCCCGAAGCCACCACTGGCGCATCACGCACTGCCGCGATGCAGTGCTGCGGCCCGGCGTCGCGCCACCGCTCTCCCAGATAGGCGGTCGAAAGCCCCGCGCCGAACCGCCC
>Ga0070669_100000508_pt1 | contig 29351 bp, 26 predicted proteins | sample KBSS53metaG_FD_64680 | JGI IMG/M metagenome (GOLD analysis project Ga0070669, IMG submission 64680) | Switchgrass rhizosphere microbial communities from Kellogg Biological Station, Michigan, USA - KBS S5-3 metaG | ecosystem: Host-associated > Plants > Roots > Rhizosphere > Soil ...
GCACTCGTAAAGGGCTTCCTCAACTGCATGTTGCCGGTCGTGTACGCGAACGCGCTGCCTCTGCCGGGAGGTTTCGGCCCTGCCCTCGGCAGCGGCTGGATGTTCGAGGTGCGCGGAAAGACATCGATCGATACGGATGCCGGTGCGTACGAGCGAGGATTTACCAACTCGTGGTGGGCAGCATGGCCGAAGACAGCAACGTGGGCCGATGCGATTACGTCGAGCCTGAACGACGATGCTCACCCGACCGCTAACGCGATCGCCAAAAGGGTGCTGATCTACGGGTACCGGACGGGCAGCGGCGGCGGCGGTCAGCTGGAGAGCTCGTACGAGCACCGGTCGATTCCGAAGATCATCCTCGGCGCAGGAGACACACAGTTCAAGGTGGCCGCGACGCTCGGGCTCTGCTTCGCGAACACCGACGATTTCAACGGTTCGTCGCGGCTGAATCACTCCGACAAGTTCCTGGCTCTGCCGACAACGCAGCCGACTTGCGCTGGTCCAGCGGAGTTCACGCCCGCCGGCGGGCTCGCATTCGGCGGGATGAATCCGATGAGGCTGGCGCAGCGCGTGGCAAACTTCTTCGCGCCGCAATCGCTCTACGCCGCGACGGCGTTCTTCGGCGGTGGCAGCGTTACCGGATCGCCGGATGACTGGAGCCCGAGCGCCGTGTACGACCTGTCCGCCTACCTGCTAACGGATCTGGGTACCATTGCAAACGGATCAACAAAGAAGGACCTGGCGCTGACGGTCGGCGGTGCGCCGACGATTAACGTCACGGACAAGGTTACCGGGAAGAACGCGGCGAACGGAACTCCGGTCGTCATGTCAATTGTGGGGAACAGCAGCAGCATCGCGTTCTTCAGCGACAACGGAGCCGCCGCGACGCCTACGGTCACTCGGTACGTACAGAGCGGAAAGGTCACCTTCGACCACGTGAGACTGACCAAGACGGGTGGCTACAGGGTCGCTTTCCAGGTCGCGTTCGATGGCGTATCGGCCTTCTCCATCTTCTCGAACTCGTTCCAGATGCAAAGCAGATAGGCCTGCTCGTCGGGCCTGACGGGCACGGCGATGAATCCGTGACAATACGAGGGCGCGGGGCGGTCGGATATCCGACCGCCCCGCGTCTTTTTTTCGCGGCGAACCATATGAGCCATCGAGCTATCCAACCCTGTACGATACCTACATAGGTAGGCTCGGTACTCGGCGCCGTCGGTTCCCGGTTCCCTGTCCCCGGCTCCCAGTTGTGAAGCCTCTCTCTCTTTCGGCCCTCGCCGTCCTCGGCGCCGTCAGCCGCTCCGTCCGCTACGGCTTCGACATCATGGACGCTACCGGCCTGCCGAGTGGCACCGTGTACCCCGTGCTCGGCCGGCTCGAGCGCGACGGGTACGTCCGCTCGAAGTGGGAATCCCACGCCGTCGCACAACGCGAGAAGCGGCCGCCGCGCCGCTACTACGAGATCACCGCCGCCGGCTCGCGCGCGCTCGCCACTTCCGTCGAACACTACCGGACGCTCGGCGAACGACTCGGGCTCGTGACGCGAAAGCCGAGCGCCGGATGATGGACCGCGAGCTCTCCGCAGATGCTCGCGCACTCTACGAGCGATGCCGACGCATCGTCCGCACGGTGCGCATGCTCGTGCCGGAGCGCCGTCGCGACGACTGGACGAATGAATGGATCGGCGAGCTGTGGTACCGTGTCGCACTGCTCGACCGATCCCACCCCATCGACCGCTACAAGGCCAACCGGTTGATCCTTCGCACGCTCGGCGCATTCCCGCACGCGCTCTGGACGCTCACCGACGAATGGAGGCTCGACCCGATGCTGCAGGACCTCAAGTACGCGCTCCGGGGGATCCTCAAGCGCCCGCTGTTCGCCGCGCTCGTCATCGCGACGCTGTCGTTAGGCATCGGTGCCAACAGCGCCATGTTCAGCATCGTGAATTCCGTGCTGATCAAGCCGCTGCCGTACGACCGCCCCGACGAGCTCGTGTACATGTACGGGTCGTTCAGTCAGAACGACAGGGCGTCGGTGTCGCCGCCGGACTTCCTCGATTACCGGTCGCGGAATTCAGTGTTCTCGTCGCTCGCGGCGCGGACCATCTTCGGCTCGGCCGTCCTGAGTGGAGATGAGGAGCCGGAGCGTGTCCGCGCCTCGATTGCGAGCTCGAACTTCTTCGCTACCCTCGGAGTCGAGCCGTACCGGGGCCGCGTGTTCTCGGCCGAAGAGGAGAATGGCGGGAGCGACGTCGCGATCATCTCGTACGGCCTGTGGCAGCGCCGGTACGCTGGCGACGCCAACATCATTGGCAAGTCGATTGCCGTCGACGGCCGCCCGCACACCGTCATCGGTATCATGCCGCCCGTGCTCGACCGCACGATGGACGTGCAGGTCTGGCGGCCCATCCCGTTCAATACGCCGGAGACGTCCGTTCGGCGCTTTCACTTTCTGCGGCTCGTCGGCCGGCTCAAGCTCGGTGTCACGATCCCGCAGGCCCAGCGCCACATGGATGACATTGCCGGAACGCTTGCCGCGTCCTACGCCGAAAACGAATCGTGGCATCTCGCCCTCGTCCCGTATCGCGAAGCCGTGATCGGGAGTGTGGGGCCGGTGCTGTTCATTCTCCTCGGCGCCGTGGGACTCGTGCTGCTCATCGCGTGCGGCAACGTCGCGAGTCTCCTGCTCGCGCGCGCATCGGCCCGCAGCGGTGAGATGGCCGTGCGCACGGCACTCGGCGCGGGGCGCGGGCGGCTCGTGCGGCAGCTCCTGACCGAAAGCGTCGTGCTCGGGCTCGTGTCGGGCGTAGTTGGGATCGTGCTCGCCCACTACCTGCTCGCGGGCGTCCGTGCCGTCGGCGATGGACTGTTGCCACGGCTCGCGGAAGTCGAGATGGATGGCGTCGCGCTCGCGTTCACCATCGTGGTCTCGCTGGCGACGAGTCTCGTGTTCGGCGCCGTCCCGGCGCTGCACGCGGTGCGTCCGGACCTGGCGGCGACGATGAAATCGTTAGGCAAAACGTCTGCCACACGCGCGGGGGCCTACACGCGTGACGCGCTCGTGGTTGCCCAGGTGGCCCTATCGTTCGTCCTGCTGATCGGCGCCGGACTGCTCGTGCGGAGCCTCTGGGAGCTGCAGCACGTCGAGACCGGCTTCGATCCTTCGCGCCTGCTCACGGCCGAAGTGTCGCTGCCTGCGACGCGGTACAGGACGAGGCAGGAGGTGGACCGGTTCTGGACCCAGCTCCTCGATCGGGTCCGCACCATCCCCGGCGTGGAGTCGGCGGCGGCCACGACGCTCCTGCCGCTGCGCGGGGGCGGCGATACGTACTTCTACATCGAGGGCCAGCCGCCAGCGTCGGACGCAGAGAAGATGAATGCGACTATTTCGACGGTGACCGACGGCTACTTCGCGACAATGCGAATTCCCGTCGTCGCGGGCCGCGTGTTCGAGCGAACCGATCGGGGCGATGGCGCTGGCGTGACCGTCATCAATCAGGGGCTCGCGAGGCGGCTGTTCGCGAACGCGAGCCCGATCGGCAAGCGACTGGTCGTGGATTTCGGGAAGCCGTTCGTGGCGGAGATCGTCGGCGTGGTCGCCGACGTGCGCATCTATGGGCAGGCGTCCAATGCGCCGGATCTGATGTACTTCTTCAACGACCAGCCAGCGGCGGGGTTCGGCACTGGAACGATGAATCTCGCGCTGCGCGTCCGCGGCGATCCGTCACGGTTCGTTTCGCCACTGCGTGACGTGCTCCGCACGCTGGAGCCCGATGTTCCGCTCTCGTCGCCGCAGGCGATGGCGGACATTCTCTCGGAATCGGTGTCGGGCGAGCGGTTCCGCACGCAGCTGCTCGCGGGATTCGCGGCGGTGGCGCTGCTGCTGGCGGTCGTAGGCCTCTACGGCATGCTGGCGTACGCGGTCACGCAGCGCTCGCGCGAGATGGGCATCCGCATCGCGCTGGGTGCCCGGCCGGCGGCGGTGTTCCGCCTGGTGATCCGCCAGGGGATGGTGCTCGTGATGATCGGCGTCCTGCTGGGAGTGGGTGGCGCGCTGGCGACGACGCGGTTTCTCACATCGCAGCTCTTCGCGGTGGCGCCAACGGATCCCACGGTGTTCGCGGGGGTGGCGCTGGCCCTCACGCTCGCGGGCCTCGCAGCGTGCGTGGTTCCGGCCCGCAGAGCAACGCGTGCGGATCCGATATTGGCACTGCGCCAGGAGTAAGGGAGACGGGAGACGGGAAGCGGGAGACGGGAGACGTAAGCCCTCGGGCGGCCTCTCAATGCGAGGATGGCCTCCTGAGGGTTCTCCGTCTCCCGTCTCCCGTCTCCCGCTTCCCGTGATGGTATCTTAGGCGGGTACCGCGACTCTCCTCTTTTCCCGGCGCCGTTGAAGAAGACCGTTCAGAATCTGCTGGCCGAATACGGCACGGTGGCCGTCATCGTGTACTTCACGATCTTCTTCGCCGTGCTCGCCGGATTCTGGCTTGCCATCCGGTTCGGGTGGCGGCCGACGAGCGCCGCCGGTACTGCCGGCACGTTCGCGGCCGCGTACATCGCGACCAAGCTCACGCAACCGATCCGCATCGCCGCGACCATCGTGGTCACGCCGGTCGTTGCAAAGCTCTACGAGCGCATGCGAGGACGACGGGAGCCGGCACCTAACGACCCAGGTCCGTAGACGCTTCCAGACCGATCAGCCGACGGCCGTGTCATCCCGAGAAGCGTAGCGACGAGGGATCTCGTGTGCGATCATCGTGGCAGCCCGGCTACGATGACTGCGACCAAGATCCCTCGCTTCGCTAACGCTTCGCTCGGGATGACGATGTCTTCGGATGCTCTCCGCCGGTCCTCAGTCCCCAGTCGCTACCGTATCGTTCGGTTCTCCCCAAAGTCGTACAGCGTGAGCCGGCGCAGTCGGTAGTACGAGGCCCAGTAGCCGCGGAGGGCGTCGATGTATCCGCGCAGCGCCCCATCCCGCTCGTTCTGGGCGAGGTACAGGTTGTCGATGCCGATCTTGCCCACGATGTAGCGGTTCTTCGCGACCTCGAAGCGCTTGACCGCCACCGTGTCGGCCTTGGCGGACAGCGTCAGGTTGCGCGCCGACTGCGCCAGCTGCATGGCGGCGAAGTGGGCTTCCTCGGCGGACTGCTCGCGCGTGGCGTGGGCGTTCGCGGTCGCGCGGTCCTGCTCGGCCTGGGCCGCCTCCACCTGCGCCTTCCGATTCCCCCATTGCACGATCGGCACCGAGACATTCAACCCGTACTGCTGCTTCTGCGCGAGGTCCTGATAGGCCTGCTCGAGCACCAGCGCGCGCTGATTGAAGCCGACCGTCGCCGTCACCCTCGCGTTGAACCCGTTGTTGAGCTTTGCCTCCGTGACGCGGCGCTTCGCCTGTACGCCCTGCAGCTCCGTGCCGATCGTTCGGCTCTGGTTCCGGAGTGCCTGTTCGACCGCGAGGGCCGTATCGACTTCGGTGAGTGGAATGTCGATCGGCGGGACGATCTCCACAGGGGCGTTAGGCGGCAGCCCGAGGAGACGCTTGAGCGCGGCGCTGGCGCGATCGAAGTCGAGCTTCGCGCCATCCAGCGCCGTCCGCGCCTGCAGCAGCGCCAGCTCGCTCTGCAGGAGATCGTTCTCGCCGATCTTGCCGACTTCGAAGCGCCCCTTGTTCAGGTTGAACAGCGTGTCGTTGATCGCCACCTTCGCCGTCGCGTTGTCCAGGCCCAGGCGCGCGGAGAAGAGATCGAAGAACGCGGTCGCGGTGGTGAGCGCGACCTCTTCGCGGGCCTCGAGGTATTCGCGGTCGGCGACGACCGCGCGGAGGTCCTGCTCGCGCGAGTCCCATTTGAGCGTGTTCGGCCTGAACAGGTCCTGCGTGAGCCCGATCGTCACGGGGGTCGAGTTGTACACGCGCGACGCCAGGTTCCCGGGGACGTCGAGACGCGAGAGCCCCGAGCTGATCAGCAGCTCTCCGCCCGTCATCGGCAGCAGCTGCCTAACGTTCATGCCGAGCGCGGACTGGGTCTCCTTGCGTGGCACGTACCTCGTCGAGCCGTCCGGCTGGATGATGGGTTCGATCGAGTTCAGGTAGTTGGGCAGGGTTCCCGTGAGGGAGAGCTGCGGCATGAGTCGCGCGCCGAAGGCGCGATCTCGCCACCGTGCGGCGTCGCGCGTGTCGAGCGCCATGCGCGCCTGCATCCCCTGCCGCTGCGCGAGCGCGATCGCCTGCTGCAGCGTCACCGGCTGTTGGGCGCGCAGCGGAGTCGCAGCCGCCAACAGCGCCGTCACGCACGCCGCTTTCACGCTGATGGCTGATGGCTGATGGCTGATAGCCCGCGCGAAGCGCGTACGGCTGATGGCGTTTATTCGTAACGCAGGCATACCACGGGATCCTGTTTTGCTGCCCGCCACGCGGGGACGATGCCGAACACGACGCCGACGGTGATGGAGACGCCGAAGGCGATGAACACCGAGAACGACGAGACGATCGTGTGAATGCCGGCGAAGCGTTCGATGCCGAAGCTCAGGCCGCCGCCGACGAGGATGCCGGCCACGCCGCCGGCGAGACTGATGAGCACCGCCTCGCTCAGGAACTGCGCGAGGATGTCCTTCTGGCTCGCGCCGACGGCGCGCCTGACGCCGATCTCGCGAATGCGCTCGAGGATCGATGCCAGCATGATGTTCATGATCCCGATGCCACCCACGATGAGCGAGATCGCCGCGATCGCGGCGAGCACGACGTTGAAGATCGTCTTCGTGCGCTGCTCCTGTTTCAGCAGGAGCTCGGGCACGCTGATCTCGAAGTCGATGACCGAGTTGTGGCGGCGCGTCAGCATCCGCCGCAAGATGTCGGCAACGCCGGTGACGTACCGGGCGTCGCTCACGCGCACGATCACGCGATCGAGCTGGTGATAGTTGATGCGCTCGGCGCGCTGCTCGGCGTCCTCGGTGGCCTGCGCATTCGCGTCGTCGTTGAACTCGCGCGAGGCCTGCTGGACGTCGCGCTCCGTCACCTGCGCGCGATTGCGGTAGCGGAGCAGCATGGTCGAAAGCGGCACGTAGACGTCCATGTTCGCGTCGCGGATGCCGAGCTTCTGCGACGTCTGGTCCGACACCTTACGATCCTCGAGCACGCCGACGACGGTCAGCCAGACGCTTCCGACCTTGAGTGGCTTCCCGATCGGCTCCTCGGTGGTGAAGAAGCGCGTCTTCACGCCGTTGCCGATGATCGCGACCGGCGCGCCGTCGGCCACCTGCATGGGGGCGAACGACTTGCCCTCGGCCACCTTCAGGTTGAGCAGATCGAGGTACGTCGTATCGATCCCCACGACCTTGCCCGACCGGCGCCGGCCCTCGCGCGTCACGAGCGTCTGGAGCACGACCTCCCCGCTGGTGGTGCTCACGTTAGGCACGATACTGAGGATCGCCGCGGCGTCATGCACGTTTAGTCCCGGCGAGAACTTTTTTGGTTCCTTCATCCCCTCGTCTTTCGCCTTCTCCTCCTTCTGCTCGATGAGCGGCGTGACGATCACGTTGTTGGACCCGAGCAGCTTCATCTGCTCGAGGATCTCCTGCTCGGCGCCCTTGCCGATGGCGAGCATGGCAATGACAGACGCCACCCCGAACAGGATGCCGAGGGACGTCAGCGCGGCGCGAAGGGTGTTGTGGCCGACGGCCTCGACGGCCGTGCGCACGCTGAACAGGACGTGCGCGGTCAGCTCGGCGCGAAGGTGCCCGAGATCACGGACCTGCATCGGGAATCGGGAATCGGGAAATTGGGAATCGAACCTCCCCCGGGACGCCTCGTTCAAGAGGGCGCTCCCGAGGGCTGTCGATTCTCAGGACTTCGTGGCGACGCCCGGTGCGGCCGATGGTGCGGGAGCACTTGGTCGCACCGGGACTGGCTTCGATCTCGACGTGTCAGACGGCCCCGGCTGCGGCACGTTACCCGGGCCGGGTTTTGCGCCGGGGAGCGTTTTCATCTCCAGCTTGTCGCGGTCGGCGGGCGGCGTGAGCAGCAGGCGATCGTCCTTCTCCACGCCCTTCGCGATGACGATCTCGTTCTCGTTCGCGAGGCCCGTCTCGACCTGCTGCTTCGTCACACTGGTGCCGTCACGCTTGTAGACGAACGGCGTCGTGCCATCGACCGCGACCGCCTCGAGCGGAACGTAGAGCGCGTTCTTCACGAGGTTCGTCTCGACGGCGTTCGAGGTCGTCATGCCCGGGCGTAGCGTGGTGTCCGCCTGTGCGAGCAGGATCTTCACCTCGAACACCTTCGCGTCCGCGTTCGGCCGCTGCTCCCCGACGTTCGCGACAGCGACGACCGTGCCCGGCAGCTTCTTCGTCGGGTCGGAGTCGAGCGAGATCGTGACCTTCTGGCCTGCCGCGATCTTCCGGACGTCGATCTCGTTGACGTAGGTGAGCGACTCCATCTGGCCGAGGTCGGGCAGCGTGGCCACGGTGGGATCCCACGCGCTGACCTGCGAGCCGACGCCTTTTTTCTTGCCGTTCCACTCCTTCACGTAGATGACCATGCCGGGCGACGGTGCGCGGATGGTGAAGTTGCCTAACACCTCCTGCACGATGGTCAGCTTGTTCCGCTGGCGCTGCACGTCGGCGCCGACTTCGGCCATCTTCGCGACGGCCTGCTGCGTCTTCGTGATGTAGTTGGCCTTGGACTGCGCGAACTGACGTGTCGCCTTCTCGTAGTCGATCTCGACCTGGCGCTTCACGCTCGGCGACTCGTACGCCGCCTGCTCCTTCGCGAGGCGCTTCTCCTCGAGTGAGAGCTCCTGCGTTTTGATCTCCTCGCGGGCCGTGGCGAGATTGAGTGTCGAGTCGAGCTGTGCCTGTAGCAGCTGCGCTTCGGCCTTCTGCAGCGCAAGCGAGACCTCCGCCATCTTCCCCGCGATGCCCGACCGATCGAGCTCCGCGACGACGTCGCCCTCCTTCACGACGGTCCCCTCCGGGACGAGCGTCGAGATCTTGGTCTGATAGACCTCGGCCTGCTGCATGTTCAGCGGACCCTGCACCTGGACGAACTTCTTCGCGCGCAGCTCGCCGGCACTGGTGACGACCACCTTGAAGTCACCCTTCTTCACGCGGGCGATGACGGAATCGTCCGTCTCGGCTGCTGCGGGGCTGAAGTACCAGGCCGAGATGGCACCAACGGCGGCGACGATCGCGGCCAGAGTGATCCAGCGATTCCGTGGGATGTGGATCATGGGATTGCTCATCTGCAGAATGAAACGCCGGCGTGCCTGAGGAGTCGCCGGATCGGACGATGATTGAAGTCGCACCGACCGTACGCAAGCTCCACCGTGGCGCAGTCGCAACGGCCAGTTGCGCAGCCCGACTCGCCATGACGTGCGGGTGAGACACGTTATGGCGAGAAAAGGTTCTATGCGGCCGTGGTCCAACCACCGGTGCAACTCGCCGTGAGATGCCCCGGGTGACCGCCGCGTTTACAGGCCACGCCGTCGCTTACCGGACGTTCAGCAGGCGGATGCCACCGTCGACGTCGATCTGATACTGAAATCGGCCGACGGTCATGAGCTCGGGCAGGGCAGGGCGCCGCTGAATCACGTGGAAAACGTCGGTGTCCTCGGGCGCGTTGCCGCTCACAGCGGGCTGTCCGTCCCCTGCCTTCGTCGTCGCCGACCGAGCGGTCCGGACACTGTACTCGGCGATGGTTTCGTGGAGGCGGCGCGCTTCGGTGACGATTCGGCCGTCAGCGGAAACGCGGAATCGCATGTCGCCGCCGCGGGGCCAGGTGCCCTCGACCGTCGGGGCCGGGTACAGGTAGACGTGCCACGACGGACCGTCGTCCGCCGGGAGGATCGTCGCGATGTACGGCCGCTGCTCGACGGGCCGGAACATGGTCAACGACGACTCGATCGCGCGGGCGGCGCGCGCGAAATATCCCGTGTCGGGGAGGGCGGGGTCGAACAGCGATGACGCCCAGACATCGGGCTGTATCCCCGGCGTCGCGAGGCGGGAGATCAGGTAGGTGGATCCGTCGTCCGAGAGCCTGCCGTCGGCGACCTCCCACCCACGATCCGTGCGTCGCGGGATGAAACGTCGGATGCTGTCGACAGGTAAGTATGAGGACTCTATAGCGCCATTAGCGAGCCATACGATATGATCTGCTTCGGCAATGGCTCGTCCGCGACGGGATACGGCTGCAAGCGAGTCCGCCGACGGAGGGGCTGAGTCCAGTGGGCTCTGGGCAGGCGTCGGCGTCGGTTTAGTGACGCCGGATGTATCTGGCGGGGATGATTGGGCGAGGAGTGGCGCTGCGGCGGCAAGCGCCAGGGCCAGTGGCAAAGCGTAGCGAACCATGAGGTATCCAACCGGGCTGGCTTCGGTAGGAGGACGACCCGGCGAACCGGTTCGATAGCCCTACTGCAGGAATTGGTCGGTCCTCTTGCCGGCCGCGATCGGCGGGCGCATGCTCTCCTGCTCGATCACCCCTCGCGAGCGCTTCGCCAGTCAGGGCGGCGATGGCTCGTCGCCACCCTCCCTGCTTCATGCGACCGCGTCGCAACCCGCTGCTCATGCCTTCTCTTGCTCATTCTGCCCGCCTCGCGCGCCTGGCCTCCGTTCTGGTCGCGTCGGCGAGTGCGTCGTGCGCGACCAGCGGCACGACGGCCGCCACATCGGCGGCGGCCACGACCACGACGGCCTCCGCCGGTTCGGCCGCTGCCGGGCAGAACACGTTGACTGCCGGCGAGCAGGCCGCGGGCTGGCGTCTGCTGTTCGACGGGACGACGATGACCGGCTGGCGCGGCTACAAATCGGCCGCGATGCCTAACGGCTGGCGCGTCGAGAACGGGCTGCTGATGAAGGATTCGAGCGTCGCGGACATCCTGACGACGGACCAGTTCGGCGACTTCGAGTTCGCGATGGACTGGCGCATCGGGACGGGCGGCAACGCCGGGATCTTCTACCGGGGCACGGAGGAGTACGAGCACATCTACTGGAGTGCGCCGGAGTACCAGCTGCTGGATGACCCGAACGCGCCCGACGGGAAGAACCGCCTAACGTCGGCCGCGGCCGCGTACGGGCTCTATGCGGCGCCCGCGGGGATCGTCCGGCCGGCCGGCGAATGGAACGTCACGCGCATCATCGCGCGTGGCGCGCACGTCGAGCACTGGCTCAACGGCCAGAAGGTCGTCCAGTACGAGCTCTGGAGCCCGGACTGGGAGGCGAAGGTGAAGGCGAGCAAGTTCAACGACTGGCCGAATTATGGACGGTCGAAGACCGGTTTCCTGGCAGTCCAGGGCGATCACAACGGCGTGCTCGCGCTCCGCAACATCAAGATCAGGACGCTGCCATGACCGCGACCCGCGCGAAGCTGATGGTGATGATGTTTCTGCAGTACTTCGTGTGGGGCGCGTGGTTCGTGACGATGGGCACGTACCTGTCGCAGACGCTGAACTTCACGGCGCCGCAGGTCGGCCTCGCGTACGGAGCGACCGCGATCGCCGCCCTCGTATCGCCGTTCTTCGTGGGGATGGTTGCCGACCGCTTCTTCGCGACGGAGAAGCTTCTCGCGCTGCTGCACATCGTCGGCGCGGTCCTGCTCTACCTCGTGTCGACGCAGACGACGTTCGCGACGTTCTATCCGCTGCTGATCGCGTATGCGCTCTGCTACATGCCGACGCTGAGCCTCACGAACTCCATCTCCTTCCACCACGTGCGAGATCCGGGCAAGGAGTTTCCGGTCATCCGCATGCTGGGGACGTTCGGGTGGATCGTGGCGGGCATCATCATCGGGAAGGTGCTGCGCGCCGACGCGCTCGCGCTCCCGATGCGCGTCGCCGCCATGGGGTCGCTCACGTTGGGTCTCTTTTCGCTCGTGCTGCCGCACACGCCACCCAAGGCGGCCGGCACGCGATTCAACGTGCGCGACGCGTTCGGGCTGGACGCGCTGTCGCTGCTCCGCGACCGCGACTTCCTGATCTTCGTCGCCGGGTCGTTCCTGCTGTGCATCCCGCTCCAGTTCTACTACACGTTCGCGAACCTCTTTCTGAACGAGGCCGGCGCGCCGCAGCCGGCGTTCCTCCAGTCGTTCGGCCAGTGGAGCGAGATGGGCTTCCTGCTGCTGCTGCCATTCGCGCTCAAGCGTGTGGGGATCCGCGGCATCATGCTCGTGGGCATGGCGGCGTGGTCACTGCGCTATTTCGCGTTCAGCCAGGGGAACGCGTCGAGCGGAATGTGGCTGCTCTGGGCCGGCATCCTGCTGCACGGCATCTGCTACGACTTCTTCTTCGTCGCCGGCCAGATCTACACGGACGAGAGAGCGGGCGAGCGGATTCGCGCCGCGGCGCAGGGGTTCATCAACTTCGTCACGAACGGCGTCGGCTACTTCATCGGGGCCTTTGTGTCGGGCGCGGTGGTGAATCGCTACTCCACGCCGAACCCGGCGTGTGACGCGGCGGCCGCCGCGGCGCGCAGCTGCCTAACGGTGACGCACGACTGGCGGGCGATCTGGCTGGTGCCGTCGGTCGGGGCGCTCGTCGTGCTGCTCATTTTCGCGCTGCTGTTCCGGCCGAGGACTCGGCCGGTCGCGGCGGCTGCGGCTCCGGCGCGGGCGTAGTACGGGAGAAGGGAGAGGGGAAGCGGGAGACGGAACCCGCAGTTCCTCTTCCCGTCTCCCTTCTCCCGTCTCCCTTCGACGCTGCCCCCAACGGGGGCGTTTCCTCCCGCAACCCCTCTTCGTCGCTCTCTTACGCGCGACGAGGGCCAGAAACGTCGCGACGCGAACGAATTGCCATCCGCGTCACGTGCCAGAGAAGATCTACGTCACCTACAACTACCTGCCCGACGAGCACCCTCGCGCCCAGCAGATGTTCCTCGAGGCGGGGATGCTGGACGTGGTCGTCGATCCCGCGCTCCTGAGCGGGTTTCAGAAGCTGACGCTCCCCAACGAGGAAACGGTCTCCAAGCTTGGCCTCGCGGCGCGGCTCCACGCGTTGCGCGCTCCGACCGTGCACCGCGTGCTCGAGCCAACCGCCCGCGAGCTGTCCGCCGCGCGGTTGCTGCACATGTTCGTGTGGATCCATCACAGCCACGATGGTCATCCCCGTCCCGGGACGACGTATGATGACTCGAGCGCCTGCGCCTCGTGCGGCGACGGCCTGCGCCAGGTCTCGCCGCTCGTGCTGACCAACAAGGAGATCCCGAAGACGGGCGTCCTTGGCTCCATCGACGACGACGTGCTGATTCACGAGTCGCTGGCTGACGAGATGGAGGCGTCGACGCTGACCGGCGTCGGGTTCCGCGAAGTGATCGATTCGCGCGGCAATCGCCTCCCCTGGCGACAGCTCCAGATCGAGCATGCGATGCCGCCGATGATCGCGACCGCGCGCGGTCTCCTGCGTGGGCGGTCGGGTGAGGAAGCTCCGTGCTCACAATGCGGGTGTGACGGCTGGTTCGACGCGCCGGCCGAGCCGTTCGTGCCCGCGTATGTCGGCGAGAGCGTCGTGCGCATGCCTGACTTCGCACGGACGGCCGAGCGGTTCGGCACTGGGCATTGGGGCACGCCGATTCACGGCAAGCGCTCGCTCGCGAGCCGGCGGGTGATCGTGCGCCCTCCCGTGTACGCGTTCTTCCGAGCCCGGAAGATCCGCGGTGTACGGTTCACGCCGGTGACGGTGCTCTAGCGTCGGAAGGCCTGTAGATTCGGCGGACGGACACCCTGGCGGTCGCGGGTGTACCATCGAGCGTCACCAGACTTTCGATGGAGGAATTCATGCAGTGGTTCGTTCGCCGGTTCGTCGTTCGCCTCGTTCCCGCCGCCCTTGCTGCCGCTCTCGTGTCCGCCCCTGCCGATCGCGCCGACGCACAACAAGTGACCTCGGTGCCGGTGCCGGCGCCGCCGCCCTCCATCTCCGCGAGCGCCATCGGCGAGGCGCGCGTCGTACCCGACCGTGCGATGGTCAGCGTCGCGGTGGAGTCGCAGGGCACCTCGGCCGCAAAGGCCGGCGCCGACAACGCGGCGAAGCAGACGCGTGTGATCGACGCGGTGAAGGCGGTGGGCATTGCCGCCGCGCAGATCCGGACGTCGGGGTACAACGTCTTTCCCGAGTACGCGCAGTCGGACGAGAAAGGGCCGCGCATCTCGGGCTATCGTGCGCACAACACCGTGCAGGTCGAAGTCCGCGCCATCGACCTCGTGGGCAAGGTGATCGATGCGGCGCTCGCAGCCGGCGCGACGAACATCGGCGGCGTGAACCTGTTCGCGTCGACCACCGACGCACCGCGCAAGGAAGCGCTGCAGCAGGCTGTCGCCAAGGCACGCGCCGAGGCGGACGCCGTCGCGACGGCGGCGGGGGGCTCGTTAGGTCCGCTGGCCGAGCTGGCGATCGAGCCCGTCGGGGGCCCGCAGCCGCTGGTACGGCAGGAGGCGATGTTCTCGGCCAGGGGCAGTGCGGCGGCGACACCCATCGAGACGGGCGAGATCGTCGTGCAGGCGATGGTACGCGTCCGCTGGCAATTCGTTCCCGGCCAGCGCTGACGCCCGACGCCCGTGGCCGACCTCGCACGCGCGCCGCAGCCTAACGTGTCGGCGGTTCTCGTCGAGGCGTGCGTCGACTCGGTCGCCTCATCGCAGGCGGCCGAGCGTGCCGGGGCGGGGCGGCTGGAGCTGTGTGACGCGCTGTTCGATGGCGGCACGACGCCGAGCGCCGGAATGATCGCGGCCTGCCGGGACGCGGTCGCGATCCCGCTGTTCGTGATCATCCGGCCGCGCGGGGGTGGATTCGTCTACTCGGACGCGGAGCTCGACGTCATGCGTCGCGACGTTGTTGCCGCGCGCGGGCTGGGTGCGGACGGCGTCGTCATCGGGCCGCTGCAGGGAGACGGCACGATCCACGAGTCGCAGACGCGCGCGCTGGTGGACGTGGCGGGCGACCTGGCGGTGACGTTTCACCGCGCGTTCGACTTCGTGCCGGATCTCGCGGCGGGGCTGGAGACGCTGATGGCAGCCGGCGTGCGTCGCGTGTTGAGCTCCGGTGGCGCGCCGACGGCACGCGAAGGCGCCGCGACGCTCGCGTCACTCGTCAGGCAGGCGGGAGCGCGGCTGACGGTCATGGCGGGTGGGAGCGTGCGTGAGGATCACGTGCGCGAGCTCGTCGACGCGACGGGCGTGCGAGAGGTGCACGTGCGCCTCACGCGCCCGACGCGGGGTGACGGTCCGCCGATGCGGCCAGGCGTGAGGGTACGGAAGACGTTGCCGGACGACGAGGCGGCGTGGGACGAGACGGATGAGAGCCGCATGCGGAGCTTCGTGCGGGCGATAGCGGGTAGCGGGTGACGGGTGACGGGAGTGAGTGCCCAGGTAGCGTTAGGTGACCACGGCCATTGTCATGGGGTTGGGCAATGCTCCGTCGAAACTCGGCCGGCCGGAACGAACGGGAGAACCCCATGCGACGTACGTTTTCATTCAGTTCGATCGTGCTGTGCTCGCCGCGGTCGTGGGCTGTGACCGCGGTGGGACGACGGCCCTCGCGCCGCGACTCGCGCAGGGCCGGTACGGCCTCGAGTCCACAAGCGGACGCGGCGCAGCGTCAGGCACCGTGGTACTGTCGGTGGACGGCACGGCGGAACGGCGCGCGCGCTACACCCAGCCGGGTGGCGGTGTGTCGGCCGAATACGTCGCCCACGGCACGTTCCAGGTGGGCGCCGGCGGCATGGTGGATCTCCAGTTGCGAGAGGACGACGGGCGCTCGTCGTTACGCTCTATCGCCCGACCCTGGCCAGCGCCGATCGAGCCTCGTCCACGAGTGATCGATGCTGCGCCGGTGGTGTGTCGTATCGCCAGAGAAACCGTTCGTAGTACGTACGGGCGAGGTCGTGACGCCCGAGCGCCTCCGCCACGCGGGCTTGCTGCAGATACGCGAACGGCTCCATCACCATGTTGGCCTCCCGCGTATCGAGCAGCGGGAACAGGACAGCCTGGTGCCACGTGAGGAGACGTTCCGCCGCGGCGGCATCACCGCGCTCGACGAGCCAGCGCGCGGCCGCCAGGCGGTTCACCCCCGTCAGAAAGGGGTGCGCGTCGCTCCGGTATCGCGACCACCCGAACTCGGCCCGCTGGTGTTCCAGCGCGACGAGCGTATCTGCGGCCTGAGCGCGACGCCCCGAGAGTGCAAGCGCGAACGCCGAAAGTGAGCGCTCGAGGAACGGAGCGGTGACACTGTCAGCCGTTTTCACGGAATCACGCGCCGCTGACAGCGCGCGCGCATCGGCACGCATCGCCGCGAGGAGGCCGTCGAGCCACGCGACCTCGGCACGACTCGCCGGCGGGAGTTGCTGGTGGAGGGGCGTAATCGCAGCGCGGTACGCCCCCGCGACTCCTGGGTCGACAGCGCCTAACCACGCGCCGGCCACGCCGAGCCGATACCGGTATACCGGCCAGATCGGATCCGGGCTCCCGGCCACGATCTGCGTCATGGTGACGAGGGCGGAGTCCCACGCACCACGCTGCGCGTCTGCCAGGGCGAGTCCGAGTCGCCATGCGCCCGACGCCTTCGCGAGAGCACGGCGTGAGGCGATCTCGCGCACGAGCCGGGCTTGCGCACGCGGGAATCCGTACTGCGACGATCCCAGAGCGAACCGGTGAGGGTCCAGCGGGCCGGTGAGTGACCCTATCATCCCGAACAACGGCGCAATCAGCGAACTGTCGCGCACGGCGCCGCCCGATCGCGAGAGCCCATCGTAATACCGGTCGAGCGCGAGCACGTTGTAGCCGTTCTCGGAATTCGAGATGGAGTCGTAGCGAAGCTCGGTGAGCTCTCGAATCATCCTCGCCGACAGGACGGTATCCCGCTGCCAGAGCGATACCCAGAAGAGATGGTCGAGGCCCGACACCATGTGGGGATTGAGCGCGAGCGTGCGCTCGAGGGCGGCGCGGAGATCCGTGTCGGTCGTGCCGAACAACGGGCCAGTGTGCGCGAGGTACTCGCTCAGTGCCCACCACGCGGGCCAGTAATTCGGGAACCGCTCCGTGATCACTTTCACGCGGCGATGGTATTCACTCGAGCTGTCCGCCATCGCGGCTTCGATGAGGAGGCGATCACGCTCCGGGAACTCGTTTCGGTGAGCGCGATATTTTCGTCGAACGCCCGAGTCGACGGGAACCGCGTTGAAGTCGCGCGCGAAGGCATAGCGCCAGTACGCGAGCCAGAACGTGCTGTCGAGCGCGGTGGCGAGTTGGAACGCGTCCGCGGCTGCGCGCCAACGCCCGAGCGCAATGAGACGTTCGCCGTCCAGGAACGCTCGCAACGCCGGAATGGACGGCGTCGTGATGGCGGCGAGGCTTGGCGTCGGCGGATCGGTTGCGCGCCACAGCTGGCGGAGGAGCCCCCACGCGGCCGAGTCGGTGAGCGCCGTCATGTCGTCGGGCAGTGCGGTGACCGTCACGCGTGCGAAGGGGTCCGTCGTGTTCGTCGAGTGAAGCGCGACATCGATTCGTGCGCGTCCTCCGACGCGCATGACGCTTCCGTACACGACGCTTCGTGCGCCGAGCCGGCGCGCAAGCGTGACGGCGTCGGCCAATCGCGGTGATTCATCGGCCACGCGCGCGTTCGCGAGAACCGTGAGGGCGTCGACCGTGCGGATGCCGCCGACGCCATCGAGGCTCGCGCTGAGCGTGACGACCAGCTCGCGGCCGAGTCGGGTCATGGCGGTGTCGGGGACGGCGGGAATCAACGGGAAGACCGCGATCGTGGCGGCCGTCGGCGCAATCGGCGGTGGATCAGCCCGGTGCAGGAGCGCAACGCCGATCGCGGCGAGGACGACCACAACGCCTCCTACCGCGATACGACGCAGGTTCGCGACGCCGGACCGCGCGCGGGGTGGAGTCGCCATGCCGGCCGCCGCGTCCGGGCTGCCGAGTGCGTCGCTGAACTCGATGGCGCTCGGAAAGCGGTCGGCGGGCTGCTTCGCCAGCGCCTTCGCGACGGCGCCTTCCAGATGCTGGGGCACCTCCGGCCGCAGCGCGCGAAGCGGTGGCGGCGATTCGTATAGCTGCCGGGCCAGGATCGCGTGCGCGCTCGGGCCGGCGAATGGCGGATCGCCAGCGAGCATCTCGTAGACGACGCAGCCTAACGAATAGACGTCGCTCGCCCCCGACAGGTCATGTTCGCCGCTCACCTGCTCCGGGCTCATGTAGGCCGGTGTGCCGAGCGTCTGGCCCGGTCGGGTCGACGTTAGCCCCTCACGACCCTCGTCACCGGAGGCTAACGCGCTGACCGCGCGCGCGATCCCGAAGTCCGCCACGATCGCCTGGCCATCTTCGATCAGGATGTTCGCGGGCTTGATGTCGCGGTGCACCACGCCGTGGCGGTGCGCGTAATCGAGCGCGCTCGCGATGTCGCGCGCCAGACGGATGGCGTCGTCGACCGGAAGCGGTCGCTCGCGACGTAGCCGGTCGCGGAGTGTCTCGCCCGCGACGTACGGCATCACGTAGTAGACGAGTCCGTCGAACTCTCCCGAGTCGTGGAGGGGAAGGATGTGGGGGTGCTGCAGGTTCGCGGTGATCTCGATCTCGCGCAAAAAACGTCCCGCCCCCACCCGTTGCGCGAGCGTGGCGTCGAGCACCTTGATCGCGACCGGGCGGCTGTGCTTCGTGTCGCGCGCGAGGTAGACGGTTGCCATCCCGCCGCGACCGAGCTCGCGCTCCACGACGTACCGTCCGGCGATGGTCGTTCCGGGCGCGCTGAGGGCGGAAGGGGACGGCGTGACACCCGGCACCAGGGACGCAATCCTCAGGAGCGGCTGTTCGAGAAAGTCGCCGGCACGATCGTGCGCGCGGAGCACCCGCTCGACCTCCTCGCGCAACGCGACGTCGGCGCCGCACGCGGATTCGAGGAACGCGGCACGTTCGGTGGTAGGAAGGTCCAGTGCGCCATCGAGCACGTGCTCGATTTCACGCCATCGGTCCGGCGATGTGCTGCGCGTCATACAACCGCGTTCGTTAGGCTTCCTGGTCGTTCAGCTCAGCATAGAGCCATGCTTTGGCTTTGATCCAGTCACGTCGCACGGTTCGGGCCGTCACGCCGAGGGCCTCGGCCGTCTCCGGCTCGGTCAGGCCGCCGAAGTAGCGGCACTCCACGACGCGCGCGATTCGCTCGTTGAGTGCCGAGAGTCGCGTAAGCGCCTCATCGAGCGCGAGCAGGATGTCGCTCCGTTCGTCGGCAGCGATGATGTCTTCGTCGAGGGACAGGGGTCGCGTGCCGGCTCCGCGCTTCAGGGCGCGACGGCGCCGTGCGAACTCGACGACCAGCCGGCGCATCGACACGGCCGCGACCGCGAGGAACACGGCGCGTTCGCCCTGGGCGATCCGGTTGTGATCGACCAGCCGGAGATACGCCTCGTGGACGATCTCGGTTGTGGTGAGCGTGTTGTTCGGCGCTGTGCGACGCAGCTCCCGATGGGCGATCCGCCGGAGCTGGTCGTAGACGATCGGAAAGAGTCGGTCGAGCGCACTCCGGTCGCCCCCCGTGTGCTCCAGGAGCAGGTCGGTCGCCCCGCATTGAGCATCCATACGACCTCGCGCAGCCCGGCGGCCCGATGTCCGCTTTTCGCCTCGTTCTGCATCTCCGGAGATGAAGAGCGCGACACGCGAGCTCGTATCCGTCGCGCGCTGAGTCCCGGAGGCCTGCACCAACATGGATCCGGGGGAACTGACCCGCAACGGAGCCCAAGGGTACTGCCATGCGTCGACTCATCTGCTCGTTCCTCTCGATCTCCCTGTCCGCCTGCGCCAACGACGTGATCACTGGACCGCGCGCCGATCGGGCGCTACCGGGGGCGGCGTCGTCCGGTCAAAGCAGCGCGCCCATCATCGTACAGTACCCTGGTGAGCACCCGGGACCACCGTACTACGCGCTGCTCGCGCGAGGGTTCGCGCCTACCGACAACAGCTGGGCAGGAATCGTCTTCGTTCGGTCCCCGTCGTGCATTCCGGTGGGGTTCAATCTTCTCGATGAGTTCGATCCACCGACGGCTTGGGGTTGCGAGCTCACGGTCGAGGGTGAGGCGTGGTGGCACGACCTCTCGACGCCCCCGCCGTTCCAGCTCCGCGAGCAGGGACTCGGCGCCGTGCCGATCTACTTCGTCAGCTGGTCGGAGCTTCAAGCCGCGATCGCCGATGATGTCCTCACGAGCGGTGAGCTCCAGCAATTGCCGTCGCTGTTGATCGGGCACGCGAGCTTCCTCGAGCACGTCGTCCACAACACCAATCAGCCGACGAACCACGGCCACGAAACACTCGTGTCGCGCGGACTGCTCGAGGATGGACGCTCGTTCGAGTTCCGGTACAACGAGAAGTTCCTGCCCGAGACCGGCGTGCACGTGTTCCCGAACGTGAAGATCGAGTTCAAGTGAACGCGCGATATCGCGCCCATGTTACCGTCGAAACGAGAGGTTCGCGTGTTGCGCATCATCACCATGCCGCTCCTATCTGTCGCACTGATCGCGTGCGGCGAGCGTGCGATGCCGACGGCATCGCCAGTCGTTCGCTTCGATGTAGCGCGCGCGAGGGCGAGCGCCGACTGTGTGCTCGACAAACGCTACTGCTACACCGCGCCGGTCCATCTCGGCCCGCTCATCAACACCACCGCGTTCGAGGGTGGGCCGTCGCTGTCGGCCAACGGGCTGGAATTGTATTTCGTCTCGGGACGTCCGGGAGCGCTCGGCGGTCCTGGCGATCAGGACATCTACGTGACGCGGCGCAGGTCGACGCACGACGACTGGGAAGCGCCGGTACGTGTGCCGCCGCCGATCTCGAGCCCGTACTTCGACATCACGCCGTCGATCTCTCGGGACGGTTCGACGCTGTACTTCGGATCGAACCGGCCCGGCCCGTTCAGTCCTCCGTTGCCGGATCTCTGGGTGGCCCACCGGACATCCAGAACCGCGCCGTGGGGCGACGTGACCAACCTCGGACCTAACGTCAACACGCCGCTGTTCGAGGGATCGATCAGCGTCACGGACCACGGGCTCACGGCCTATTTTGCCGGTACGACGCCAGAATTCGTATTCAAGATGTACCAGTCGATGAGGCGCTCGCTGGATGAGCCATTCGGTCCGCGAACGTTGGTGGACGCGCCGGTCAACGGTGACGGAAACGCGTACGGACCCGCACTGACGGCGGATGGCAACACGATGTTTTTTGCGGCGGGGAAGGACAATCCGTTTGCTCCGGGAGCGATCAACCACCTGTACGTGTCGGAGCGAAAGAATCGGAACGCACGGTGGGGGCCGCCCATCTATCTCACGAGCGTCAACTGCCCGACGTGTTTTGGCGGTCTGCCGACGATCAGCGCGAGCGGGAGGAGCCTGTGCTGGATGGGTGACCGCGGCGACAGCTATGGAGACAAGGACATCTACTGTGCGGAGCGTCGTTAGGCAACGCCGACTGTGTGGTCATTACGCGAGGCCGGAGGGCTTCAGCTTGTAGCGAACGAGCAGCCGGAGGTTCCCGTGAAGACATCCGTCGCGGAGGTGTCCTTCCCAGTGCCGATTGCTCTGATGCATTCCGCGAGTATAACATCGTACGCAGCGAGACTTCGCTGAATGACGCTCACGCATCGCTGATTCGATCGACCCGCCTTCGTACAGTATGACCGACACCGTCCAAAACCTCATCCTCGATCTGGTCGAATGGCTGGAACGGAGCGAACGCACCTACGAGGAAACGATGGAGGCCTGGCGGACATCCTGTCCGAGGCTTCCGGTGTGGGAGGACGCGAGTGAACGCGGGCTCGTGGAGCGAGCTATCGCCAATGGCCGCGTGGTGGTTCGAGCAACCTCGGAGGGCCTGGGGTTGCTCGAGGAGAGGAGACCCGCTGTCTACCAAACGCTTCGCCGTCGAAGCGCACCATGACGGATGGAAGCGGCACGCCGCAATAGTGATGCTTCGCCAGCAACTCAACTTCAGCCGTTAGCTCGCAACACAGTTCGCCGTGATCGACGTGCCGTATGTGCGGTGCGAGCTGTGCGTGCACCGCGGGAACTGTCAGGAGAGAGCTCATGCCCGTCTACCGGACGACCTTCGCCGTCGACGCGCCTGCGGCCCGCGTCTGGGAGGCGCTCACGGCGTTGGACCGCTACCCGGAGTGGAACCCGCAGATCCCGCGGATACGCGGCAGCCTCCGGCCAGGGGAGCGGATCGACCTACAGCTCGCGCTTCCCGGCCGACCGCCGATGAACCTGACAGCGACCATCGAGGAGGCGCGACCGAGCGCGCTGCTGACGTGGCGTGGGCAAGTGCTGGCCGGGTGGCTCTTCGAGGGCTACCGGCGCTTCGAGATCGAGCCGGTCGCGCCGGGGCGGTCGCGCGTGACCCACGTCGAGGACGTACACGGCGTGCTTGCACCGCTGTTTGGTCTGGCGCTAGGGGGCCGCGTGCAGACGAGCCACGACGCGCTGAACGCGGCGCTCAAGGCGCGCGCGGAGGCATCGTCGTAATCCGCCGCGGCTCATATTGCTTCTCGGATCGGTCTCTCGTGTCCCGTTTCCTCTTCGCCGTAGCGATGGTTGCAGGAATGGCGTGCACCCCGAACGGCAGCAGCGACGTGTTGCGTGATTACACGGGCTCCGAGTTCCAGCCGGGCCAGGTGTGGCGGTATCAGGCGCGCCCCGGCGAGGACAGCTCGACGCTGACGGTGCTAAAGGTCGAGACGCACCCGAAGACCGGGATCATCGTTCACATCGCGGTGGGCGGCGTGCGCGTCCGCATTCCATCCGGCGGCTATACCACCGAACTTGGGCACCTGCCCATTTCCGAAGATGCGCTCCGTCGCAGCGTCACCACGAAAGTGCGAGGTGGCGCGCCGACAGACCGTGGGAGCGAGGGCTATCGCGAATGGCGCCGCGCGTTCGACACCGGGCGCGGGGGCGTGTTCACCACCACCGTGGCCGAGTGTGTCGGGTTCGTCGAACACGCCGCGAATCAGGCGCGGACGCAGTAGGCACGCATCCTTCCGCGAGCAGTCTATTGAACTGGAGAGAGCTCATGGACCGACTCCGGCGCGACGTCCGCATCGCCCTCCGCGGCTTTGGTCGCACGCCTGCCTTCACCGCGGTGGTGGTGGCGATCCTGTCGTTAGGAATCGGCATGGCCTCGACCATGGCCGCCGTGACCGACGCTGTATTGCGCCGGCCGCTTCCCGTGGAAGCGCCAGATCGCGTCGTTACCCTCTGGCCGACGCGCGATGGGACCGAGTTCTCGCTCTTGCCCGACGACCTGGAGCGGCTGCGTCGCGACAGCCGGACCATGCGCGCCGTCGCGGGCTACGTGCACTGGGGCGCGTTCCCGTTCGCCGTCATGGACGGCGACCGGCCCCTCGTCCTTCCCCAGTCGCGCGTCACCGGGAACTTCTTCGACGTGTTAGGCACCCGCCCGGTACTGGGGCGTCTCCTGCGCCCGGAGGACGACGTGGCGGGCGCCCCGCGGGTGATCGTCCTCAGCTACGCCGCGTGGCGCCGACACTTCGGCGGCGATCCGGCGGTGATCGGTCGGCGGCTGCATCTGTCCAGCTTCGCATTCGACGTGACGGTGGTCGGCGTCGCGCCGCCCGGCCTCGACTATCCATCGGGCACGGCCTACTGGTCACCGCACGCCACGACCGGCCAGGGCGTCGTCGACCTGGTCGCTCGCCTGGCGCCTAACGCCACGCCGTCGGCGGCGCGCGCCGAGCTCCTCGCGACCATGCAGCGCCTGCATCCGGAGTTTCAGGTCTCCGGCGCGGACGTGCATGGGATCGTGGAGGCCATCGTCGGCCGCGTGCGCCCCGCGCTGCTGGTGCTCACCGCAGCAGTGGCGCTGCTGCTGCTCATCGCCTGCGTCAACGTCGGCAGCCTGCTGCTGCTGCGCGCCTCGGGGCGGGCCCGCGAGATCGCGGTGCGACGCGCCATCGGCGCGAGCACGGGCGACGTCGTGCGGCAACTCGTCACCGAGAGCGCCCTGCTCGGCCTCGCCGGTGGAGTAGCGGGCGTCGGCGTTGCGGCGGCACTGCTCCGCGTCATGAGCGCCGTGGCGCTGGGCCGCCTACCGCGCGGCGACGTGGTCGACGCGGCCGGCACGCCCGTCGCCGTGTGCATCGGTGTCACCGTCCTCACAGTGCTCCTCTGCGGCGTGCTTCCCGCGCTCGCCGGCGTCCGCGGTGCGCCGGCCTCGGCGCTGCGCGTCGACGCACGATCGGGGAGCGGGACGCGTGCCCGCCGCCGTGCCCGCGCGCTGCTCGTCGCGTCGCAAGTTGCGCTTGCGGTGGTGATGCTCGCGGGAGCCGCGCTGCTCGGCCGCAGTCTCGCGCGCCTGGAGGGGATGGACCTCGGCTACCGAGCCGACGGCTTGTCGTTCTTCCAGGTGACGTTCTCGTTGGCACGGTTCGACACAGAGGCCAAGTACATGCCGCTGCTCGAGCGGGTGTACACGCGGTTGCGCGACGTTCCGGGCATCACTTCGCTCACCCCGATGCTGATCCCTCCGTTCCTTGGGCCGAACGTGTGGACATTGCGCCCGGAGTTGTGGGGACAGTCCGCGCCGGAGGCGGAACGGAACCCGATGGTGCCCGTCGAGACGGGTGGCGCCGACTATTTCCGCACGTTAGGCATCCCGGTTGTGCGCGGGCGCGGGTTCCTCGAGAGCGACCGCGACGGCGCCCCCGGCGTCGCAGTGGTGAGTGAGGCAGCCTCCCGTCGGCTCTGGCCCGGAGAGGACCCCATCGGCAAGCGGCTCCGCTACGGGGCGCTCGACAGCACGCGATGGCTGACCGTCGTCGGCGTCGCTCGCGACATCCGCTACCGCAGTCTTCGTGATGCGACGCCGACGATCTTCCTGTCGTGGCGCCAGTCGATCACACAGGGCCTGTTCGCGGTCCGCATCTCTGGCGACCGTGACGCCGTCTTCACCGCGATCCGCCGGACGCTGCACGAGGTGGATCCCGGCCTCGACCTCTGGCGGCCCCAAACGATGGAGGACTACCTCGCCGGCCCGATGGCGCAGCCGAGGATGAGCGCGATCCTGCTCTCCGGCTTCGCGCTGGTCGCGCTGCTCCTCGCCGCCATCGGTCTCTACGGCGTTCTCGCGTCCGCGGTAGGCGAGCGCACTCGCGAACTCGGCGTTCGATCCGCGCTCGGCGCAACGCCGGCCCAATTGCGACGAGAGGTGCTTGGCGAGGCCCTCGCCGTGTGTGGGGCCGGAGTGGTGGTGGGAGTCGCCGGCGCGCTTGCGGCGTCCCGGCTGCTCACCGCCCTCCTCTACGAGGTGAGTCCGACCGACCCGGCGGCGCTCCTCGGCGCGTGTGCGCTGCTGCTCGGCGTCGCGGTCGCCGCTGCCTATCTACCCGCCCGGCGCGCGACGCGGATCGACCCGGCGCGTGCGCTACGTGCCGAATAGCCTGCGAGTCGATGCGCTTCACGAGGCAGTGCCGGTGGAGGCGGGATCGGAGATGACGCGAGCGATTCGGTGGAACGGGGCCGCCGCCGTTTCGTGGAAGGCCGCAAGACGCGCGGGATGTCAGGGCGCCCGCATCGCGTAGAGACCATTGCATGAGCCGCCGCAGCTACGATTCTCGTAACCAACCCATCGTCCCGAGGGCGCGGGGCGAGCGAGGATCTCGGGTCGGGTCGGCCCCGAGTATCGGAGAACGTTCGTCATGGCTCCCGACCCCATCGAGATGCGGTCGAGGCTGTACACCCACGTAGCACAGTACTCTCCGAAAATGCCCGATCGAACCTCGCGGCATTGCGTAGACTCGACCATCACCATTGTGAAGTCAGCGCTCCACCCGACGCTCGTGCCAGACCCAGCCGGCGCGGAGAGCACCTCACGAGTGCCGTTCGCGAGGGAGTACCGCACCACGTCGCCGGCGACGACGTAGTCCATCGGGGATTCACCGTCCCAACCGATGGTGCGACCCGGCGGGTTGTCGACGGGGGGCCGGGGTTCGAGCAATACTCGAATCAATCCGGTCGCAAGGTCGACCCACTGAAGCGGCGTTCCAGCGCTGAACACAGCATTCTCGGGATCGACCACCACGATGCGTCCACTCGGTGACCACGTGATCCGATCGCCGGGTTGCTCCAACGGATAAACGCGGCGTGCACCAGTGGCGATGTCCCGCATGACCAGCGACCATTGCAGGGCTGACTGAGCTGGCTCGACCCACGCCGCCGTGCGTTCGTCCGGCGAGATACTGAGCTTGGGAGGCGAGACGTCGAGAATTCTCTCGGGAGCCCCGGTTCCGTCAACCGACGCTCGGTAGAACGACGTAGCCTCCGCTCCCGACCGCAGCACATGGTAGTAGACGTGCGAGCCGACGATCGCGAACCGAGCTCCGAGGATGTAGTCCCCGTTTGCGGGGGCAGGAACGACTGTGCGCCGCGCACCGCCGGGCACCGAGATCGCCTCGAAACGCGTGGACGAGACCGTGGCGGAGTTGAAGGATGGCGCGAACAGGATTTCTTCCTTGCCAGGCGCCCAGACCCAGAATCCGTACTGGTCCGACGCGAGGAGACGCTGCCCGGTCAGCCGAGTAGGGCCAGGCGCTGTGGAATCCGAGCATGCTGACGCGAAGAAGACAACCAACGTGAAGGCTGTCCTAACGATGCGCGCCGGCCAGTTCAGAAGTCGCATGGTGATTCTCCGCAAACAGGAAGCGTGTCTTATGGACCACGGTACGCCCGGAGACACGAAATCCTCCATACGGCATCTGACGTAGACACGCGCCCTGAATGGAGTCAGACTCGCTACCCATGCTCTGTGAACGCTGCGGTCGACGTGAAGCGATCGGTATGACGAGCATCAGCTTCGTCGCCGACGACGGGTTGCAGGCGAAGTGGACCGAGCGACTGGACATCGCGTTTCTCGATTCAACCGGCGTCATCCGCGCCGCGCGCTCGATGACGCCCTGCCCGACTACCATCGCCCAGGGTTGTCCATCGTACACGCCAGATGTCCCGTACCGCTACGCACTCGAGGTGAACGCTGGCTTCTTCGCTCGACACGCGCTTGCCGGTGGTCACTCCCTGATGTTGCGCGACGTGCCTGGACTGCCCGCGGCGGCCACGCCGTCGCAGAGCACGCCCCAGGTGCCGTGAAGCGAGACGCGGACGCGGGGATGAGACGCGACGCGGACTCCACGGCTCTGCCGCCGTTGCCAATGCCTCGCATCGGGCAGATGGGCTACAATCCCGCGAACTTCGCCTACCACCTTGGCACCGGTCCGTGGGTCAGCGGCTACCTGGTCTGGTACGCGATCAGCTTCTACGACGCCACGACCGGACGTGAGTCCGCACGCTCCCGTTGGTGGGGGCCGAAGTCAGACCCGAAGAAGCTGTATGGTGGCTTCGGCCTCATCCGGATACCGGTGGACCGCACGGGTCAGGCGACGGCGCGGCGCATCTGGCGGAAGTTCGCCGGCGAGGAGGAGCGGCTGATCCACGAGATTCCGGACAACGTCACGACGAAGTTTCAGGATGGTGTCCTGTGACCGCTTCGCCGGATGCCTAACGAATCGATGCGACGACCATCATGACACAGGCTGAATCCGGAGCTCTTCCATGAACCGGCGCTCGCTGATTCAACTCCTGATCGGCGTCATCGCTGCCGTGGCCGGACTCGGGACGATGGTCCTCGTACGTCAGGACCGATGTCTCGACGCCGGCGGGTCGTGGAGTACCGAGACGCGAGTGTGTCTGGGTCCCCAGGGGCCACTCGTCGTCGCACGGAGGTCTGACGTCACGGTGGCGATAGGCATCGGCCTGCTCGTGGCGTTCATGCTCCATCGTGCATCCACGTTCGCGGACCGCCACGCACGGCGCCCGTCAGCCTAACGGCGATCATCGCGTATCCCCGTGTCGGGCGGCGCGTCGAGTGCCCGGAGTAGCTTCCCGAGAAGTGAGATGAGCTCGCCGAGCGCGGGGTCGATCACATCCGGCGCGCGGGGATCGAGCGCGCCATATCCCTTGAGCGCGCGCGAGACGCTGTCCTGGAGGCGCACGGTTTCACCGATCAGCAGTGCACGCACCGTACGCGAACGGGACGCGGGCTGAGGCGCCAAGCCGAGCTGCGCGGCGAGATCGGCGATCCGCGCGCGGACGGTGTTCGAGACCGCGGCGGTCCGCGAGGCGAAATCCGCCGGCAGGTCGTCGGCCAGCAGTGTCAGCGACCGATGCTGCGCCTTCGCTCCCGGCCGTGCGAGTCGGTCGACCTCGTCGAGCGTGTCCTCGAGCTTCCCGAGCACGACCGCGAAGTGACGGCGCTGCGACTCGTTGAGGTGAAGGCTCGGTCCGGCGTCCTCTAGCATCCCGTCTGTCGCGAACCGTTCAACCGGTCGAGCATTCCTGGATATCGCATTGTCCTCCTGGTCCGGGAGACCGAGCACCGGACTGGCTCAGGTCCGCGTCCGGAAAGCTAGACGATTGGCGTCGAGAGCGTCCGGAATCTGTGCAAGGGTGTACCGTCCAATTCGTCATAGACTCAGACTCTGATGGAGGCCCCATGCGCATGCTCGTCCGCGTCGTTCCCGCCTTCGGTGCTCTCGTCGCGCTCCTCCCCGCCGCATCACTGATCGCACAGCCTGGGCAGTCGTCACCGCAACCGCCGCCTCCGCCCTACATCGCCGCGAGTGCCATAGGCGAGACGCGCGTGACGCCGGACCGGGCGCTCGTTCAGGTGACGGTCGACTCGCGTGGCGAATCGGCCGCCAGCGCTGCTGCGGAAAACCGGACGCGGCAGGAGCAGGTGATCGCTGCCGTGAAGGCAACCGGTGTCGCCTCGCCGCAGATCCGCACGGCGGGTTACCGAGTGAACCCCGAGTATGCGGAGCGGCCCGAGCGCGGTAAGGCCCCGAAGGTCACGGGGTATCGCGCGAACAACACCGTTCAGGTCGAAGTCCGAAGCGTCGAGAACATCGGCAGGGTCATCGACGCGGCGCTCGGCGCGGGCGCGACGAACATCGGCTCGGTGGGACTCTACGCGTCGAGCACGGACTCGGCGCGTCGTGAGGCGGTTCGGCTCGCGGTCACGAAGGCACGCGGCGAGGCCGAGTCGGCGGCCCTGGCGGCGGGAGGCACGTTAGGCACCGTGATCGAGCTCACGATCGACCCGGGCGCGGTTCCGCGGCCGCTCCTGCAGAGCGTCGTGGTAACCGGCGCAGTGACAACGTCGTCGTCGGGTGGCGAATGGCCGATGGCCCCGATGTACACGTCCGTGGAGCCGGGCGAGTCACTTGTGGTGGCGGTGGTTCGCGTGCGCTGGCAGTTCGTGCCGCGGTAGCGGGTAGCGGGTAGCGGGTAGCGGGTAGCGGGTAGCGGGTAGCGGGTAGCGGGAGA
>Ga0070669_100000510_pt1 | contig 29305 bp, 26 predicted proteins | sample KBSS53metaG_FD_64680 | JGI IMG/M metagenome (GOLD analysis project Ga0070669, IMG submission 64680) | Switchgrass rhizosphere microbial communities from Kellogg Biological Station, Michigan, USA - KBS S5-3 metaG | ecosystem: Host-associated > Plants > Roots > Rhizosphere > Soil ...
GAAGCCCTTCATGCGCGGCTTGTACGACTGCGCCTCCTCGGCGGTGTAGGCAGCGTAGAATGGGGCTTCGAGTTTCTCGACGCTGAAGGGAATGAGGTCGATCTCAGAGTTGGAGAGAATTACCAACGGGATCTCAGGAGCAATCTTCTTCAGGGGCTCTACCACGTCGGGGTGCGGCATCCAGCTCGGTATGGCGTTGTAGTGGGCTGGCCCATCACTGTCGCGATAGTCCACACCATTGCGTTTGCACGCGCGCTGGAGCGCTTCGGCCACGACATCGCCGTAGGGCCGCCAAGGCCCGAGCACCCCATCCAAACGGTAAGCCGAAAAGTCGCTGCAGAATGCTTCCATCACCGGCCCGGCGGGAATGCGATCGGCGTAGACCTGCCGCGCGACCGGGGCCATCTCGAAATTGATGAGCGTGCCATAGCAGTCGAAGGTAATATATTTAGGCTTCAAGTACGCCATGATATGTCTTTCGGCAGGTCGTTGTATGGAGGAACGGTCATTCGACCGGAGGTTCGATCAGCTTTTCGTAGAAGCCGCTTGTCTTGAGCGTAATCGTCACGGCCGCGTCGCCCTGATTACGCCAGTACCACCCATGGATACCGGCAAAAGGTGCGGTAAAACTTCCGTGAGCCTCGCTCAGACCCTTATGCTTCCAATAAGTAGAGAAGTCGCTGGCGGTCAGCGACGCTTCGCCATGCATGTCCATCTTCACCGGACCGGTGGACTTCCAGGAGAAGACGAACTGGTCGCCCGCCTTCATCTGCGCCTTGACTTCGACGCCCGAATGCGGCGCGAGCGTCAGCGTCTTTTCGTCGCTGCGATACGGCGTGGCGCGGATGATCGTGTCGCGCGTCTGCTCGGAAACTTTGACGGCGGTCACGGAAACGGCCGTAGCCGGTTGGGCGTCCAGCGTATCGTCCACCTCGCCGCTTAGAGCCGTCAGCCCGAGTGCCTTGCCCGCGCCAGTCGGATCGATGTTATACTCAGCCGGCAAAACCACAAACGCAAGGATCAAGGCGCCAGCTAGCAGCGCTGCACCACAGGCCTTGGCGAGCGTGCCGCCATCAGCTTGGTAGGGGAGGCTCTGTGCCGTCATGCTGCATTCTCCGTAGCGAAGCCGGCAAGCTGATAGCCGACAAGGACGACGCCCGCCGTCATGAGCACGGCATTGGCGATGACGACGCTGCGATCGAAGCTCGCGCTCCTCCGCCAAAGCGTCATGAAGATCAGGATGACGCTGAGCGCGGCGAGCTGTCCGAACTCCACACCGACGTTGAAGCTGACCAGATTGGCGAACAGGCCGTCGCGTGACAGCGCCAGCTCCTGTATCTTCGTTGCAAGTCCGAACCCGTGGAAAAATCCAAAGATGAGGACCGCCGCTTTCTGGTTGGGCTCGAAGCCCAGCACCGTCTTGAAGCCCCCAAGATTGTCGATCGCCTTGTAGATGACCGAGAATCCGATGATGGCGTCGATTATGAAGGGATTGGCATGAAGGTTGAATAGTACACCGGCGAGCAGCGTGCTGCTATGCCCGACCGCGAACAACGTAACGTATTTACCGACATCTTTTAGACGATAAAGGAAGAATATGACGCCAAACAGGAACAACAAGTGGTCGTACCCCGTGATCATATGCTTCGCCCCTAGATAGATGTAGGGAACGATGTTCACGCCCGGATGAGTTTGGATGTAGGCTTTGTCGCTTTCGGCGACATTATGGGCCAGCGCCGGCTCCACAATGAGCATCGCCAACCCCGCCGCCGCCGCGAATGCCGCGCCGGCGCGAAGAGCCCCTGAAAGATGTCGCATCGCGGCAGTTTCCCTTTCCGATCCCAGTCGCCCCTAAAAAGAGGGGGGGTCGGGTCACTTGATGACGAAGGTGCCTCCCAGGCGGGCCTTGCTCGCCTTGTCGATCACCATGACCGCAACCTTGGCCCCGGGCTTCAGCTTCAGCGCAGGTCCGTCGAAGCGATTGCCTGCGGCCGGCTTCAGCGGGATGGTCTTCACACCGCCTCCGACTTGTGTGCTGAGCGTTGCCGCCATTCCCGAAGCCGCCACCGGCTCGTCATCGTCGATGACATAAAGTTGCGTACCGGCCGGCTTCGCAACCAGTTCGAACAGTGTCTCGCCGCTTGTCGTCACGATGCCGCCATGCTGGGGCTTGGTAAAGCCATGGGCGACAACCGGCGCGGAGATGAGCGCCGAAAGCGCCAGGGCTAGTGCGGCGTTGATGGTGAACTTCATGTCTTTTACCTCCTGCGTAACCCGAAGGCGTTGCTTATTCCGGTTCATGCGCGAGCGTGAAGCTCAGCGTCGCGGTGCTCTCGATGTGATCGTACTTCTTCGCGTCGTCAGTCGGCCCATTGTAGACCGCTTGGATGACGTTGAGCCCTTGGTTGCGCACCGGGAAGGTCACGGTGCCGTCCGCACTGCTCGTCTGCGGTTTCTGATCGGGATCGTTGATCAGGTCGTTGATGACCTTCGCGCCGGCGACAGGCTTGCCCTTGTACAGCACGCGATACGTGAGATTGGCGCCATGCTGCTCCGGGATCGGGCCGGCCGGTACGATCTGAAGCACTTGATCGGCGAGCGCGGGGATGGGCTTGCTTAGCGGCCCCTGTATCGAGACAGAATACTTGTAGTTCTTCTCAGCCAGCGTCGCGTCAGGATGCTCGTCACGGCCGCCCTTGACGAACTCGCCGTCCACACGGGACCAGACACCGTTGAAAAAGACCACGGACAGCAACGTCGGTTGCTGATCGGTGTCGACCAGCACAATCGGGCCGGCGATCCGAGGCGTCGCCGGCATCGGCTGATAGTCGGCGTCGTACCCGGTCATCTTCTCGATGAAGCTGAAACGCTTGACCGCATCGAGATCATCCGCACCCACGCCATAGATCAGCGCGGTTTGCCGCGAGCGTTGCGCGAACCACACCGCGTGAGCGCTGGCCGCCTCGCAGCTCAGACCAGTGAGCAGCCCGGCGATGAGGATGGATTTTAAGCTTGGCATGGTGCGTTGATCTCCGGCCTCGACGATCCGCCGACTATGCCCGCAATCTAGTGGACCGGGCCGACGGATTGCACCTTTTTGCCGCCTCGGCATGGCACGCAGGAGCCCCTCAACCCACTTCTGCAGCACGATCTACCGCAGGGGTGGCGAGACTCAGAACCAGGTGCGAACGCCAATCACGAACGCCGCGCCACCACTTCCCTCGCCCAAAGCTTGCGCGTAACGCTTGGTTCTCCCGAGCTTTCTTTCCCACGAAACACCCACGTAGGGTGCGAATTCGCGAGCGATCTCATACCGCAGGCGCAACCCGGCCTCGATGTTCGAGAGCCCCGCGCCGACAGCCTGATCCGGCACATTCTGCGCGGCCAAGTTCACCTCGGCGCGCGGCTGCAGGATCAGCCGCTGGGTGATGCGCTGGTCGTACCAGCCTTCCAAGCGCGCGGTCACGTCGCCCTTGTCGGAGAGGAAGACGGCCGCGTCCGTCTCGAACCAGTATGGCGCCAGTCCTTCCAGCCCCATGACGGCGTAAGTGCGCTTCGGCCCTGCGCCGATATCTTGCCGCACCCCGGCCTGCAGATTGTAGTATGGGCCGATCGCGCGCGAGTAGAGCGCCTGCGCCTCGGCAGCGTCGGCCGCCCCGCCGAATCTGCCCTCCCCTTGCGTCTTCACGACGAGGCGATCGATGTCGCCGCCCCACCAGCCCTCGCCTTCCCAGCGGTAGCTTTCCCGACCTCGGCGGAATTGAACCTCGGCAAGATCGACCATGATCTGGTTCGTCATCATGCCACCATGCTCGTGCCCGAGCGCGGCGCGCGACGGCGCCATCGCCTCCGCACCCCAGATGGCATCGGCGGCATGGTCCGAAGGAGCCGGCGGAGGCGCCGCTTGTTGCGGGGCCTGTTGCGGGGCCTGCTCCGCGCTGGAAACCGCATCATGATGCATATGCGCATGGTCGGCCATCTCGCCGGCGGGCATCTCCTGCGCCTGGACCGGAATGGCCGCGAGAAGCGCGACGAGGGCGAGGAGCGCGGCGGCGCGGGGGATCCGCATGTTCATGCCGACACCGCCGGACGCACGCTCACCACTCGCATCATGCCGGCATGCATGTGATAGAGCATGTGGCAGTGGAACGCCCAATCGCCGATCGCGTCGGCGGTCAGGTCGAAGGTCACAGTGCTGCCCGGCTGGACATTGACCGTGTGCTTGCGCGGTGCATGGTCGCCCTTATCGGTCGCCAACTCGAAGAAGTGGCCGTGCAGATGGATCGGATGGTTCATCATCGTGTCGTTGATGAGGACAATCCGTACCCGCTCCCCGGCAGTGAAGGGGATGGGTTCGCCCACCTCGCTCAGCTTCTTTCCGTCGAACGCCCACATGTAGCGCTCCATGTTGCCGGTCAGGTGAATCTCGATGGTGCGGCCTGGCGGTCTGGCATCCGGGTTTGCCTCGAGCGCCACTAGGTCTGAATAGACCAGCACCTTGTGCCCGGCATCCGCGAGGCCCTGCCCGGGCTCGCCCGTGCGGTCGGCGGGCATGGGGGAAATGGTCTGCACGCCGGGGCCTAGCGGCAGCGCCGGTGCGTTGCGCTGGTCTCGCATGCCCATGTGCATGGAGGACATGTCCATCATGTCCGGGTCCATGCCGGCCATGTCCATCCCCATGTCCTTCATCGTCGCGAGCGGTCGCGCGCGCAGCGGCGGGGCGACCGCCACCATGCCGGGACGTGGCGCCAGCGTGGCGAACGCCATGCCAGACCGGTCGATCGCCTCGGCAACCAGGCCATAGGCGCGATCGTCGGCAGGAGTGACGATGACGTCGTAGGTTTCGGCATTGGCGATCTGGAACTCGTCGACTTGCACTGGCTTCACCGGCAGGCCGTCCGCCGCGACCACCATCATGGAGAGGCCCGGTATTCTGACGTTGAAAATCGTCATCGCCGATGCGTTGACGAACCGCAGCCGGACCCGCTCACCCGGCCGAAACAAGCCGGTCCAATTGTCCCGCGCCGTCTGCCCGTTGATCAGGAAGCGATAAGTCGATCCGGTGACGTCGGAAATGTCGGTCGGATCCATTCGCATCTTGCCCCACTCAAGGCGATCCGCGCTCTTCTGGTCGCGCCCGGCGATTTGTCCGGCCAGCGTCTGCTTCTGGTAATTGAAATAGCCGCCCTGCTGTTTGAGCTTCTTGAAGATCGTATGCGGATGCATTGCGCCATGGTCGGACAGCACGACGACATGCTCGCGGTCGCTTGAAATCGGATCGGCGCCTGCAGGGTCGATGACGATCGGGCCATAGTGGCCCATCTGCTCCTGCAGGCCGGAATGGCTATGGTACCAGTACGTGCCCGACTGGCGCAGCGGGAATTCGTAAGTGAACCGGCTTCCGGCCTTGATGCCTGGAAAGCTGATGCCCGGGACGCCATCCATCTGGAAGGGCACCAGAAGACCATGCCAGTGGACTGATGTGTCCTCGCCAGGCAAATCGTTGATGACCGTGAGACGCACGTCCTGACCTTCGCGAAGACGCAGGAGCGGGCCGGGTATCCCGCCGTTGATGCCGATCGCATGCGTCTCCCGCCCATCGATGCGCAGCATGCGATGGGCGACACGCAGTTCGATGTCCTGCCCGGAAAGCGCCTGCGGCAGGGCCGGAACCCCGGCGGATACCCGGGCCGCCCAGCCGCCCCAGCAAGCGGCCAACACCCCGGCCCCGCCGATCTTCAAAGCGTTCCTTCTCGTGGCGCCAGCCATGCTTTCCCCGTCGTAGGCCAAAGTTCGATGCTGCTGTTACGCGCGGCGCGCGATCATCCCTCGCCCAGCAACGCGGATAATTGCTGACGCGCGCGATAGAGCCGGGTCTCGACAGCCTTTTGCGTGATGGAAAGGGCCTGCGCCGTCTCGGCCTGGCTCATCCCCTCGACCGTGCGCAACAGCAGCGTCTCTCGCAGCCGCTGCGGCAGACTTGCAATAGCGACCCAGACGCGATCCATTTCCATGCGAGCTGCAGCCGCGGCATCAGGCAGCGGCTGGTCATCGGGAACGGCGACGGCCTCATCTGTCTGCCCCCCGCCAAAGCCGAACACGCTGCGCAGCGCACGGCGGCGATGCCAGTCGCGGCTGCGGTTGATCGCGATCCTCGCCAACCAAGGCCGCAAGGGCCGCGTCTGGTCGAAACGACGCAAGTGTCGCCAGGCCGAGGCGAAACTCTCCTGCACAAGATCGAGCGCCTCGTCGGCATCGCCAACATGGCCACGCACGAGACGGTAGAGCGGCTCGCGATGACGCCGGATGATCTCGGCGAAGGCTGCTTCACGTCCCTCGGCGGCGAGCGCGATGAGCGCTCCGTCCTCCAGCGACGCGAAGCCGGCGCTCACTGGTCCGGTTGGGTCAGCGTCGCTGCGACGGCAGCATCGAAGCGTGTGGCCTGATCGGGACGAAGCAATTGCCGCATCGCGAAAACATGGGCGAGCGTCGCCTTTTGCAATTCGCCCATGGCCATGTGCGAAGAATTGACTGCCGCCGCCACTTGCGGGCCATAGCCATGCTCGGCCTTGATCGCGGAGGCCAATCGGGCGTTATCGGCACGCATCTGCGCTTCCAGTTGCTTGCGTCGCGCGGCATAGGCCGCTTCGAGGGTCTCCAACTTCGCGCTCTGGCTCGGATCGAGGTCCAGCTTGTCGTGAAGCAGGCTGTGCAGTTCGGCGCCCGGTTGCGGCGGCGGAGGCCAGACCAGCCGGCCGACCGCAACGCCGGCGAACGCGGCAACGAATGCCGCGAACGCGGCAGCCAACACCCACGAGGCTCGACCCATCAGCGACCGCCCAGCAAGGTCGAGGGTGCGAGACGTGTCGACACCATATCCACCGTTGCATTCGCCCTACCCGGCAGCGGCACTGCTGCGCTGGCGACACCGGCCAGCGTCGCTGATCCGATGATCGCTACCAGGCCGAGCCGCGTCTGCCGGCCTGTGCGGGCATCTGCATCGATCCGAGCGAATACGTCGCTCTCGATGCTTTCCAGCCCGGGATGCACTGTGGACTCCGCCAGAGCACGCAATCTGTCATCGATCGTCATAGTCGCCTCCGCTTTCCCCTTACGCGCTGGTGCCTTGGGTCCCTCGAAAAAAATGTCCGGCAGGCGTGAGGGGCGACGCCATGGTCCGCGTATTCCGCATCGTCCAGCACATAAAAACGGAGTTCACGATGCGTCGTTTCCTTACGCCCGCCCTGGCACTGGCGCTTGCCTCCATGTCCTCGGCGCCCGCGATGGCCCATCCCAAGCTGCTGTCGGCCACGCCGGCTGCCGAGTCGACCGTCGCGCCCACCAATCGTGTCGAACTCAGATTCTCCGAGAAACTGATCGCCCAGTTCGCAGGCGCTTCGCTCGAGATGACGGACATGCCAGGCATGAAGATGCACGCGCCGATGACGATGAAAGTCGCGACCCGAGTGAGCGCCGATGGCCTGGGCCTCACCATCATGACCGCCAAGCCCCTGCCCAAGGGCAGCTACAAGCTCAGCTACCACGTGGTGTCCAGCGACACTCACCGGATCGAGGGCGGGTACAGCTTCAAAGTCCAATAAGGCCCATCTCCCGTGCTGCCGTTGCTGCGTTTCGCGCTCTTCACCGACCTCATGCTGCTGTTCGGCCTTCCGCTGTTCGGGCTCTATGGCCTCAAGGACGGCGAAAGACGCAGCGGCGCGGTGTTCGCCTATTCGACATGGATCGGCGCGACGGCAGCGCTGGGGATGGTGCTTTGCCTGGCGGCATGGCTGGTCCTGATCGCCGCAATGGCGGGAACTCCGGTGTCGCAGATCGACGCCGGCGTGGTCATGGCCTTTACAAGTGGCGGGGCGATCGGACTTGCCTTCTGCGTCCGCCTGAGCGCGACCGCCATGGCGCTCCCGATCGGCCTCGTCCCAGGCCTGCCGCCAACGGCACGCCTCGTTCTGGCCACGCTCACGGGCGGCATTGCTCTTGGAAGCCTTGCCTGGGGCGGTCACGCGACGATGGCGGACGGCCTTGGCGGTTGGATCCATCTGCTTGCCGACATCGCCCATCTGCTGGCAGCGGGCGCTTGGATCGGCGCCATTGTCGCGCTGCTGCTTCTGGCGTTCCGTGATCTCTCGATCGCCACGAACCGCCGGCTTGCTGGACGGACGCTGGCCGCCTTCTCGTCCGTGGGGACACTGGTGGTCGCCACGCTGCTGCTGACGGGCATGGTCAATGTCTGGATGTTGCTGATGCAGCCCGGGATCCCGCTCTGGCCGTTGGACGGCTACTGCCTGCTCCTCGCCATCAAGCTGGGTGCCTTTGCGGGCATGTTGCTGCTGGCGGCAGCGAATCGCTGGATATTCGCACCGCGGATCGCGCACGGCGATAGTGGGATCCGCGCCGCCATCGCGCTGGAACTCTCGCTAGCGATCGCCATCGTCATGCTGGTCGCCTGGCTGGGTACGGTGGCTCCCTGAACGACGATCCGCGCTCTCAGGAGCGCGGACCCCGGGCGATCATGCTTTGGCGGCCACGATGATGATCTCCACCTTGTAGTCTGGCGATGCCAGCTTGACCTCGCCAGTGGCGCGCGCGGGCGCGTGGCCGGGAAGCACCCACGCATCCCAGACCGCATTCATCTCGGCAAAGTCGGCCATGTCGGCGAGCCAGATGGTCGCCATGAGGATATGCTCGCGGCTGCTGCCCGTCTTCTCCAGCAGCGCATCGATCTCGGCGAGCACCGCCTTGGTCTGGATCGTGACGCTTTCGCCGGGCGCGCCGACCTGGCCCGCAAGGTAGATGGTGTCGCCGTGGATCACGGCCTCGCTCATGCGGGGGCCTGTTTCAATGCGGATGATGGTCATATTAGCCTTCTTCACTTAGGATCAGTAACGGTCGATCGATAGGTCGCTCACGTCGATCTCTGGCTGGCGGCCCGAAAGGACGTCGCTCAGAACCTGCGCCGACCCGCAGGCCATAGTCCACCCCAGCGTGCCATGCCCAGTGTTCAGGTACAGATTGGAGAGGCCCGTCGCGCCGACGATCGGCGTGCTGTCGGGCGTCATCGGACGCAACCCGCACCAGAAGCTTGCACCTTAGGCGATGCCCGTCTGCGCACACAATGCGATCAGCCGGTCACGGCTATATTCGGCCAGTCGGACCATTCGCCCCTTGTTCACGGCATAGCGGCGCGCGTTGCAATTGCCGAGCATCGCCACCAGCCAGCGGAGCATCGCCATGTCCGCATGCGGCTTCAGGATCAGCGGCCCATGATGCATGAACAGCCAGCGGACGGCCTTGGCCGGGATGCCCGGAGCCGCCCAGGGCAAAGCGTAGCCAGGTGAAATCTCGCCGGCATTGGCGAAACTGGTTTCCAGCGCCGGACCAGGCTGGCGGTCGATCACGACGACATCGTGCCCGGCCTCCAAGAGATACCATGCGGTGGTCACGCCGATCACGCCGCCGCCCAAGACCGCCACTCTCATGGCAAGAGCCCCCCATACTCGCGTGCATAGCGAGCACTCAACTGCGTCAGTATCTCGTAGGCGATCGTGCCGGCATCCGCTGCGACGTCGTCCAGGCTCTGGGTGCGGACCGATCAGCTCAACCAGCGACCCGGACGTGAGCAGCGTTTCGGGCACGTCGGTGACGTCCAGCGCATGCTGTCGGGCCGTCTCATACCCACTCTCTCGCGCACTCCGTGCGGCAGGAGATTGCGATGTCACCGCGCGAACGGCGCGTCCCGCCGTTCGACCCGGGGGTGAGCGATATCTTCGGCCGCGCGTGAGCCTCAGGCCGCGTGTATGAGGCCGGACGCGAGGTCGTCCAGATCGTGATGGCAAGTGATGGTCCGATCGTCCGCGTTGCGCGAGGGGGGCGAGGCCGTATCGCACAGGCCCGGCCGGGCGACCGCGCAGCGCGAATAGAAACGGCACCCGCCGCTCACGCTGGCCTCCCTTCCCTGCCTGAGTACAAAGGCGCTGTCAGCACCCTCGAGCCAGCCGGGCCGCAACTCCGGAACCGACGACATCAACAAGTCGGCATAGGGATGATGCGCGCCATTCGACAATGCGTCACGCGTCGCCAACTCCACCGGAGCGCCGGCATAGAGGACCATGACCTGATCGGCGATCGACCGCATAATCCCGATATCGTGGGTGATGAACATATACGACAGGTTCAGCTCCCGCCGCAATTCGACCAGTAGATCGAGCACCGCTTCGGCCACGACGGGGTCCAGCGCCGAGGTCACTTCGTCACACAGCAGCAGGTCCGGGCGGGCCGCGAGGGCCCGGGCGAGATTGACACGCTGCTTCTGCCCTCCCGACAATTCGCCGGGACGACGGGAAGCGAGACTGACGGGCAGTTGCACCAGATCGAACAGGCGCAAAACCTCCGCCCGCTTCTCGCGCCCGCCAAGACGATGGAAGAAGCTGAGCGGCCGGCCGATGGCATCCCCTACCGCCATCGCCGGATTGAGCGCCGTGTCGGCATTCTGAAACACCAGCTGGACCCGCCGCAGTTCCGCGCGGGAACGGTGCCGGATCTCCCCCTCCAGCGGCAGACCATCGAGGCTGACGTAACCTGACGCCGGCGCGTGCAACCCGGCGACCACACGGGCCAGCGTACTCTTGCCGCTGCCCGATTCGCCAATGACGCCCAGCACTTTGCCGCGCTCCATGCGGATATTGATGTCGTCGAGGATGCGGACGCGCGGATTTCCGGACGCGTCCTGTCCGCCATAGCCCGCAACGAGGTTGCGCAGTTCGAGCAGGGGCGGCTCACCCGGGCTGCGCGGCGGACACTCTGCCGGAACAGCCGGTGCACGCGGCGCGGCCGCGGTGACGAGCGCCTTTGTGTAGGTTTGTTGCGGCGCGAACAGGATCGCGTCGATCGCCCCCTCCTCCTGCACCGTCCCATCGCGCAGAACACAGATCCGGTCGGCAATCTGTGCCACGACAGCTAGGTCATGGCTGACATAGACGGCAGTCGTACCCAGGTCGGCGACGACTCCCTTGAAGGCTTTGAGAACCTCGATCTGCGTCGTCACGTCGAGTGCGGTGGTGGGCTCGTCGAAGATCACCAGTGCCGGATCGGTGATCAGCGCCATGGCGGCCATCAGCCGCTGGAGCTGGCCGCCCGAAACCTGATGCGGATAGCGATCGCCTACGGTGTCTGGGTTGGGCAGCGCCAAGGCGCGGAACAAGGCTCGCGCCTTGTCCTCGGCCGTCTCGCGCGACATCAGGCCATGGACGAGCGCCGGCTCGATCACCTGGCGCATGATCGGCAGCATCGGGTTGAAGGCCGCCGCTGCGCTCTGCGCAACATAGGCGACGACGCGCCCCCGGACAGCGCGCAACTGCTGCTCGGTCATGCCGTCCAGCCGATGGCCCGCCACCTCGATCTCGCCGCCCGAAATGCGACAGCCGCGCCGGGCGTGACCCAGCAGCGACAAGGCAATCGTCGTCTTCCCCGACCCGGACTCCCCGATGAGCGCCAACACCTCGCCGGGTTGCACCGTCAGGTCGATATTGCGCACGATCGCCCGGTCCGTTCCATCGGGCAGGGTCGCGGTGATCTCGAGCCCTGCCAGGCGGACGAGGGGTGCGCTCATCGACCGCCTCCCGCCCGGCGTGCGGAAACGGCATCGATCAGAAGGTTCATGCCAATCGTCAGCGAGGCGATCGCGAACGCCGGCACCAGCACGGCGGAGGAACCGAAGCCAAGCCCCGCGATATTCTCACGAACCAACGCGCCCAGATCGGCAATGGGCGGCTGTACGCCAAGGCCAAGAAAGCTGAGGCCGCTGAGCAGAAGCGTCACGAACACAAAGCGCAGGCCGAAATCGGCGGCGAGCGGTCCCAACACGTTGGGCAGAATTTCGCGCACCACGATGTAGGGCAGCCGCTCCCCTCGTGCCCGAGCGACGGTCACGAAATCCAGGGCCGTCACATTGAGCGCGAGGGCCCGCGCGGTACGGAAGGCGCCCGGCGTAAAGACCAGCGCCAGCGTGCCGATCAGCACCGTCGTCGATGCACCAAGCGAAGCTATGACCACAAGGCCGAACATCAACGAAGGGATCGCGTTCACGGTATCGAACACCTTGCTGAGCACCGCATCGGGCCAGCCGCCGCTGGCTGCGACAAGACCGCAGAAAATACCGCAAGCGGCCGCGATCAGGGTCGCGATCAGCGCTATGAAGACCGTGTAGCGCGCGGCGACGAGCATACGGCTGAGAACGTCGCGCCCCAAATAATCGCTGCCCAACGGAAAGGCGCTGCTCATCGGGCTGAACACGTCGAGATCGACGACCTGTCCGGGAGAATGCGGCGCGACCATCGGCCCCAGGACCGCCACCACCAGCCAGAAGCCGACGATGACCGCGCCAAGCACCAGGCTGAACCTGGGGCGGACGCCCTTTCTTGGTGCCGGTGTGATGGGAATGGACGTGGTCATCGGTGACGAAGCCTGGGATTGGCGAGGATCGCCACGATATCCGCCACCGTCACGAGCATCAGGTAGGTCGCGGAAAAGATCATCGCGACGGTCTGGATCAGCGGCAGATCGCGCGTGCTGACAGCATCGACCATCAACCGAGCGATGCCCGGATAGTTGAAGATCACCTCGATCACGATCACGCCGCCCAGCAGGATGGACAGGCTCAGCGCAATCGCGTTGGCGATCGGCCCGATCGCATTGGGCAAGGCGTGCCCCAGCACCAGACGAGCGGGCGACACACCCTTCAGCCGCGCCGCTTCCACATAGCTGCTGTCAAGCGCGTCGCAGACGGCTGCGCGCGTCATGCGGATCATCTGCGCGACCACGACGCAGGACAATGTCATGACCGGCATGGCGAAGACACGAATGAGGTCGGTGACCGAGAAGATGTCGCGCGAGGAGGACAGCGCCGGTAGCCAGTGCAGCGTCACGGCGAAAATGAGGACGGCGATGGTGGCGATCAGGAACTCCGGCACCGACACGATGCCGATGGTTGCCATGCTGATCGCTCGATCGAGGAAGGAGCCCCTCTTGACTGCAGCGATGATTCCCAACGTCAATGCGAAAGGCACCGATACCAGCGCCGTCAGACCGGCCAATTGGAGAGAACTTGCCAATCGAGGCAGGATCATTTCGGCGATGGGAAGGCCTGTTATCAGCGATGTCCCGAGGTGCCCGCGCAACAAGCCGCCTGCCCACTCCAGGTAACGCAAATAGGGCGGCGCGTTGAGGTTCATCGAGGCGCGCAGACCCGCAAGCGCCTCGGGCGTGGCGCTCTGGCCCAATATCGCCTCCGCTGCGTCCCCGCCCATCAGCAATGAAATGGAAAAGACGGCAAGCGATACGAGAAACAATGTCAGGAGCGCACCGCCCATCCGTCTGGCGACGAGGCGCAATATCCAACGGTCAGCCACGTGACGCCGCCGGTCGGGGAGATGCAGGGCCGTCGCCCCGCTCCTTCGCCATAGCCGCTTTTTCCTCCCGAATCTGCATGTCATCAAGCTAGCGCGCAACCGCGGCATGATATTGCGGAATACGCGATGTATCCGATGCAAAGCACTGGCCGCAAACTTACGCGCGGCAGCGAATGCTTGCGATGCCCGTGTAGAGCCACTGAAGTGATTAATGCCGCCGCCTGGATGCGGCGAAGGGAGCATATGATGGCGACACTGCCGGACAACCGGCTCAAACTGCGGCCCATGGACGTGGCGGACCTAAATGCCGTCCACGCGATGTCGCAGGCGGAACAATGGCCGCACCGCAAGGAAGATATCGCCGCGATGCTATTGCTCGGAACCGGACGCGTCGCCGAGATCGGTGGCGAGGTCATCGGATCGGCGATGTGGTGGAACTGGGGCGATACGGTGGCGACCCTCGGCATGGTCATTGTCACGCGGCCCTATCGCGGCGGCGGCATTGGCCGGCTGCTCCTCGAATCCGCGCTGGAGGAGATCGGTGACCGATCGATCATGTCGATCGCGTCAGACAGCGGCGTGCCACTCTTGCGCAAGCTGGGCTTTCGCGGAGTTTCCGAGATCCGCCAGCATCAGGGCGCGGCGTTCACGGCACCTTTGATCCCGCTCGACGAGGGCGAGCGAATCCGTCCGATGGGTGCGAATGACCTCGCCCCCGTCACGGCACTGACGCAGGCAGTCACGGGTCTCGAACGACCTTCGGTGATGGAGATGCTCCTGGAGAAGGGGCATGGCATCGTGCTCGATCGCGAAGGCGAGATGACCGGGTTCGCCATCTTCCGGCGCTTCGGGCGCGGCTACGTCATCGGCCCCGTCGTCGCGCCGGATATCAAGCGCGCCAAGGCGCTGGTATCGCAATGGCTCGGCGCGCGCAGCGGAGAGTTCATCCGCCTTGACCTGCTCGGTGATTGCGGATTGCACGACTGGCTCGAAGAATTGGGTCTCGTGCGGATCAATCACTTCGTGACGATGGTCCGGGGCGACGAGCCATTGCCCACTCTGCCCGGCCAATCCTTCGCCATCGTCAGCCAAGCCCTGTTCTGATGATCGCGCAGTTGCAGGACGAAGGTCTGTTCCGCCAGGCCGCCTTGATCGATGGCGCTTGGCGCACGACCACGGAATCGGTGGCGGTATGCAATCCCGCTACCGGCGAAACGCTTGGCGTGGTTCCCGCGTGCGGCGCCGACGAAACGCAGGAAGCCATCGACGCCGCTGCCGCAGCGCTGCCCGCCTGGAGGGCGCGAACGGCTGATGACAGGGCCGGTTTGCTGGAGGCATGGCACGCGCTGCTGCTGGCGGCCGCGCCGGACCTCGCCCGCATCATGACGGCCGAGCAGGGCAAGCCCCTGGCGGAGGCCGAAGGCGAGATCCGCTACTCGGCCTCCTTTGTCAAATGGTTCGCAGCCGAAGGCCGGCGCATCTCCGGGCACGACATACCGGCACCCACCCGCGACCGTCGGGTGCTGGCGATCAAGGAGCCGGTCGGGGTCTGTGCCATCATCACGCCCTGGAATTTTCCGGCGGCGATGATCACGCGCAAGATCGCGCCCGCACTTGCGGCCGGCTGCACCGTCGTCATCAAGCCTTCGGAATTGACGCCGTTCACCGCGCTTGCCCTCGCCGTGCTGGCGCAACGCGCAGGCATTCCCAGGGGCGTGGTCAATATCGTTACGGGTCTGCCGCAGGCGATCGGCGATGTGCTGACGTCCAGCGCGATCGTTCGCAAGCTGTCCTTCACCGGTTCGACCCGCGTCGGGTCATTGCTGATGCGCCAGAGCGCCGACACGGTAAAACGCCTCAGCCTCGAATTGGGCGGCAACGCGCCCTTCCTGGTGTTTGACGACGCTGATGTCGATGCTGCCGTCGCGGGCGCCATGGCCAGCAAGTTCCGCAACGCGGGTCAAACCTGCGTCTGCGCAAACCGGATCTTCGTGCAGACAGGCATCCATGATCGCTTCGTCGCGGCGCTCGGCGATGCGGTCCGCGCGTTGAACGTGGGCGATGGCCGGATGGACGGCGTGACGATCGGCCCGCTCATCAACAAGGCCGCGGCGACCAAGGTCGCCGCGCACCTGGACGATGCGCTCGCCAAGGGCGGCAGGGTGGCGGCCTATGCGCAAGCACCGGATGGTGCCACTTTCGCGGCGCCGGTAGTGGTGACGGAAGCAAATCCGAGCATGCTCGTCGCCAACGAGGAGACCTTCGGTCCGCTTGCTCCTGTCTTCCGTTTCGACAAGGAGGAAGAGGCTGTCGCCCTCGCGAACGCGACGCCGTTCGGCCTTGCCAGCTATTTCTACACCAACGACCTGCACCGCGCCTGGCGCGTGGGCGAGGCGCTGGAATTTGGCATGGTCGGGCTCAACACAGGCGTGATCGCGATGGAAATGGCACCGTTCGGAGGGGTCAAGCTGTCGGGCCTGGGGCGCGAGGGCGGGCGCGAGGGTATCGAGGAATATCTGGAGACGAAGGCCTTCCACTGGGCCGGTCTCAAGGGGATGAACGCATGAGCGATGCACGCACCTACAAGATCGCGGTGATCCCCGGCGACGGCATCGGCAAGGAAGTCATGCCCGAGGGGATCCGCGCGCTGGAGGCTGCCGCAAAGGCCTATGGCTTCGCCATCGACCAGCAATGGCATGATTTTTCCAGCTGCGACTATTACTTGAAACACGGCACGATGATGCCTGAAGACTGGACGGCGCGGATTGGCGACGTCGACGCCATCTTCTTCGGCGCGGTCGGCTGGCCCGAGACAGTGCCCGATCATGTCTCCCTCTGGGGTTCGATCATCCAGTTCCGCCGTGAGTATGACCAGTATGTCAGCCTGCGTCCGGCCCGGCTGATGCCCGGTGTGCCCTGCCCGCTGGTCGGCCGCGGCCCGGGCGACATCGACATGATGATCGTTCGCGAGAATACCGAAGGGGAATATAGCGCGATCGGCGGCATATCCTTCCCCGGAACGCCGCGCGAAATCGTGGTGCAGGAAACCATCATGACGCGGCACGGCACGGATCGCATCCTGCGCTATGCTTTCGACCTCGCGCAGAAGCGCTCTAAGAAGCATCTGACGTCGGCCACGAAATCCAACGGTATCGCTATTACGATGCCCTGGTGGGACGCACGGGTCGAGGAGATGGCGAAGGCCTATCCCGAGATCCGCACCGACAAATATCACATCGACATTCTGACCGCGCAGTTCGTGATGAACCCCGATCGCTTCGATGTCGTCGTCGCTTCCAATCTGTTCGGAGACATCTTGTCGGACCTCGGGCCCGCCTGCACGGGCACCATCGGCATCGCGCCGTCGGGCAATATCAATCCCGACGGCGTGTTCCCGTCCCTGTTCGAGCCAGTGCATGGTTCCGCCCCCGACATTGCTGGCCAAGGCATTGCCAATCCGATCGGACAGATCTGGGCGGCGGCGATGATGTTGGAGCATCTGGGCGAGGCGCAAGCCTCCGCTGGCATCATGGCGGCAATCGAAACAACGCTCGCCACGACCAGCGGACGCACGCGCGACTTGGCCGGAGCGGCTTCGACAGAAGAATGTGGCAAGGCGCTGGCAGCCGCCATCGGGTGAGCGACGAAGCCCAAGCATTATCTGCCGCGCCCTCCCGTGTTTCGGCATAGCCCTCCAAAAGCACCGATCAGATCAGGTCTTTTCTCCGGCGCACGATCATAGATTTCGCAGCATAGACTGCTGTGAGGTACCATGCTCCCGAATAACCTGGTCGATAGCGACCGCCGCCACCTGATCCACCCCGTCGCCGCCTACCGCGCGCATGAGGCGCGCGGGGCGACCGTGTTGACCAGCGCCAAGGGCATGTACGTCACCGATTTCGAAGGCAAGGAACTGCTGGACGCCTTCGCGGGCCTGTGGTGCGTCAACATCGGCTATGGCCAGGAAAGCGTGGTGGCGGCCGCGACCGAGCAGATGCGCCGCCTGCCCTATGCGACCGGCTACTTTTCCTTCGCCAGCGAGCCAGCCATCCGCCTGGCCGAGCGGCTCGCCGACCTTTCGCCTCCAGGCCTTGACCGCGTTTACTTCACCTTGGGCGGCTCCGATGCGGTGGATTCGGCCATCCGCTTCATCGTCCACTATTTCAACGCCGTCGGCCGCCCGGCGAAAAAGCACATGATCGCGCTGGACAAGGGCTATCATGGATCCTCGAGCAACGGTGCCGGGCTGACCGGCTTGCCTGCCTTCCACCGCCAGTTCGACGTGCCTCATCGCTGGCAGCATCACATCCCCGCCCCTTACCCATACCGCAGCCCGGTGGGTGACGATCCACAGGACGTCATCGACCTGTCGGTCGCCCAGTTCCGTGCGAAGGTCGAGGAACTGGGCGCGGAGAATGTCGCCGCCTTCTTCGCGGAGCCGGTCCAGGGGTCCGCCGGCGTTATCGTGCCGCCGCGCGGGTGGCTGAAAGCGATGCGAGACGTCTGCACCGAACTCGACATCCTGCTCGTCGTCGATGAAGTCATCACGGGCTTCGGACGAACCGGCCCGCTCTTCGCCTCTGAGACGGAAGGAGTGACCCCCGACCTGATGACCGTGGCGAAGGGCCTGACGGCGGGTTACGCCCCCATGGGCGCGGTGCTGATGACCGAGGCCGTCTACGCCGGGATCGCCGACGGCTCGGACAACAATCTGTCTATCGGTCATGGCTATACCTACTCGGGCCATCCGGTCAGCGCCGCCGTGGGCCTCGAGGTGCTCAGCCTCTACCTGCAGGGCGGCATCCTCGCCAACGGACAGGCGCGCGGCGCACAACTCGCGACCGGGCTGTGCCCGCTTGCCGACCACCCCCTCGTCGGCGACATCCGCACGGCCGGCATGCTCGCGGGGATCGAGTTGGTGAGCGACAAGACCGGCAAGACGCGTTTCGAGCCCTTGCTCGACATCTCCGGCAAGCTGTCCGCTGCGGCCTATGCGCAAGGCCTCATCTTCCGCGCCTTTCCCGATGGCACGATTGGACTTGCCCCCGCCCTCAGCTGCAGCGAGACGGATATGGAAATATTGCTCGACCGGCTGCGCGCAACCCTGGATGATGTGCTCGATGACCCTGCTGTGCGTTCCGCCTTGGCATGATATACCGTCCTCACACCTGTTGAATGTGGTACGCGTGCGATGAGTTTAGGCCCCAAACTCGACAGGTTGGATTTCAAGATCCTGGCCCAGCTGCAACGCAACGGGCGCGTGACCAACGTCGACCTGGCCGATGCCGTCGGCCTGTCGCCCAGTCCCTGCCTGTCGCGGGTCAAGCGGCTCGAAAAGGCCGGCTACATCACCGGCTACGGTGCCCATATCGCGCTGGCCAAGCTGGGATCGACGCTCACCGTCTTCACTCAAATCACATTGAAGGACCATCGCTCCAACGATTTCTCACGATTCGAGCAGAAGGCGCGCAACGTGCCTGAAATCGTCGAGTGTCATATGGTAAGCGGCGGCTACGACTACCTGGTGAAATTCATCACTCGCGATGTCGCCCACTATCAGGAAGTGATCGAGGCGATCCTCGAGAGTGAATTCGGGATCGAGAAATATTTCAGCTTCATCGTCATTAAGTCACCGATCGTGAAGCGCTACGATCCGATCGAAACGATCTTCGACGAGCGTATGCGCTGACACTTTCCCCAGGGCCCAACATCATGATCGACCAGACCACCATCGATACGCTGGTGCCCGACCTTGTCGCCCTTCGCCGCGATATTCATGCTCATCCCGAACTGGCATACCGCGAGCATCGGACCGCGCGGATAGTAGCCGAAGCCTTGCGCGCGATGGGGCTGGACGTGACCACGGGCATTGGCGGCACGGGCGTGGTGGGCACGCTCCGCCTCGGCTCCGGCCCCTCCCTCGGCTTGCGGGCCGACATGGACGCGCTGCCGATCCAGGAAGAAAGCGGGGTGGCGCACGCGAGCACGCACGACGGGGTCTTCCACGGCTGCGGCCATGACGGTCACACGGTCATGCTGCTGGGCGCGGCCCGGCATCTTGCGACGCATGGCGGCTTCGCGGGCACGATCCACTTCATTTTCCAGCCTGCCGAGGAAGGCCATGGCGGCGCCGACGCGATGATCCGCGACGGATTGTTCGAGCGCTTTCCCTGCGATCGCGTGTTTGCGCTGCACAATTGGCCGGACCTTCCTGCGGGAGCCATCCGCACGCGCGCTGGCCCCATCATGGCTTCGGCCGACAAGTTCCAGATCGTCATCCACGGGCGGGGAGGCCACGCCGCCTTGCCCCATCAGACCCCGGATGCCCTGCTGGCCGCTGCCGATCTGGTGCAGCAGCTCAATACGATCGTCTCCCGCCGTGTCCCCGCGACCGAATCCGCCGTGCTGTCGGTGACGAAAGTCGCGGGCGGGCAATCTCACAATGTCCTGCCGGCGACATGCGAGATCATAGGAACGGTGCGCACCTTCGCCCCGGCGATCCAGGACCGCATCGAGCAATCGTTGCGGGGCATATGCGAAGGCGTTGCCCGTTCCACCGAAACACGCATCGACGTTCTTTACGACCGCTATTATCCCGCGACGATCAATGATCCGGTGGCCGCCCGCGCCGCGCTCGATGCTGCGCGACTGGTCTGCAGCGACGTTGCCGAAGCGCCGTCCCCCGCCTTCACATCGGAAGATTTCTCTTTCATGCTACGCGCCCGCCCGGGCGCTTATGTATGGTTGGGCCAAAATACATCGGAGCACGACGCTCCGCTACATCATCCATCGTACGACTTTAATGATGATGTCATGAAAATGGGTATAAGCTTTTTCGTCGCCCTCGCGCGTTTGGAACTTGCCCCATCTTGAAGACGGCATTTCCTGCGTCTCGACCGTCGAATTTCGGCGTTCAGTCTATTTCCCCCGCGGCATATCGCAATCTAATGCCAAGCTGGCTCCTTATCCTCTGAGTGGTCGAAGGGGCTGGACGAGCAAGCGCGCGACGCGACGGCAATGAGCCGCCACGCAAAGACGCAGCATCTCCGCAAGCCTTCGAGACGAAGCCAGTCATCATACGAGACGGGGGTATCATGCGCTTCTCCACCACTTTGCTCCGCAGCCAGTTGCTGGCCGCGACGGCTGCGGCAATCGCCCTTTCCGCTCCAGCCCGCGCTCAGGAAGCGGCCGAGGAAGCGCCTGGTGACACCATCACCGTGAACGGCCAGCGTCAGGCCTATATCGGCACGACTCCGCTCAAGATCCTGCCGCAAGTCGTGCAGACGCTGGATTCGACGATGTTGAAGGACGCCGGCCTGACCAAGCTGCAGACCGCTCTCGACTACGTGGCCGGCGTTTCACGGCAGAACAACTTCGGCGGTCTGTTCGACAGCTATGCCATTCGCGGCTTCGCGGGCGACGAGCAGCAGTCGAGCAACTATCTCCTGAACGGCTTCAACGCATCGCGCGGCTACGGCGGCGCTCGCGACTCCTCGAACATCGAGCGCATCGAAGTCATCAAGGGGCCGACGTCCGCCCTGTTCGGCCGCGGCGATCCGGGCGGCGCCGTCAATATCGTAACCAAGAAGCCTTACTTCAGCAAAGGCGCGAATTTCGAAGCCTCTGCTGGCAGCTACAAGACCTATCGCGGCCAGGGCGATATCAACATGCCGGTCAGCGACAGCCTCGCCGTCCGCGTGACGGGAGCCTATGAGGAAGGCGATAGCTATCGCGACTACGTTCATCACACGATGATCACCGTATCGCCCTCGATCTTGTGGAACATCGACGATACGACCAGTCTATCCTACGATTTCGAGTTCACTCGTCAGAAAGTCCCCTTTGATCGCGGGATCGTGGCGATAAACGGGGACCTCCGGCGAGTGTCGCGTCATACATTCCTGGGTGAACCTGGTGATGGCGACATAACGACCAAATCATACAACAACCAGGCGCAGCTTCAGCACAATTTCGACGACAACTGGACCGTTTTGCTGGGCGCCGCGTACCGCACCTCCTCTTTCGTGGGCTACGGCAGCGAAGCGGAGAATGTCGCGAGCCGCCAGAAGCTCAATTTCGATGGCCAGACGCTCTCGCGCCGCCGTATCTTCCGCGATTATAGCACCACCGATCTGACCGTCCGCGCCGAAGTGAGCGGCAAGGTCAATATGCTGGGCGTCACCCACAATCTACAGATTGGCGCAGACTGGAACTACTTCACACTTCCCACCCTGCAGAACCGCTTTCGTCCTCCTCCGATCGCGCAGCAGACGACGCTCGCTGCCGGTCACGCAATCAACGTCTTCAATCCCGTCTATGGCGATCTGCCGGCGCTAAGCCCGTTGATCAACAGCCGGGAGTCCGATGAAGCGGCCGGCATCTACATCCAGGACATGGTCGACATCACCGATTGGCTGAAGCTCCGGGTTGGCGGGCGCTACGATAATTTCGAGCAGCATGTCTTCAACCGCCTGACGGCCAAGTCGACTTATCAGCACAAGACCTCGTTCAGCCCGCAAGTCGGCCTCAGCCTCATTCCCACGAGCGGCCTGACCCTCTATGCGAGTTACGGTCGAGGCTTCCGCCCGAACATCGGCAGCGACTTCAACAACAACGCCTTCGCACCGGAGAGAACGACAGCCTACGAAGTCGGCGGCAAGTATTCTGCCTTCGGAGATCGACTGCTCGCCACGCTTGCGCTGTTCAGCATGAAGAAGACCAACGTGCTGACCGCCGATCCGGCCAATGCAGGCTTCTCGCTCGCCCTGGGTGCGGCGAAGAGCAAGGGCGTCGAGGCGTCTGTCACGGGCAAGCTACCCGCCGGCTTCCGTGTCGATCTCAACTACGCCTATATCGACGCCGAGAACGCCAAGGACACGATCGACCCCAATTTCGGCTATTCACTGTTGAAGGGAGATCCCCTGATCAACATCGCCAAGCATAGCGCCAGCGCCCTTGTCTTCAAGGACTTCAACATCCTCGAAATGACCGGCAATATCGGTGTGGGCATGAACTATGTCGGCAAGCGCCTCGGCGAGACCGGATACAAGTTCCAGAACGGCGCGTTCTTCATGCTGCCCAGCTACACCACGACGCGGGTAACCGCCTCTATATCGCCGAGTGAACATTTGCGGGTCTCCGGCGAAGTGACGAACGTGTTCGACGTCCATTACTTCCCGAGCTCCTATTCACGCGTCTGGGTGATGCCTGGCGCTCCACGGCAGTTCATGGTTCGCCTCGGCTATACCTATTAGGTCTGTAGCCTGGATGCCGCGTTGACCATGGCGCGGCATCGTGTCGAACTTAAGTTTCCGTGTGAATACCTAAGAAAGAGGTAGCCTGCCACTCGACACCGACCTCCGCGCAACAGGCGAGGACCGCGTTAGACGTCAGCTGGCCCCCCATCTAACGTTAGACGTCAGCTGGCCTCCCATCTACCCCCCCTTGGAGAGTCGATCGTACCGTTGTTGGTGATGCGGATTTGGCGTCGGAAGGAACGGCAGTCCTGCCCTGTCGATGCTCGCCTGCTCTGTCGAGGTTCCATGTCGCTAGGTTTTCCGTCGTCCGGGCGCAGCTATCCCGTCGCTGGGTGTCGCTCGTGCAAGATCAGACGGCACATGTTGTAGGCGATGTTGACGAGGCCGATCTCTGCCCGGCCCGCTCGATGCCGACGGTGCGGATGAACAAGCCCATCCGGTCCTTCTGTTGCGGTCAAGCGCCGGTGAAGGGAATCGAATTGAAACCCTAATTATTTGACTTAACGCTGATTTATGACGTGAATCGCAAATCGGACCATCAATGGTGCCCACGTCAAGCAAAAGAAAACGGGTTCGGTTCCGAGGGGCGGAATCCAATCGCCATATTCGACCGAGTCGCAGGCCTTTTGCCCGCTAATTTGTGCGCGGCCGAACGGCTTCATTGCCCTCTACGGAGGTTGAGCAAAGAGGACGTCACGCTTCATCCTGACCATTTTTTCCTGCGTAGCGATCAGTCGCACGAATGAGTTGATCAAGGATACCGGGTTCGGAGAATGCATGGCCCGCGCCCTCAATCAGATGGAAGTCCGCTTCGGGCCACGCTTTGTGCAGAGCCCAGGCATATCGCGCGGGGCAAGGCATGTCGTAGCGGCCGTGAACTATTGTGCCGGAAATCTCGCGCAGACTGCTCACGCCGTGCAGCAATTGTTCGGGCGCGAGCCAGCAATCGTTGACGAAATAATGGGTCTCAAGTCGGGCGAACGCGAGAGCGAAATGGCCGTCGTCATGCTGCGCGGCCATAGCCGGATCGGGCAACAACGTGATCGTCTCGCCCTCAAACAGGCTCCAGGTCCGTGCAGCGGCAATCTGTTCCTCCTGGGTGCCGGACGTCAGGCGGCGATGATAGGCACTGAGCAGGTTACCCCGCTCGGCTTCGGGGATCGGTTCCACGAAACGCTCATATTTATCCGGGAATAGTTCGGACACGCCGAACTGGTAGAACCAGTCGAGCTCCGGCCTGGTACACATGTAGATACCACGCAGGACCAGCTGACTGACACGGCGGGCGTGCGTCTGCGCGTAAGCCAGCGCGAGCGTCGAGCCCCAGGAGCCGCCAAAGACCAACCATTGCTCTGCACCGACAAGTTCGCGCAGCCGCTCGATGTCCGCCACCAGATGCCAGGTGGTGTTGGCCTCCAGACCGGCATGCGGGGTCGAGTTGCCGCATCCGCGCTGGTCGAACAGCAGCACGTCGTAAAGCGCCGGATCGAACAGGCGCCGATGCGTCGGAGAAATGCCGCCCCCCGGGCCGCCGTGGAGGAACACCGCTGGCTTGGCTCCGGGGGTGCCACACCGTTCGTAATAAATGGAGTGGTCGTCGCCGACGTCGAGTGTGCCGGTCGCATAGGGTTCGATGGGTGGATATAAACTACGCAGCATTCCTTCTTCTTGGGAGATTTCGGTTACGAAGTGAAGGGCGCCGCTAGGCCCCCATAGAGGCACACGCTGTGTCCCGTTATCATGGCATCGAAGCTCTGGAATCGCCCAGCTGATGAGGGATTTTCAGATGGAATACCTTGTCCTTGTTACCTCGGGATAATGTGGCTGCATCACTGGACGTGTCGATCGGTAGACGGCAATCGACCGGCCCATGAGTATCATTGCCATAATCATGAATTCGACCACCGGTCATGCCATTCAGAAGATGAAGTTTGAAAGAATGCCCAAGCCCTGAGTCACGTTCCATCTGGAGACCGGAGAGCAGGTCACGACTGACCGCGTCGATGTCGGCAAGCCACCACCTGGCAAGTTCATTTCACCCGTCGAAGTTTGGGTAACGCCGAAGAGCTAAGGCTGTGGCCAGGCTGCAATTTCGAGACATTTCGATCGGATGTGTGTTGCTTGTTGTTGTTCGTGACCATTGTCGCCGCCAAAGGCGACGTTACGCAGCTCAAGTTGGCTAGCCAAAAGCTGCCACTGGTTCAGGTGCAGGCTGGAGGCGGAAATTGGGCCGTTAGGCGCCTAGCACCTTCCAGGCGGAGCGCATCGCATAGTCGCCGTTCCAGAGCAGAGTCATAGGCGGGCTTCCGCCGGGGTCGGCAGAGAGGTGAGAGCAACCGACCGGCCTCAGACGATTTAGGAGAGTAGTTCGTAAACGAGTTCAGAGATGCGGGCACCCCCGGCTGAGTCTTCGATCAATCTCCGAATATGTCGACGAGCAGCAGGGAAATGCATTGAAACATCGACGGGCATTTCTTGGACGAGTTGCGCCATCTCGCGACCGAGCGTCGCGACCTCCCTATGTGTCGTCTCGCGCGCATCGTAAGAGGGAATCGGTAACTGCCAGATATGCTTGTCGATGTGACGTTCGTCCTTCCCGTAAGACATATAAGGCCGGACCATCTCCGTTGTGACGGCGCTATTCAGGATGGCGCACAGGAAATCCGCCTCGTCCTCCTCGTGGAAAGCAGCCCAATATAAGCTCTTGCTCATTATGGCGCGCGGATTGCGCACCTTTGCGGCCGAGAGATGCATGCCAGAGGCATTGTAGACGACACGAAAGGGCGCGACGGGCAACTGCCGACTGAGCTTATTCTGATAATTGAGCTGATCCATAAGTGTCAGCCGGTCGCTTGTTCGATGCGCTTCCCACACCCGCTCGGCCTGATCCCACCATGCCTTCAATCCCGGATAGAGCTCGATTTCTCGCGGCGAGATGAGGGCGGTGCTGGAACAGGGTATGACGGCGCGCAACGGATCGACCACGCGATACGGCAACAGGCTCTCGCCGGAATAGACTGGCCGCACGAATTCGGATTCGACCACCCCATTCACCGAGGGAAGATCCTTGTAGCGCTTGTCCTCGTAGTTGCTCCGTGACGAGGTGACCGCCAGCCGCCCGGCCGGCAGGCCGAGCGGGCCCGCGGGACGCTCGTTCACCAGGAACAGCAGTCGCGGTGCAAAAGTCGCGCCCTGCCCGAAACGTGTACCAAATTCCGACTTCGCCGATTTTCCGACCCGCCGGATCTCACCTGGCGCTTGCTCGAGCAGCAGGCGGGCCTGAGACCATTCCATGTTCGGACTCGTGAGCTTCCCGCTCCAGGCGAGCGTTTCATCCCCGAGCTGCACCGGATCCTTGGTCCGCCGCGCGAATACGACGCTGGCACCGCGGGGGAAGAAATGAGGCCGAATGCGGCGAAGGTCCCAAGAACCGTCAAACCTTAGGCTGACGGCCCCGACCGGATCAGAATAGTTGCCCTGGCGAAACCCTGCATACTGCTCGCGATCGACCGCGGCGTTGGGAAGCACCATCGCGACCCGGCCGCCGATCCGCAGATAGAGCTCAACCGCCCGTACAACGAACAGCGCGGAAAGATCCTGATGCGTGGCCAGCTCCCGCCCTGCCCACAGGTTCCGGCGTTCGCTCATCGTTTTGAACGTCGCCTGCATCTCCTCAGGCATGTGGCGATAGGCAAGCCACGGCGGATTGCCGATCAGGAGATCCACGCGGTTCGCCTCGCGCGCGAGCCACATCGGGCGCGCCATGTTGCGGACGTAATAACCCCAGATATGGTCGCGCCCCTGGTGATGCAGGCGATGCATCGTGGCGAACGTCGCCTCGATGGTCTCCTGTTCCTCGGGCCGAATGCCAAACCTGGCGAAAAGAGTGGTCAGCGAAGGGGGCGGCCTACCTGCTTGGCTGCTGCTCGCGCGGCGCGCCAACTCTTCGACAAGGCGATCAAATTCGCGCGCGTCGGCGAGAAGCCGATCAGGAAACCGCAACTCTGATCCGAACAGTTCCCGACCGTCTTCAGCTTGGATCACAAGCGCGTCATGACTCCAGAGATTGAGGTTCTGCTCTCGCCACTGGAGGGAGTCGCCGAGGTAGACCGGGATATGAATCTCGCCACGGTCCGCAGCGGTCAGCCGCTCCCGGCCGATGGCAAGCAGGTAGGTGACGCGCGCAAATGTGACTGCGACCGGATGGAGGTCCATGCCGATGACGTGCTGCGTAAGTCCATCCAGTGTCGCCGCAAGCGGCATCCCGGCCTGTTGCGCCTTGTCGAGATATTCAGAGGCGCAGTGAAACAGGAACGTTCCCGAGCCGCAGGACGGATCGAGCGCGCGTGTGGACAGCGGCTCGGGGTATGCTTCCTCGACGATGGCCCGTGCGAGCCAGTCGGGTGTGTAATATTCGCCGAGTTCCTTGCGCGTGTCCGTACCGATGACGGATTCGTAAAGAACCTTGAGTACGTCTTCGCGAACCGCACTCCAATCGAAACGCAGGAGCCTTCGCGCGAGCGTCTTGATGAAGTGCTCGCCGGTATCCACTTCGATGACCCAGTCGAAGAAATCCGCTTCGACGACGCCGTGGACTCCGCTTTCCGCGAATTTCTCTCCCGAGAGGAGCGAAGCAGCGCCGAGATCGGCGACGGGAAGGCCCAACACCGCGTGCGCGATGATCTCGGCCGTGTTTACGAGCAGCGTGTGCTCAATGAACAGATCATCATCGTCAGTGAACTGGCTTCCGAGTGCCGAAGTGAGGAGCCGCGACCATAGCTCGCGTTTCACCTTGATCGTCGGCAAATCGCGGTTCTGCATATAAAGGGCCGCGAGCGTTGCCCGATCGATCGCGTAGGCGGTGCTGGTGGCGCCAAGGCGGGCTTCAATTTCTCGCGCGTTTGGCGTGATGCCGGTCGCGGTGGCAAGTACGCCTTCCAGCCAGAAGACCAGCTTGCCCACACTTTCTGCCGAGCTGTCGATGTCAAGCGCCGAAACCTGCTGAAGAGCGCCGTCGACTAGATTGAAACACAGCCATTCCGCTCCGTCGGTGAGCACGCCGACATATCGCCGCCCACTTTCGCGGGCGCGATGAGCGACATAGGCGGCAAGCTGCTCGATCGCATCTTCGCGGACGCGACCGCGTCTCAGGTCGCGTTTGACCTCGATGACAGTTGAACCGACTTCAATGTCGATGCGCCGACCGCCCCCGGCGGGCGCCTCGAGTGCCGCGATCTCAATATTGCCCTCGTCAAGCTGAAAGGGCGCGGCCAACAGGAATTGGCGGAGATCGGACTGGACTTCGGCTTCCGGTCGGGCCTGATCGCGGCGCGCTAAACGTGAAACTAATTCCTGCAACACAGACGGCGCCTTCCCCCTCGTCCCGCTCACGATTCGGAAGAACGATGGCGGCCCTTACGGGGTAGCCTACATCGTCGAAGCGCGAGGGGGAATCTCTACGTTCTCTGATCCGGCACCTATCGCCGCAATCGCACGACCTTGCCATCGTCGAGCGCGGGATCGGGCTCGGGGATAGCCATGCCGGTAATGAGTTCGAGCATCGGTCGAGACAGGCCGACCTCATCAGCGACCGCGCCCACTCCCCCGTAAACCGCTTCGTCCAGCGCTCCCAACGCGGACGCGAGAAGTTCGGGCTGCTCGACCGGCAAGCTTCCGTCGTCGTCATACTTCTCGACCTTCGCCTGGCCGGCCTTCACCAGATGGATGTTCGCGGTTCGATATTGAGCGGGCGTGAGCAGTTTCAGATCGTGCCCGCGCCGGATCAGCGCCCGCACCGACATCTTCCATCGCAACTTGAGATCATAGAGGGCGCGCCAATTGATCGAACTGCCGCGCGGAAATTCTCGAAGGACAGCGCCGCGCGGAAACAGAAAGGCGCTGGCAAATCGATGTGCTTGATCCTCGGTCGCCCGATCACCGGTCTGCAGGCCGCGATGCATGATCAGATGACCGCATTCGTGCGCGAAATCGAAGCGCTGCCGACACAGGCTTTCCTTCAGTGAACTCCGCACAATGATCGGACGGCGTCGATCCATCGAAAATGCGTCAATACGATCCGAGAGATCGCCAAAATAGGTGACGATCGCACCAGCATTCTCAACCACTCGCATCATGCTGGTGACAGGTCCGGTGGTTCCAAGCCCCCAATGGCGGCGCGCTTCCTCCGCCGCCTGTTCTATCTCCTCGGCAGTGATCGCCGGAATATCGGGAAAGGAAACATCAGGTAGGTCGAGATGGCGCTCCATGACCGCCACGAACTTGTCGAGGAGCGTCCCCCGCGCCAGCACTTGGCTAGTCACCGATGCAGGCCGGGTGATATGGCCGCGGAAATGACACTGCTCCGGCCGGACCGTCGATGGGATCGGTTCGCTGAGAAAGGCTGGAGTGACTCCAAGCACGTCGGCTAGAGCATCGACCGTCTCGTCCGAAGCCGAGCGCGAACCAGTCTCAAGCTGGTGGATGAACTGCCGGGTCGCGCCGATACGCCCGCCCACTTCCTCCAACGAAAAGCCGTGAGCAAGGCGCGCGAGTCGAAGCTGCTCGCCAGCGATTTTCGGCTTCAGTTCCATCCTGACCTGCCTGACGATGTGGCTCGTTCCGGTC
>Ga0070669_100000525_pt1 | contig 28523 bp, 25 predicted proteins | sample KBSS53metaG_FD_64680 | JGI IMG/M metagenome (GOLD analysis project Ga0070669, IMG submission 64680) | Switchgrass rhizosphere microbial communities from Kellogg Biological Station, Michigan, USA - KBS S5-3 metaG | ecosystem: Host-associated > Plants > Roots > Rhizosphere > Soil ...
AGCCGAACCGTGCCGGCAATTACCTCGAGGCGTCGGCCTCCAGCATGTTCGTCTACGCGCTGGCGAAAGCGGCACGGCTCGGATACGTCGACGCGCGCTTCCGCGCCACGGCGACGCGGGGGTTCGACGGTCTCGTCAGGCACCTCGTGAAGCCGGGCGAGGACGGGATGCCATCCCTCACCAACGTGTGTCAGGTGGCGGGGCTCGGCGGAAACCTGCGGAAGGATGGTTCGTACCGCGACGGGTCGTACGCGTACTACGTGAGCGAGCCGATTGTCGCCGACGACTACAAGGGCGTTGGGCCGTTCATCTATGCGGCACTGGAGCTCGGCCGATGAGCACGACAGCACATCCGTCGCTGGACGTCGCCGCATTGTTCTCGCTCTCCGGCAAGAAAGCGCTCGTCACCGGCGCGAGTCGTGGGCTCGGTCAGGGACTGGCCGAAGCCCTCGCCGCCGCCGGTGCCGACGTCGTCTGCGCCAGCACACGGCGCGACGCGACCGACGCGACGGCCGCGGCGATTCGTTCGCTGGGCCGAGTGGCGTGGCAGGTCGAGGCAGACCTGTCCGATCGCGACGCCGTGCTCGCGATGGCGGACACCGTGGCGCGCGATGTCGGTGGGATCGACGTGCTCGTCAACAACGCCGGCACGATCGCCCGCCATCCCGCGGCGACGTTCCCGATGGAAGACTGGGATCGCGTCCTCCGGACGAACCTCGACGCCGTCTTCGTGCTCTCGCAGCGGTTCGGGCGCGAGATGGTGGCGCGCGGGAGCGGCAAGATCATCAACGTGGCGTCGCTGCTCTCGTTCAGCGGCGGAATAACGGTGCCAGCCTACGCCGCGAGCAAACACGCAGTCGCCGGGCTGACCAAGGCGCTCGCGAACGAGTGGGCACGCGCGAACGTGCAGGTGAACGCCGTCGCGCCCGGATACTTCGAGACCGACAACACGGAGCGGCTGCGCTCCGACCCCACGCGGTTGTATGAGATCACGAGCCGCATTCCCGCGGGACGGTGGGGAACACCGTCGGATCTCGCGGGTGCGGTGGTCTTCCTCGCGTCACGTGCGAGCGACTACGTGAACGGACACGTCCTCGTGGTGGACGGCGGATGGATGGCACGGTGACCGACTGATGCTCTACCTCCCGACGCCGGCGCAGTTTCGCCGCATGACGACCGAGGAGCTGCGCGCGCACTTCCTCGTGCCCGATCTGTTCATTCCCGACGCGCTCGTGCTGAAGCTGGTCGACCTCGATCGTGCCGTGTTAGGCGGCGCGGTCCCCGTTACTGCCGCGCTGCGCCTCGAGGCGCCCGAAGCGCTCAGGGCCGAGTATTTCACGGAGCGGCGCGAGCTCGGCGTGCTCAACACCGGTGGCGCCGGGCGGGTCGCAGTCGATCGGTCGATCCATGAGCTGGCCGCGCACGACGTGCTCTACATCGGGCGCGGGGCGCGCGAGATCGTGTTCGAGAGCAACGACCCCGTGACGCCCGCGCGGTTCTACATCGTGAGCTACGCGGCGCACACCACGTACCCGACGACGCTCGTCAGGCGGGCCGACGCGGATGCGGGCCAACTCGGCACCGCCGAGCGGGCGAACAAGCGAACGGTGCGCCGCTACATTCACATGGGCGGCGCACGCAGCGCTCAGCTCGTGATGGGCGTGACGACGCTGGAGCCGGGCAGCGTGTGGAACACCATGCCCGCGCACACGCATCACCGCCGCACCGAGGTCTACCTCTATTTCGGCGTCCCTGTCGATGAGATGGTGGTGCATCTCGTTGGCGAGCCGTCAGAGACGCGCCATCTCATCGCCCGCGACGGCGACGTCGCGCTCTCGCCCGGCTGGTCGATTCACGCCGGGTGCGGCACGGGCGCATACAGCTTCTGCTGGGCGATGGGTGGTGAGAACCAGGACTACGCCGACATGCAGCCGGCCCCCACGAACTCTCTCCGTTGAGGCGCACGATGTCGTTCTCGCAAATGTCCCGTTCGCGTATCGCCGCTGGCGTCGCCGTCCTCGTTGCGTCGACGTCGCTTCCGCACGGCGTCGATGCGCAGGCGACGCCGTCGTCGCGCGTGAGCGTTCGCGCCGAGAATACGCTCCCGATCGAGCGTCGCGATGAGACGATCGCGATCGCGTGGAACGATCTGCGAGCCGCGCTTCCCGCCGTACAGGCACAGCGTGTTCGCGTGATCGAGGCTGCAACCGGTCGCGAGGCTGTGACGCAGGTGCTCGATGCCAACGGCGACGGTCAGCCGGATTCGCTGCTGTTTCAGTCGAGCTTCTGGCCAACGGAATCCCGCGCGTTCTTCGTGGAGGCCGTGGCGTCCGCGGCGGGTGCAAAGGCGCGGGTCCATGCCCGCTACGACGTGCCGCGCGACGACATGGCGTGGGAGAACGACCGCGTTGCGTTCCGCATCTACGGTCAGGGGCTGTGGAAGACTCCCGATTCGCTCATCAGCAACGGCATCGACGTCTGGCCCAAGCGCACGCGCGAGCTCGTGCTCGAGAAATGGTACGGCAAGGGACACGACGAATATCACACTGACCGTGGCGAGGGCGCGGACTTCTTCAACGTCGGACCGACGTTAGGCGCCGGTGGAACGGCGATCTGGCGCGACGGGAAGCTGCACCGCTTCCAGAACTTCAAGACACACCGGATCGTGGCGGACGGCCCCATCCGCGCGATCTTCGACCTCGAGTACGAGCCGATCGACGCGGGTGGACAGCGGGTGGCGGAGACGAAGCGCATCATCATCGATGCCGGCTCGAACCTGTACCGCTCGGAGAGCGTCTTCCGCACCGACGGTGCGGCGGAGATCCCGTATGCGATCGGCTTCGTGAAGCGCAAAGGAATGATCGGCTCGACGAGCAAGGCGCAGCCGTGGGGATGGCTGGCCGCATGGGGCCCGGTGGATGTGAAGCAAGGGGAAGGTGGCCACGGTGAGCTCGGCACCGCCGTGCTCCTTGACCGGCAGCGCGTCGTGGACTGGAAGGAGTCGGACGACCACTACTTCGCCGTCTCCACGGCCAGGCCCGGTCAGCCCGTCGTGCACTACATCGGCGCCGGCTGGACGGCGAGTGGTGACTTCCCCGACGTGCGCGTGTGGTGGGACTACCTCACAAAGTCCTCGCAGCGGCTCGCCGCTCCGATCAAGGTCACGGTGTCGGCGGCGCAGGCGACGGCCGCTCGATAGCGATCATGCGGCGCCGTGGGAGGGTCGTCACCGCGCTCGCGTTAGGGTGCGTCGGCCCAGCCGCCGCACAGACCGCGCGCGGAGCCGACCCGACCGTCGTTCCACTCTGGGCGGCCGGCGCCCCTGACGCGCTCGGGGTCACGCCCGACGACCAGCCGTCGCTCACGGTTTATCGTCCGGCGAAAGCGCGGGCGACCGGCGCCGCGGTCGTGGTATTCCCGGGCGGTGGGTACGATCACCTCTCGCTGGACCGTGAAGGCGCGCAGGTCGCGCGGTGGCTCAACGACCTGGGCATCGCCGCGTTCGTGGCTCGCTATCGCGTCGGCCCGCGCTACCGACACCCCACCATGCGTCTCGATGCGCTCCGTGCCGTCCGCGTCGTTCGCGAAGGTGCGGCACGCTGGGGACTCGACCCGCACCGCGTGGGCGTCATCGGCTTCTCGGCCGGCGGACACATGGCGGGGACCGTCGGAACACGATTCGCTGCGGGCGACTCGACGAGCAGCGACGCGATCGAGCGCGTGAGTGCGCGGCCGGATTTCATGGTGCTCGTGTATCCTGTCGTCACCATGGGCGACCGCTATGGGCATCGTGGGTCGCAGGTCAACCTGCTCGGTGATTCCGCGTCGGCGGACCTGGTGCGCGAGACCTCGGTCGACCTTCACGTCACGGCGGACACGCCACCGACGTTTCTCGTGGCCAGCAGCGACGACGCGACGGTGCCGGTGGAGAACACGACGATGCTCTTCCGCGCGCTCCGCGACGCCGGCGTGTCCACCGAGATGCACGTGTTCCAGACCGGCCGGCACGGCTTCGCGCTTGCCGCCGGCGACTCGGCGCTCTCGGCGTGGACGCGTCTCTGCGCGACATGGCTGCGGACAAATGGATGGCTGGGGTCGAAGACGCCCCGGGTGGTGGCAGGGCGCACCAGGCGCGACTCGGTGCCGGCGGGGCGGTACGCGGCCGTCGTCGATGCGGCCTCCACGTCGCGCGACGGCGTGCCCGTCAACGGGCTACCGACGTTCACGACGTTAGGCGCGGCATTGGCGGCCGCGCCCGCAAAGGCGGTCAGGCCGCACGTCGTCCTCCTCCGCAACGGCCGCTACCGCGAGAAGCTGTCGGTCGACAAGCCGAACATCGCGCTCGTCGGTGAAAGCCGAGACGGCACCGTCATCACGTTCGACGCCGTCGCGGATACGCCGGCCCCTGGCGGCGGCACACTCGGCACGCGTGGCAGCTTCACGCTCCGCGTCACCGCCCCCGACTTCAGGGCGGAGCATCTCACCATCGAGAACACGTTCGACTACGCTGGGAACGCGGCGAAGCCGGACAGCGACCCGACGAAAGTTCGGAACACCCAGGCCCTCGCCCTCGCCACGACCGACGGCAGCGATCGCGCCGTGTTCGACGACGTGAAGCTGCTCGGAGGGCAGGACACGTTCTTCGCGAATGCCGGTCGCCACTACTTTCACCGCTGCGTCATTGCCGGCCATGTGGACTTCATCTTCGGCGCCGGGCAGGTCGTATTCGACGACTGCGACATCATCTCGCGCGACCGCGGCGACAGCACGAACAACGGCTACATCACGGCGCCGAGCACCGACGTCGGCAAGCCGTACGGCTTTCTGTTCGTTCGCAGCCGACTGAAGAAGGAGTCGCCACGCATGGCACCGCGCTCCGTCGCGCTCGGCAGGCCGTGGCACCCATCGGCAACGCCCACGGCGATGGGAAGCGCGGTCTTCATCGCGTGCTGGATGGACAATCACATCTCGCCGATGGGGTGGGACCGCATGTCGTCGGTGGACTCGACGACGAAGGTGCGCTACTGGTTCGAGCCCGGGAACGCGCGCTTCTTCGAGTATGGGAGCACCGGTCCCGGCGCGATAACGAGTGCGACGCGCCGCGTCCTGAGCGACGGCGACGCCCGAACCTACACGATCGACCGCGTGCTCGGCGGCTGGACTCCCGTCATCCGCCCACGATGATCGCCGCGGTGCTGCTGGCCGCGGCGTTCCAGGTGCGCTTCGCGGCCGTGGTCGACACCAGGCTCGCCGGGCCCGACAGCACGGTCGTGGACGGGACGCCCACCTTCCGCACGTTAGGCGCGGCCCTGACGGGCCTCCCGGCCAACGGCGGCATGCGCGCCGTGATCTTCATTCGCAACGGCCGCTACCGCGAGAAGCTCACGATCGATCGCCCGCGGGTGACACTCGTCGGCGAGAGTCGTGATGGCACCGTCCTCACCTACGACGCGGCGGCCGGGACACCGACGCCGTTCGGCGGCACGTTCGGAACGCGCGGCAGTTACACGCTTCGCATCATCGCCCCGGACTTTCGGGCCGAGCGCATGACGATCGAGAACGGGTTCGAGTACCTGGCGAATGCGGCGAAGCCCGATAGCGACCGCACCAAGGTCCGCGATGCTCAGGGCGTGGCACTGATGCTCGACCTCGGCAGCGACCGGGCGTCGTTCGAGCAGGTGCGGGTCGTCGGGCACCAGGACACGCTCTTTCCGAATTCCGGGCGCAGCTACTTCCACGACTGTGTCGTCGAAGGCAGCGTGGACTTCATCTTCGGCGCAGGGCAGGCGGTGTTCGACGAGTGCCGCATCGTCTCGCGCGACCGGGGCAGCAGGACGAACAACGGGTACATCACGGCGCCGAGCACCGGTGCTCGATCTCCGTACGGGTTCCTGTTCTACCGCAGCCGGCTCGAGAAGGAGCGTCGGGATATGGCGCCTGCGTCGGTGGTTCTGGGGCGACCATGGCACCCGTTCGCGGACCCTGACGCAAACGGCAGCGCCGTGTTCGTCGAGTGCTGGATGGACGACCACATCGGCGAGAAGGGATGGGACCGGATGTCCATGACTGACTCGACGGGAAACCGCTTCTGGTGGGAGCCGACGACGGCGCGCTTCTACGAGTACCGCAGCACGGGGCCGGGCGCCGTGCGGAGCACGCGGCGCCGCGTGCTCACGGACAAGGAAGCGGCGCGGCACACGGTCGCCAACGTGTTAGGCGACTGGCGCCCGGTGCGCGCACGGGCCGTGGGCGAGCAGGCGGGGCCAATCGCGGAGAGCGATCGCTACACGAACCCGGTCATCTTCGCCGACTACTCCGACCCGGATGTCGTGCGCGCCGGCGACGACTTCTGGATGACCGCGTCGAGCTTCAACGCCGTTCCGGCGTTGCCCATTCTGCACTCCACGGATCTCGTGCACTGGACGCTCGTGAACCACGCTGTCGATCGGCTTCCCCCCGATTTCGAAGTGCCGCAGCACGGGAACGGCGTTTGGGCACCGGCGATCCGGTATCACGAGGGTGTGTTCTACATCTTCTACGGCGACCCGGACCGCGGGATCTACATGGTGAAGACGCGTGACCCGCGAGGCCGGTGGGACGCGCCAGTGCTGGTGAAGGCGGCGAAGGGCTGGATCGATCCGGCCCCCTTCTGGGACGACGATGGTAACGCGTACCTCGTACACGCCTTCGCCAACAGCCGCGCCGGCGTGAAGAGCATTCTGCACGTGAACCGACTGAGCGCCGACGGCACCCGTGTGCTCGATGAGGGCACGCTGGTGTTCGACGGCCACGCCAACCATCCGACCATCGAGGGGCCGAAGCTCTACAAGCGCGATGGGTGGTACTACATCTTCGCTCCCGCCGGCGGTGTGGCCACGGGCTGGCAGACGGTGCTCCGATCGCGAAACGTCTTCGGCCCGTACGAGGATCGTGTCGTCATGCGGCAGGGCGGGACGCCGATCAACGGGCCCCACCAGGGGGGCTGGGTCGAGCTGCCTAACGGGGAAGGGTGGTTCGTCCACTTTCAGGATCGTGCCGCCTACGGACGAATCGTTCACCTCCAGCCGCTCGTCTGGAGCGGTGGCTGGCCGGTCATCGGAGCGGATGACGACGGAGACGGCGTCGGCGAACCGGTGCTCGGTTTTCGTCTGCCCGCCGTCGGTCGCCGCTCCTTTCCCGCGCCCACGGATGCGTCCGATGAGTTTGACTTCCCGCGCCTTGGGCTCGACTGGCAGTGGCACGCCAACGAGCGATCCGAATGGTTCTCGCTCACCGCTCGGCCAGGCGCACTGCGTCTCTACGCACAGCCTCTGCCCGCCGACACGGCGAATCTCTGGCGTGTCCCGAACCTTTTTTTGCGGAAGCTGTCCGCACCGGCATTCACCGCGACGGTGTCGCTCACGGCCGACGCGGCCGCGCCGGGCGAGACGTTCGGGCTCGTGATGATGGGCCTCGACTACGCGTACGTCGCGATTCGCCGCACTGCGACGGGCTACGAAGCGGTGCAGGCAGGCGCGAAGGACGCGGACAAGGGGACGGCCGAGCGAGTCGTGGCACGTGTCCCGCTTCGGAATGGAGTGGCGTACCTGCGCGTCGCGGTCAGCGATGGTGGACAGAGTGAATTCTCGTTCAGCCCGGATGGCGCCCGCTTCACGCCGATCGGCGAACGATTCACCGCACGCCAGGGCAGGTGGATCGGGGCCAAGGTGGGCCTGTTCGCCCTGACGACACCTGGCGCGACGCCCCGCGGGTATGCGGACGTCGACTACTTCAGGATTCGTTGAGGGTGCCTTTCCTCATCTGCCCGCCATCTGCGAGCACCCGCGTGCTAGGCCGAGCTCTAGTCTGGATGCAGCGGTATCCAGCCCTTCTTGTCGCGGTGGCTCTCCTCGTCGCACAGGAACCGAGGAAACCCACCGTCTTCCTGGTGGGCGACTCGACGATGGCCGATAAGCCCAAGCCCGAGCAGAACCCCGAGCGTGGCTGGGGCCAGCTGCTGCCCACGTTCCTCGATGACAGCGTGGCGGTCCGCAACTTCGCCGTAAACGGCCGCAGCTCGAAGAGCTTCATCGACGAGGGGCGCTGGGAGACCGTTCTCGGTCAGCTCACTGTGGACGACTATGTCCTCGTGCAGTTCGGCCACAACGATGAGAAGCAGGATGACCCGAGCCGCTACACGAACCCCTACTCGGGCTACCGGCGGAACCTGGAACGATTCGTCACCGAGGCGCGCGCCCGAGGGGCGACGCCGATTCTCTGCAGCTCGATCGTTAGGCGACACTTCAATCCGCACGGCACGCTCGAGGACACGCACGGCGCCTATCCGCTCGTCGCGCGCCAGGTCGCCCGCGAGCTCGACGTGCCGTTCATCGACCTGCAACGCCTCTCGGAGGACCTCGTCACCGCGGCCGGCGTCGAGGGTTCAAAGGCCCTCTACGTGTGGGTCGCGCCAGGCGCGTCGTCGATGTTTCCGGACGGGCGACAGGACGACACGCATCTCTCGGTGCGCGGCGCCACGGCGATCGCACGGCTCGCCGCTCGTGCGTTGAGGGAGAGCCGACTCCCCATCGGCCGCCACGTCCGCGGAGTCGACTGAAGCGCCCGGAGCGTTTCTCCCGCGCTCCTAACGGTTGCGCTTCGTCTTGATGAGGACGACCCCGTTCGCTCCGCGCACGCCGTACTCGGCGATCGAGCCCGCGTCCTTCAGGACCTCGATGCCTGCGATGTCGTACGGATTGATGGAGAGGAGACCACCCGGGCCCGGTTCCATCGGGAAGCCGTCCACGACGTACAGCGGCTCGTTGCTCCCCGTGATTGACGTCGCTCCGCGCACGCGCACCGCGATGCCCTGACCCGGCATGTAGAGCACATGGACGCCGGGAAACCGACCCGCGAACAGCTCTTCTATCCGAGTGACGGGGTTGCCTGCCCAGTCGCTGTCGGCCGCCTGGCTGTGCGATGGCGCGCCGGCCCCCGGCCTATGACTGTTGTCGGGGGGTTCGGATGACGGCGCACCTGTTCGGCAGGCTCCGCTGGCAACGATCGCGAGTGCCATTCCGACTCGTACGGACCAGCACCGCGCGCATCCGATTGACATTTCTTCTCCCGGGCCGCTCGACCGCGGAGCTGGCCACCTTGGTTCGCTCCGCGGTCGCGCCGACTCAGGGATCATACCGCAACGGCGGCGACATTGCCACGCCGCCCGCGTGCGAGCGGCGCGCGATGTCGGCCTCCGTGCCTACCACTGTGGATTCTGCGTCAACTTCGGATTGAGGTCGATCGCACGCTGCGGAATCGGCATGAGCTTGAATTTGTCCGTGATCACCGTTTCCGCCTTGGGATACTTGCTCGTGCGGAAGCTGCCCGCCTTCCCTAACGCCATGTTCGCCGCCACGCGCGCCTTTGCCCAGTCCCAGTGACGCTGCGCGTCGAAGAACGCGTTCGGACCTTCTGTGACCAACTCCTTGCGACGCTCCACGAAGAGCGAGTCCTTGAACAGTTGCTTGGAGAGCCCGGCCGTGAGAGTCGGAATGCCGGCCCGGGTGCGCACCTGGTTGATCGCGCCGTACGCTTCGGCGGTGGGACCGCCAACCTCGTTCGCCGCCTCCGCGAGCGTGAGCAACAGGTCGGCGTAGCGGAGAATGATGTAATTCGGCTCCTCCTGGCCCTGCGTCACCTGCGTCGGGTCAATGAACTTCTTGATGAACGGCGTATCGCCACCGTAGGGCATCGATGCCGTCGTCGTCGTCGTCCACGTCGCCGTCGACCCGTTCTTGTGCGGGTACGAGAGCACGAACGTCACCGCCTTCCGCTTGTCCGTGTCGCTGAACGAGTCGTAGAACGGCTGCTCGGCCTCGAAGGACGCGTTTTGCGACACGCCCCAGTTCGCGTTCGTGGGGTTGAAGTGCGCACCGAGCCGCCCGCCGGCACCCGTCTGGCGGATGTTCTGAATGTCGAAGATGACTTCGGTGTTCCGCTCATTCAGTAGTCCGTCGACGAGATCGTAGAGCGTCCCCGGATTCGGCACCAACGCGTAGTCGGCGTCGGTCACGACCCCCCGTGCGATGTCGAGCGCGAGCTGGTAATCAGCGGCTGGTCCCACACCGGTTGCTGCGCGCTGGAGGTACGCCTTCGCGAGCAACGTCTTCGCGGCGCCACGCGACGCACGCCCGAAATCGGACGTCGCGTACGCCTTCGACGATGGCAGCACCGGGATCGCGTCCTGCAGGTCCTTCACCACCAGGTCGTACACCGCGGCTGCCGTTGCGCGCTCGACCTGGATGTCGACGAGGGCCGTCGTTTCCTTCGTGAAGATCGGGACGCCGCCGAACAGACGCACCAGGTTGAAGTAGTGCAGCGCCCGCAGGAACTTTGCCTCGGCCACGATGCGGCCGCGCAGGGTGGGGTCCATGTCGATCGCGGGCACGCGATCGATCACTGCGTTCGCGCGGTTGATCGCGCCGTACGCGCCCTGCCACACCGAGTAGATGTAGGCGTGTCCGGGCGTGTAGGTGTACACGTCCGTCAGGGTGCGCTCGTTCGTCGCGCTGAGCCGCGTCGTCAACGCTTCGGCCGGATACTCGACGAGCATCACGAGGTTGCGGCCGTAGTAGTTGTCCGACCCGCCCGTCGCCGAATTCTCGAGCGACGCGTAGGCGCCGTTCAGGGCGGCGAGCGCGTCGCCGGCCGTCCGATAGAAGTTGGTCGGGCCGACGAAGTCGTAGGGCACTTCCGTCAGGAATTCCTTGTCATTGCACGCACCTAACGTCGCGAGCGCCGCAGCGGCGAACGCGAGGCTCGCGCGACGCGAGGGCCGCGCCAGGTGGGCGCCGAATCGTCTTCGCATCATCACCTCAGTAGCTCACGTTCACGCCGAAGATCACGGTCCGCGCGAGCGGATAGGATCCGATGTCGATACCGCGGTTCAGGTTCCCGACCCCGAGGCTGCTCACGTCGGGGTTGAACCCGCTGTAGTCGCTCCACGTGTACAGGTTCTGCCCCGTGACGTAGATCCGTGCGTTGTCCAGGCGCCCGGACGTCCAGCGGCTCGGCACCGTCCGTGAGATCGTGATCGTTCGCAGTCGCAGGTACGACCCATCCTCCAGGAGCCGGTCGGTGAAGTCCGTACCGACGGACGTCGGAGTGGACGTCAAACGCGGCTGAGTCCCATCAGGGTTGTCGGCGCGCCACGCGTCGCGATAGCGCTCGCGGTTCAGGTTGAAGCCCGGACCGCTGCCGTCGAGACGGTACAGATTGAGGTTGAAGATCTTGCTGCCGTACGACCCATCGATGAGCGACGAGAGGTCGAAGCCCTTCCACGAGACGATATTCTGCCAGCCGCCCGTCCAGTCCGGGTTCGGATCACCAAGCAGCGTGCGGTCATCGGCGTTGATGATCCCGTCCTTGTTGACGTCCACCACGCGGATCTGACCCGGTGTGATGGTGCCGCTCGCGAGCCGCGTCGTCTTGAGATACTCGGCCACCTCGGCCGAGTCGCGGAAGATTCCGCTCGTCTGGTAGCCGTAGAATCGGCCGATCGGTTCGCCGACCGTTACCGCCGTGCCGGGGCAGTTCGCCGAGATGTCCGGCGCGATGCACTGTGAGGAGAAGATCCGGGTCGGGCCGCCGAGGTCGAGCACCTTGTTCTTGTTTCGCGCGTAGCTCAGCGTGGTGCGCCAGGCCAGGTCGCCGCGACGCGGATTGCCCTCGATCACGTGCAGCGTCAGCCCGAGCTCGATCCCGCGATTTTGAATCGCGCCCGCGTTGACGAGCGCGGTCGTGAAGCCGATCTCCGCAGGCAGGTCGATGCCGAGGAGCAGGTCGTCCGTTTGCTTGTCGTACCAGTCAACCGTGACCTCCGCTCGGTTGCTGAAGACGGCGAGGTCGAGACCGATGTCCTTCTGCATCGTGCTCTCCCACGTCAGCTTCGGATTGCCAATCGAGTTCGGGTAGTATCCCGATACCTGCGTTCCGCCGAACGAGTACTGGCCCGACGAGAGTCGCGTCACCGATTGGTACGGCTGAATCGAGGGATTCCCCGCCTTCCCGTAGGACCCCCGCAGCTTGAGCTGGTCGATGAAGCTGAACCGCTTCATGAACGGCTCTTCGGAGAGACGCCAGGCCAAAGCGACCGACGGGAACGTGCCCCACTGGTTGTCCTCTCCGAACCGCGACGATCCGTCGCGACGGACCGTTCCGGTGAACAGGTATCGGCCGAGCAGCGTGTAGTTGACCCGCGCCAGGTAGGATGCCAGAGTCCATTTCGCGTGCGACGAGGAGACTCCGGGACCACCAACGCGGGAGCCTGCGCCGAGGTTCTCGTACCCGGTGATGTCGGAGACGAAGTTCTCGTTGATCTCGCCGGTTCGGTTCGCGTTCTGGGTTTGACGCGTGTATCCGGCGACGGCGTTGATCTCGTGCATGCCGCGAAACTGCCGCTCGTAGTTGAGCGTGTTCTCGTTCAGGAAGCTCGTGATCTGCTGCTGACCGCGGTTCGCGTAGCCGTTGCGGCCGAAGCCCTGAAGCGTGGTGCGCGGGAAGTAGGTGTCGCGCGTGCGGTTGGAGTAGTCGCCGCCGAGGCTCGAGCGAAATCGCAGCCCTGTGAACAGCTCGATCTCGCCGAACACGTTGGCCAGGAGCCGAGTGTCGCCGAGCTTGTCCTGGACCTCGGTTGCCTGCGAGAGCGGATTAGGAATGTTGATCACGCCGACGCCGAGCGCCGTGATCTCCTGTGGGAAATCGAGATTGGAGAACGTGTACGAGCCGTCTGCCTTCCGAGGCGTGAGCACCGGCACGTACTGCAGGGCGGCGGTCACGGCGCTCGCGCCGGTGCTGCCGATCGTGCCCTCGCCCGGGACCATGTTGCTCGAGATCTGGCTCACGAGCACGTTGCTCGAGAGCCGGAGTCGGCTGACCGTCTGTTCGAGGTTGCCGCGCAGGGAGAGCCGGTCGAAGTCGGATCCGCGCACGACGCCTTGCTGCTGGAACGTGCCGCCGGAGAGCGCGTATCGGGTCGCGTTTCGGGACGTCGTTCCGCCGGTCACGCCGAGCTGCAGGTTATAGACGGGGGCCGAGCGAAAGATGACATCCTGCCAGTCGGTTCCGCCGCCGAGGGAGGTCGGGTCGGCGTACGGTTTCGCGAGGTTGCTCGCGGCCGCCCATTCGTTCGCATACTGGCCGTACTCCGTCGCGTTGAGCAGGTCGTAGCGTTTCGCGACCGATTGCGATCCACCGTAGGCGTCGAGTGTGATCTTCGTGCTGCTCGCGAGTCCGCGTTTCGTGCTGATCATGACCACGCCGTTGGCGCCGCGAGCGCCATAGATCGAGGTCGCCGACGCATCCTTGAGGACTTCGATCGATTCGATGTCACTCGGGTTGAGACTCGCCAGCGGGTTGGTCGGCGCGGTGTTGACGCGTCCGGCGTCGCTGGGGTTGCCCTGATTCGTCGGGTCGTTCTCGATCGGGAACCCGTCGATCACGTAGAGCGGCTCGCCGTTGCCGTTGATCGACGACGCGCCGCGGATGCGCACGGAGATACCGCCGCCCGGGGCGCTGGACGCCGCCGTGACCTGCACGCCGGGTGCCGTGCCCTGCAGCGTCTGCTCGATGGACGTGATGGGCGTCTGCTCCACGTTAGGCGTGACCGACGCGACCGCGCCCGTGACGTCCGACCGACGTTGACTGCCGTAGCCGACGACGACGACCTGACTGAGCGTCGTGGCGGCCGAGCGCAACCTGACGGCGATCGTGGAGACCTGTCCCGCGGTCACCTGCACGGTCTCGTCCAGCGGAGTGAACCCGAGGCGGGTGACACGAAGGCGCTGCGCGCCCGCGGGCACATCGGCGATCGTGAACCGGCCATCGGCGCCGGATATCCCTCCCAGTCGTGTGCCGACGACCGTGATGGTCGCGCTGGCGATCGCTGTGGCGTTCGCGCTGTCGGTGACCGTGCCGGCAATTCGGCCTGTGGTGACCTGCGCGGTTGTGGATCGGCCCGAAGCCAGTAGCGCGACGAGAGCCGCGAAAAGCCGCGTCCATCTCATCCGGGTTCTCCTTGGAGGGGGTACAGTGAGCCGAGGTCGGCAGGTATTGTTTTTCTAACGAACAATTATGCGGCGAACGAACACCTCAACCACCAACTGGACTAGGGTGAGCGGACGCATGTCTGGGGCGCTCAGGACGGGGCAGTTGGAGTCCGGCGGGACCATTTCCGGCGGCGGAGGCGGACTTTGTTCGTACAGTGAACTATATCCCGCGACGGGCGTCAATATATGGAGGGGAACGCAATTGCGCCAATAGGCGATTGCGACACACCGAATGCCACCTTGGGGTCAGAGTCCAAGGGCATCATACGGTTGCGCAGCAGGAGTCGTTCAACGACTCCGACCCCCTGAACTGGGCATCGCCGGCCGCGGCGTTCCCAGGCAACGTGCAGCTCCTGCCTCATATGACGCGCGATCGATGCGCGGCAGCCGTAACGCATGCCGCCCGTGAGACCGGGCCGGAAGTCGAGACGGTTCTGCCTAACGTGCGCTGCACCGGGCAGCGCCTGCTGCGTCGCCCTTCGTCCGGTTCGCCCTTGCATGCGTGGGCCTGTCGTGCCGTCACGCGGCGAGCTGGTGTTTGGATGGCAGCAACAACTGTTGACGCGTGTCCGGCCGTCGAACGTCGCGCCGGTGCGGAAGTTGAACCATAGCGTGTCACTCCGAGTGGAGTGCCGGAGGCGAGGAATCGCCGGACCGTGTCATTCCGAGCGGAGCCGCGCAGCGGCGGAGGCGAGGAATCGCAGTCATCCCGGTAGAGGGACCTCCCGGCCGGGACGATTGCGATTCCTCGCCTTCGACCTGCGGCCTCCGCTCGGAATGACACCCGTGATCCACCGGCCGTCGCGGCCGAATGAGCCAGGACGATGAGGCCTAACGATGCCGCACGACGACAAACACAGCGCTGACAGCGCACTGACCGTGACACACCCGCGCCGAGGGGCGAGCGAATGGAAAGAGTTGCCGAAACTGACGACAGCGGTGCGCCGCTGAACGCGAAACAGCGTGCCCATTTCGAGAAGCGGCTGCTCGACGAGCGAAAGCTCGCGGTCAGAGAAGTCGGCCGGCTCGACGAGTCGCTCGGAGCAAGCGCGACCGCGGCCGACGGAGACCTCACGAGCTACCCGTTCCACATGGCGGATCAGGGATCCGACACGATCGAGCAGGAGAAGAACTTCCTGCTCGCGAGCCAGACGGGACGCCTGCTGCTGCATATCGACGAGGCGCTGCGCCGACTCTACCGTTCGCCGGAGACGTTCGGACGCTGCGAGTCGTGTGGCCGGGTCATCGCCTCCGAGCGTCTCGATGCGCTCCCATACGCGCGCACCTGTGCCGCCTGCCAGAAGAGGGAAGAGAACGCCACCCCGGCCGTAGCTGACGGCCCAGCATTGACTTAGATCGCGTTTCCAGATGCAGGGCTTTCGTCGCTTCGGGAATCTCAGCCCGGTCGAGAATCCAGGCGAGACGACGCGGGCGGATGCAGGTCCAATGCAGGTCCCCGGTGTCAATCGCGCGTGGTCCAACCTGTGCGGTCGTAACGCGGTATGGCGCTGCGCGAGTTCGAGGACCAGGCTGGCAGGCGGTGGGCCGTGTGGGAGACCTTTCCGGGAACGACCGCGGGCCTCTCGCCGGAGTACCACAACGGGTGGCTCACGTTCGACGATGGCGCCGAGCGCCGGCGCCTGAGGCCGGTGCCGCCGAACTGGGAGGCGCTGCCGCTGGAACGCCTAACGATGCTGCTGCGCGTGGCCGACGGCGCACCGGCAGCCCACGACACGCCGCTCGCGCAGATCGAAGAAGAGCGGCGTGTCAGCGAGCGGCGGCAGGCGGAACGACGGGTCCGCAACAGACGAAGGTCGAGCGAGCCTCGGTCGCCCTCCGACGGCGGCGCCGCCCCGGTCGGGTAGACCACCGGACGGCTTTCACGGCCGACTCACTTCGTGTGGACCAGCTCGCCGTTCACGTACACCCGCCGCACCCACGTCTTGACGCTGAGCGGCGGTCCATCCAGCACGATGACGTCCGCGTCCTTGCCGACCTCGAGCGAGCCAACGCGATCGGCCACGCCGAGGATCTGGGCGGGCACCAGCGTCACAGCCTTGAGCACCTGATCGTCCGACATTCCATATCCCGCCGCGATTCCCGCGTCGATCAGCAGCCACTTTCCGGTCCCGGCCGGCGCGAGCGTGCCGAAAGCCCGGGAGAACGTCGCCATCGCCGTGGGAATGCCCGCGTTCGTCAGCCTGCCGGCCAGTCGCTCGTCTGCCTTGGGGTAGTCCTGCTTGTCGGGGATCTCTTCATTGCTGACGTACTGGTGCGAGACCTGGCCCAGCACCACCGCCACCTTGCGCGCCACGAGCTCGTCCTTGAACTCCCACGCACCGGCCCCGCCATCGATCACGAGATCGAAGCCAAACTCCTGTGCCAGCCGCAGCGCGGTGCGAATGTCCGTCGCGTTGTTCGCCTGGATGCGGGCCGGGATCTCTCGACGCAGGAGCCTGCCTAACGCTTCCATCCCGATGTCGCGCGGAGTCGTTGGCGTGCTCGTCTTGTTGCGCTGATACTCCTGCGCCTTGACGAACAGCTGCCGCAGCATGGCGGATTCGGCCATGCGGGTGAAGGGATCGCGGTTCTGTGTGCGCGCAGGTGTCTTGGGAGGCGATCCGAGCGCCATATCGATGGCGGCCGGCTCGCGAACCAGGACGGCGTCGAGCGCCGCCCCGGCCGTCTTCACCACCGCGCCCTGCCCGCCTAACAACTGCGCATCGGCGGGGGCGATGTACATGGAGGTGACGCCCCCCGAGAGCGCCTCCTTGTTGCGGAGCGGGGCAGCCTGTCCGGCCGCGAAGGTGCCGAACGGGTTGTAGCTCTCCCACGCGCGGTTCTGGGGTGTCATCGGATCGGTCGGCTCGTTCAGATCGTTGGCCTCGATGCCGATGTACGACGCCGCGTCGATCACGCCGGGCATGACGTACTGCCCCGTCGCATCGACGATCTCTGCTCCCGCGGGCACCGTGACGTTGGCCCCGACCGCGACGATCTTGCCGCCCCGAATGACGACGGTGCCGTTGGGAATCGCCGGGCCGCTGATGGGAAGCACGGTGCCGCCACGGATCGCGACGGCCCGCTCCTGTGCCGAGAGCGGGATGGGGACGACGAGCAGCGCCGATACGGCCGCCACGACGGAGACGAGAGAAGCGCGTCGCATGCTCACTTGGCCTCCTTCGCGCGATCGTAGATCACTCGGCCATCTCCGATCACGAGATCGACGCGCGACTTTGGTTCGTACCAGGGACCATTGAAGATCACCAGGTCGGCGTCCTTGCCGACGGCGATGCTCCCAACCCGGTCGGCGACTCGCGCGATTTCCGCCGCGTTCGACGTGACCATTTTGAGCGCTTCGGCCTCCGGGATTCCGTAGCGCATCGCCAACGCCGCGCAGAGCCGCAGCCATCGCTGGCTGATCACCGGCGCATCGGTGTGCATGGCGATCTTCACCCCGGCCTTCCACAGCACGGCGGGGCCCGCCATCGCATCCTCCCCCACGCCGATGCGGGGGCCTAACGGGAGCACGACGGCCGAGATCCCGCGCTTGGCCAGCTCCGGCGCCACCTTGTAGGCCTCGGTCGAGTGATGGATCGTCAGGTCGAACCCGAACTCGTCCTTGAGTCGCGTCAGCGTCATCACGTCGGTCGCGGAATGCACGTGCGCGCGCACGTAGGTCTTTTTCGTGAGGACGTCGGACATCGCCTCGTAGCCCAGATCGCGCGCCGGCGGGTTTCCCTTTTTCCCGTCATCTTCCCACTTCTTCTGCGCCGCCATGTACTCCTGCGTCTTGATCAGGTACGCGCGCAGGTTGGCCGCCACGCCCATGGCGGTCGATGGATAGCGGGTGCGATTCCCCTTCGGGCCCATGGCGAACTTCATCCCACCCTTCTCGAGCACCATCCGCTTGCTGTAGTCGGTGCCGAACGTCTTGATGACCACCGCCATGCCGCTCACGTTCTCGCCGCTCCCGGGCCCGCTCACGATGGTGGTGACACCACCTTCGACCGCGTCCTGAAAATCCGGGTCGTTCCAGTCGAGTGCGTCGAGGAACCGATGCTGTGGCCCAATCAACATCGGGGAGTCATTCAAGTCGGTGGGTCGCGCACCGATGTGTGAGTGATTGTCGATCATGCCTGGGGTGACGGTTTTCCCCGTGGCGTCGATGATCCGAGCCCCAGAGGGCGCGGCAACGTTGGCTCCGACAGCGGCGATCTTACCCGCCCGGATCAGGACGCTGCCGTTGCTGATGGGCGCTCCGGCCGCCGTGTGAACGGTCGCGCCGCGAACGAGGATGACGTCATCGGCTTGCGCGGCAACCGGCTTCGCTCCGGCCGCCGTCGCCGTCACGGCCGTCATCAGAAGCAGCAGTGCTCGAGTCATTGGAAGTCTTCGCAGGAATGAGGTCGATCGACGCGCGTGACATCGTAGCACTACTCGGGTCGCACAGCGATCCCCTGCGTCATTCCGAGCGGAGCGCCGCAAGGCGCGGAGGCGAGGAATCGCCGGGCGATTGTCATTCCGAGCTGAGGCCGAAGGCGGGAGGGGAGGAATCGCCGAGCGATCGTCATTCCGAGCGGAGGCCGAAGGCGGGAGGGGAGGAATCGCCGAGCGATTGTCATTCCGAGCGGAGCGCCGTAAGGCGCGGAGGCGAGGAATCGCCATCTTCCCGGTAGAGGGACAAGCCCCCTCGGTCGGGACGAGCGCGATTCCTCATCTGCTCGCTGTTTGCGGGCACCCGCGCCGCTGCGCGGCTCCGCTCGGAATGACCTGCGTTGCTAGTCCCGCATGAAGTGACAGGTGTACCCGCCCGGATTTTTCCGCAGGTAGTCCTGGTGGTAACTCTCCGCGCTGTACCACGTGGAGGGCGGCTCGATCGACGTCGTGATCGGCCGCTTCCATTTGTCTGACGCGTCGACGCGCGCTTTCACCCGCTCCGCCGTGGCCTGCTGCTCCGGCGTCTGCGGAAAGATCGCCGAGCGGTATTGCGTGCCGACGTCGTTGCCCTGCCGGTTGAGCGTGGTCGGGTCGTGCAGCCGGAAGAACCACTTCTCGAGCAGCTCCTCGTAGCTCAGCACCGACGGGTCGAACGTCACGCGAATCGCCTCGGCGTGACCCGACTTGCTGTCGTGTGTGTCATGGTACGTCGGGTTCTTCAGCCAGCCGCCCGTGTACCCGACATCCGTCTCGATGACGCCTGGTACTTCGCGCAGAATCTCCTCGACGCCCCAGAAGCAGCCGCCGGCGAGTACGGCCACTTCCGTCTGCCGCTCGGTGGCAACGCCCGAGCGAGTCGTCCCGTCCTTCTCGTTCCTTTCCATCTGTTCCCCCGTGAAGTCATGCGAGGGCGGCGAGCCCCTGGTCGCGCCGCCGCTCTCGCGCTCCGCAAAATGTGCGTCCGTCCGTCGGACGCGTCCTGTTTTGTGCTACCTGGTCCTACGTCGCGCTAGGTCTCGCTACTTCGCGGCGGCGCTCGACGCCAGCGCGATCACCCGGCGACCTGCGCCGAGTGTGAGATGAAGGCTACATGGTTCGCCTTGATCTCGGCGAAGAGCTCGCGAAACTGTCGCGCGGTCGATGTATTAGGAAGCCGGTCAGGAAGCGTCGCGCGCCTTCGCCGACGCTGTCATCGAAGTCGACGGCTACTGATGAGAAGTGACCGCGCACGCGGACCGTGGCCGAGTGGCCACGGTCGAGGGGTCACGGAAGCGCGTTCACGGTCGCGGCCTGGCGGAGATACGCCTGATCCACGCTGGCCGCCCGCAGGGGAGCGGGGCCATTCACGCGCGCCAGCAGCGCCTCCCGATCGATCCGCGCGACCGCCGCGCTCCATCGGAGCTCCGTCGTCTGCTCCTCGCCGGCGACCATTACGCGAGCGCCCGTGAGCCAGATGGTGACCGCGTCGCGCTCGGCGTCGTAGATGAGCGATGAGCGATACACGTTTGCGCTGAACTGCCACACCGCACCGCGAGCCAATACCGGTGCGGCGTAGGTCGTCCAGGTGTCCCCGTCCCGGCTCGTCGCGAAAAAGAGTTCCGTCGCGCCGCACCCGGAGCCCTTCGCGTACGCGGCGATCAGTGCCCAATACTCACCGCGTGACGCGATGTACTGGACATCGAGGTGCCACGCGACGTAGCCCGGCTGGTCGAGCCTAACGCTGCGGGCCACCGACCATCGCACGCCATTCACCGACCGGCGCGCCACCACCCTCGATGCCCGCGCACTGCACCCCACAGCGCCGGCGTCCACCGCCCACATCCGCCACGCACCATCCCGGCCGAGGACCACCGTCGGAGAAACGACGTAGCGCTTCGAATGGGTAGCGAGCAGCGACGGCGCGCTCCAGCGCACCCCGTCGGCACTTCGCGTCAGGAAGAAGTTGTCACCGGCGTGGCGGCCGCGCTTGAACACGGCCTCACGGTAATACAGCCACAGCTCGTTCGTCCTGGGGTTGTACACAACGTCGGGATCCGAGAGGTGACCGCGCGTCGTTTTCATCACGGGGTTCCGCAGCCCCGCCGGTACCGACCACGCGGCCCCGTCGTCGCTCATGAACATCGACGGGTTTTCGTAGGCGCGGTTGCTGTTGGGATACGGCGTGATGCCTGCCCAGTAGCGCTGGCCTCGCCATCCGTACGGGAAGAACGCGATGTCGGGGTGCACGACCTGGCCGGATCCGTCGTATGTCGAGAAGGACACCGGCGTGAGGGACTCGAGGAATCGCGGCGGTTCCGAGTCGGCCGCAGCACTCACCCCGTGAGCCGCGTTAGGTGCCAGGTTCCCAACGAGCTCGGCGCCCGGGCCAACGGTTCGGTCGGGAGAGCATCCAGCGAGCCACGCCGTCGCGAGGAGCTGCGCCGCCAGCGCGATCGCCGCTCGGGCCGGGGGGAGACGGCGGTGGACGCGCGCACAATCGCTCATGAGATGTCCGTCGAAGCAGGCACGTGGGACGACGCAATACGGCCGGCACTGCGACCTCGGCGAACGCGACTCGCCTCGATGTCCTGCGCTCCATCCCGTCAGTCCACCGCGCTGGACACGGACAGCCGCTGGAAGGCAGGTGCGTCTGCCCAGCGCCGTTCGCGATGTCGACGTCTGCTTCGATGCTCGGGTACTTCAAGCGAGCCCGTCCACAGTAGACCACGGGGTCGCACGTGTCAACGACGGCGTTTCGCGGCAGCGCGGTCGTCTCCCACCGGTGGCGCTGTGAAATCACACTCGGCGGCGCCGGTTTGGCGACGCGTATCGGTCGCGTTAGGCGAACGGCATTCCGGGCGTCACCGGACATGCTGTCCGCCCGATCGGCTCTACAACGGCGGATGATCCGCGTACACAACTCGCGGCTCCCGTCCTCCCGCGCCCCCGCTTCGAAGTCCGCCGGCAGGAGTTCGAGCCCCGCTGCGGTTGGAATTTTCAAGGGGTCAGGATTTTCAAGGGGTCAGAGCCCTTGATCCCCGGGGATCAAGGGCTCTGACCCCTTGAAAATCCTCTTGAAAATCTGACCTTCGAAAATCGCTGTCGCGAGCGCAGTAGGTTGAACCCATGCCACACGACGACACGCGAGTCGGAGCATCCCCTGAGACCGCCACACCAGCGCCACACCGCCGGCCCGACGGCTCCTTTCGGAACCCCTGGCCGGACAGCGAGCCACGCGGATGGCTCGACGTGCTGCGGTGGACGCGTCAGCGGCGAACACAGACGCTTGCCGCCACCCCACCGCGCGGCTCGTTCCCGACCGCGACGCCCGCGATCTCGTACCCGCGAGCCAGCGCCACCACCTTCGCGGCGACGTGGATCGGACACTCCACCGTGCTGCTGCAGTTCGGCGGCCTCAACGTGATCACCGATCCCGTGTTCAGTCAGCGCGCCTTCCCCGTGCAGTGGGCAGGACCTCGACGCATCATGGACCCGGCGCTACCGCTCGACGTGCTCCCGCCGCTCGACGTCGTGCTGCTCTCGCACAGCCACTACGACCACCTCGACAAGCCAGCTGTTAGGCGGTTGGCGAAAGCACATCCACAGGCGACGTGGGTCGTGCCGCTCGGTCTCGCCACCTACCTCCGCGGCTGGGGCGTGCGCGAGATCGTCGAGCTGGACTGGTGGCAGGAGACGGTCGTCAACGCCCTGCGCATCACCGCCACGCCTGCCCGACACTTCAGCGCGCGGCGCCTCGGCGATCGGAACCGCACGTTATGGTGCGGCTTCGCGTTCGAGCTCGACGGAACACGAGCGTTTTTCGCGGGCGACACCGCGTACCATCAGGAGTTCGGCGATGTCGGCGCACGCTGCGGGCCGTTCGACTTCATGATGATTCCGATCGGCGCGTACGCTCCGCGCTGGTTCATGCACGTGGTGCACGTGGACCCGGACGAGGCGGTGCAGATCTACGAGGACCTCGCGAAGCCGCACGCGGGCAGCCCACGGCCCCTCATGCTCGGGATCCACTGGGGCACCTTCCGTCTCACGGACGAGCCGATGGATGAACCGCCTCGGCGGACGGCCGAGCGATGGCGGGCGGTCGGACTCGATGAGGAATGTCTCTGGATCGCGCGCTGCGGTGAAACGCGGGCGTTTGCGTGAAGCTGTCATTCCGAGCGGAGCCCGCAGGCCGGCGCTGCTGTCATTCCGAGCGAAGGCCGAAGGCCGGAGGCGAGGAATCGCAATCGTCCCGATCGAGAGGCCCCTCTACCGGGATGAGTGCGATTCCTCGCCTCCGCGCCTCTGGCGCTCCGCTCGGAATGACACGATCCGGCGATTCCTCTCCTCCGCCGCTGCGCGCCTCCGCTCGGAATGACACGATCCGGCGATTCCTCGCCTCCGGCCTGCGGCCTCCGCTCGGAAGGACGGCTGCCACTAGTATCCACGCATGGCCATGACGGACCCTCAGCGCGTCGCGATCGTGACCGGCACGAGTGCCGGACTCGGCGAGGCCGTCGCGCAACAACTGCTCGAGCGTGACTGGCGCGTCGTGGGCATCGCCCGCCGGCCGTCGCCGATCGCGCACGAGCGCTACCGCCACATCGCCTGTGATCTCGCGACCGTCGCGACCGATCCGGCGTCGCTCGAGTTGCAGCTCGGAGAGCACCTGCGCGGCGTCGGCACCGATCGATTCGGCCTTGTGAACAACGCCGCCGCGCCCGACGGCCTCATGCCGATCGCGAAGCTCGACCCGCGCGCAGTCGCCCGCGTCTACGCGGTCAACGTCGTCGCGCCGATGTGGCTCATGGGCTACGCCGTCCGCGTCGCACCGTCGAGCGCAGCGCTGCGCATCGTCAACGTGTCGTCGGGCGCAGCGACGTCCGCCTTCGCTGGCCTCGCCACGTACGGTGGGTCGAAGGCAGCACTGCGCATGGGCGGGATGGCGCTTGCACGCGAGTGGGATGCGCCAACATCGTCCGCGCCCGCGCCGTACGACGCGGCGATTCTGAGCTACGAGCCCGGCGTCGTCGAGACCGACATGCAGCGCTACGCGCGCTCGCGATCGCCGGAGGAATTCCCGTGGGTGGGAATGTTCCTCGACTTCGCCGAGCGCGGCGTGGGAGTCACGCCGGCTCGACCGGCGAGCGACATCGCCCGGTTCCTCGAATCGGATCACCAGCCTGCCTTCGCCGAGCAAAGGCTGCGGCCGTAACCGACGACCTTCCGACTTACCTCATGACTGAAGCGAGCACACCTCGAGCTCCGAGCGACATCGTCATTCGCCCCGCGACGCCCGTCGATGTCCCGGGCCTCGGTCGACTGGGTGCGCTGCTCGTCAGGACGCATCACGACTTCGACCCGAAGCGCTTCATCCCCCCGACCCGCCAGACGGAGCAGGGCTACGCATCGTTCCTCGGCTCCCAGCTCGAGGAGGCCAACGCGGGAGTTCTGGTTGCCGTGCAGGACGGGGAGGTCATCGGCTACACGTTTTCCGGCATGGAGGGGCAGGACTGGATGTCGCTGCGCGGCCCCGCGGGTGTCCTGTACGACATCATCGTGCACCCCGATCGACGCGGCCTCGGCGTCGCCCGGATGCTTCTCGACGCGACCGTCGCGCGATTGAAATCGCTCGGGGCGCCGCAGATCGTGCTGTCGACGGCCCAGCGGAATACGTCCGCGCAACGGCTGTTCGCGGCCGCGGGGTTTCGGCCGACCATGATCGAGATGACGCGCGAGCTCGACGCCTAACGCGTCACGACGGGAGCTTGACGCCGAGCACGTCGAGCCGTTCGATCACCGGCGGGGATGCGAGCAGGTCCGGCGCGCGCGCCATGAGGGCCTTGGCGATGGGTCCCGTCAGATGCGCCTGGCGCCCGGCCTCGTCGTGAAACGCATCGAAGATCGCGAACGTGGTTGGCGCCAGCCGCACGGCGAACCAGAGCGGCGTGGTCGTCTCCTGGTTGGCGAGCTGAAGGCCCTGCATCAGGAAGGCGGCCACGTCCTCTTCCTTGCCCGGTTTCGCTTCCAGGCGGGCGAACAGTCCAAGCGTGAGCATCGGCGAATCTCCCGTGAGCCGAAGGATGGCCGAGCTTACGACGCGGCCGCGCGGACGGCTATGGGCAAGAATGCCCATGTTGGTAGCGATGTTGCCATCGCGCATTGAGGCGCCTCGCGCGCGACAGGCCATCTGCTCGCGCGGTGACTGTGCGAGCGTCGTGTCCGCGCATCACGTCCGCGCGTCGGCGATGTGCTACGTCCCGCGACTCAGGATCTCCAGCTCGTCGGTCGGGAGGTCGCGCCAGTCCTTCGGATAGCTCGTCACTCGGCGAAACGCGGCGTCGTTCTCGAAGTAGAGGGCGGCAGGGCGGTTGGCCGTCCGCACCTCGCGCACTCGCCAGAGCGTACCGTTCTCGTCGCTGAAGCGACGTCCGGCGGTATCGTTCGCGCTCAATCCGTGAGACGTACGTCCTGACTCGGGCATACTAGGCGTGCTCCGTCTGAACGACGTCGCCTAACGTTGCAACCCGGGTGCCGCGTCGCTCCCAGTGGCTGTCATTACCCGTTGGCGCGCCGCAAAACCTAGTCCGCGCGGTAATACTCCGCCACGAACCACGCCATGACGTCGTCCGCCAGGCTGGCGGACGAACGGGCGCCACGGATTGGGAGCGGAGTGACGGTCGAGATCGGAATCATGCTCTTTACGCGCATCAAGGCCTTTTCGGGCGGCACCTCGGCCGTCCGGAGCGCCCGGACATACGATCGAACCACGCGCTCGAGCGCGTCGGTCGTGCCGCCCGGTGCGAGCGCCGAGGCGATGGCGTGGCTTACGTCCGCCGGTTGCGGCCGCGGTGGTGTGTGGTGGTGCTGAGCGTCAGGGCTCATCATGCTGCCCGGCTAAAAAGGTTGGGGCTGCAAACATGTGGCGGGCCCGACTGTAAGTCAACACCGGAAATCGCCGGGTCGGAGAGCAGCTGGAAATCGATTGACGCGACCCATTCGTTGGGGTTGAGCGCCTATCAAGGCGTTCAACTCGGGGATAAGGTATCGGAACCTCCGTCGTGGAGTTTCGCCATGCGCCTCCCCGTGGCCCTGCTCGCCCTTGTCGGCACCGTGTCGTGTGCGTCATCGGGATCGTCTTCGGGATCAGGATTGCCAGCGCCAAGCGACCGTGTCGTGGCGATGGACAATCAGAACACCTATCGCACGACCGTACCGCCGACCGAGAAGGTCGCCATTCCGGTCGCGCCGAGCCGAGCGTTCGAGGCCTTGAAAGCGGTCTATGCGGAGCTCGGCATCCCCCTCGGCGTCAACGAGCCGGCGACAGGTCGGGTTGGTAACGCCGACTTCTGGAGGACGCGCAAGCTCGGGAGCGAGCCGATCTCGACGTACCTCAGCTGCGGGGATTCGTTCACCGGCGCGGCGGCCGACAATTACCGGATCTACATATCGCTGATCTCGGCCGTGCGGCCGGACGGGAAGGGCACCTCCGAGCTCGAGACGTTGTTCACCGCGCGAGCGCAGAACATGGAAGGGACGGCGGGCGACCGCGTTGCGTGCGGGACGACGGGGCGACTGGAGGAGCGCATTCGGAAGAGCGTGCTCGTCAAGGCCAGCGCGACGCAGCAGTAAACGCCCAGGCGGCGCGGCAGACCGGCTCACTCAATACGGTACGGCGTTGGTGTCCGCGGGCGTGCCTCGACCCTCCGGAACCACGACGCGATGGCCACTCTCCGCCTCTGCTCGGACGAGACGAAGGCTCTCTCGGCGGATGAGACGAACCCCCGGCGAGACGAGCGTCCAGTATCGTCGGAAGCGTCGCCGGGCGTCCGCGTCGGTCGTGGCAACGCGCGTTTCCGTCGAAAAGCGCGACGTTCCCGGCCCGAGCGAGTCGGCGCGCATCGTCCACGCGATCTTGGCGAATCCCGGCTCATCGAACGCCGCGAACTCGTCAGGCGGAAGGCTGTGGAAGCGCACCTCCGCTTCCCACGGTCGCGTGACAGCGCCGAAGACGATCTCGCGGCCAGGCTCCTCCGCGAGCACGCCCCAACCGAGCTCCTTTACCTGATCGAGGAACGGCTTCGGAACCTGGTTCTCCGCGGGAGCGGCCCGCATCAAGAGCTCACGGCCGCGGAAGATCGCTCGCACGACCGAAGAGCGATCGAGGTCCATCGCCCGCGCGGCGCGGTTGGTAAGTTCGACAGGCGCGGCGACATGCGTCTCGTGCCGTTCTCGTATCTCGTACGTCGGGAGAAACCGATCCAGAAGCCCGGGCGCCGAGCTGGTCCTGGCGACGCGACCGTACCTGAGCCAGGTCGCCGCGGCCTGGCCGAGCGCGATCAACGCCACCGCACCAACGCCCCCGCCGACGATTCGCCATGCGCGTCGCGATCTCGTCCGCATATCACCCTCCATCCGGCTCAACATGCTTGCTCGCAGCATCGTCGCCGTGGCGCACACAAATTGGCGGATCGGCCGCAGTCGGGTAGCCGGGGAAGGCCCGATAGCGCGTCGGAGGATCTCCGACCGGCGCGAGCGTTCGGGCGTTAGGCAGGCGAGCGTGTGGGCGTGGAAACCGAGCTGGCCTGGCCCCGAGGCGACCTCGGGCGTTAAGCTGCGGTGTCTCGAATCGACGGCCCGATTGCCCGACACGCCGATGCCCAGCACTGTGCCAGCCCGCTCGGTGGAGTGACACGCCCGCGCATCGTGCTCGTCGGCTGCTCCTTCGCGGGCCTCGAGTTTCTCTACCGCTACGTCCGTCGCCGTGGGGGGCGGCTCGCGCCGGGTGAGCTTACGGTCGTCGAGCCGAGGTCGCAGCACCCCTACGTGCCGCTCGCGCACGAAGCTGCGAGCGGCGCATCGGCCCCGGAGTCGCTCCGCTTCGACGTCGAGGCCCTGTGCGTGTCAGTTGGGGCAGGCGTCGTCCGCGGCCGCGCGACCGCGATCGATCCGCGCGCACGGATCGTTTCCGTGGACGGCAGCGCGCCACTGCCGTACGACCGGCTCGTTGTCGCAGTCGGGAGCGAGCCGGCAATTCCTGCCGCGTTCGCCGCGCGCGGCGTCGTTCCCGCAAAATGGCTGAGCGATGCGCTCGAGCTCCGCGACCGCATCGCCGTCGTGCATGCCACGACGCGCGCGCCGGTCCGCCTGACGATCATCGGTGCCGGGATCACGGGCGTCGAATGGGCGGCAGAGCTGGCGACGAGCCGGATCGCCGGCATTCGACCCGTCGTGACCGTGGTCGAGCGTGAAGCGCGCCTGCTCGTCGACTTCGCGCCGGGAGTCGCCGACCGTGCATCGCGCGTGCTCCGTGAGCTCGGCGTGCCGTGCATCCTTGGGCGGCCGGTGAGCGAGATCGCGAGCGACGCCGTGGTGCTCGACGGTGGGGAGCGCATCCCGACCGACATCCCGATCTGGGGAGGCGGGGTGCGGCCGAACGCGGTCGTGAAGGACCTGGGCCTGCCGCTCACACCCGACGGTCACGTCGTCGTGACGTCGCGGCTGGCTGTACCCGGTGTCGACGGCGTCTACGCGATTGGCGACGTCGCGCGGGTCCACGAAGACGGGTCGCAGTGGCCGACCATGGAACGCGCGATCGAGGCGATCTGGCAGGGCGCCACGCTGGCGCGGCGGCTCGCCGGGTCGTGGGGCGACGACGACGGTCCGACCCATCGCCTGCGCCGCGACTTCTTCTACGGTTTGTCGTTAGGCACCGGACACAGCCTCGTGGTCTACCGCGCGTACTGGCTCGACGCTCGGCTGTTCGTGCATTTCCGCCGATGGCTGAAGTGGGCGTACTATGCTCGCTTCGCCCTGTTGGCGAGGTGGGCAGCGGCCCGGACGCGCCGGTCGGCGCCTGTGTAATGCTCCTGGCCGTGGGCGGTATGTTACGGGTGGTACGCGAGGCGGCAGTCGGATTGGCAGAACCATACCGGCCCGCGAGTCCTCGAACGCACTCCCAGGAGAATCAGCCATGCCGCAGCCTAACGACGCTGGCTCGAGAGAGAACGAAGACGTCCG
>Ga0070669_100000526_pt1 | contig 28506 bp, 24 predicted proteins | sample KBSS53metaG_FD_64680 | JGI IMG/M metagenome (GOLD analysis project Ga0070669, IMG submission 64680) | Switchgrass rhizosphere microbial communities from Kellogg Biological Station, Michigan, USA - KBS S5-3 metaG | ecosystem: Host-associated > Plants > Roots > Rhizosphere > Soil ...
GTGGAGACTGGTTCGCAGAGGACTGACAGCACCCTTGCGCGATGCCCGCATCGTGACCGACCTGTTCCTCGCTGCCAAGGGCGCGTGGACGGAGGATCTGTCGCGCGAATATGCTGCGGAACGGGCCGAGCGGATGCGCCGCTTGCGCTATTCCAGCGCGCTGATGGACGTGGTGATCGGCCAGGGCGTACCCGATCGGCTCGCGCGGCTCAGGCGGATATCCAGGCGGATGCGCGAGAATCACAAGCTGGTCGAGGCGCTCGAGGCTTGCCACATCGGGCCGTGGAACATCGCCGAGGATGCCTTTACCCCAAGCAACCTTGCCGAACTGGCCATGGCCTGACGTCGCGTACGGGACTGTCATAACTGGATCGGGCAGTGTCAAATGAAACACACCGGGTTCGAGAGGCACGGTGGCAGAGTGATATCGTCAGGTTAACGCCTTGATTTACCCCCTTCTAAGTGACCCAATTTCTTCAAAATTTGGCCGCGAAGGAGAAATGGAATGGCGAGAAAGCTGAAGTCCCAGAAGGGATTTTGTCTGGACGGCGCCTTGCGATTGAGGATGACATTGGGGATCTGACGTTTTCGGCGGAGGTCATGTTTCCGGCCGTGCGTATGGGGAACTACCCCACTGGCCCTGATGGTGACCGCAGATCTGCTGGCTTTGATCAAAGGACCGCGCTCACTGGCGCATACAGTACACAGGCTTGGCAGATTATTTCTGGTTGGGTCTGATCACCTCTTGTCCACCCGCGATTTCTGAACGCTGTCAATCGCCGTGCCGTAAGCGATTAGGCGGCGGCGTTTCGATGGGGAGTTCCGGTTGTCCGCATAGGCCATGCGCACCAGCTCGTTGGCGAGGGCCACCGCGACCAGCTTGAGTACTACTATACTGGCGGCATCGACGGCGTGGGGTCCGGCGCCGGTCCGTCCACCCGCTTTGTCGGCGAGCCGCGGATGTATACCTTCAGCCTGACCTATCACTTCTGATCGGTCTGGACAGGATTACGGGAAGGGGCCCGTCCCGCGAGCGGCGGGCCTCCTTGTATCAGGACGTGGGATAGGTCCTGGCAGGGGTGTTGCCGGTGCCGTGTGCAGGCGTGCCTGCCCGCTGCCAGTCTGCCCATGCAAAGTCCGCAATGCCACTCTCCGTCGGACTCGACTGTGCCGGAGTTGCACCGTCCTCCGTCATGACGGAGTAATTACCTGGCGTAAGTATTTCGAGATGGGCATCTCGGTTGAGCTTGCACCTGAAACTCTTCATTTTACGATCCGCTGTTTCATCAAAAAATAGGGTAGAGGAGCATGACCGTGCGGATCACCAGTGAACTGGCCCAAGCCAGCGACGAGCGGCTTATCGATTGCCTGGATCATGCCGATCCGCTCATCTTGCGCGGTCTCGTCTACCAGGTAACGGGCGACGAGGAACTGGCCTCCATGCCGATGGAGACGGTGCCGTTTGGCTATTCCTCCATGGACAGGCTGGTCCACGAAGCCGACGTCGCTCGGGTGCGTGCGAAGGCGCTGGCATGGTTGAAGTCGCTGCGCGACAGCGGGAGCGGCGAGGCGGAATTCGGGCCGATGGAGCGCCTGCCCAAGAGCCTCGAAATGATTTACGGACGGGCCATTCCGGAGCGAGAGCTGCCGATGTGGATCGAGGAAACGGGGCTCGATCCGCTTGCCCGGGGCCTGCGGTGGAAGGGGCAGCCGACGCGCGATCAGAAGGAGAAGTTCCACGTCGTCGTGGTCGGTGCCGGCATCTCGGGCATCAGCGCTGCGGTGCAGTTGAAGGCCGCCGGCATTCCGTTTGTCGTGATCGAGAAGAACGCCGGGGTGGGCGGCACCTGGTTCGAGAACCGCTATCCGGGCATCCGCGTCGATTCGCCCAGCCGGGGTTACCTCCACCTGTTCAGCCTTGAATATCCGCAGCCCTACAGCTTCTGCCCGGGCGACGAGAACGTACGCTACATGGAATGGGTGCTCGACAAGCATGACCTGCGCGAGCACTTCATCTTCGACACCGAAGTCAACGCCATGACCTGGGACGAGGCCACCCAGACCTGGGACGTCCGGGCCACCGGACCTGAGGGGCCGCGATCTTGGCGGGGCAATGCAGTGCTCAGTTGCGTCGGCTTCCTCTCACGCCCTCATCACGTGCAGTTCGAAGGGCTGGAAAGCTTCGCCGGAGTTGCCTGCCATACGGCGCAGTGGCCCAAGGATCTCGACCTTACCGGCAAGCGGGTCGGGATCGTCGGCTCCGGCGCTTCGGGCTACCAGACCACGCCGGTGATCGCCAAGGTCGCCGCCCACACCAGCCTGTTCCAGCGCACGCCTTCGTGGTGCTACGCCACCCCGTCCTACGTGAGCCCGCTGCCGGAGCAGACTATTTGGGTGGACGTGAACGTGCCGTTCTACGTTAATTTCTCGCGGTTCCGGAACGGGAGCATGTACAGCCCGGACAATTCGATTAAGATGACCCGCATCGACCCTGAGTTCAAGGATCCGTACGCGCGCAGCGCCCATAACAAGAAGATGCGTGACGGCTGCGTGGCGTTTATCGAGGAAAAGCTGGGGAGCCGGCCAGACCTTGTCGCCAAGATGACTCCCGTCACGCCGCCGATGACGTCGCGCCCGATCCGGGTCGATCCGGATGACAACGTCTATACCGCGCTGCTGCGCGACGACGTCAGCCTGGTCACCGACCCAATCGAGCGGATCACGCCGCGCGGGGTGGTCGCCGGCGGGATCGAGCATCCGCTTGACGTGCTGGTGCTGGCGACGGGATTCAAGGCCAACGATTTCCTCTGGCCGATGGAGATTCGCGGGCGCAACGGGGCGACACCGGAAGAGCTGTGGTCCAAGGACGGGCCGCGCGCCTACCTCGGCTCGATGCTTCCGGGCTTTCCCAACCTGTTCATGGCCTATGGGCCGAACACCAATAACTTCTCCGGACTCCAGATCATCGCCTTGCTGGAGATGGAAATCCGTTTCGCCCTTCAGTGCATCGCCGGTCTGATCGAGACCGGCAAGCGGAGCGTCGACGTGACGGAAGATGCCTATTGGCGGTTCAACGAAGAGCTCGACCGGGAAGACAGCAAGATGATCTATCGCGATCCGCGGGTCTCCAACTACTACACCAACGAGCACGGTCGCTCGGCCGTCAACGGCCCGATCGACATCCGCCGCATGTGGCACTGGCTGCGCGATCCGGCCGGACCGCCACAGGCGGAGGTCGATGCGGGGGTAAAGCCGTGGTTCGGCGGGGATCTCATCGTTTCGGAAGGCAATCACCCAGCCGCAAGTGCGGACGCCAGCGATACACTTGCCGCCTGAATGCTGGTTCGTAACTCAACGGCAGAAGCAGGCTGAGACACAAGGGACACCGGACCGTCACCTGCCAGGGTGACGGTCCCTCCGGCGACGATTACCACTAACGGGCTGCGCTCCTACCGGGCCGCGATGACCGAGTTTGGTAACGCCGAAAAGCAGGAGATCGGCCGTCACGCCAACAGTCGGGCGGAGAACAGCCACCTGCCATTCCGACGACGAGAGCGGGCGATGCCGCGGTTCAGGCAAATGCGATCACTGCAGAAATTCGCCTCAGTTCACGCGTCGCTTCACAACCATTTGCTCAAGAACGCCACCTCGTCGACCGCACCACATCCAAGGAGCGCCGCTCCGCCGCCTTGGCGGAGTGGCAGACGCTTGCTGCATGAGGGCGCGCCAGTTCGTTAGCTGAGCTCTGCCAAGTGGAGACTGGTTCGCACAGGACTGACAGCACCGCCGGTCGCGTTCCCTGCATTGCAGGGGAGCGGCCCCGGCATGCTGGGAAGAAGCAACTATCCCGGCGGCGCAGCATTCAATTGGTCCCAGAGTCTGTCGGCGGTGATATCGCCGAGCGACGAACAGCCCATCTGGCGCATTACGACCTCAATTTCCGCGCGGAAGATCCCCAGCAATTTGTCGGCCCCCGCGTCTGCCGCCGAGGCGGCGGCGAAGATCGCCGGGCGCCCGAAGAAGGCGGCCTTTGCACCCAGGCCCACGGCCGTGACGATGTCGGCGCCGCGCCGAATGCCTCCATCCATCATGACTGTCAGCTTGTCTGCCACGGCGCGGTTGATCGCCGGGAGGACCTCCAGCGATGCCGGCGCCCGGTCAAGCTGGCGGCCTCCGTGGTTGGAGACGATCACGCCGTCCACCCCGATCTGGGCGCAGCGCTGCGCGTCCCCCGGGGTGAGCACGCCCTTGATCACGAGCGCGCCCTTCCAACTGGCACGCATGCGCTCGATGGTGTCCCACCGGAGCCCCGGCGCAGGGGTCTGCGAGCCATAGAGGTCCGCCACGACATTCGCATCGTTGGGGTTGCTCGCATAGGGCGCCCAGTTCTTCATGACCGGAATGCCGCCGTGGCGATAGAACCGCAGCGACCACAGCGGCCGGGCCATGCCCTGAAGCACCACCTGCGGCGTCATCTTCATCGGCCGGGTGAAGCCATTGCGCAGGTTGCGCTCGCGCTTTGCCGGGGTGGGAATATCGATAGTGACCACCAGCACCTGCACCCCGGCATTTCGGGCCCGGCGCACGAGGTCTTCATTGATCTCCTCGCGGCGGGTCAGGTAGAGCTGGAACCAGGTGACGTCGGGAGCGATGGCCATCGCCTCCTCAAGGCTGTCCGAACTCGCGCTCGACATGATGTAGGGCACGCGCCGCTGCTGGGCGGCGCGGGCCAGGATCAGGTCCGCATGCGGCCGGAACATGCCGAGCAGGCCCATCGGCGCGATCCCGAAGGGCGCCGCATAGTCGCGCCCGAACAGGTTGACCGACATGTCGATGGCATCGGCCCCCGTAAGGTAGCGCGGCAGCAGCCGGTAGCGCCGGAAGGCGGCGACATTCTGCTCCAGGCATTCCTCGGCATCGACCCCGCCGTCGATGAAGTCGAACACCAGCCTTGGCAGGCAGGACTTCGCCAGCCGGCGAAAGTCACTGGTGTTGATGACATGCTTGAGCTTCATCGTCCCCGCCCCCGTGCGATCCCCATTTCCGCCCTATTCGCCTTCATAGCCCACCGGCATGATCAGCGCGTTGGGGCCTTTGGCCGATTCCGCCCAGGCCTGTTCGACCGCGCCGCGCAAGTCGTCGCCCTCGCCCAGCCGGCGGCAGGGGATGCCGAAGCCCTCGATGATGGCCCGGATGTCCGGCCCCGTGGTGCGCATGTCCATGTTGAGGTAGCCAGGGCTCTGCGGATTGGCGGCGGGCCCGAGCGACTGGATGTAATTGCGCTCGAAATTGCGGGTCGAGGCATAGCCGTGGTTGTCGAGAATGATCAGGGTGATCGGCAGGTTCAGCGCGCGGATCGTCCACAGCCCGGGCAGGCCGAAGCGCAGGCTGCCGTCGCCCAGGATGCAGGTAACCGGCTCGCCCGAAGCCAGCGTGACCCCGATCGCAGCCCCGGTCGCCCAGCCCAGCGAGGTGCCGTTGGTGCTCATGTAGCGGCGCCCGTCGGTGGAGCGTAGCGCCCGCTGGACGAACCCGGCCCCCATCACCGATTCGTCGACGACCCAGCCGCGGTCGAGCGCATCGTGGAGCGGTTCCACGCAGCGGGTGTAGCCGGCAAACAACTTTGCCAAGTCCGCCCCCGGGCGCAGGACGGGAGGGCGCGGGGCTGACCAGGCATCGCGGGCCCGGATCAGCTCGTCCGTCGGCGGCGCAGCCTCCAGCGCATCCAGCAGGGCCCTGGCGAAAGCGGCCGGGTTGCTGGCCGAAACCCAGTCAAACCGACGCATCGCCTCCAGTCGCGTTGGATCGATATTGACCTGGGCAACGAACCGCGCCGTCGGGAAGTAAGGCGTGGGCCGCGGGCTGGTCTCGGTGATCGCGCGCGTGCCGAGCATCAGCACAACATCGGCCTCCGGCTCCAGCCCGGACATGGCCAGGTTGGCGCGGCAATGGCTGTGGCCCGGGGCAATGCCCAGGGCATCGACCAGCGTGCCCTCATAGGTCACGGGGATATTGAACCGTTCGGCAATGCGCTCGACCCACTCGGCGCCGCCCAGTCGGCGGACCTGCCCGCCCACCACGATCAGCGGCCGCTCCGCCGTGCGCAGTTGCTCGGCCACGGCGGCGACGTCGGGCACGGCGGGCGCGCCGTGGGTGGAGCGGCGCTCCTCAAGCGGCGGCGCAGGATCTAGCATCACGTCCTCGCAGACCGACAGGAACACCGGACCGCCCGGCGTTCCTTCAGCCACGCGCTTGGCCCGTTCCAGCCAGGAACGGGCCGACGAGCCCTTGGTGAGTTCGTGGGCCAGCCGGGTAAACGGCTTGACCAGCGGAACGGTATCGCCCTCGCAATAGGCACCGAGGTCGGTGCGCGCAGTCGACGTCTGCTGCGAGGCGACGACGATGACGGGCGAATCGTCGCGCGCCGCATCGTAGAGGTTGGCCAGCGCGTTGGCGGTGCCCGGCAGCATGTAGACGAAGGCGACGCCCGAGCCCTTCACCCGCGCATAGCCATCCGCCGCCGCCATGGTGATCGCTTCATGGATCGTGGGGACGAGCTCGACCTGTTCGGCCCGCTGCAGTGTGTGGAAGATGGAGACGAGCTGGCTGCCGGGAAGCCCGAACACGTGCCGGTATCCGTGGTCGACGAGGAATTCCACGATTTCCTCGGCACCTGTCTTTGGAACTCCGGTCATGCGCTTTGTCCTGTTCTTGTGCTAATGCGGGTGGCCCGCAGGTATCTGAAATGTCGGCCTTCTGCTTCGATCGCGCCGGTTGCGGAATCAAGCGCCGGGCCACGTCCCACACAGGTGCGATCTCCGCCCGTCTCAGGGAACCGCCCCCGCAGCGACGGTGACGGCCATCGTCGTCCGTGCGAGCCGGGCGGCCAGCAGTGCATCGCCGGCCGCGATCGCCTCCACAACCGGAGCCCAATCATGTTCGGGCCGATCAGGGCTCGGTGCAGCAAGGAGCGGCAGCAGCATGGTCGCGATGCATCCGGCGGCAACGGCCGGGGTGCGGTCGCCCAGCAGATGCGCAACGGTGGCCGAACTGTCATGCACCGCGGATGCCTTCGCGACGAAATCGGCGCGCACTTCCGGCTGGGCGGCAGCAATCCCACTTGCCGCATCGCGCAGCATTTCCGGCAACAGCCAGAGCGCGGCGCGGTCCTCTCCGGTCACAGCCGAGACCCTGCCCAGCAGCCCGGTCAGACTGTCCCTGCTCGGCGCTGCGACGACGAGGCCTCCGCGCATGCCGCGCTCGGCTTCGACGACGCCGAAATGCTGCAGGATGCGAACGCCCTCGCGCAGCACGCGGCGGCTCACTGATAACTCGCTCACCAGGGCCTGTTCGGTGCCCAGCCTGCTACCAGTCGCCAGCTGGCGGCTGGAGATGGTCTGGGCGATGGCTCGTGCAAGAGCTTCGGGCTTCTTCAGCGGCCGGACGAACTCGTAGATCAAGGCATCGTGGCCCGGGTCAGACAGGCGTTCGACGATCTTTGTGCTGGCGAGGCCCTCCACAGGCAGGTCGGCGACGAAATCGCTCCACACCCCCATGGCCCTGCCCTGCAGGTCGATGGCTGCCAAACGATCCGCGGCGAGGATCGCCTCGATCTGCTGCAGTCGCAGGGCGGATACCGTACCGCTCGCGGCGAGGTAGGCCCGGTCGTCGCTGGTGGTGGTGCGCACCCGGTCCACGAAGCAGTGCCGCAGCGCCGAGCCGAACAGCTTCAGCCCGGCCGATCCGGCAACATCGGCGAGGTGCTCGACGATGGATTTCAGTCGCTCGAGGCTGGCGCGGTCATCGGCCGCCTCGCCCTTGCGCGGCAGGATTGCCGCCAGCCGGTCGTAGTCGACGCCCGTCATCCGCTGCATCGCGAGATCGAGAATAGCCCCTTCAACGAGGCGGCGCGCGCGCAGCAGGCCGGCGAGGTCGGCGCCGTCTAGGAACAGGAAGTTGCGCAGCATGCCGACAGCCGCATTGGGCGAGAACGGGGTGACGAACACGCCGCCTTCCCGGCCGCGGCGACGTTCCACCGAGCCGTTCCATTCGGCGATGGCGATAGCTTCGCGAATGACGGCGCGGCTCGCGCCGAACCGGGCCGAGAGGTGCTCCTCTGCCCCCAGGCAGTGATTGGCCGGCCAAGCGTTGACGTGGATCGAGTCCTCGATCTGCGCCGCCACCTGGGCGCTCAGCTTGCTGTCCGGTGCGCTGGCCATCGGATCAGGCGGCGATGGCCGCCTCATGGTCCTCGATGCTGGTCCGGCGCATGTCGCGCTGGTACTTGTCTTCGGGGAATGGCGTTGCCCGATGCATGGTGATGCGATTGTCCCACATGACGAAATCGCCGTCGCGCCACTTGTGGCGATAGACGAACTGCGGTTGGGTGGCGAATTCGGTCAGCTCGCGCAGCAAGGCCTTGCCGTCGATCTCGCTCATGCCCACCACGTCGCGGGCGTGGGAGGAGAGGTATAGGCTCTTGCGGCCGCTGCGCTGGTGGAAGCGGACCAGCGGCTGGACGGCTTCGCCGATGTTCTTGCGTTCCCCCTCGCTCAGCGGCGGAGCTCCGACCTGCTCACGCGACCAGCCCAGCGAGTGGACGGTCTGCAGGCCGTCGATCCGCGCCTTTGTCGCTTCGTCCAGCGCATCGTAGGCGGCGCGCATGTCGGCAAACTCGGTATCGCCTCCCTCGGGCGGCACGATCTTGGCGGCGAGGAAAGTATACAGCCCCGGGGGGCTGCGGAAGCTGTTGTCCGAGTGCCACAGGCGGCCGGGCAACTGGATCAGGCGGCGAGTGTCGTTCTCGGCGATCTTGCTGCCGTCGGCAGCGACATTCGACAGATCGGTGAGTTCGTCGCGCTTCATGCGGCGGGCGGTATCTTCGCGGTGCAGCGAGATGGACTTCTGCAGGGCACCGAAGCGGCTGCAGAACGCGATTTGGTCGTCGTCGGTCATCGCCTGCTGGCCGCGCACGCAGATGACGCCTTCATCCTCGATGGCATTCTTGATTCGGTCGATTTCGGCCTGGGGCATATCCGCCGTGATGGCGAGTTCGGTAACCTCCGCGGCAAACATCGGATGGACGCGGATGATTTTCATTTTTGCCTCTCTCGGCCAAACATGGCACTTATTATCGGAATCAATGCCTCATTTTGCCCGGAATTCGGTCCAGGTCAAGTCTCAACCTCCTATAACCGAGTTATTATGATCCTCTTTCGTCATGCCGATATCCGCAGCTGCGAAACGCGTGGCCGTCACCACACCAGCTGAATCTCCTCCGCGCAGGAGCGGAGCCGTCCATCCCATTATGTGGCGCGCGGTCGACCACGAAGGCGAGATTCTCGAGAGTTTCGTGACCAGGAATCGCGAGAAGGCGGCGGCTATGAAAGCCGCGGATCATTAGCGTAGCTCTGCCAAGCGGAGACGAGTTCGCATTGGACTGATAGCACCTTCTGGTGGAACAGGTTCGGCCCGCTGTTTGCCGTTGACATCAGTCGCCAGCGGGTCAGCCGCATGCGCGGCTTTCGCCACTGGAACTGGCAGCTTGATGAGATGTACGTCCGGGTGAACGGGGAGATGGTGTACCCGTGGCGCGCCGTCGATCACCAGGGGGAGGTGCTGGAAAGCTACGTCACCAGAACCCGTGATAAGGCCGCGGCTCTGCTCTTCATGAAGAAGGCGCTGAAGCGCCACGGGGCTCCGGCGACGATTACCACTAACGGGCTGCGCTCCTACCGGGCCGCGATGACCGAGCTCGGTAACGCCGAAAAGCAGGAGATCGGCCGTCACGCCAACAATCGGGCGGAGAACAGCCATCTGCCATTCCGACGACGAGAGCGGGCGATGCCGCGGTTCAGGCAAATGCGATCACTGCAGAAATTCGCCTCAGTTCACGCCTCGCTTCACAACCATTTTACTCAGGAGCGCCACCTCGTCGACCGCACCACATCCAAGGACCGCCGCTCCGCCTCCTTGGCGGAGTGGCAGACGCTTGCTGCCTGAGGGCGCCAGTTCGTTAGCTGAGCTCTGCCAAGTGGAGACTGGTTCGCACAGCACTGACAGTACCAATTCCGCCTGACCGACACACAGATTGGCTTCGCCATCGGTCTCGCCTTCGGCGCCAGCCAGGCAATCGCGGGATTGCCGCTCGGATCGCTGATCGATCGACGCAACCGCCGTTCGCTGCTGGCCCACTGCTGGCTTATCCGTCATTGTGAAATCGGGCAGTTCTGGTGGATTGTTTTGACTGCATTGCGGTTGCTGGGCAGATTTGACCGCCAGATCGGCGCGGCGACGCGGACTCGGCGAAAACCGGGAGAAGCGCCGTGATCGCCGGCGGAGGTGGGAGACTGGCCGATGCTGCAAATCGATCTGTCGGGCCGGGTCATGCTGGTCTGCGGTGCGGGCAACGGAGGGATCGGCGCGGCGGTAACCCGCGGCCTTGCCGCCTGCGGCGCCCGGCTTGTGGCCGTGGACCGGACGCAGGAGCTGGCGGAGGAGATTGCCGAGGAGGTACGCGCCGGCGGCGCCGAGGTCCTGGCGCTGGGGGTGGACCTGATGAACCCGGCCGCATGCGGCACCGTCGTTGTCCGAGCGGCCGAACATTTCGGCCAGCTCGACGGCGTGGTCAACGTGGTCGGCGGCAGCAAGAAGCACTACTGGCTGCCGATCGAGGACTATCCCGACGATCTCTGGTCCGAGGTCTTGGCCCTCAACATCGAGGCGACCTTCCGCATCTGCCGTGATGCCGGGCGTCTGATGCGCGACCAGGGACAAGGGGGGGCGATCGTTAATTTCGCCTCGATCAGCGGCCTCGCCGCCGCGCCTTATCACGGCCCCTACGGCGCCGCCAAGGCCGGGGTCATTGCCCTCACGCGGACAATGGCGGAGGAGTGGAAACGCTATCGGATCCGGGTCAATGCGGTTGCGCCCGGCTCGGTGTTCACGCCGAGCGTGGCGGCCAAGGGCGGGGTCAGGCTGGAAAACGAACCTTACGGGCGCAGCCAGCTCGAACCTGAAGAAATCGCCTCGGCTGTGGCATTCCTGCTATCGGATGCAGCCAGCGGAGTCACCGGCCAGATCCTCCCGGTGGACGTGGGCGTTAGCGCCCGCCATCCGCTCGGCGATCCGGGCTATTTCGAACACATCCGCCAATAAGACGGCAGGGGCGCCGAGTGTCCGGCTCGGCCGACGGCCGGGCCGACCGCGCGATCAGGGGAAGGACCGGGAGCATGGCGCGAATGACCGGAATCCAGCACGTGGCGGTCGCCGTCAACAACATGACCAGCGCGCTGAAGCTTTGCCGCGACATCCTGGGCGCAGAGGCGAGGTCGGGGCGTGCAGTCGCGGTTCGAGGAAACGGCCTGCCCATTCAGAATGACAATCCGCCACTCAGTCGGGAGAGACACCGTGACCAAAATAATTCGGTACAGATTGGACGGAGAGCACTACGGTGAGCTCCAGGGTGACGAGATCACCCCGCTGGAGGGCGCATTTCCCGACTTTACGCCGACTTCCCGACCGACCGTTCGGCTCGACGAGGTGACAGTCCTGGCCCCAGTCGTGCCAGGCAAGACCATCGGCGTGGGGCCGAACTACCGCGCCCACCTCAGGGGCAATCCGCCTCCGCCGCGGCCGCACTACTGGGTGAAGCCGGCCAATACCCTGCTCGACCCCGATGGCGTGATCCTGATTCCGGAAGGGCCGCCCACCACCTGCCACGAGAGCGAGCTCGCCGTGGTGATCGGCCGCACCGCGCGCGACGTTTCGGCTGCCGACGCCGCCGACCACATATTCGGCTATACTTGCGTCAACGATGTCTCGGCAGGGCTGATGCACAATCCGCCAGAGCACCTCAAATCGCAGTACTTCGTGGATGGGAAGATCTACGACACCTTCGGTCCAATCGGCCCGTGGATCGAGACCCACCTGGATCCGTCGGACCTCAGGGTGAGGTGCCGGGTCAATGGCGAAACCAGGCAGGACCACCGCACCTCGGACTTCATCTGGACCCCAGCGGAACTGGTCGAGTTCATCTCGCATGTGGTCACGCTGAACCCCGGCGATGTCATCGCGACCGGCTCGCCTCCGGGCGTCGCCCCGCTCAAGCCCGGCGACATCGTGGAGATCGAGGTGGAAGGGATCGGCGTGCTTCGCAACACCTGCCGCAAGCGCTGAGCCAGCCTGGACACTGCAGTCGCAGGTTGCTTGGATAGGCATCATGCCGACGAAGCCGCCTCACGAGTAGGGGCCGCGCCTCGACGGCCGCGAGGAGAGGAGAATTCCATGGACCGCTCGTCCGGCTACGGTATCGTGCCGCCGGAGCCGCACAATATCTCCAAGTCCGCGGCGCGAGCCCTCGAGGTCATGGAACTGTTCGGGCTCATGCAGCGCCCGCTTCGGGCCAGCGAGATCAGCGAAGCGCTCGAGATCGGCCCATCCAGCACGAGCCAGTTGCTGAAGACGCTGGCTCACGGCGGGTTCCTCCACTTCAACGACCAGACCAAGCTCTACCTTCCGACGATCCGCCTTGGCGGCTTTGCGGACTGGCTGGGTTCTGCCGATTTCGCGCTGGACCGCCTGCGCAAGCTGCTATCCTTGGTCCATACGGAAACCGGGCTTACCGCCACCGTTTCAACCCGGCTGCGCACCGGTATGCAAATCATCGAAACATGCGGACCAGACCCCATCGCGAAGGGCAGTAAGTTCCCCCTGGCGGGCTCCGTTCCGGGCTTAGCCTTTCTCGCTACACTTGACGACCCGGAGATCGAGCGCATCCTTGACCGGGGGCGCCTGTGTGACCGTCCAGGATACCCGTCGCGGCGCAAATGGCAGGAGGATATCGGCCGCGTGCGCGAAAAGGGGTATGCCGCTGGCCAGTCGATGGTGTCGGGCTGCTGGGCCATTGGCCTGCCGCTGCCAGCTGACTTCGGACGTGTGCCCATGGTCCTTGGCTTCTCCGGAGATCCGGAAGACATTGCCGGACACGAGGCGGAGTGGGCTGCGCGGATCCGCAGCATCATGGAATCCGAACTCAGTTGAGGAGGGGCTGACATCAGGCATTGTGCGGGTGCGAGCAGAATGCGGCACGGCGATGCTGTTGCGCTCGGCTGGGGGCGCCCGCCCCGCCCCACGTTGGCCGTGGAACCGACTCTGGTGCGCCTCTGCCCGTTCAACCTGCCGGACCCAGCATTTTGCCGGCCGGCGGTGGTAGGCTGAGCGTCCGCGATAACGAAAACATATTGGCGTAAACCATTCCCCAGACCTTCCCGATCTCGCGAACCCTTGCGTTTAAATCCCCCGATTTCCGGGCTTTCCTGCCACTGATCCGTTTTGCCAGGCAGGCGCGCGCGCAACTCGTGAACGGATGCGAAAACAGTTTCGCGGTGGCGCTCCACCCCGGCAGCTTGACGGCCTGGATAGGGGTAATGTTAGACCGTCACCGGCCCCTCATCAGCTTGGCATTGCTGCACAAACGGCTCCACGGAGTGTGTAATGACGATCCATTCCCCCGTTAAGGTTGCGAACTGCTTCGGCACCCACAAGGTCATCGACGTCGACACGCACCTGTCCGAGCCGCACGACCTGTGGACCCGGCATGCTCCTGCCGGCATCCGTGATAGGGTGCCCCAGGTGAAGATGCACAACGGACAGATGTCCTGGGTGATTGACGGAGACAAGTCGATCGGTGACGGGGCGCCCGCAAACAGTTCGATCCGCAAGGACGGATCGAAAGTTTGCGACGTCGAGTTCGTCAGCCTCAAGATGGATGAGGCGCATCCCGGTTCCTACAGCGTCAAGGACCGTCTGGCGGTGATGGACGCCCAAGGGATCAGCGCCCAGGTGGTCTATCCCAATCTCCTCGGCTTCGGCGGGCAGAAGGCAGCTTTGGTCGATCCCGAACTGCGGCTTGCCTGCACCAGGATCTACAATGACGCCATGGCTGAATTGCAGGAGGAGTCTGGCGGACGGCTGTTCCCGATGGCTCTGCTTCCCTGGTGGGATGTTGATCTGGCGGCGGCCGAAACCGAGCGGGCCCATGCCATGGGTCTGCGCGGCATCAACATCAACTCGGATCCGCAGACCAAGACCGGGCTCAATGGTGAGCTGCTGCCGGATCTGGGCAGCACTTACTGGGATGCGCTCTGGGAAGTGTGCAGCGACAAGTCCATGCCGGTGAACTTCCACATCGGCGGCAGCGAGCAGTCGATGGATTGGTTTGGCGAGCAGGGCTGGTCATCAATCCCGCTCTCGTTCCGGCTGGGTCTTGGTGGCGCCATGCTGTTCTTCAACAACGGCCGGGTCCTGGGCAATCTGATCTACAGCGGCGTGTGCGACCGCTTCCCGCAGATCAAGTTCGTTTCCGTAGAAAGCGGAATCGGTTGGATTCCATTCATGTTGCAGGCGCTCGATCACCAGTACCACGAATGCTCGGCTTCAAAGGGCCTGGAACGCCTGCCCTCCGAGTACTTTAAGTCAAACTTCTACGGTTGCTTCTGGTTCGAACGCGGGGACAACCTTTCGGCGACGATCAGGGAGATCGGCGTCGAAAACGTTCTGTTCGAAACAGACTTCCCCCATCCGACGTGCCTTTATCCGATCGACGACGTTGCGGGTGCGATGAGCGGCCTGTCCTTTGACGAGCGGGAGAAGGTTCTCAGTGGCAATGCGTCTCGGCTGTACCGCATTACCATCTGAAGCTGCGCAGTTCGATCCCCTGTTCGCGGCCGATGTTCGTCGCCAGAGGTGATCCGCATGCCCGGCTTGCACCACTGGCGCTGGCACCTCGACCAGATGTGCGTACTGCTCTGCCTGAGGTCAGTCCATCAAAGCCACGGCTCCGCCAAGTGGAGACGAGTTCGCATTAGGCTGGCAGCCTCCCTGCGCGGCCGTGTCATCCGCCCTGCAGAGCCGTGACAATCCTGCTGGCGAGAACCTCGATTACCACGGCGCGATCGAGATGGTAGTCGTCGAGCGATGCCGCCCCGCAGAACTCCCCGATCTCGCTGATCAGGGCCTCGGCCGCATAGGTGCGCCGGACCAGTTCGGCCCCCGACAGGCCGGTCAGGTCGAATGCCGGGAAGCGCTGTCCGAGAATGGCCGTCGCGCGCTCCCAATGCCCCCGCAGCAGCGAGCGCACGCGGGCATCCTGGCCCATCTCAACATGGAACATGTCTAGCGAGCTGGCATTGTCGCGCACTTCGGCAAGGTAACCGGTGAGCCAGCGGATCACCCCGTCAAGATCGAACGGTTCGAGCCGCGCCAGATGTTGGTAAATCCGGTCAGTGGCGCGCAGGCTTTGCTCCATCAGGTCGATCACCAGGACGGGTTTGCTCGGATAATATTGGTAAAGCGTGGTGCGCCCGATCCCGGCCTCGAGCGCGATCATCTCGAGCGTAACGTCCTGGACCCCGTCGCGCGCGAAACACTGGCGCGCGTAGCGCCGAATCCTCGACCGGGTAACCAGCTTGTGCTCTTCCCGCAGACTGGGCTGCTTGGTCCGTTCTGCGACCACCGGTTGTGCTCCAATTTTGTCCCGGACCCCGCTGCTCCGGCCTTTATTCTGCCGCGCCTTGCGCATCAATGGGATTCCGCGGGCTCGGTCCAGAACGCCGCGTCGCTCAGATGGTCTAGCGCCGAGGCACTGGCCCGGCGACCGAAGTGGAAACCGATCACGGCGAGCGGACCGAAGATAACATAGGTCAGCATGATCGACGAGCCCACCCGCGCCGGGTCGTGGAACAGGAAATCGGTGAAGGCGGCGACGACGCTCGGCCCGCAGCACAGGCCCGTGACGTTCACCGCGATGATATAGAGCGAAGAGACCCGGGCCCGCAGGTGCGCCGGCGTGGCCAGCTGCAGGTTTGCCGCCGCTATCCCGCTGATCGACATGCTGACATAGGCGCCGGAGGTGGCGCAGATCACCAGGGCGGGCGAGGGCGCCAGCATGGCTGCTACCCCCGACAGGGTCAGCCCCACCGCGGCCCAGGTCGAATAGCGGAAATGGGCATCGAGCATTCCCCGCGCCTGCCAGCGATCGGTGACATGGCCGGAGACCAGGAAGCCCACGAGCCCGCCGCCAGCTGAGGCCATGGCCAGCCCCGCCCCGGCCTCGGCGATGTTCACGTGGAATTCGCGCAGGAGATAGGTCGGCACCCAGGCCGACTGGCCATAGGCGACCAGGGTGACCATCCCGTAGGCGAAGAAATGGAATGCGAGGTAGCGCCACCGGCTGGAGAGGAACGCGCCAAGCGCCATGTTTTCCGGATCGCCGGCGCGGACCTGCGGGACCTTGGGCCGGTCAACCCCGCGCCAGATCAAGAACACCATGGGGGCCGCGATCACTCCCGGCAGGCCCACCAGCAGGAAGGCCTGCTGCCACGGCGCCAGGGTGCCCAGGAGGGGCAGGGTCAGCGATCCGCGCGTGGTCAGCCAGCCAACCGCCAAGCCGCCGAGGAGCAGCGACATTGCCCCGCCGAGCGTGGAGCCGGTGGCCCAGACGCCCATGGCAAAGCCCAGCTTACGGGGCGGAAACTGATCGGAGATCATCGCGTAGCTTGCGGGGGACAGTACCGCCTCGCCCGAACCGACCCCGAAGCGGCCGACCAGCAGTTGCCAGAACGAACTGGCAAGCCCGCAGCCGGCGGTGCTCAGCGACCACAGGGTCACCCCGCAAAAGACCACACGCCGGCGCGGGAAGGTGTCGAGCAACCAGCCCGCAAAGAACCCGCAAAGGGCGTAGAACAGCCCGAAAGCCGTGCCCTGGAGCAGGCTGATGGCAAAATCGCTGATCCCAAGGGTTTGCTTGATCGGCTGCACCAGCAGCGCCATCAGGTTCCGGTCGAGCATCGAGACGACGTAGAGAAACTGGAGGATGAACACCGTTCGCCAGGGGCGCCCGACGGTGTTTGCCGTGTTCCCCGCCTGACCTGGCGGCAATGGGTGCGGGTCCTCAGATGCCATGCCATGCTCCCAATGGGCCAACCCTTACAGCCGAGTGGGCGCTCGTGCATTTCCGAATCCCGGGCGGCAACGGGCCCGCCCGGGATTCCACGTTACGCGGTGTCCTGGCCGGTCAGAAGTCGTATCGCGCCTGGACGCCGAATGTGCGCGGGGTGCCCGGGTTGCGCACATTGAAGCCCAGGCCCTGAACGTATTGTCCACCGACGAAATAATGTTCGTCGGTCAGGTTGCGCACCCAGACCGAAAGGTCGAGGTTGGTTCCCATCACGCTCTCCCAGTCCAGCCGGGCATCGAAGGTGTGATAGCCATCGACGAGCGCCCGAGTGCGAATAGAGAAAGGCGGCGTTCCGTCGGAGGCGTCCGTCGTTGCGGTGCCGTTGAACATCGGATTGCCGTCCGCAGTGTAGGTCGACGAGATCCAGCTGCCGCTGATCTGGGCGAACATTCGCCCGGCGCTCTCCGGAACCGGCAGCTGCAACCTGGCGCTGGCCGACAGCGTGTGGGCCGGTGAACCCGCGAAGGGCGACTTGGTGTAGTCGGCCAGGACCGCGCCGGCCGGCGAGAGAACGACGAACTTGTTATATTTGGCGTCGGTATAGGCGTAGGCGACGTTCAGTTCGAGTGCGTCGAACGGCTTGAGCATTTGCTCCAACTCGAAACCGCGCACCCGCGCCGAGTCGACGTTGAAGATGATGTTCCGGTTGATCGTGAAGGTTCTTCCCTGCGAATCGGTGAACACCTCCTGCGAGCTGGTGTTGCGCTGGGCATCCTTGAAGTTGCCGGTGTAGACGGCAAGGTTGGTGCGGCCGCGCATGGTGCCCAGGCTGTAGGAAGCCTTGAGACCCACCTCGTAGTCGGTCAGCAGTTCGGGCCGATAGGGCAGGAATTCGATCGGCGCGCGCGGGGCATTGAACAGGCCGCCGGCGCGGTACCCTTTGCGAGTGGCGGCATAGACCAGGACATCCGGCGTGATCTTGTAATCGAGTGAGAAGTTGTAGGTCAGCTTATTGAAATTGGCCGACGCGTACTTCTCGCAGGGATTGATCACGCCCTGGCTCGCGTCCGCGCTTATCTGGATGCGGCAGCTAATCGCGAGCGAGCCGAGGTTGCTGTAGTCATAGCCGGTGTAGATGCCGAAGATGGTCTTGCCGCGATTGACCATCTCGCGCTTGTCCCAGGTCTGGCGCAGGCCGGCAGTGACCGAGAGACGTTCCATCCCGGGAACCTTGAGAGTGACCTGGCCATAGAGCGAATAGCTGCTGTTGGTGGCGCTGAAGTCGGAAACGGATGAGGTCACCCCCGCGGTTGGTGTGAACTGGAGCTCGGATCCGGTCTCCTGGAACAGGAACCCGCCGAGCTGGTAGGTCAGGTTGTTGTTGAATGCCTTGCCGATCAGCTGCACTTCATTGCTGATCTGGTGCATCTGCACCCGATCCGAGGCGACCAGCATGTCGAGCGCGCTGCCGTCGATGTCGGTCGTGATATACGACGACAACTTGCGGTATCCGAAGATGTTCTTGAGGGTGATATCGCCCAGGTCCGCCGTGGTGATGTTGGAGACCTGCCAGGCCTTGATGTTGGTTCCGTTGCGATCGACGTTGGAGGTGGTGGCATTCCACGGCTGGCCGGTGAGCGCGTTGAGTTGGCCGCACATCCCGGTGGTGGTGGAGGGCAAGCAGGTCCCCAGCACGCCGACCACGCGGAAGGCCGTGCCCGAGCCGGAGGCGTGGACCGAATCGAACACGGTCGTATTCACCAGGCCGTCCACCGGTTCGACCCGGAGCGAGACACGGTAGGCGTCGGTATTGTCGTCATCGACCGAATAGCCCTTGCCTACCACTGGCATGTAGCCGTCATGCTGGCTATGGCGGCCGGCAACGCGCAGCGCCGCCCGCTGGCCGATCGGCACGTTGAGCGCACCCTCGGCCTCCCACATCCCGTAGTTCCCCGCGCCGGCCTTGACATAGCCGCCGAAGCTGTCGGTCGGCCCCTGCGGCGTGAGCAGCAACGAGCCGCCGGTTGAGTTCCGGCCGAACAGGGTGCCCTGCGGCCCCTTCAGCACCTGGACCGACGAGAGGTCGTAGAGCGCGGTGGCAGCGCCCATCATGCGCATGTTGGGAATTTCGTTGAAATAGACGACCACCGATGGGTCGAAGGTCAGGTTCGGCAGGTTCTGGCGCTGCGCGCGCAGGGTCAGTGAGACCGACTTGTTGGAAAGCGAGTTTGGCTGGAAGACCAGGCCGGGGGTGATCCGCACCAGGTCTGGCACCTCAGTCACATTGGCGCGGGTCAGCTGTTCGCTGTTGAAGGCGATGATCGCCTGCGGAACATCTTGCAGCCGCTCTTCCCGGCGGCGGGCGGTGACGATGATATCGTCGCTGCTGGTGATGGCGCCCTCGTCACCCCCTGCCGCGGCCTGGCCCTGGGCCAAGGCGATTGACGGTAGCGCGGAGCAGCTTGCAGCCAACAGAATCCCGGCGATACGGATCGTTTTTCCCATGACAGTCCTCCCCATTGCAGCGCCGGTCATTCCCGGCGGCCGCGGCAATCCTCTCGCTCGCGGTCGGGCTTTTAGCCGCACCCTGTCGAGCGACTTGAACTGTACCGCATGGGCCCGGCTCCCGCAACCGACATAAAATCCAATTCCTATATGCGGATTACAGTACTGATTTCGTATGGGGGTGCGCAGAACAGATTGACAAACGTCAGCCCCGGTCCATGAATTGGCGGTGCAGGCGTGACGAACTCCGCCGCGGGAGATGGATTGATGCGGCTCTCCGAGGCCTTCACCCATGGCTGACCCGTGCCCTGGCCAGTCAGGCCTCTGTGCCCCTGTCCTCTCCGGGATCGGCGTGGTGGAATTTTGCGGCATCGGCCCGGTGCCGCATGCCGCCATGCTGCTCGGCGACATGGGCGCCGAAATCGTCCGGATCGACCGGCCGGAACCGGCCCAGCACACCGACCCGGTAACGAACCGTGGCCGGACCTCGCTGCCTCTCGACCTCAAGAGCCAGCAGGGGCGGGATAGCGCGGCGGCGGCCATCGCCTGTGCCGACATCGTGATCGAGGGCTTTCGGCCGGGGGTCATGGAGCGTCTCGGCTTGGGTCCGGAGCCGATGCTCGCGCGCAACGCCCGGCTAATCTACGGGCGGATGACTGGCTGGGGCCAGGATGGGCCGTTGGCGCCGCGCGTCGGGCACGACATCAATTACATCGCGATTGCCGGCGCGCTCGACGAGATCGGCATGGCGGACCGGCCCCCGCTCCCCCCGCTCAACCTCGTTGGCGACTTTGGCGGCGGCTCGCTGTACCTGGTGATCGGCATCCTGCTCGCGCTGGTCGAGCGCGGCAGCTCGGGCAAGGGCCAAGTCGTCGATGCCGCGATCGTCGATGGCACGGCCTCGCTGCTGGCCGGCCTTGCCGGGATGCGCGAACTCATCGGCGCCGGGCGAGGTCGCAATTCCCTCGGCGGAGCCTCGCCCAGCTACCGGACCTACCGCTGCGCCGATGGCGGGCATGTCGCCGTAGGCGCCCTCGAGGAGGTGTTCTGGAACCGGCTGGCCGACGCACTGGGCCTATCCGCGCAGGAGCGCCGGCGCGACGGGGCCGATGCAGCGGCGCTGCACCACCGGCTCGAACAGGTGTTCAGCCAAGCCACGGCAGAGCAGTGGATCGACCGGCTTGGTTCGCTCGATTGCTGCGTCACCCCGGTGCTCTCGCTCGAACAGGCGGCGCTGCATCCGCACCTTGTCGCCCGCGGCACCTATGTCGAACGCGCCGGTCGCCATCACCCGGCGCCGGCGCCGCGCCTGTCCCGCACCCCCGGCGCAATTGGCAGACCGGCGCCCGAATGGGGCGAGGGCGGGGCCGAGATGCTCGAGCGGTGGCACGCTGCTGTGGGCAGGCCCGCCGAACCTCTGGAACCAGGAATGAGATGCCATGACTGACTGCACCGGCACCGAGAACGAGCCAGCTCCGCTCTCCTACCCGGCACGGCTGCGCGAGATCGCGGCAGCGCGGCCCGACGCCGTCGCCATCCGATGGGTTCCCGACCACGAGGAAACCTGCGCGATCACTTATTCCGCACTGTGCCGCGCGGCGGACCGGCTGGCGCAACGCCTGCTGGACCAAGGCGCGCACGCCGGGAGCATGATCGGGATCGTCCTGCCCAACGGCATCCCCTTCTTCGTCGCCCTGATCGCCGCCTGGCGGATCGGCGCCTGTCCCACCCCGATCAAGCCCGACATGACCGACCAGGAACGGGCCCCCCTGATGGACCTGATCAGGAGCCCGGTCCTGATCAGCCAGGATGGCGGGCAGCCCGGGCCGACGGTCACCGCCGGCGAGATCGCGGCAATGATGCGCGAAGCCGAGGCGTCAGACGCTCCGGCCACCTCCGTGCTGCCCGATATCGTGCCGCAGCGCTGCTGGGCCATTGCCTCGGGAGGATCGACCGGTACCCCAAAGATCATCGTAAACCTGCGCCCCGCGTCGATGGCCTGGCAGTTCGCCGTGACCGGGGGCCCGACCGAGCCGGAGACGCAACTCGTCTGCCTGCCGCTCTACCACACCAGCGCGCTGTCGATGAGCGTGCGCTCGCTGCTCGCCGGCGACGAGATCATCCTCCTCCCGCGGTTCAACGCGGTTTGCGTGGCCGATGCCATCGAACACTACCGGGTTGCGTTGGTCAGTCTCGTCTCGGCGGCAATGGTGCGCCTGGCGCGCCTGCCCGAACTGACCCCGGAGCGGCTCGCCAGCGTTCGCCAGATCATCACGGGCGGCGGCGCCTTCTCCGACGATTTGTTGCGCGAATGGTCACGGCTGGTCGGGGCCGAAAAGATCCTGTTCGGATTCGGCGCCTCCGAGGCTATCGGCGCCTGTGCGATCACCGGCGACGAATTGCTCAAGCGGCCGGGCTGCGTCGGCAAGCCGACCACCTGCGACGTGCGCATCCTCGACGAAGACGGCAGCGACCTGCCCGCGGGCGAAGTCGGCGAAATCTACATGCGCAATCATTCCGGCGACAGCCAGGCCTTCGACTATCTGGGCAGGGACGTGCCGCGCAAGCGCCCCGACGGGTTCGTCTCGGTCGGTGACGTCGGCTGGCTCGATGCCGATGGCTACCTCTACATCTCCGACCGCCGGACCGACATGATCAAGACGGGCGGGGTCAATGTCTTTCCGGCCGAGGTCGAAGCCGCTTTGGTGTCGATGCCAGAGATCGTCGATGCCGTGGTGCTGGGGCTGCCCGATCCCGACTGGGGCCGGGCGCTCCATGCGGTGGTCGTCGGCGCCGATCCGCAGAACCTGCCCGACGTGCAATCCATCCGCCGCTTCCTGCGCGCCCGGCTGACCAGCCACAAGGTCCCCAAAACCTTCGAATTCCTGCCCAGCCTAGGCCGCACCGACACCCTGAAGCTGAACCGGAGGGCCATGACGGAAGAGCGCATAGGCGCCTGTCAGAGCTGAGCCTTCGCAGTTGCGAGGGTTGCCAGATCAAACGCACCTGCTGGCGGCGGCATTTCAGGAAGGGGAAGGCAGGGCACGCCCCGCTTTCGAACAACAGCTAGTCCATTCCGATAGTGCAACTCCTCGCCGGGAGGCAGCGCAGGGACCGCTCCTGGCACTCAGGCGATCACGCCTGCCGCTTTCAGAGCCTCGATCCGCTCCCACGACAGGCCGCGCTCAAGCAGGATCGCCTCGGTATGCTCGGCATGCTGCGGCGCCCGGGTGGGGCAGGGAGGCTCCGCGTCAAATAGCACGGGATTGCGCACCAGCCGCACCGGGCGCGAGCCGTCGCCCGGATCGATCTCGCGAAGTGCGGCATTGGCCACCACCTGGGGATCGTCGGGCAGGTCCATGAATGACTGCACTACCGCCCATTGCCCTTTCATCGTCGCTAGCCGCCCCCGCCACCAGGCCAGCGGCTGGGCAGCAAAGGCCTCGGCGATCATCGTCCACACCTCGGCGCTGTGCGCGGAGAGCCCCGCGAGGGTGGCCAACCGGGGATCGGCGGCCGCGTCGTCAAGGCCAAGATGGGTGAAGGTGTCGACGATGAACGGCTCGGGCGAAACCATGTACAGGCTTATCGTCTGCCGGTCGGCGGTCAGGAAATGGCCGACGAGGGGATTACCCGGATTGCCGCCCACTTCCGGGATGCCATAGCGCAGCTGCTGGCCGTGGTGGAGATAGGGAGCGATCGCCAAGCCCGACATCCACATCGCTCCGTGCATCAGCGAAACGTCGACCTCGCTCGGTTCGCCGGTGCGCTCGCGGTGAAACAGGGCCCCCGCGATCCCGCCGGCCAGATACATGCCGCACTGGGAATCGCCCATGCCGCCGATCGCCTGGGCCAGTGGCACTTCGTATTCCTGCGGGGTCAGGGCATGGGCCACGCCGCTGCGGATCCAGAAGGCCGTGCCGTCGAAGCTGCCGCGATCCCGGTCCGGGCCATTGTTTCCGTAGCCGCTGCCGCGGGCGTAGATGATCTGCGGATTGGCCGCGCGGATGTGCTCCAGGTCAATTCCCAGCCGGGCCCGGGCCGACGGCAGGTAATTGGTCAGGAACACGTCGGCGTCTCGCGCCAGCTCATAGATCAGTTCGCGCCCGGCCGGGGTGCTCAGATCGATCCCGATCGAGCGCTTGCCCCGGTTGGCATGATGGATGAGCGGATTGTTCTGCGGGTCCAGCGTGATAGGCCCCATGGCGGTCATCCCGCGCTGGGGGTCTCCGCGCAAAGGGTGCTCGACCTTGATCACCTCGGCTCCCCATTCGGCCAGGACTGCCGCCGCCGCCGGCACGAAGACGAACTGCGCCACCTCCAGCACCTTCACGCCCTGCATGATCAGCTTCATCGTGCCCCCGATCCCGTTATCCCGGCATCATTGCGAGACTTGTTCCGGCGGGCTCGCCCGCGCAGCTCGGCGGCGGCATCGGCCGGGCGCAGCCGCGCCGTCGCCCGGGTCACCGTCTGCCCTGAGCCGTCACGCGCCCACAGCTCCAGGGTGACTTCCCCGGCCTCGGCCGCGACAACCTCGCCCCCACAGGTCAGCGGCCCGGGATAGAGCGGCTGGCGATATGTCACGTGATAGGCCGCCAGGATCGCGCCGCGCGGCGTCGCCCAGTCGGTTACGCAACGACACATGTGGGCGCAGCACAGCCAGCCGTGGACGACAACGTCGGCAAAGCCGGCGGCGATCATCATGGGTTGGTCCCAGTGCTGCGGCATGTAATCGTCCGCCGCGCCGGCAAAGCGCACCAGGTCGGCGCGGGTGATGGCCAGAGCCAACTCAGGCAAGGCAGCGCCTGGCGCTATTCCGGCAAAGTCATTAGCCTCAGTCATCTGCCTGGCCTGTGCTGAAGCTGCGCATCTCGACCACGATCGTAGCCACCGGCTCACCGCGCTGGTTAGTAAGGGTGATCCGCGCGCGCTGGACGGTAGTCGGTCCGTGGCGGCCGACATGTTCCTCGACCAACTCCAGTTCGGCCACGGCGGCGATTGTGTCACCGACCCGGATCGGCGCGAACAGGTCCACCTCGTCGGCAGTGTGCAGGATCATGTCGTGTTCGGGACGGGGAAGGAACACGCCGACCAGCGCATCATTGCAGAAGGTTCCGACGTAGGTCGGCGACGCTGTAATGCCCTCGGCGTCGTCGGCCTCGCCTCCGGTGAACAACGGATCGGTCTGGCCTGTGGCGCGGGCGAACTTTCGCAGTGCCCCGGCCTCGATCCGGCGGCGCAGCGGCTCACCCCGCGGTGGGCCAGTCATGCGCGCCCGCTCCCGGGCACCAGCATGCCGGTCAGCCGCTCAGCCAGGATGTCCAGCCCCGCCGCGGGGCTGAGGCCATAGTCGTCCCGCCACGAATCGGCGCAAAAGGCTTCGATCTCGCGCAGCATTGAGCTCGCCTCGAACCGGCGTCGCTCGCGCGCCTCGCCCTGTATGCCGCCGAGGTCGAAGCAGGCATAACGCTCGCCCAGCAGGGACATGGTGAGCTCGATGTGTTGGCGCAGCATCTGGCGCAGTTCTGCGTTGGAATGGATGTCCGCGCGAAACAGGTCGACTGCGGCGGAATGCTCGGCCACTTCCGCCGCATAGCTGGCCAGCCAATGCCGCACTTGCACAAGGTTCGGCTCCGAGAGGTCGCGCAGTTGCAGGTAGATCCCGTGGGTGGCGCGCAGGCTTTGCGCGAGCAGGTCCAGGAGCAGCGCATTCTTGCCCGGATAGTAAAGGTAGAGCGTGGCGCGGCGAATGCCGGCCTCGGCGGCCACCATCTCCATCGAGACGTTGCCCGCTCCTTCCCGCTCGAAGCAGACGCGAGCGGCCTTGCGGATCCACGCGCGGGTCGTCTCGCGTCGCTGGTCGCGCAACGTCGTCGGCTGCGCTGTCACGGGACACTCACTCCACCTTGGGCCACCGCTTCGGCATAAAGCGCAATCAGCCGCTTGCGTTCGATCTGCCGGGTAGCGCCGGTGCGGGGCAGGGAGCTCAACACCATCAGGCGGCGGGGGGCCTTGTAGGGCGCAAGGCTCGCCTGGCAATGGCTGCGCAGTGCCTCCAGCGTGATAGCGTTCCCCCCCCGGGGCACCACGAAAGCGACGATCACCTCGCCCCAATCGGGATCGGGCACCCCGGCGACGGCGGCATCGGCCAGTTCGGGATGCGCCTGGAGCACCAGGTCGACCTCCACCGGCGCCACGCTCTCGCCCCCGGTCCGGATGATCTCGCGCGCCCGACCGACGATCGAAAAGAAACCGTCGGCATCGCGCTCGGCCAGGTCGCCGGTCGCATACCAGCCATCGACCAGAGCAGCACGGGTCGCATCCTCGTTGCGGAAATAACCTGCGAACAGCCACGGATTGCGAACCCACATCTGGCCCTGTTCATCAAGCCGGATTTCCGCGCCCGGGTAAGGCAGGCCAACAGATCCATTTTTGGAGAACAGATGGTCCGGCCCCAGCATGCACACCGGTCCGGCTTCCGTGGAGCCATAGGCGATGCAGATGCGCCCTTCCGGGAAGGCAGCGGCGAGGTCTCGCAGCAGATCGGTGGTCACAGCCGAAGTGCCGGTGTCGACGTAGCGCAGCGAGGCGAGATCGTAGCCGCTGCGGTCATGGTCGAGGATGCGGCGCCATACGGCAGGTACGCAGTAGAGCTGGTGCGCGCGGTGCCGCTCGACCGCCGAGAGCAGGTCGGCCGCATCGGCGCGGCGGACATAGACCATGGCGTCGCCGCTCAGCCAGGTGCGCAGCGCGAAGCTCCATCCGGCCATGTGGAACTGCGGGAACATGCAGATGGTCGCTCCGCGCGGCCAGGGTTCGGAGTTGGCGGCGCGCAGCCGTTCGCTGCGGTGCGTAAGGATGCAGCCCTTGGGCTCGCCGGTGGTTCCGCTGGTGTAGAAGATCACGCAAGCGTCATGCTCGCTGACCGTCGGCAGGGGCAGCGGTCCCCCGCCGGGCAGCGGCAGGGCGAAGCAGTCAATGCCGTGCACCGGATCGGGGTCGAGCATCAGCGCCGGTTCGGCATGGGCCAGGATGCGGGCTTCCTCCTCGGGGGTGTAGGCGGGATTGATCGGCAGGAAAACGGCTCCGATCAGCGCCGTTGCCCCGTAAACCACCGCGGCATGGACCGAGGTCGCGGCCCGCCAGGCCACCCGGTCACCCTTCTGCACCCCCGCAGCCAGCAGGCGCTGCGCGAGATCGAGCGAACGCTGGTAAAGCTCGGCGAAGGTCAGGGCTTCGTCGTCGAGGGCGATGGCCACGTTGTCGGGCAGGCGCAGGGCCGCGGTGCGGATGACATCGCCTATCAGCAACTCACTAGCCATTCGCAGCGCTCCTTCGCCCCGTCGCTCAGGCGCTCTGGGCCTCTGCCGTGATGTCCTTGATCACGCCAAGCTTGTGGACCGGGGCGAGTACGTTCTCAAGATAGTCCGGTGCCTCGCTGGTTTCGATGAACCATCCCGTCGGGCACATGGTGAGGATCTCGACGAAGCTGAACCCTGCGCCCGCGGCCTGCACCTCGAAAGCGCGCTTGAGCATCTTGCGGGTCTGGTAGACCATGCCCACCGTGTTGGTCGAGCCGCGCGCCACATAGGCCGAGCCTTCCACCTGGGCGATCAGGTCGGCAATGCGGATGGGATAGCCGTGGCGCCTGGCGTCGCGCCCCTCGAGGCTTGTCTTCGTTCGCTGGCCGAGCGTGGTAGTTGTCGTCATATGGCCGCCGGTTTCGCCGAACACGCCGTTGTTCAGCAGGATGCAGGTGATGTTCTCCCCGCGCGCAGCGGCGTGGATCACTTCCTGGAGGCCCTCGTTGACCATGTCGCCATCACCCTGGACGGTGAAGACCATCGCTCCGGGTTTCATTCGCTTGAGCCCGGTGGCGAGCGAGGGTGCCCGGCCGTGGAGTGCCTGGAGAACTTCCATGTCGAGCCCGGGCGAAAAGGCGGTGTAGCAGCCGATCCCGAATACGGCGACGCAGCTATGGGCGAAGCCAAGTTCCTCGATCATCTCCGCGGCCGAGCGCATGGCGGCCGGTTCGCCGCAGCCGGGGCACAAGTGATGCTCGCCCGGCAGGATCAGCGACGGGGTGAAGTTGTCGACGACGCGGGCGGGAACGGTGGGCGGCGCGTCGGTGCGCAGGATCGTGGTCATGTCAGGCAGGCTCCGGCAGGAGATCGGCGAGGCAGGCGCGGACCCGGCGCGTCATTTCAGACACGGTCATCGCCGGGGCGATCCCGAACGCGGCGTCGTCGAGGCTGACCCCGCCAATCGAGCGGACCGGCTTTCCGGGCAGGGCAAGGCGCACGTCGTCTACCATCTGGCCGGCGTTGAGTTCGTAAACCGCCACGCCGCGCGCCCCGGCCGCTGCCTCGGCGAGGCGGGCCGAGGGGAACGGCCACAAGGTGATCGGCCGGGCAAAGCCGATTTTCAGCCCTTCGGCCCGCAGGCATTCGACGACGTACCGCAGGAAGCGGGCAGGCGTGCCGTAGGCTACCACCATGAGCTCGGCATCGTCCTCGCCCAGCACCTCGATCATCGGCTCCAACCCCGCGGCGATCTCGTTGGGGCGGCTGGCCATGGTGGCGAGGTAGTCGCCATAGGACACGGGATTGGGATCATCGCGCTTGGTCGGTACGATCGGCGAGACAATTCGGGCCTGGCCATGACCGCTGCTGGTCCCGTCGAGTGCCCAGTCCTTGGGGGGGAGGGGCTGGAATTCGACCGCCGAGGTATCGACCGCCTGCTGGACGTGGGCGAGGTAGTAATCGCCCAACAGCAGGACCGGGTTGCGCCAGCGGTCGGCAAGATCGAACGCGAGCTGGACCAGCGCCACCCCTTCCTGCGCATCGCAGGGGGCAAGTACGATATGGCGATAGTCGCCATGGCCGCCGCCGCGCGTGGCCTGGAAATAGTCGCCTTGGCCGCGGGCCATGTTGATCACAACCAGCGGCAAGCGCGCGTAGCACATCTCGGCCAGCGATTCCTGCATGAGCGACAGCCCCTGGCCGACCGAGCCGGTCGCCGCGCGAGCACCGCTGGCGGCGGCC
>Ga0070669_100000527_pt1 | contig 28450 bp, 44 predicted proteins | sample KBSS53metaG_FD_64680 | JGI IMG/M metagenome (GOLD analysis project Ga0070669, IMG submission 64680) | Switchgrass rhizosphere microbial communities from Kellogg Biological Station, Michigan, USA - KBS S5-3 metaG | ecosystem: Host-associated > Plants > Roots > Rhizosphere > Soil ...
TCAGCCGACGCTACCTCAGCGTCCGCTACGACTTCGACAACGCGATGTGCCTCTGCTCGTCGTGCCATATGCGGTTCACGCACCGCCCGCTTGAGTGGGAGGAGTTCGTGATCGAGCGCATGGGGGCGGAGCCGTTCGCTGCTTTGAAGCGCCGTGCTTTGGATGGCTACGGACCGCTCGACCGTGCGGCCATCGCGGAACGCCTGTTCGCGCTGGCTCGGGAGAAGGGTGCCAAGATCGGCTCGTTCCCTGGCGTCGGCGGCTTCCCGAAGGGTGGAAACCGCGATGACTGACCAAGCCGAACGCCGAGGAGACAAGGTAGACGTAGCCCAGGTGATCCGCGGCTTCAAGGAACGGCTGACGGCTGCTGAGAGCGACGCTTGGAGGAACGGCGAATGGTGACCGATCGCACCGCTTCCACGTCAGAGGTAGACGCCGCAGAGCTTTGGAAGTGGCTCGCGGTGGAAGTGACGAAGGACCAGCTACCCGCCCTCGCCTCCCTCCGTACCCGCTACGAGAGACAGGCACAGCGCATCGAAGAACTTGAAGCGCACCGCTGCGCCCCGGCCTACGGCGACCCGCTACCCCCTGGCGTGGATATCGTCTTCGAGGAGGACTCATGAGGATGACCCTGAAGAACGCCGCGAGGTTCTGGTCGAAGGTCGAGGGTGCCGACTCTCCCGACGAGTGCTGGGTGTGGATGGCCAACGCCCCTCATGGCTACGGGCAGTTCTGGCTCGATGGTGGACAGCGGTACGCGCACCGACTGGCCTACGAATACGTGATCGGTCCTATCCCCGAAGGCATGGAGTTGGATCACCGTTGCAGGAACAAGCTCTGCGTGAACCCCGCTCACCTGGATGCGGTGACTCACGGGGAGAACATGTGGCGTGGCGTCCGAGCCAAGGCGACCCACTGCAAACACGGCCATGAGTACACCCCGGAGAACACCTACATGGGGCCTCGCAAGAACGGGCAGACGTTCCGCGTGTGCCGTACCTGCATCCGTGAACGGCAACGGGCACGAACGAGGACACGGGCATGAGCGAGAGAACGAGGATCGAGCAGTTAGAGCAGGAGCTAGAGGGGCTGAAAGGCTACCGCGACGTGCTGAACAACAAGGTCGATGCGCTGCTGGCTACGAACAGGGACCTGCGGGCCAAGGTCGAGAGACAGGCACAGGAGCGGGAGGGAGACAAGTGGGCGGTGGGTGACCTCGAACGAGAGATCACCGACCTCAGGGCCAAGGTCGATCAGCTAGAGCAGGAGCGGGACAAGTTGGTGGACCTGCTGGAGGATTCCGAGAACCGGCGCGGTCGGGCAAACGCCGTGCTACTCCGAGCCGAAGCCGCCGAGGCCAAGGTCGAGAGACAGGAAGCGGCGCTACGGGAGCTGAACAAGATTCGGAAGGCCGCGATAGACGACCTCGACGACTGCTGCGGTCCTGCCATGAACCCGACCGAGTGGTCGCCTTGCACCATGCACCAGAACGTAGGCGATGCGCTCGCCCTCGCCGCCCTCGGGGACAACGAGACCCCGAAGCCGCGCATGGAAACGCATCCGTGGGAAGTGGACGAGGGCCTCGGGGACAACGAGAGACCGCCACGACCGGAGCCCTACTACGGCGAGCAGTGGTGCGAACGTGATGGGGTGTGGCACTAGTTGCGGGGCGAGAAGGGGACAGGATGACGCTGTACCAGGTGGACATCACGGAGTCGCTTACGCGCCGTTTCTTCGTCGAAGCCGAGGGGAAGTACGCGGTCGAGGAAGCGGTCGATGGAGGCATCGCTAACGACATCGACCCTACCGACGACGACTACGACCTCGACATCCAGGCGCTACCGGCAGGAGCCAACCCCGAAGGACCGCGTTGGGTCGGTGGACCGGAAGGGAAGTGGGTCGTTCCATCGGGCGAGAAGGGGACGGGATGACGCTAGAGATCGAAGGAAAGTGGTGTCCATTCTGCGAGGGCGGAGGGGTGGACGGTGACGACGCCTGTTCCGGTTGTGGCGGCTCCGGTGCTTGGTTGGATGCTCTAGTGCGGATCGCCGGAGAGCTTGCCGACTGGATGGACGAAAGCGGATACGGGGACGTGGCCCCTCGCCGTGACCTCGCCGTGCTACTACCGCAACGCGCATCCGTGGGCGAGAAGGGGACAGGATGACGCCGCTACTAGGAACGAACGCCCGTTCGGGCTAGACTCCCCTCATGGGCGCATGCCTCTGCGGAAGCACATCCTGCTCCCACCGCCGACGGACCAAGAAGCACGCCGGCCCCCACCCCTACGGCGCCGATCACCAGGAACGGCGACGGCGGATGCTCGAGGCGATCAAGGCAGGACGGCTCCCCGCCCTCTGCCAGAGGTGCGGCCTTGGTCCACGAGCAGGAGACCCTTGGGAAGCCGGCCACGCCTCCGACGTAGCCCTTGGTGGAGGTCCTGAAGTACGCCCTGAACATCGATCCTGCAACCGTAGGGCCGGCGCCGAGCTCAAGGAACGGCTCCGTAAGGCTGAGATCGAGAAACGAGCCCAGGAACGCATAGCGGCGACGTACAGGATGCTGCAGGATGCCTGACCCAACCCCTCACCAGGCCATGCCCTCCCACCCCGCCGTCCTAGGTGAGCGGATCCCCATCACGGACCTCTGCCCAGAATGCGGCGAACTGATCGAGGTCAAGGACGCTCGCGCCATCATCCACGCCCTGCATCTGACCAACGAGTGCAGCCAGATGTCGGGGCTGTTCCCTCAGAGGGGGGAGTAGGTGACCATCCCGCAATGTCGGCAATGCGGGGCGCAGGTAGGCCGGTTCCCCAGCACCGGCAACCCTAAGAAGTTCTGTTCCACGCCGTGTGCCAAGAAGTACCACGCACGGCACCGACCAGCTCGACCCCCCCCTACCTGAGCAGGTCTGCGGATTCTGCGGGGTGGTCTTCGGTCCCACCAGACGAGGGACCAAGTACTGCCCTGACTGCCGCATGAATGAGCAGGGCAGGATGACCACGCTTCGGGTCTATGGCCTGACCAAGGTGGACTGGGACGAGATGATGGTGAGGCAGGGCTACCGCTGTGCGATCTGTAAGCGCAAGCCAGAGCGGTGGGATGTGGACCACAACCATGACCATGGTGGGGTACGGGAAGCCCTGTGCCATGGCTGCAACAGCGGGCTCGGATGGTTCGCTGACAGGGCTGACTGGTTGAGGGCAGCGGCGGCGTACATCGAGCGCCATGATCAGACCAAGTTCAGTTTTCCCCAAAGCGTCGCGGCGAGTCCTCCCACCCGAATCCGCTCAGGAAACCCCCCCACATGAGGTCCAAGCCGACCGAGGACGCGCCGTACCCGCCTGAGATCCTCGCCATACGTAAGATGCCCTACGGCCTGAGGGGATTCCGCCGCTTCGCCAAGCTGCTCGGGATGCGGATATGGCCGTTCCAGGCGTACCTCCTCGGCTTCTACTTCGCCGGCGTCACCGAGCTCGTGATCCTGATCCCGAAGAAGAACGGCAAGACGACGCTCCTCGCGGCCCTGGCCCTGTACCACCTGCTGATGACGCCGAACGCGGAGGCCGTGATCGGAGCGAGCTCGAGGGAGCAGGCGGCGCTCCTCCACAAGCAGGCTACGAAGCTCATCGAGGGCGCGGGGCTGGAGCGGCGAGCATTGCCGGGGGATCGGCGGGAACCGACGCGATACGCCGGCGTCTTCGAGGTTCGGGAAGGGATGCACGTGATCCGCTTCGAAACGGGACGTTTGCGGGTCATGCCGCATGAGGTCAGGACCGCGGACGGGGTTATCCCCACCCTAGCCCTGGTGGACGAGCTCCACCGCCACCCCACGGGGGAGCTGTACCGCGTCTACCGCAACGGGCTCCTGAACGGCGCCCAGATGATCACGATCTCCACCGCCGGCACGTCGCTGGATTCCCCGCTTGGCAAGCTGCTCGAGAAGGCCCGGGAATACCGCCTGGAGCAGGAGGGGCACCGCCGGACCTACACGTCGCCTTCCGGGGGGTTCGTCCTGGTCGAGCACGCGCTCACGGGGGAGGACAACCTGGACGACATCTCCCTTGTATACCGGGTGAACCCGGCGCCGTGGCTCACCAAGAAGCTGCTTCGTGAACGGCATCCGGATAACTCGCCGATGGAGTCCCCCGGGTCGTGGGCGCGGCTCACCTGCAACGTCTGGACCGAGGGCGATGAGCCGGCCATCCTCGGGCCGGAATGGGATCGGCTCTACTCCGACATCGGTCAGGTCAAGGAGGGCGACGAGGTCATCCTCGCTCCCTCGGTGGGGCATAACGCGGCGATCGGGATCGCCTCCATGCGGGACGGCGAGCGGGTGGCGATCAAGGCCGAGGTCCTCGAGCCGACCCCGGGTAGGTCCATCCTCGCCACGACGGAGGACCGGATCGTGGAGCTCTGCGACCTCTACCGCGTGGTCGAGGTCCAGCACCCCGTGGGGGCGTTCATCCGCTCCGCCGACCTGCTCAAGGGCCGGGGGGTGCCGATGGTCGAAGCGCCGCACTCCCCCGCGAGGTTGACCGCCGCTTCTGGCACGTTCGATCGCCTCCGTCGAAGCGGCTTGCTGATCCACGACGGGGATCCGGTGCTGAGGAAGCATGTCCTTGCGGCGCTGCTCAAGGTGAGTGAACAGGGCGAGCGTTACATCATCGCGGACCGCTCGCGGGCTACAATCGCCGTGATGATGGCAGCGCACGCCGCGACCGCCTACTCGCCCGACCTCTACGTCGGGTCGCCGACGGCGGTCGGATGAGTATCCGCTCACGGCTCGCCGCTCGCTCTGGCAGAACCTTCGACGCTGAGCCAGATGTGAACTTCGAGGTCTCCGTACCCCCGGAGATGATGCAGAGCTTCACGATGGGCGGGACCCTCGCTCCGCGTATCTCGAGGGCCGAAGCCTTGCAAGTCCCTGCGGTGATGCGGGCTCGCAACCTGATCTGCACGCCGGCGGCGCTGCCCATCCACCTGAGGAACTCCGAGCGGGAGATCCTGACCGGCTCCGAGGCACCGACGACCCTCTTCGATCAGATCGACCCGGATATCCCGAACATCGTCACCCTCGCAGCGACGTACGAGGATCTCCTGTTCGAGGGTGAGTCTTTGTGGCTGATCACCGCGCGAAACTTCGCCGGCTGGCCGACGTACGCCTCCTACATCGCCCCCCGGAGATGGGCCGTGCTTCCGGTGAGCGGGGTGAGCTACATCGACGGTTCACCCATCCGGACGGGCGGGATCTACATCGACGGGGCCCCGGTGGGGACCGAGAACGTGATCCGCTTCTACGGGCCCAACCCGCCGCTGCTCGTTCACGCGGCCCGGGCCATCCGGACCTGCCTCACCCTGGACCGAACGGCGGCAGGCTACGCCGACGAACCCATCCCCCTCGGCTACCTGACCCCCAGAGACGGGGTGCGGGTCGACGAGGATGACGCGAAGATCACGGGCCTCCTCGATAAGTGGGAGGCGAACCGCCGCCGCAGGGTCTGGGGATTCATCGGTGCGAGCTTGGAAGCCAAGGCCCTGCAGTTCAACGCCGAGCAGATCCAGCTGAGCGACCAACGTCAGCACGCGGTCCTCGAGATCGCTAGGGCCGCGGGGGTTGACCCTGAGGACCTGGGGGTCTCCACCACCTCACGGACCTACCAGAACGCCGAGCAGCGCAGACAGGACCTGCTGGACTTCACCCTCCGCCCGTACATGGAGGCGATCGAGACGCGGTTGTCGATGCGGGACGTGACCCCGCGGGGGTACTACGTGAAGACGAACCTCGACGCCTTCCTTCGTTCGGACACCAAGACGCGGATGGACACCTACGCAGTGGGCGAGCCTCTGGGGCTCTACCCACCGGAGAGACTGGCGGAGCTCGAGGACATCCCGCGGGTGAAGAAACCCGCCTTACCTGCTCGAACACTTGTTCCCGTAGCGGATAATGAACCAGCCGACGCCGTCGCCCGGAGGTCGGGATGATTGACGGAACCATCTGAGGGACCAGAAAGCATCGTCTTCGAGCTGGGCGGCGACGAGGTCAACTTCGCGGTCAACGCCGAGAAGCGGACGATCGCCGGCGTCGTGGTTCCGTGGGACGCGATAGCGACCGACTCCGCGGGGACGGCGCAGTGGCGGTTCCAGAAGGGCTCGCTCTACTGGAACGACACGTCACGGGTGAAGCTGAACCTCTACCACGACCGGGACCGCACCGTGGCCTACGCCACGCACCTGCAGAACATCCCGGCGGGGCTCTACGGCAAGTTCAAGATCGCGCGAGGAGAAGAGGGAGACCGCGCACTCTCCTTGGCCGAGGACGGGGTCCTCGACGGGTTCTCCATCGAACCACGCTTCGACGCAGGTGGCTGGGAGTACGACGCCGCCGATAGGTCGGTGCGAAACGTCACGCGGGCGAGATTGGTCATGGTCGGGCTCGTCCCGGTCCCTGCCTTCGACGGTGCCTACGTGGAGTCCATCGCAGCACAGGCACCCAAGGAGGAAGTGATGGGAGACCAGGACCAGAAGGACGAGGAGGCGACGCCACAGTTGGATCAGGCGTTGACCAGCCTCACGGAGCGGATCGACGCGCTCGCCGCGGCGCAGACCGAAGCCGCCGCGCAGCTCGGGGATGCCGTGTCCGCAGGGTTCCGTACGGCGCTCGAGGCGATGCCGAAGCCGCAGGACGGCCCGGAGCCGGTGAACGCGGCGCGGTTCTCCACGCTCAAGGAGCCGTCTGTCTACACGTTCGGCGGTGACGCCGGGCACTTCTCGCTCGTGCGAGACGCATGGAACGCGATCGAATCCAAGGGCACGCCCGAGGGCGACGAAGCGCTCGAGCGGATCCGCAAGTTCCGTCAGCAGTCCGAGGAGATGACGACGGTCCTGTCCTCGCACCTGCGGTTCGCTCCGCAGACGACGACCACGGCCTCGCAGATCATCCCGCCGGGCTACCGGCCCGACCTGTACGTGACCGAGCTCACCAAGGGCCGCCCGATGATCAACAACGCCTCGCGGGGGACCATCTCGGACGCGACGCCGTTCACGGTGCCGACGTTCACCTCCTCGACCACCGCCTCGGCGGACCATGTCGAGGGTACGAACCCCTCGGACGGCTCGATCGCGCTCGGCCTCCGTACCGTGACCCCTCAGGGGATCTCGGGCCGGATGGTCGTGACCCGCGAGCTCGTGGACTCCTCGAACCCGGCGATCGATCAGATCGCGTTCTCCACGATGAGGGAGTCCTATGCCCGTCAGACCGAAACGAAGCTCTACACGCTCCTCAACGGCACATCGGGCGCGGGCGGCACGATCACGACGGACAACGTCCCCTCGGGGGCGCAGGCATCCACGACCGCAAAGGGCACGGACAACCAGACCCTCGTCGCGCATATCCGCGAGCGCCTGGCGAAGTACCCCTTCCAGCGGTTCCTGTTCCCGACCACTGCGACGATGGGACAGGCGGCCTCGGTGCTCCTCGCGACCGCGCTGGATACCACCAAGCGGCCCTTGTTCCCGTGGACCGGCGGGATGAACGCCCCCGGCGCCGCGAACGTGGCGACCGGTGGCTATCAGGTCGACTCGCTCCAGTTCCAGCCGGCCTGGGCCAACACCGGGGTCGCAGCCAGTGACTCGCAGATCCTCATCTGGAACCAGGCGGACGTCTGGGTGTGGGAGTCCCCGCTCCTGACGTTCCGCTACGACGAGAAGCAAGGCCCAGCGAACATCGAGCTGAATATCTTCGGCTACTTCGCGACCCACCTGCTTCGCCCGGTGGGCCTGTCCGGGATCCGGATCACCTAAGCCAGGGAAGGAGAGCAGAACATGGCAGCGATCACAGTTGCAGCCAAAGGCGCCGCGATGACCATGGCAGCCGCCTCTGGCGGTGGAGATACGGTCGCAGGGACCGGCACGAACGCCGGTGGATGGCAGTCACCGGGCACCCCGGTACTCGTCGCCACGGTGGGCGCCAACTCCACGGTCATCACGATCGACGGGGTGGCGCAGCCAGCGTTCATCTCGGGGACCGCGGTCTACGCGCTGCCCTCAGGCGTGTACCCGCGCTCGCTCGCGGTCACCTACTCGCAGGTGACCGGCCTGACCGTTGGAGCGGCGGTGCTTTGATGGCCGAGGAACGGTTGGAAGAGACGGAGGAGGGCTACTACGTTCAGCACGGCGACGTGCGCGAGTGGAGGTGGAAGGATTCCCCGCCGCTCGTGGCCGCGCCGGTGAAGACGGAGGCGGTCACTCCGAAGCCGAAGCGCAAGTCAACGAGGAAGGCCAAGAAGTAGATGGCCGACTTCGCCACGGTCACCGAGCTCGAGGCGTTCTTAGGGACGTCCGGGCTCGGTGCCCGTGGCACCACCATGCTCGGCTATGCCTCGGCGCTGATCCGGGGCTACACCCGTCAGGACCTCGACGCCGTCACGGGACGCCAGGAGGAGTTCGCAGCCGAATGGAACCGGACCTACATCGAGGTCACGCAGCGACCGATCACGGCGCTCACGTTGACGGTGACCGCCGTGGCGTTCACGGAGTTCTGGACCAACTACATCAGCGGTCAGGTCTACAAGTCCGATGGCACGTACTGGGACGAGGGGCCGATCGTCGTCACCTACGACTCCGGCTATGCCTCGACCTCGGACGAGATGATCGTGATCAAGTCCATGTGCCTCGAGGTCGCCGCAAGGGCCTTGACCTCCCTGCCGGATACGTTCGGCCCGGAGATCCAGGAGACCAGGGGCGTAGCGCCGAACCTGTTCCTCAGCACCGAGGAGAAGAACGTCCTCGAGCGGTTCTGTCCGGTCGGGGTCGGATGAACGGGAGACCGGGGGCCGGTAGCGGGGCGACGGCCCGGCCCCCGGTCCCCGCATAGGGAGGAACGATGGCGAAGGACGACTTCAAGGGATACGCCCAGAGATTCAAGAAGGCCGGCGACCTCAAGCGGGAGACGGTCACCATGAGCGCCTGCCCGGAGTGCGGGGAGCGCGGCCTGTACACCCAGCAGTGGCGCTCGGACGGCAAGGGCACGATCTACCACATCGAGGGCAAGTGCCCGAAGGGCCACGAGCTCGAGCGCTACGGCTACTCCGGGGCGGTGGCATAGATGCCCGCGTTCCAGATGTACGGGAAGTTCGGGGCCAATGTCCTCGGTGGAGAAGCGGGCTCAGATGCCGGCCAGATGGATTACATCTCGGACACCTGGCGGGCGACCCTCCACACCACGGGTGGGTACACGCCGAACATCGACACGAACGAGGCGTTCGCGGATGCCACGGGGGAGCTCGGCACGGCGAACGGATACACGGCGAACGGCGTGGCGCTGGCGAACAAGACGGTCAGCTACAACGCGACCGGCAACGTGACCACGTACTCCGCGGACGACTTCAGCTGGACCGCATCGGGCGCAGGTCTGACGTTCCGCTACACAGTGGTCCACGACGACACGGTCTCCACGGGTCCGCCGATCAAGCCGCTGGTCGGGTTCATGGACGACACGGGGGTCACGCTCGCATCGGGTTCCACGTACACCGTGGATATCACCGCTTCGGGCCTGTTCACTGCGACGGCGATCTAGATGGGGCTCATCTACACGGCAGAGATCGACGTGACCGTTACCAACGCCGGCGGGGATACGACGCTCTGGGAGATCGACCCCGCGGCAGATAAGCCCGTCACCCTGCTGGGGCTGAGCTTCGCGACGACCTCGGAGGTCGCCGAGGCTCAGGAGGAGTGGCTCCGGTGCAAGATCATCCGCTACATCGGCGGCACCTTCACGTCCTCCAACGGCTCGGCGGTCACCCCCAGACCCCAGGATGAGCTGAACACCGTGGCGATGGCGGCGGCGGTCGAGGCCAACGGGACCACGATCGCCTCCTCCTCTGGCACGACGCAGAACCTGGAGGCGTTCGGGTTCAACGTCCGCTCCGGCTATGGGCCGATCTTCTACCCGCCGGAGTTCCGCCACAAAGCCTATGGCGTGGCTCAGAGCGCGTTGGTGATCAACCTCCTGAACACCCTGGCCGACGACGTGACCCTCGTCTCCACGCTGTGGCTCGAGGAGGGCGCATGAGGAAGGCCCTGCTGCCGCTCGTCGGGCTGATCGTCATCGGAGCGTTCGTCGCTGCGAGCGTCGCCTCCGCGTCCGGACCGGCGACCGGGATCACCGCGACGCTCAAGATCACGGGCTACCGCGGCGAGGCGATGCCGTGCGGCTCATCGGTGACGTTGGATACGTGGATCACCGGCAAGCTCAATGCCAAGGCCACCGGAGCGGGGACGGCCAATCTCCAGGTCAACGCCTACACCGGGGACACGGGTGAGGAGCTGTACAAGGTCGACCGCATGGCCTACGCCGCGGTTGAGCTTGACGGGACGTTCCGCTTCGTCGGGACGCAGGCGTGGTGGGGCAACCCCGAAGAGCTGGGGGAGCCGTATGACTGGCGGTTCGAGCTCGAGGTCAACAACGTCACGGTCTGGGATTGCACGGTCACCGTCACGGTGATCTAGCGTGACCCTTCCGGCCGTTCGCGCCGTGGGGACGGTCGCATCCTCGATCACGACCGCCTCCCCCGGACTTCCCACCGGCACGACGACCAACGATATCTGCATCATCTTCTCGGAGACCGCCGCGCAGGCGGTCACATGGTCGGGCGGGAACCAGACCTGGACCGAGGTCTACGGCTCCCCTCAGGACCAGGCCGGGAACACGCGGATCACCGCTCATTGGGCGCGGATCGATTCGGCCTCCCCGACGATGCCGACCTCCAACGACCCCGGCGATCACATCATCTGCCGGGCCATCAGCTTCTCCGGCGCTGCAACTACGGGGATCCCGTTCGACCTCGTCGCCACCACCTACGAGGCCGCAGTCGATACGACTGGCGCATTCCTCGGCAACTCCACGCAGGTCGCGGATTGCCTGATCGTTCAGGCGATGGCGTGCTCCCTGCCGGACGCGGCGGCGGGTACGGCGAACTTCTCCGGTGAGACGAACGCCACCCTCGGGAGCCTCACCGAGCGGATCGATAACAACGACAACGTTGGCAACGGCGGGGCCTTGGGGTGCTGGACCGGCACCCTCGCCGCGGCGGGGGCGTTCGGGGCGACCACGGTCACGCTCGCCACCGCATCCGGCAAGGCGATGATGACCATGGCTCTCCGTCCTGCGACGGCTGCGACGACGGACCTCCGCTGCCACCGCTTGCTCGACGGCGGCTTGGTCGCGGCGCAGTCCAGCTACACGACCGGGACGACCTACGCGAAGACCGCCGGGCGTCCGGTCATCATGAACATCTGCACCCGGCTCGCCGCGGGGTCGATCCCACCGACGACCGTCACCGTCTCCTCGGGTGAGACCCCGACGCTGATCTTCTCCTCACCGGGTGGGGTCGCGTCGACGTTCCACATCTACGGCTTCATCGCCACCAGTTCCGGCACGTTCACCGCGACCTTCGACTACGCCGGGGTCAACCAGATCGAGAACATCTGGAGTGCGTTCGAGGTGGAGAACGGGGAGACGGGCGACGGCATCCTCGGGTTGTTCGTCAACGGCACGCGGCAGAACATGTACAACTCCCTCACCAACGGCAACGCCCGCGACATCGCCCTTCAGGCGGTGAGCAACGCGGCCAACGCGACCCTCGTGTTCGCCTTCTGCGGAGGTCCAGAACGTGACTTCACCCCGGCGCACGGGGAGACGCTGATCCAGCAGGCGAGCGCCGGAGCCGCCACGACGACGACCATCTGCCACGGCTACAAGGTCGGAGGTGCGGTGGTGACCGGAACCACATGGTCGGGGACGAGCGTCTCCAACGGGATCGGGGGCATCGAGATCCGCGCCGCCGGGGTTCCTCAGCCGAAGATCTCCCAAAGCGTTCTTACCGCGAGCTTCGACAACACCGACTCACTCACGTACACGACGGCTTCGATAAGCCCCACGGCGAACACGGGCCTGATCCTCGCGTTCTGCGCCAATCGCTCCGCGGGGGGAGGGCCGCAGGTTCCTACCTTGTCCGGGGGTCCGTCCGTTTCGTGGACGCAGGAAGCGGACGTGACCTCCAACACGATCGCGACCCCCAACTCCCGCCTCACCGTCTGGTCGGCGCAGTCCGGGGATGCGCCGGGTTCGGGGGCGATCACGTTCACCACGGTTACGAACGTGGACATCTGCGCGGTGTGGGCGGTGATCGAGATCAGCGGTCAGAACGTCACCGACTTCGTGCTCCAGCCGACCACGAACCGCGCCGACGCCGGGGCCAACCCCTCGGTCACGCTCGCGGCCTTCGGCAACACAGCCAACGGGACCTTGGGGCTCTTCAACTACGACGCCGCCGTCCTCGGGGAATCCACGGGTGAGGGTGCGGGATTCCTCCGGATCGTCAAGCAGACCGCCACCGTCCCGTCCAACACGCTCGCGGTTCAGTTCCGCAACTCGAACGATACGAGCGTCGACCAGACCGCCACGTCATCGGACTGGGCCGCGGTGGCGTTGGAGCTCGTGGCATCCCTCGCCCCGCCGATGCTGGAGACGCCGGCCCGCACGACGTGGCCCGCGATGCGGGACTTCGACGCGTTCACCCTGACGGGGTGGAGATGAGCTGGCGCTTCTACACCTGGCGCCCGAAGTTCATCCCGTCCACCACGGCGTCGGGGAACATCACCGCGGTCCTTTCACCTGGTGCGTTGACGTTCCAAGGCCAGACCCTCAACTCGATCATCACATCCCAGCTGACCCCCGGAGCGTTGACCTTCACGGGGCAATCCCTGAACGCGACCATCGCGATCGTCTCCACGCTCACCCCTGGGGCGTTGACCTTCACCGGGCAGAGCTTGAACGTCGTCCGGACCTCCCAGCTCACCCCCGGAGCCTTGACCTTCGGCGGGCAGACCCTCAACGGGGTGGTCGGGCAGATCGCCACCTTGACCCCCGGCGCGTTGACCTTCACGGGGCAGGCACTCACTTCGCTCATCACGTCGCAGCTCACCCCCGGAGCGTTGACGTTCTCAGGTCAGACCCTCACGACATCGGTGGCGGTGATCGCAACCCTGACCCCTGGCGCCCTGACGTTCTCCGGGCAGAGCTTGAACATCGTCCGTACGTCGCAGCTCACCCCCGGGAACGTGGCGTTCGGCGGGCAGAGCTTGACCACGTCGACCCTGCGGACGGCGACGATCACCCCAGGGGCCTTGACGTTCCAGGGCCAGAACCTCGCGATCACCCTGTTCCTGAACGTCGCCCTGTCCCCCGGGTCCCTCGCCTTCGCCGGTCAGATGTTGGGCGCCTCCAGCCTCTCAGGAGACCTCGTGGTGGTAACCCTGGTCGGACCGCGCACCGCAGGCGCTCCGTCCGGCAGCGTGGCCGTGGTGACGCAGGAAGGCCCTTCCACGGCCGGCGCCCCTTTTGGTTCTGTTCTGGTCACGTCGAAAGTCGGCCCGTGAGGCTAGCGAACGCCTGTTCGGTGGGGGATAATCCAAATGTACGTTCTCCACGACCGGCAGCGCAGCTCGAGGAGGGCTAGATGGCAACGCCTGGCATCAGCGGGAACTTCGCCCAGGTAGAGGCAGCCCTTGCCGCCATCGCCCTCCGCGTGGAAGCCGCGAACGAAGCGGTCGAGGAAGCCGCCGCCGAGGTCGTGAAGGTCGCCGCTGCCCAGCTCGCCCCCAAGCTGACCGGGCACATGGCCGCGTCGGTGGATGAGGAGGGCGGCAAGATCGTGGTCGACACACCGTACGCCGGCTACGTCGAGTACGGATCCCGCCACAACAAAGCGCAGCCGTTCCTACGGCCTGCCAAGGCACAGTCCGAGCCAGTCGTGCGCCAAGTCGCCGAGCGCATCTACACGGTGGCGACTCGATGACGGGCGGCGTGCACCGCGGCTATGGGCCGGTGACGCCAATCGACCGGGAGGCCTTGGCGTATGCGGCTGGCGTGTTCGACGGGGAAGGACACGTTCGATGCAAGACCAACGGGAAGCCCGGCAATCCGGCGGTCGCGCTGTCCGTCTCACAGGGCCATCCAAAGATGCTAGAGCGTATGGCTGCGGCGCTCGGAGTTGGCAAGGTTTACGGGCCACGTCCGTGGTCCTCCAAGAACCCCAAGCCATCTTGGTGGTTCGGTACGGCTCAGCGTGACGCGGTTCACCGCATCTGCTGGATGTTGTGGCCGTGGCTGAGTGATCCGAAACGTCAGCAGTTCCATCAGGCGTTCGGGAAGTTCCATGCGATGAACGCCGCGAGAAGCGTTGGGAGGTAAGGAGCTTGACAAAGTATAGGGGCTTCGAAATGACGTGGGGTCGCGCGACGACCTCGGGGTTTGGCACGGTGGCGACCATCACGCAGGTCCGCGAGGTCACGCCGGGGTTCGGTTCGGAGCGGGCGTTGTTCGACGCCTCCGCCTACGGCGACCAGTGGAACGACTACCTCAGCCTGCAGCAGGACGGCGTGGACATGTCGATGACGGTCCTCTGGGATCCGGCCGACGCGGTTCACCTGCTGCTAAAGACGGACCAGGAAACCCCGGCCAACAACACCTGGATCAAGGCCACGCACACCCCATCGGGCAAGGCGTACAACATCACGACCGTTCCGCACGGGCTCAGCTGGCAGTCCGCGAGAGACGGCGGGGTCGAAGCCGTGTTCATGCTCAAGATCGTGAACCCCGGAGTGGTGATGGTCTGATGGCGCTGCTCACGGTTCAGCCCATCACCGGCGCCGCCGCGATCACGCCGACCTACGTGGCGGTGTCCGCGTCGGATACGTTCGCGATGACGTCGGGGCATTCGTACCTGCTCCACGTGAAGAACGCAGGCGGCTCCCCGGATACGGTCGTTATCGACGACCCGATCAACACCGACCCCGGCTCCGCCGCGGCGTTCAACCCGGACATGTCCGTGTCCGTGACGAACGCGCAGGAACGGATGTTCAAGCTCAGCCCGGCGCGGTTCAAGAACGCCTCTACGGGGCTGTGCACGATCACCCATTCGTTCACGACGTCGGTTACCTGCGCGGTCTTCTTGGTGGAGGTCTGATGCCAACCGCGAAGAAGGCCACCGCCAAGAAGCCCAAGGCGGAGCCCAAGGGACCAGAGGTCGACGGGTTCGAGGTCAAGGAGTACGAAGGGCTCGACCTGCTCGTCTGCGAGCGGTGCGGGTTCGACACGTTCGACGTCGGATCCGCCAAGGCGCACGGCAAGGAACACGAGCGAACCGACGCCGACGCAGCGACCGTCGTCGAGCTCACCGAGAACCTGGCATCTCTCGCCCAAGTGACCGAGGAGGAAGAATGAGTGACCTGAGGGCGGCGATCCTCGCATCCGACGACCTCCCGCGGGAGGCGGTCGACGTTCCGTGGGACCTGGGAGGGGCGAAGCTCTACGTCCGGGGACTGACCGGGACGGAGAAGGACCGTTGGGTGGCGCGGACCATGCCCTCCGGCGAGTTCGCCTGGACCAACAACCTCACCGCCGAGCTCGTGGCGATGACGCTGGTGGACGAGGACGGGGTTCGCGTGTTCACCGACGACGACGCCGACGCGGTAGGGCGCAAGGGCGCGGCCACCTTGTCGATGTTGTTCGAGGTCGCCATGCGCCTGTCCGGGCTGTCGGAGAACACGGCCGAGGTGGTGGAACAGAGTTTCGCGAACGGCCAGAGCTTGCCTTCCACCATCGGCTAGCCCTGGCCTTGGGTCGCACGGTTGAGGAGGTGGGCCGGATGCCCGCGTTATCCATCGCACGCTGGGCTGAGTTCGAGGCTGACTTCGGGCCGCTCACGATCCAAGAACGGATCGATGCCGCCATAGCCCACATCACCTACACCGTCCACGCGACGGCCGGCGGGAAGGAACCGCCTGAGAAGTTCGCCCCGCAGTGGCGCCGCCGCATGGAATGGACGGATGAGAACATCTGGCGCTGGCTGGATGCCATAGCGAAGAAGGACGACTGATGGCCATCCCCCCGCTGGTACTGCGGATCTACGCCGACTCCTCCGGGGTTCGGGCCGGGGTTGCCCAGACCCAGCGCCAGGTCGGCGGGCTCAAGCAGAGCATCAGCCAGAACTCCGCTTTGATCAAGACGGCGATCGTCGGCGGGGTCGTGTTCGGGCTCAAGGCTTCGGTCGACGCGGCGCGGGAAGCCGCTACCGCGCAGCTCAAGCTGCAGAACTCGATCGCTAACAGCGCGGTCGTATCCGCGGGCGCCGGAAAGGCGTTCACCGAACAAGCGAATGCCTTGCGCGACCTGACCGGCGTGGACGATGAGGCGATCATCGGCGCTCAGTCGTTCCTCGTTCAGATGGGCTTGACCGAGGACCAGATCAAGTCGCTCACGCCGCTGATCGTGGACCTTTCCGTGAAGATGGGGATCGACCTCACCACCGCGGCGAAAGCGGTCGGGAAGTCGGTCAACGGCACCACCGGCGGGCTGATGAAGATGGGCGTCATCGTGGACACGACCAAAGCCAAGACGGACGCCTACGGGGCTACGCTCGATGCGTTGGGGGTGGCTCAGGGCTTCGCCGCGAAGCAAGCCAAGCTCGAACCGTGGAAGCAGCTCGGAGCGCAGTTCGAGGAGCTCCTGGAGGTCGTCGGTGAGGCGATCCTTCCCACCCTGCGGAGTCTGACGAACGTCCTACGGGTGATCCTGCCCGTCGTCCGGAGGCTGGGGCCGTACCTCGTGGCTGCTGCGACGGGGCTTGCGTTGTGGTGGACGGTGGGGAAAATCGGGGCGCTCGCGGGGGCCATCAGCTCCACGTCCACGGCGATGACCGCGCTCGGTGTAGCGTCCCTGTCCGCGGCTGGTCCCCTCGGCATAATCGCTGGGCTCATCGCCGGGGTCGTGGTCCTCGAAAGCTCATCCTCCTCGGCGTTGGAACGTCAGACGGCGGCGCTCGTGTTGCTGGGATTCAGCGCCAAGGAAGCCGGGCAGATGATCGAGGACGAGTTCAGTGCGTCCCTGAAGAAGGTTCCCGGCGACCTACGCACCGCGAACATGGCGGTCTACGACATGGTCCAGGCCCAGGAGCGCGGCGCCGAGGTGGCGCAAGGCTGGGCCATGCGCCAAGCCGCGGTAGCCGACGCCGCGAAGAAGGCCGGTCAGGCGATCAAGCGGTTCGCGGGCATGACCGCCACCGAGCTCAAGACCTGGGGTGCCGAGGTACGGGAGCGGGTCGGCGGCGTGAAGGCCGTCCTCGACGAGCTCGCGGAGAAAGCGCACCTCACCGCCGACAAGGTCATCCGTGCGTTCCAACGGCAGATCCGAGCTCAGCTGGAGTTCGAAGAGAACTTCAAGGCCGTCGCACGCCGCGGGGTCCCCGAGGAGATCCTCCTCCAGATCACGGACATGGCAGACGGCGGCGCGGCGATGCTCGACCTACTGGCGCACACGTCGAAGGCGAAGTTCGACAAGATCATCGCGCAGTTCGAGCGGGTCGGTGATACGGCGCCGAAGGTCAACGTCTGGATCCAATCCATCATCGACCAGTTGAACAGCATCCCGACCAACATCGGCATCACCATCGGAGGGGTCGGCGGCGACTTCAGCAATCCCAAGTTCAAGGCGATCGGAGGGCCGGTCAGCGCGGGCATGCCGTACATCGTGGGCGAGCACGGCCCGGAGTGGTTCATCCCCAACACGAGCGGGAAGATCCTCCCCAACGGCCAGAACCCCGCGGCGCCGATGGGTGACATCACCATCCCGGTCTACCTCGGCGACGAGATCCTCGAGCGCGTCGTGGTCAAGGGCCTGGACCGAGCGCGGCGGAGAACCTGATGGGCGTCCTCCAACTCCTCGGCCCCGACCAGACGACGGTCCTGTGGGACTTCGATGATTCAACGGGAGCGGCGAACCCGTCCACCGTGATCACCAACCTCGGCGCCGACCTGGATATGGGAACGCTCCCGCCGGCGTTGTCCACGTTCGCCTCCTCCGACTTCGGCGCTACGCCCCTGGGCTACACGAACCCTCCGGTCGAGATGACCATCCCGTTCATGGCGTCGGCCACTTCGGACGACAACCTGTGGGCCGGGCTGGGACAACTCGCCCGCTACCTGGGCTCGATCTCGGTCATGCACCCGCTCTACCTGAAGTGGACGGAACTCACCGAGGTCCGCTACATCGACCTGATCGGCGTCCTCGAGATGCCTCAGCTCCTGCGCGGCCAGCGTGCCGGCAGCCTGATCGCGGGCCGGAAGAACTCCCTCGGGCCCATCGGGCTGAAGCTCCTACGTCAGCCGTGGATGCGCGGCCCCACGGTCACTTCCTCCGCGGTGACGGTTCCGAACGACCCCGCTACCTCGACCAAGGTCAGGGTATTCCCGCTGACCGTGACTGGTGACCTCCCCACCCCGGGGAAGATCCAGGTCGAGATGGACGCCGGCTCCACGGTGGAGCGGGTGATGATCGGCCACAGGGCTAGACAGTCCAGGGCCTCAAGCTTCTTCGCCGACTACCTGAGTGATACGGGGTTCTTCCAATGCGAAGCGACGGGGAGGAGCTGGACCATCACGCTCGGAACCGACGTCACCGCGGTCGACCCGACGGAGGACGGCTCCCCCGGCTCGGGGTCCTCCGTGGCCCGCGTGGCAACCGCGGGGGGTTCGGTAGGGGTGATGACGCGGCGCGTCCGCGCTACACGGACGACGAAGCTCGACTCACTCAGGGGGTCATGGCGACCACAACTCAGATGCAAGGCGGACGGGGCGGGCAGGTGGGAGATCCAGATGCGCTGGGGACCGTCGACCGCCGATCCGGTGGCGTTCTCCAACGACATCGTGGTGCATGACACGAGCCTCAGTGGAACGCCTGCCACGTTCGGCTACGTGGAGCTCGATATGGGGCGGGTCTACTTCCCGGACGTCATCGCGCTTGGAGGGTTGGCGATCGAGATATGGGCCATGCGGACATCGGGGACGGGGAACCTCGACCTCGACTTCGTCTGGTTCACGCCGGCGATGGACCTCGCGACCGTGGTCGTGCCGGGGGCGACGGTGGAGACGTTCGCCGCTACGGCCCTCAGCGAGGTGGCCTCACCCGTCACCAGCCCCGGCGCGGGTACGGAAGCCTCGATCTCCGGGAGCCGACGACGCTTCGCGGACGTGGGGGACAACGCGGGGACCGCGCCGAACACGGGGACCCTCTACGCTGCGGGGCGGCACCGGTTCGTCTTCGACATCGCGGGGACCTCGGGGGGTACGGCGACCTGCAAGCTGAACGTCCGCAACATCACCGACGCCGCCGACGCCGTCTCCCGTACGGGGGTTAGCATCCCGATCAACTCGCGAGCGAACTACCTGCTGGAGATGGACCTTCCTTCGGGAACGAACGCGACGACCGACCTCTATCAGGCCCAGGTCGATGATCCGGCCACGGCGACCATCGACCTCTACTCGATCTCACACGAATATCTCCCCGCGCTCGCATCTGGTGAGGCGGTTCGGACGGACCCCGGTGAGAGGCAGGCGGTGGACCGGCTGGATTCCTCCGACAACCTCGCCGGGTACCTCGCGATCGAGGGACAGATCCCCGCGGTGCTCGAGCCGGGTGACAATCACATCATGGTCCGCGCCGACGAGATCCCCTTGGCCCTCTACGAGGAGCCGCAGAACAAGCTGGCCCGCACCCCGACGGTCACCGTGGTTTACGACCCCCGCTATGCACTGTGACAGGTGAGCCCGAGATGGAGCGATGTCGCAGAAGCGAGGAACCGCCTACCGCTCCAGAGCTCCATCGTGGTTACAGAGGCTGGATAGCGCCGCATCCGATGCGCGCCGGCCGGGACGACCAGGGTGGCCGACGTCCAGCCCCGTTGGTACAGGTCGACCTCTACCACCACGGGCGCGGCAGTGCGGTTCCATATGCGAACGTGGTAGGTGCGATCCCCGCAGCTCGGACGACGGATATCAGCGCGGAGCGATGGGTGGGCGCTCGCGGCCAAGGTAAGCACGGTCAGAACGGCGACGATGATCTTCATGGCCCCACCATGGACCTGGTCGGCGTAGCGGTCAAACCGTGAGTACGCGCTTCTACCTCCGGGCAGCCGAGGTCCCGTCCGTTTCCCCCGCCTTCCATACGGCATGGGATTCCACCGTGGGCGCGGTGCGACGGACGATGTACACGACCAAACTCGCGGGGGACACGGTCACTTCCGCGTCCAGTTCTCAGGGGGGACCGGGCGACCAGATCCTGATCGCGCAGTTCGTCAGCCTGCCGCTGGATCCCGGCACGACGCTCGCGAGCGGCGGCGCCACGGCTAAGGCGATGACGTTCTGCCTGGAGGGGAACGGGAACGACGACCTGATCGACTGCGCCACGGCCCGGGTCTGCTCCCAGGACGGGACGACGATTCAGCACGAGCTCTACGGAAGCTCGCTCATCTCTGGGCAAGGCAGCGGGGAGTGGCCCTTCACGGGGTTCCCGGCTCAGTCCAGGAGCTTCATCGGCGGGGTCACATCCGGGACCTATGTCACGCAGTCGGGCGACCGGCTCGTCCTGGAGCTTGGCTACGAGGTGGGTGGAGCGGCGATCCCGGGAGTCGCTGGAAGCGTGCGCATCGGCTCCGACTCGACCGGGGTGGACGTCTCCTCGGACGGGGACACGTCACTTACCAAGCTCGGCTGGTTCGAAACGAGTGCCGGGGTGACCTTCTTCGCCCCGCTCAACCCCGGGGGTTGGGGAACGTGGGGGGTCGGGAGGAAGACGCGGATCGCCTGGACCGTGGACGGGCGTACCGCTTCGCTGATGGATTGGCAGGCCGACGCGGCGGCGGACTGGGGCGACCGTACCCTGACCGGCTCGGTTCCTGAGTCGGTGAGCTGGGCGGAAGAAGGAGCCCCGATCGTCGGCTGGAGATCCACGGACGATGCGATGTGGTCGGGGACCTTGGAGACGGTGCGCCTCGAGGACGACCTCCTGAAGGTCCGGGCCTACGGTGGGGCGGAAGCGCTGATGCGGAATCAGACGCGGATGTTCTACCGCATCGACGGCGCGGATCGGTGGTCCGACTCGGAGACGGACCCGCACTCCTATAACAACTCGGAGAAGTTCGACGTGACCCTCGGACGGGGTCACATCATGTGGAAGGTCGGCGACGGGGACACCGCCTACGCGGTGGGGAACCAGTCCGCCGTGGTCCTGTGGGTGGAGGGCGGGTTGATCACGCGCTACTCGATCCAGGTGGAACCGGACATCAACTTCGCCAACCTCGAGGTGGAGACCCACAACGCGACCGGCCCGTCCGGTTCGAGAACCCTCGAAGGAACGCACTCCCTCGCGGCGATCGGCGGAACCCCGACCACGTACGCCCGGACCCTCACCACCCCGGCGGACCTGCTGAGCCTGCGGATGATCGCGGACGGAGCGTTCACGCCGGCGGCGCGGCACCGCGTGAAGGTCAACGCGATCAAGGTCTACGGGCGGACGATAGACGATGCGTTCTCCATCTCCGAAGTCGTTGAGGACGTGGCCGGGGTAGCGGGACTGGTGGACGCGGGGATCACGGCCAACACGACCGCGGCCCTGCCCCTGGATTGGAACGAGGACCTACCCGGGCTTCTTTCCTACATGGCCGAGTTAGCCGATTGGCGCTGGCTGGTAACCCACGACGGGCTGAGCTTCGGACCTTTCGCCAAGACCTGGGAGGCGTTCACGTCGGCAGACGCCACCACGGCCCTGGAGCCGGAGCGCCGGTACAACCGGGTACGGGTGCCCTACCGAGCCGTTAGCGGGGCGCTCAGGACCTCAGAAGGGGTCCCTAGCGTCGACCCCTTCCCCGATGAGCGGGTGACCTGGGTCGAGGAGCTGGAGGACCCCCAAGCCGATTCGACCCTGGCCGATGCGTTCGCCCAGGCCCAGGCGGACTACTTCGCCTCCGCCCGCTTGCGGGGTTCGCTCACTCCCGTCAGGGTCCGTTACCGCGGGGAGATCCGGACCCCGTACGACGTGCGGGCCGGCGACCTCTTGTCCATGCCCGACCTCGCCCCGGAGATCGGAGCGCAGCGGATACAGACCGTCACCTACCGACCGGGGGAGAATGTGACGGTGGAACTCGGCGCGGGGTTCAACGTCGTCCGCACCCTGGCGGAGATCGAACGGGACCGGCCTCGACGCAGACGACGCAGACGTCCCACGAGGGGGCCGACATGACCGTGGTGATCACGGACGGCTGGCTGACCGGCTCCCTGCCTGATGACACGGGCAGAGAGTGGCCCGTCGTCCAACGCCGGCAGGAATCCTCACGGGGTCCCTTGGTCGGCGTGCCGAACCTCTGCCTGCACACGACGGAGACCTCGAGCTACGTGCAACGTCTGAAGTTCCCGTCACAATGGCAGTGCGGCGAGGGGCAGATCGGGCAGCACATCCAACTCGGGCTCGCCGGGGATGCGGTGAACACATGGGATTCAGTCCTCCAGCAGATCGAGATGGTCGGTCACTCCCAACTCGGACGTTGGCTCCCGGAGGAAGGGACCCTCGGCCCCGTGGTTGCGTTGACCGCGTGGTTGCACAAGACGCTCCGCATCGCGACGGGGCTCAAGCGGCCCGCGCCGTGGCCCGTCGTCGTGGACCAGCTCCCCGCGGCCACCACGGATTACTACCGCCGCCACGCCGGGGTGTTCCCGCAGACCCAGGGGGTCTACGGGCACATCGAGATCCCGGACAACTCGCATTGGGACCCGGGGGGATTCAACTACCCGCGGTTCTTCGCCCGCGTTCAGGACGCGATCGGACTGGAGGATGAGGTGGGGATAGAACAGGACATCATCGAGGGTTCCAAGGCTGGTAGGGACGCGGCATTGGGAGCGGACCCGCCCGCGGCCAAGCCGGCCATCTGGAAGTGGGCGTTCAACGAGGCTCAGCGCATCCGTAAGGCGGAGACGAAGCCGCCTCCCGGGGTTCCGGGGCCGCACGAGCACGAGGTCCTGGGGAAGGCGAAGTGACCAACACGCTCGCCATCGCGCTCGTGGTCGCGGTGATCGGGCCGGTGATCTTGTCCCTGCTGACGGGCCGGCAGCGGCGCCGGGAGAAGATCCTGGACTGGGCGCGGGAGGATGAGGTCGCGAGGAAGGCGGCGCAGGTCGCCCAGGACCTCCGCGACTCCCAGAGGTCGACGGACTTCCAGCTCGAGCGGATCCACACGCTGGTCAACTCGAACATGACGGCGCAGATGGAGGACAGCCTCGCGTCGAAGAAGGCCGAGCTCGCGGCGCTCCTCGAGGTCGCCGACCTCAAGCGGGCCGCGGGGGTTGAACCTTCGTCCACGGCGCTGAGCACGATCAACCTCATCAAGTCCGACATCGCACGGAAGGAAGCAGAGCTTGCAGACCGGCTAGCTGCCACGAAGAAGGCAGCCGCCCCCGAGGAGGCGGATTGATCACGGTAACCCTCTTGTTCCCGAACGGACGGACGAAGGACGTCGCCCTGTACGGGGTCCCCCGGACGGGCGACCGCATCGACCTGGACGACGGGCCGGGGCAACCCTCGCTCGTCGTGGAGCAGGTGACCTGGACCGAAGGCGCGAACGATCCTCCCGACCCGCAGGTGGTCGTAAGCGTTCGGCCCCGACCCGAGTAGGAGGTAGACATGTTCGGATTGCTCGCGTTCTTGTGCATCGTCATCGGTTTCGTGGTCGGCGGGTTCGACCTGAAGTTCATCGTCGGCCCGCTTGAGTGGTTCGTGGCCGCGATCGCGTTCAGCGTGCTCACGGTCGAGGTCCCCAAGCTTCCGGGGAGGGGCGAGTGAACGCCGTCGAGAAGGTCCAGCAGCGGCCCGCAGAGACGGCGGCGCCCGCGGTTTGGGTAGCCGTGTCCGGGGTGCTCATCGCGTTCGGCTTGGACCCGGAGAAGGCCGCAGCCGTGGCCGGGCTCCTCGGGGTGCTCACGCCGCTCGTGGTCACGTTCTTCGTGGCGCGGAGCCGCACAAGGGCTTGACAAGTTCCTTGCGTAGGTCCACCATGTCCCCATGACCTACGAACCAGGACCACGCCGCGCCCTAGTCCTCGAGCTCCACAAGCAGGGCCGCACTCCTCGGGAGATCGCGGCCCTGCTCAACCTTTCTACGGAGCGGGTTCACCAGCATCTGAGGGCGCTCGAGCAGCGCGGCCTCCTCAAGCGGGAGCGGTCGGCATGAGGCTCTGCGTCGGCTTCACCTTCTGCGACAACGCCGCCGACATCTTCTACAAGGGCGAGGCCCTCTGCGGCGGCTGCGCCAACCGCAAGTACGGCTCCTCGGTCGGCCTCCTCGCTGCGATCCAGCTTCAAGAGGTCCGCGGACCGGACCCTTCCGGCGCGGCCCTAGGGAGCGGTCCTCCATCCGTTCCCGTCCTCGCGGCGGGGCCATTGCAAGCGGCTTCGGTCGATGCAGTGAGCCCCGCCGCACCCTTCGCCGACTACCTCCTGAGCGGTGAGTGGACCTTGGGCGACGTGGAGTTCCTGACCGAGCTTTACGAGCGGGGCGAGCGATGAGCCGCGACTTCATACGCGGCCTAAGCGTCGGCCTGCTGATCTCCGCGGCCCTGTGGATCGGCGTCATCTACCTCGTGAAGTGGTGGATCGGATGACCGACCCCGACGTCTGCCAGCCGATCCGTAAGCCGTTCCCCTCCGGCGTGGCATGGGCTCACTCCCGCTCCTGCCCGTCGTTCCCCGGCCAGAAGATCTCCGCCGACGCGCCGTGGCACCACGAGCCCGAGCGGGTCTGCGTCTACGGCAACCGCGCCTGCTTCCCGGTCACCGCCGTCCTGCTCGGCTTGGACGTGGAGCCGGGCCTGTACCACTCCCTAGCCTGCCCGGTGAGCCCCGGCGTGCGGATCGACCTCAAGGAATACGCTAAGGGTCGCTCGTGGCCCCCGCGTGGGAAGGTGCGGGGCTGATGCCGTTCAACCTTGACGACTACGAGCCGGTGGAGGACCGCCTACGGGCCTTCTGGAAGGACCACCCGATGGGCCGCATCTCGACCGAGCTCGTCTACAGCAGCGGCGAGGGCTACTTCATCGTCAAGGCGTCCGTCTGGCGCGGCATCGACAACGCGACCAAGCCCGCCGGCTCAGACGTCCCCCCCGGTGCCACGGGCTACGCCCAGGAGGCCGTCACCGATCGCGGCGTCAACGCCACGTCGGCCTTGGAGAACTGCGAAACGTCCGCGATCGGTCGCGCCCTAGCGAACCTCGGCTACGCCGCCAAGGGCAAGCGACCGAGCCGCGAGGAGATGGCTTCGGCGTCGAGCCCGCCCCAGGTCACACCCGGAGACGGCACGAGCGGTCGGGATGGGGCCGAAGATGTGGGAGCAGGGAAGGCATTAGGGGAAGGTGCCGACCCTGCTCCCGCTTCACCCCAGACGCTCGTGATGAACGAGGGCGACGTGACCCTGAAGGCGGGTGAGTCGATGAAGCTCGGCGTTGCGGAAGCTCAGAAGTGGATGGACGAGTTCCACCCAGGGAAGCCGCATCGGATGAAGCAGTCCGACACGGTTCCGAAGCTCCTGTACTGCACCCAAGGCAACGGCAAGTGCCCCTACGCCGTGGAGGTGGCTAACGCATGAGACCCGCCCCGTTGTCCGTGCGATTCAGGCGGCACGTTGATCGCGACGGTCCCGGCGGCTGCTGGTTGTGGACCGGGGCCACGTTCTCAAACGGCTACGGCCACATCCGGGACGAGGGGCGCGACCTCTTAGCGCACCGCGTGTCCTGGACGATCTACCGCGGACGGATCCCTGAGGGGCAGGTGGTCTGTCATCGGTGCGACGTCCGCGCATGTGTGAACCCGGCGCATCTGTTCCTAGGAACGCAGCGAGCAAACATCATCGACGCCGTGGAGAAGGGCCGCATCTCCCGCTGGTCCGACAAGCTCGCACGGCCTGACCGCGATCCAGCCACTGGCCGATTCAGGAGGACAGCATGAGCGTGAGCACGGTACGGCATTGCGATTATTGCGGCGGCGCCGAGGTCCAGAACGACGCCGACCGCTGGCGCATCCTCGAAGCGAAGGACGGCACGCCGGCGCAGGACGTCTGCCCGGTCTGCGTCGCCCGGATGCGGCGCGGTTCCGACGCGGAGCGCGTGAGGTTCTACGGGGCTGCCAACGCCGGCCTTGTCCCGTTGGGGCGCCGCGTGGTGGAGGTGGACGGCCCGGACAACGTGAAGCGCCGGATGCAGAAGGTGTACGGCATATGACGCCGCTCGCGTGGCTCCTCATCGGCTTCTGGTGCGGCGTCGCCTTCTCAGCCGTCGCCACCGTGGTCATCACCCACGCCCGTAGGGCCGAGGCTTGGGGGGAACGGCTCGCGGACTACGCCGACGCCTTGGATGAGCCGGTTTGGGAAGGCCCGTCATGGGACCGCTACTTCGAATCGGACTCCGCGGACCTTGAGCCGGTTCGTCGGGTCGCGCCGCAGGTGATCGTGAGGCGGGGCTACCCCGGACGGCGTTTGCCGAACTGGGACGCCCCCACGGGCCCGCCGTCGTGACCGCCACCGACCTCGACCTCGCCGCCATGACGACATGGCGTGCCTACGTCCGAACCCCGCCGCGTCCCAGCCCGAAGCACCGTGAACCCGCCGACCGAACGGCGCGGGACATGGCCCGTGAAGCCGCGCTCCGAGCCGAGGACCGCGAGGAGATCAAGCGAGCCGCGAAGGCTGCGGCGGTCGCCGTGATGGAGCGGTGGGAGAGGACGAGGGGATGAGCGAACTGGAGCGGTTCTACGAGATGATCGCCGCCGACCTCAACTCCACGCGGGAGGACCTCGACTGGCTCTACGCGAGGGGTGAGTCCATCGGCGAGATCCTGAACCCGATCCGAGAGGCCCAGGCCGCAACGGCGCACCGCCTGAAGGAGCTACGGGAATCGCTGAGGGCCGGCCCGTGAGGACCGGCCCCCCGCTTTCCTCCCGTAGGAGGCTTGAAACGGGCCGCGTCGAGGCGTACCCTGCGTTTGGTGATGAACGCAGGGTCAGAGTACCCCACTCCGCCGACACGCACAAAGACCTGCTCGTACTGCAAGCGCGGCGGGTTCGTCTGGTACTTCACGAAGGGCCACCGCTGGATGCTCGCGGAGCCCAAGCCCCGCACGCTGATCCCGGACCCGAAGAAGGTTCACATCTGTCCCGTACTCGCCGAGCGGAAGGCCCGTGCGGTGATCCACCAGAAGTCCTACAAGCCGAGCACCTGGCGACGAGGGAAGTCCCCCGGAAGCTACGGCTGAGGCCCGGAGAGGCCGCACAACCTCTCCGGGTTGACCACTTGACGGAGGGCCTGCGGCAAACCCGGAATCGAAGAAACGGTGCTTTCTATCAAGTCGGATATGGGGGTAGGGGAATGATGTACAGACAGGGATGGGTTCGGGTCGTCGGTCGGAACGTGCGGGTCGGCGTCCTTCGTCAGCCGTTGTGCTGGCTCACGGATCACCGCTACCTCACGCACGAGGGCATCGAAGCATGCGACCGCTGCGGGAAGTTCGTGGCATGGGCGACGAAGCCATGAAAGGCCAAGGCGGGTCGCTACGCTCCCCGGCTTCGAAGAGACAAGACAGACGACCAACGCCGGACGAGCTCTACCTCGCCCAGAAGCTCAACGGCGACGCCTTCGATGAAGAAGTCACCCCCGGACACCGCATCACGATCCCAGCGATCCAGAAGTGGAACGTGTTGTACGGCGTGGAACGAACCACCGCGGCGCTCCGAACGGCGTGGGGCTTCCCGCCGCTCCTGGGGATAGACAACCCGTTCTCCTACGTCGCCGCGATCCTGAAGGCGGAGCGATGATCGACAACCCCGCCGAAGACGACCACATCGAGGACCGCCCCTCAGGACCGTGGATCAGCTTCCATGACTGGTACATGCTCCAGACGGCTGAGATGCAGGCCCGCGTGAAGGTCGTCTTCCCTTCGCTGAAAGTTCGGCTCGCGACGAAGGAGACGGCGTGAGCGGTGGCGAGCTCACCGCGAAGGAGCTTGAGGCCTACCGGTCAGGAGACTGGATGGTGCCACGACGGAAGGATCCCAAGACGACGCACTTCCAAGAACTGCTCCGCACGGCGCCGACACGCTGGTTCGGGAGGCACCTGGTTCACATGCCCCCCGACGAAGCGCCATTCATCGTCGTGAAGCGGGTAGACGGAAGGGTGAAGGGCCGGCGGGGCGAGATCCGCATCTGCGCCCGGTGTGGCAAAGAGTACTTCTGGATGGGTGGCGCTCGCGTGGATCAGACCACCTGTTCGCATGCCTGCGCGGGTGATCACGTTCAGAAGACGCGGCACGCTATATCGGTCGCGAAGGGTGGTCCGAAGAAGGAGCAGCTAGACAAGTGGTTCTCCCTGCTTGTGAGGTCGGTGGGAAGCTGCCAGGCATGCGGGTCCACGGAGCGGCTTCAGTGCGCCCATGTGGTCAGCCGACGCTACCTCAGCGTCCGCTACGACTTCGACAACGCGATGTGCCTCTGCTCGTCGTGCCATATGCGGTTCACGCACCGCCCGC
>Ga0070669_100000535_pt1 | contig 28257 bp, 22 predicted proteins | sample KBSS53metaG_FD_64680 | JGI IMG/M metagenome (GOLD analysis project Ga0070669, IMG submission 64680) | Switchgrass rhizosphere microbial communities from Kellogg Biological Station, Michigan, USA - KBS S5-3 metaG | ecosystem: Host-associated > Plants > Roots > Rhizosphere > Soil ...
CGATGCGGCGCGCGCCAAGCCCGGGACGCTGACCTATGCATCACAGGGCAATGGGACTTCGGCTCACCTGGCCGGCGAAATGTTGACTAACCTCGCCGGCATTCAGATGACGCACGTGCCGTATCGAGGCGCGGGACCCGCGATTACTGATTTGATGGGCGGCCAGGTCGACATGATCTTCGGTACAGCTGCAGCGGTGTCGCCCTTCGTCCAGAGCGGCAAGTTGCGGGCAATCGCCGTGACGTCGCCACAACCGTCGCCTTCCTTGAAAGGCATCCCGACCATCGCCGCGACCGTGCCGGGCTACGCCGTCGAAAGCTGGTATGGCCTCTACGCCCCGGCCGGGACGCCGCCCGACGTCATTCAGAAGCTCAGCGCCGCTGCGAAGAAGGCCGCGCGAAGCCCCGAATTCGCCAAGCGGATCGAGCAGGAAGGACTGGAAGTCACGGCCAGTGATCCCGCCGAGCTCGACCGATACGTCAAAGCCGAAGAAGTCAGGTGGCGAAAGATCGTCAAGGAAAACAACATCAAGCCCGAGTGACCGGTGCTGCGGCCACTCGAATCGGAGACACATCATGAATTTCATGCTGATCGACTTCAAGATCGATGCCTCGATCGCCACGATCACCTTCAACCGCCCCGACAAGCGCAACGCGATGAGCGACGACATGCGTAGCGAGTTCATCGTCGCGCTCGAACAGGTCGCCGCGGACAAGGCCATCAAGGCGCTGGTACTGACCGGCGCCGGCAAGGGGTTCTGCGCCGGTGGCGACATCTCCGGCATGGAGCGACGAATGAGCGCCCCGACTGGGGAGATCGCCTTCAATGGCTGGCACCGCCAGCAGCGCGTGCATCACACGCAGTCGCTGCTGCACACCATGCCCAAGCCGGTCATCGCCGCCGTCAACGGCGCGGCCTCGGGCCTCGGTGCGGACACAGCGCTGGCCTGCGACTTCATCATCGCCAGCGAGTGGGCGAACTTTGCGTGGTCGTACATCCACCGCGGCATCATTCCCGACGGCGGCGGCATGTACTTCCTGCCTCGACGCGTCGGCCTGTCCAAGGCGAAGGAACTGATCTTCACGGGCCGCAAGGTCGACGTCGACGAAGCCCTCGCGCTCGGCATCGTCGACCGCAAGACGGCGGCCGCCACTCTGGTGACGGACGCGCAGGCGTGGGCTGCAGAACTCGGCAAGGGCTCGTCCACCGCACTCGCGCTCACTAAAACCATCATCAACCAGACCTACGAGCTCTCTGCGCAGGACGTCTTCGCGCAAGGCAGTCAGGCGCAGGGCATCTGCTACACGAGCACCGAGCACCGCGAGTCGGTGATGGCCTTCCTGGCCAAATCCTCCGAACCTGCGCGCAAGGGGTAGTCGGATGGATGCGATCTCCCGACTTCTGAAGCCGCGCAGCGTCGCCGTCATCGGCGCTTCGGCCGATGCCGGCAAGACCGCCGGGCGCCCCGTCTCTTACCTCGTCAAGCACGGCTTTTCCGGGGACATCTATCCGATCAACCCGAAGGTGGATCGCATCGGCGATCTCGCTTGCTACAAGGACGTGTCATCGCTGCCTGCTGCCCCCGACGTGGGCATCGTCCTGCTCGGCGCGGAACGCGCTCACCTGGCGGTGCGCGACCTGGCCGCCCGCGGGACCGCCGCAGCGATCGTGCTGGCCAGCGGCTATACGGAAACCGGCGAGGAAGGCGCACGCCGCCAGAAGCAGCTCATCGACGCCGCCGGCTCGATGCGCATCCTCGGCCCGAACACGATCGGCCTGGTGAACCTCACGGACAGCATCGTGCTGTCGGCCACCGGTGCGCTCGAGATGGATCACTTTCCCGTGGGGGGGATCGGTGTCGTCTCGCAGAGTGGCGGCATCCTCGGCGCCCTCCTGTCGCGAGCCGCGCCACGAGGGATCGGACTGTCGAAGCTCATTTCGACAAGCAACGAGGTCGACCTCGAGCTGTCGGATTTCATCGATCACCTTGCTGACGACGATGCCACCAAGGTCATCGCCCTCTACATCGAGACGGTGCGCAATCCGGCCAAGTTCCGCGCCGCGGCCCTCAAGGCCGCGCGCAACGGCAAGCCGGTCGTGGCTTTCAAGATCGGTCGCTCGGAGGCAGGCGCCAAGGCCGCGGTGTCGCACACCGGCGCCCTGGCAGGTGCCGACCGGATGTACGACGCGCTCTTCAAGCAGGTGGGTGTCATCCGCGCACAGACCTTTGCCGACCTGCTCGATATCCCCGCGGCGCTCAGCACGGGCAGGAAGCTTCGCGGCAACCGTGTCGCGATCCTCACCTCGACCGGCGGTGCGGGAACACTCGTGTCCGATGACCTGGGAATGGCGGGCTTCGATACGCCGGCGCCGGATGCCGCGACCGCCGAGGCGCTGCGCGCACTTCAGACGGGGGATCACGCCGTGCTCGATCGCAACCCGATCGATGTGACGCTTGCCGGCCTCAAGCCCGAGCTGTTGCGCGGCGCGATCAACGTCTTGCTCCGGAGCCCGACCTACGACGCGTTGACCATCATCGTCGGATCCTCGAGTCTGGCGATGCCCGAGCTGATGGCGGGTGCGATCCAGGACTGTCTGCCGAATTCAGACAAGCCAATCATCGCCTACGTGAGCCCGCACGCCCCGGAGGTCGGTGCGCTGCTGACCCAACGTGGCGTCCCGGCGTTTGCCGCGGTCGAGAGTTGCACCGCGGCGTTGCGCGCCATGCTCAACAGCGGGAGCTTCCAGGCGCCGGCCGAACCGGCGTCGAGGGTCACCCCCGTAGCTGTCGATGACTTGCCTTCGGGTTCGCTCGACGAAGCCCAGGCCAAGCAGTTGTTCACGCGCTTCGGCGTAACTTGCGCGCCCGAGCGGATCGTCACCTCACCGGCGCAGGCCGAGGAAGCGGCGCGCGAGCTCGGTGGTCGCGTCGTGCTCAAGATCCTCTCGTCCGAGATCACGCACAAGACCGAAGTCGGTGGGGTGGCCATCGACCTGACGCCTGAGAGCGTCGGCGCCCGTCTGGCGACCATGGCCGCCGATGTCGAAGTCAAGGCTGGGGTGCGACCGCAGCGATTCCTCGTCCAGGAAATGGTCGCTGCGGGCACCGAGCTGATCCTCGGAATGCACCGCGACGCCCTGGGTACCGCCATCCTTCTCGGGATGGGCGGCGTGACCGCCGAGCTGTTCAAGGACACGACGATGCGGCTGCTGCCGCACGAGGGTGCGCTCAGCCGTGGCGACGCGCTGGCCATGGCGCAGGAGCTGAAGACCTGGCCGCTGCTCGACGGCTTCCGGGGCCGCCCCAAAGCGGATGTCGAAGCCCTGGTGTCCGCGATCGTTGCCTTCTCCGCAATGGCTGCGCAGCTCGGCGAGAGGCTCGTCGAGGCAGAGGCCAATCCGGTGTTCGTGCTGGCGCAGGGACAGGGTGTCCGCGCAGCCGACGGCGTTGTCGTCCTGGCCTGAGGAGAGCTCGATGACCGCACGGATGTACGCGACCGAGGTCTTCGCACGCTACGCCGCCAGCTCCCAGGGCGAGTCGCTCGATGCAGGCGTCTTGCGACACGCCAAGCGGGCGGTGATCGATTGGTACGCGTCGCTCTATGCGGGCCTCGATGCGCCCGCCGTTCAAGCACTCGAAGCTGTCCTCTCCGACGATCTGGACCGAGGTTCGGCGCGGTTGGTGCGCGGTCGCGCTGCGACGCCGCGTGCTGCCGCACTCATCCACGGAACGTCGGCCCACGCAGCGGAGGTGGATGACAGCTTTCGGGAAGCGATGTACCACCCGGGTGCGGCGACGATCGCCGGGGCGCTCGCCGCCGCTCAAAGCCGCGGATCGAACGGACTGCAGTTTCTGCGCAGCGTCGTGCTCGGCTACGAGATCTCGACCCGCATCGGCGTGGCTCTGGGACGTGAGCACTACAAGTACTGGCACAACACCGGGACCGTCGGCGCATTCGGCGCCGCGGCCGCCGCGGGTTCGCTCCTGCGCCTGGACGAGCAGGCGTTCGCCAATGCACTGGCCTTGGTCGGCACCTTCACCGCGGGTCTTCAGCAGGCCTTTCGCCTCGAGACCATGGCCAAACCGATGCATGCCGGCCGTGCTGCCGAAGCGGGCCTGCTGGCGGCGCAGCTGGCCTCGCGCGGCGTTCGCAGCTCGCTGGACGTGTTGGAGGGCGATGTGGGGCTCGGCCGCGCCATGAGTACCGGCCCGGACTGGGCGGAAGTCGGCGCATCGCTCGGCAGCGACTTCCACATTGCGCGCTTGACCTTCAAGAACCACGTCGGGTGCGGGCACACGTTTCAGGCCATCGACGGTGCGCTGGAGCTCCAACGCCTGCACGGATTCACCCATGACCAGGTCGAGCAGTTGCACGTGGCCACCTACAAGCCCGCACTCGACATCGCCTGCTACGTCGACCCGCGCGACGGCGCGGAGGCCCGATTCAGCATGCCCTATGTGGTGGCCACTGCACTCGTGCGCGGCAGCGTGCGGATGGCTGCCTACGAGCCGGCTCGTCTGGCCGACCCCGCCACCCGTGCGTTGATGGTACGGATCAAGACATCTGTCGATCCCGAGATCGACGCCGGATTCCCGGGCCGTCGCGCCGCATGGGTGAAGGTGCTCCTCACCGATGGCCGCCACCTCAGTCACCTGCAGCCGGATCGCAAGGGCGATCCGGAACTGCCGCTGTCCGACGCCGAACTCGGCGACAAGTTGATCGAGTTCTCCGCGCCGGTGATCGGTGAATCCGCAGCCCGCGCGCTGCTCGCCCGCCTCTGGGCCCTGGATACCGACACGGAGCTGCCATGACGCGCCCGGCCTTCATTTCGATTTCCATGCAGTGGAAACTCAGGGGTGCGAAAACGTTCCACCGCGCCTAAGCTAGATCGCGCTTTCCGTAAGGCCATCCCATGACCCGATACCAGCTCTTCATCGACAACGAATGGGTAGATCCGCACTCGGGCCGATGGTTCGAGACCGAGAACCCCTTTTCCGGCGAGGTCTGGGCCGAGATCCCCCGCGGCGACGCGGTCGATGCCGATCGGGCCGCAACGGCGGCCTGGAATGCTTTCGAGGGCCCCTGGTCGCGACTGTCGGCAAGCGATCGCGGAATGATGTTGCACCGCCTGGGCGCGCTGATCGAGCGCGATGCGCAGCACCTGGCCGAGATCGAGAGTCGTGACAACGGCAAGCTGATCCGCGACGTGCTGGCCCAGGTGCGCTACATGGCCAAGTACTTCTACTACTACGGCGGCTTGGCCGACAAGATCCAGGGCCACGTGGTGCCCATGGACCGGCCCAAGGTGTTCAACTACATCCGCTACGAGCCGATGGGTGTGGTGGTCAGCATCACGCCATGGAACTCGTCGCTGTCGCTGACCGCCTGGAAGATGGCGCCGGCGCTCTGTGCCGGGAACACGGTGATCTGCAAGCCGTCCGAGTACACCTCGGCGTCGCTGCTCGAATTCGCCAAGCTCGTCGTCGAGGCCGGTCTGCCTCCCGGCGTCGTCAACGTCCTCACCGGCTACGGCAGCGAGGTCGCCGAGCCGCTCGTGCGCCACCGCCATGTCCATCGGATCGCCTTCACCGGAGGCGACGAAGCGGGCCGCAGGATCAACAAGATGGCCGCGGAAGGCTTCAAGCGCATCTCTCTCGAGCTCGGAGGCAAGTCGCCCAACATCATCTTCGACGACGCCGACATGGAGCAGGCCGTGAACGGCGCTCTCAGCGGCATCTTTTCGGCGACGGGTCAGACCTGCGTTGCCGGCTCGCGCCTGCTCCTCCAGGAGACGATCCACGACGAGTTCCTGGAGCGCATCACCACCATCGCCAGAACGGCGAAGGCGGGCGACCCGGCCGACCCCAAGACGCACATCGGCCCGATGACGACGAAGGCCCAGTTCGACAAGGCGATGGACTACATCGACATCGCCACGAAAGAGGGCGCGCGTTGCGTGGTCGGCGGACGGGCGCTCACCGGCCCCGGATACGGAGCGGGGCAGTTCGTGGCGCCGACGATCTTCGCCGGCGTGACGAACGAGATGCGGATCGCCCAGGAGGAAGTGTTCGGACCGGTGCTGTCGGTGTTGAAGTTCCGCGACGAAGAGGAAGCCCTGCGCATCGCCAACGACACGCGCTTCGGTCTCGCCGCGGGCGTGTGGACGCAGAGCCTGCACCGCGCCATGGTCATGACGCAGGGGCTTCGTGCCGGCACCGTGTGGGTGAACAACTACCGGTCGAGCAGCTACACCACACCCTTCGGCGGCTTCAAGGACAGCGGCATCGGCCGCGAGGGCGGTGTCGATGCGGTTCGCGAGTACATGGAGCCGAAGAGCGTCTGGATCTCCACCGACCTGCAGATGGCCAACCCGTTCGGGTCCAGGTGAAGCGGTGCGATGGCATAAGAGCTTCGCATGTCCGGTGAGCTGACGGCCCTCGGCGCGCTCGTCGCCGGCAGCGACTGGCGCGCGGCCGAGGCCGCGGAACGCCTCGCCATCGAGCGGGGCATTCGCGCGTCGCTGCTGTGCGTCTTGCTGGGTTTGGAGCGCGAGGCGGCTACATGGCCTTATCCGGCGCAGGCGGCCGCGGGTCGCGCCAGCAAGGCGGGCAAGATGCTCGCCGATCTGTTCGAACCCATGGACGCCATCGGCCAGCTCGCGACGCTCGCCGGCGCTGCTGACCTCGACCCGATGGACCCGGGGCCATCGCACACGGTGCTGCCTGCCACGCTGGCCGCCTGCATCGCGTCGAGCCTGGCTTCGCCGCCCGCCGATGCCCAAGCCGATGACGACGACGTCGGTGCAGCCGTTCTCGCCGGTGTCGAGGCCGCGTGGCGGATGCGCCGTGCCGTTTCCGGCGCGCGGCCCGGCGTCGGCTTCCACAGCCCGGGCGTGTACGGCGCCGTCGCCGCGGCGGCCGCCGGCGCGCGGACCTTGCGCCTCGGCGAGGTCGGGTGTGCCAACGCCATGGCCATCGCGCTGACCCGCGCCTCCGGCCTTGCCCTCAATAGCGCGGCGTCGACGATCGGCATGACGCACTTCGGCTGGGGCGCAGCGCACGGCCTGGAAGCGGCGCTGCTCGCGTGCGAAGGCTGGGACGCGTCCCACGACGTTCAACGGGCGCTGGCCTCCCTGTTCGGCGAAGGGCACGTCAACCTCGACGCCATGCTGCAGCCGGGCGGCACCGCCGCCGCCGGGCTCGTCTTCAAACGCTACCCCTGCAACATCTACCTGAACCTCATGGTCTTGATGCTCGACGAGGTGCCGGTGCGGCCGGTGGACCGCATCGAGATCACGATGCCGTGGATCCCGCACCTGGACAACCCCGCGCCGCGCGACGTTCGCCAGGCGCGCAACAGCGCGCAGGCCGTCGCGGCCATTGCGGGTTGCGGCGACACCTCGTATGCCGCGTTCTCGGGGGCACCGGGGCCGTGGCGTCCGGCCGCCGACGTGGCGAGGCTGCTCCCGGATGTCGTGCTTGTCGCCGACCGCGCCGCGCCCACGCGCCTCAGCGAGGCCCGCGTCGGCGTGCGCGCGTGGCGCGGCGGGTCGCTGGTGCAGGACTCGACCCGCGCCATGCGCGATCTCGGCAGCTGGGGCGTCGAGCACGCCAGGAAGCTGATGGGAAGCGACGCCCGGCCCGGCGAGGTCGATGCGCTGTACGGCGGTTCGCTGCTGCAAGGCTACGAGCACGTGAGGGCGCGCCGCCTTGCGCAGACCGGGCAACAACGATCGACCAGAGGATGACCGCCATGACGACGCAGGACACGCAAGCATTCGACATCGTGGTGGTCGGCTGCGGCGTGGCAGGCCTCAGCGCCGCGGTGGCGTCCGCCGAGGCAGGAGCGCGGGTGGCCGTGCTGGAGCGGTCGACCTACGACGAGCGCGGCGGCAACACCCGCTACACCGAAGCCTACTTGCGGATGAAGAGCGAGACGGAGCTGAGCCACGACTTCGAATCCCTGCTCCTCGACAACAGCGGCTACTACATCGAGCCGGAGCTCGCGGCCAGCACGGTGCTCGACTACGAGAACTGGTCGCCGATCGTTCGGGCGCTGCCCTTCACGGACCCGGAGCTCATCGCGGCATTCATCGACGCCGTCCCGGATGCGGTGGCGTGGCTCAAGGCGCACGGCCTCACCTTCGGCGAGGCCGGCTTCTACGGGCTGACGCCCCGGCCCTCACCGCGCATCGCGGTGAACGGCGGCGGCCTGCAGCTGATCGAGACAATGACCGCCTGCGCCGAGAAGCTGGGCGTGCGCTTCTTCTACGAGATCACCGCGCGCGAGCTGGTGCAGTCGTCGGAGGGACGCGTCTGCGGCCTCCTCGCCAAGCGCAAGGACAACTCTCCCGTGCGTTTCGATTGCGATGCCGTCATCCTCGCTTGCGGCGGTTTTCAGGGCAACCCGGAGATGGTGATCCGCTACATCGGCCCGAAGGGCCGCTACCTGCGCCCGGTCGCGCGCGGCGGCCACTACAACAAGGGCGAAGGCATCGAGATGGCGCTTCGGATCGGCGCCGCCGCTTCGGGGGACTACGCGGAATATCACGGTCAGCCGGTCGACCCGCGCTCGAGCGAGTCGGAGGCGCTGGTCATGGTCTATCCGTACGGTGTGCTGGTCAATCGCGAAGGAAGGCGCTTCATCAACGAGGCGCCGGGGACCATCGACGCCCACTACGAGGAGACGGTGCGGACGATCGCCGACCAGAAGAAGGGCATTGCCTTCGCGATCCTCGACGACAAGATCAACCGCATACCCAACTGGCGGCGTTGCGTCCGTACCGATCAGCCGCCGGAGTCGGCACCCGACATCCGCTCGCTCGGCCGCAAGCTCGGCTTCGACGGCGACACCGCCGCAAGCACCATCGAGGAATACAACCGCTCGTGCCGGGAAGGCAAGTTCGATCCGACGGTGCTCGACGGCCTGGCGACGGCGGGTCTGGTGCCGCCGAAGTCGAACTACGCGGTCCCGATCGATACCCCGCCCTTTCACGCGTATCCAATCATCTCGGCGAACACCTTCACCCTCGGTGGGCTGAAAGTGAACGCCGCTGCGCAGGTCGTGGACCGCGACGGCGGCGTCTTGCCCGGCCTCTATGCCGCCGGCGAAACCATGGGCTTCTATTACGGCCGGTATGCCGGAGCGACCTCGGTCCTGCGCGGCGCGGTGTTCGGCCGGCGGGCCGGCGAACACGCGGCTGCCAGGGCCATCGAGCGCAACCGGCGCTGAATTCCCGACAGGGTCATTTCCAAAGGAGACATCTTGAAGAAGTTCAACACCATGCGTCGCGCTGTGCTGGCCGCGACGATCGCACTCACGAGCTGGACGGTGCAGGCACAGGGCACTTATCCGGACAAGCCGATCACCCTCATCGTGCCGTACACCGCGGGCGGACCGACCGACGTCGCGGCGCGCATCATGGCGCAGCGCCTCGGCGAGCGGCTCGGCCAGGCCGTGGTGGTGCAGAGCATCCTGGGCGCCGGCGGCGTCATCGGCACGGAGACGGCCAGTCGGGCCAGGCCCGATGGGTACACCCTCTACTTCGGGGTGAACTCGATGGCCATCTTCCCCCACGTCAGGCCGGCAAACAGTCCACTCACCTTCAGTCCGAACGACTTCGCTCCCATCGGCGGCGTCGCGGAGTCGGCGCACGTGGTGCTGGCGAGCAAGTCGGCTGGCTTCCGCACCGTTCCCGAAATGATTGCGGCCGCCAAGAAGGCGCCCGATTCCGTCAGCTACGGATCCGCCGGCATCGGCGGCACCACGCACTTGCCGCTGGCGCTGTTCGCGCACCGCGCCGGGATCAAGCTGCTGCACGTGCCGTACAAGGGGGCTGCGCCGGCGATGCAGGACACCATGGCAGGCCGAGTCTCCATGTCCACGCCCGGCTACTCGGCCTCGATCGACGAAGCGGTGAAGGCCGGGATGGTCTTCCCGATGGCGGTCACGTCGGCCAAGAGGCTGCCGTTCATGCCCGACGTGCCGACGTTGGCCGAGGCGTCCGGCTACTCCGACATGGTGTTCCCGATCTGGTACGGGCTCTTCGCACCCAAAGGCACGCCGCCGGAAGTCGTGGCGAAGCTCAGCGGAGAGCTGAAGGCGATGGCGGCGGAGCCGGAGTACGGCAAGAAGCTCTATGCGCAGGGCAACGTCGCCTGGTACATCCCGCCAGCGCAACTCGGCAAGCTGCTGAGCGACGACATCAACCGCTTGGGAGAGAGGATCAAGGCGTCCGGCCTGAAGTTCGAGGAGTGAGCGCGATGGACGGGCTCACCGCCCGGTTGCTGCAGGTCCTGTCGCTGCGCTGCGACGACCTGCCGGCCGATGTGCGGCGGGTGGCACGCGACTGCCTCGCCGACTGGCTTGCGTGCACTTTGGCCGGGCTCGCGGAGCCTGTCAGCGGCATCGTTGCTGCAGCGGCGCAGGAGGAGGGCGGGCACCCGCAGGCCACCCTCATCGGTCGTACCGGCAAGGGAACTGTGCTCCAGGCGGCGTTGGTGAACGGTACGGCGTCGCACGCGCTCGACTACGACGACGTCAATCTCGCCGTGCCCGGGCACATGACCGTGGCGATCGTCCCGGCACTGCTGGCGCTCGCCGAGCAAATGGAGTCGAGCGGCGCCGAGTTCATCGCTGCCTTCGTGGCCGGCTACGAGACGGCGTGTCGCATCGGCAAGCTCGTCGAGCCCGCGCACTACGCGAATGGATTCCATGCCACGGCGACCATCGGCAGCCTGGGCGCGGCGGTGGCGTGCGCGCACCTGATGCGGCTTTCACCGGAGCAGGCCTCTCACGCCGTCGGGCTTGCCGCGACGCAAGCGGCCGGGCTGAAGGCAATGTTCGGCACCATGGCGAAGCCGCTTCATGCTGGCTTGGCTTCGCGGGCAGGATTGCAGTCGGTCCTTCTGGCGCGCAAGGGGTTGACGAGCCGCACCGACGTACTGGAATGCGCGCAGGGCTTCGCGCAGGTGCACGGCGCGGACTTCCACCTGACGGACGCGCTGGCAGAGCCCGTGGGCGGTTATCACCTTCTGGCCAACCTGTTCAAGTTCCACGCCGCCTGCTACAGCACTCACTCGACCATCGAGGCGGTCGCTGCTCTCCGGCACGAGCATTCACTGAGCGCGGACGCCGTGTCGAGCATCCAGGTCGTTGCTGGCGAAGGCTGCACGATCTGCAACATCCAGGAGCCCACCACGGCCCTGGAGGCGAAGTTCAGCCTGCGCATCGCCGCGGCGTTCGCCTTGCTCGGCGTCGAGACGGGCCGCGTGAGCGAATGGGGCCGCGCGACCGAACCCGACGTGCTGGCGGTGAGGGACAGGGTGCGCGTCGAGCTCGTTCCCGGAATGGGGCTGAGCGACTCCGATGTCGTGATGCGCCTTCGAGACGGCACGCAGTTGCGTCGATCACACGATTGCGGTGTCCCCATGGCCGACAAGACGAAGCAATCAGCCCGCGTGGCCGCCAAGCTCATCGCGCTCACTGTGCCGACTCTTGGCAAGCCGCCTTCGCCACGATTGCTCGACTTGCTCTCGACAGTCGAGGAGCAGAAGGACCTGCGCGAGCTCCTCGCTCTTTGCAAGGCGGTGGTCGAATGAACATCGGTGTTCTCGACGACACGTACGACGTGGTTCGTGGCTTGAAGTGCTTCGCACGTCTTTCGGAACAAGGGCATGAGCTCAGCGTCTGGAACGACCACTGCACCGATACCGACGTGCTCGCCGAGCGTTTGGCCCGTACCGAGGTGCTGATGCTCATGCGCGAGCGCACGCCCGTGCGCGCTGCGCTCCTCGAGCGGGTTCCGGCGCTCAAGTTGATCACCTTGAACGGCGTGACGCCGCATATCGATCTCGATGCCTGCACGCGGCAGGGCGTCGCCGTGTCGACCCGTGGCTACGTCTCGACCGCAACCGCCGAGCTGACCTGGGCCCTGGTGCTGATGTCGGTCCGGCGCATTCCGCTTGAGATGGCGAGCCTCAAGGCAGGTCGTTGGCAGTCTGCGGGGATGGCGTCCGGGCTCCATGGCCGCACGCTTGGCGTCTGGGGGTTCGGCCAGATCGGCCAGCAGGTGGCCGGCTTCGGCCGCTCCTTCGGCATGAGGGTGCAGGTGTGGTCTCGCGAGGCGGGGTTGGAGAAGGCTCGTGCCGAGGGTTTCGAGACCGCGTCCGGCAAGGAAATGCTGTTCGAGACCTCCGATGTGCTGAGCCTGCATGTTCGGCTGGCGTCGGAAACGCAGGGCTGCGTCACGGCGGCTGACTTGGCGCGCATGAAGCCTGACGCGCTGATCGTCAACTCCAGCCGGGCTCGTCTAATCGAAGACGGCGCACTCGTGGCAGCGCTACGCGCCGGCCGGCCCGGCATGGCGGCTATCGATGTCTTCGAACACGAACCGATGCTTGATCCCTTTCACCCGCTCCTGCAGATGGACAACGTGATCTGCACGCCGCACCTCGGCTACGTCGAACGCCAGCAATACGAAGGCATGTACGGCGATCAGATCGACCGCTTTTTCTCGTATCTGCAAGGCAACCCGGAGTTCATCGTGAATCCCGAGGTGCTGCAAAGCAAGCGCAGTCGCTGACACACCACACCAGGACGACCCGATGTTCCAATCCCGCAGACAGTTCATGCGCGCGCAAGCCGCGCTTTGGGTGACCTCCGCGGTGCCGATGCGCTCGGCCTGGGCCCAGCCTTCGTGGCCGGCCAAGCCCCTTCACCTCATCGTGACGTTCGCCCCCGGTGGTGTCACCGATTCCGTCGCCCGGGTTGTCGGCGAGCAGTTGCAACGCCGGCTCGGCCAGCCGGTGATCGTCGAGAATCGGCCAGGAGCGGCTGGCAACATCGGCGCAGCTCAGGTCGCCCGATCCGAACCGGATGGCTACTCGATGGTGCTCGTGCTGGAGGGCACCATCGTTGTCAACCCGCATGTATTTCAGAAGCTCGGTTACGACCCCATGAAGGACCTCGTGCCGGTGGCCAAGCTGGGAGACTCGGCGATCGTCCTGGTCGCCAATCCGTCGCTACCCGTCAAGACGCTGCAGGACATGATTGCGTTGTCGAAGGGACGACCAGGGGGCTTGTCGTACGGTACCGCGGGTGCGATGACCATCACGCATATTGCGGGCGAGCTCCTGAAGCAGCGCACCGGCGCTCAGCTAACGCACATTCCCTATCGAGGCGGCGGGCCGGCAGTGTCCGATGCGCTCGGTGGCCAGATCCCGCTGGCCTTCGTGTCGGCCGCGTCCGTGCAGCAGTACATTAAGTCCGGCGCGCTCGTCGCGCTGGCACAGCAAAGTCCGAAGCGCTCGAGCACGTTGCCGGATGTGCCCACCTTCGCGGAGGCCGGCATTGCAGACTTCCAGGCGTTCTCCTGGGCTGGGCTCTTTACGGCAGCGAAGACGCCGGAGGCCGTGGTCGAGCGCTGGAATGTCGAAATCAATGCCGTGCTCGCCGACCCCGCGGTGCAGGAGCGTCTGGCTGTGATCGGCATCACCGCCACTCCTGTGAGTCAGTCCGCCTTCGCCGCCCAAATTCGGCGCGAATTCGACTGGTACGGCCCGTTGCTCAAGCAAGCCGGCATCCGCGCTGAATCGACCTGATGTCAGGCTTGGTCGACCACCGAGCCTAGCTTTGTTGGCGCGTTCTCCTTGCGGGCTACGCTCGACTGGCATCTGAAGTGGCACTTGCAAGCGTCCGCTTCAGACTAATCTGAGACATTCGCTGACGGGGCTCAATTGACCGCTGATGGCAAAACCGGTCGTTCGCGTCTTGTTGGCTCGACCGACGGCAGCACTCCGAGAGCGGACACCCGATCGCTTAGGCACACGGTAGACCCCTGAACGGCTGCTCTTCCTGCGCTTGACGGACTCAAGTCGACCGTTCACCGACATGCAACTCGCTGCATTGCTTGCCGCGAAGCAGTCGCTCGCGCAGGCGGCTCGTCATCGGCCCATGTCTTGTTTCTTAGATTACGCAGGGCGAGGCACTGTCACGGGGCGACGCGCTGCTGCACCCGCGAGAAGGACCGTCGCGAGGCCGAGTACCAGCAGGAGGATGCCTCTTAGGGCCGCGCTCCAAAGCGGACCGAAGATCTCGGCAACCGGCCGCTCGACGAACACCTGCCACCCGAGCAAAGGGACGGGAGCATTCGCCGACAACACGGAGGCACCGGACGGGCTCGTGTCGAACGTCCTGCCTTCCCGCTGCCTCTCCGTCACAGGGGCTGCCAGCGCAGCGCGCACCTGCGGCAAGCCCGAAAGGTCCGGCTGACTCGAAACGGTCGCCGGGTCCCGGTCGGCGATCAAGCGACCTTTGCCGTCGACGATGTACGCGTAGCCCGTCTCGCCGACCTTGATCGCAGCGACCATTTCCCACACCCTCTTGACGTTGACCTCCGCCAGCGTGACTCCCGAGCCCGCGCGTGCGACGGCAATCGAAACATAGGGCTCGGCGGGCTTGCGGAAGTAGACAGGGCCGACATAGCTCTGCCGTTTCATCGCCTCGGTGAACCGCACGTCGTTCGCGAAGTCGGTGCCCCTGCCCACTTTGTCCATCGCCAGCCGGGAGACGAAGAGCGACTCCTTGCCGTCGGCGCCGACGTGCGTCAGCTCCGTGATCGCCGGCGCATTGCGCATCAGACGCAACCATTCGACGCGCTGCTGATCGGCCGGCACCCCCGCCGTGGACCCGCTGATCTGGCTCTGCGTCGCGACGACGAACTGCTCGATCTGGGCGGCCAGGGCGTCCGCTTTCTGGCGCTGCACGTCGATCATCAGCGCCTCGGTCTGACGCCACATGTACCAGACGTTCAGCGTGCCATGGATGAGGAAGGCACTGCCCACGAGCAGCAACGCAGGAAGCACCAGTTTGCGCACCGACATCTTCACGGTAGCCATGGCTCTCTCCCCTAGGTCAGTCACGACGAATGCCAGCGCGCCGTGCGCCGCCAACCGGGACACCGGCTCGATCACCCGGGCAAACATGACGACGTTGGCGCTCGCGCCGACGTAGTGGAGATCCGCCGCGAGACGCGATATCGTCGTCGCCCCGGGTGCGGTGCCCAGATGCCTCGTTGCGCGCTCGTGCGTGCGGACGTACAGCTCCGACAGGTCGCCGAGTCGCGTGTCCTTCGGCTCCGCCTGCAGGCACAGTCCCGTGACTCGTTCCAAGCCGCGCGGTGCACGGTCGGGCGCTCGAGGGCGGAGGGTCGTTGCCACGTCAGTTGGCGAGTGGCGAAGGAACGCCTGCGCGGAGGCTGTCGAGGATCCGCAGGCAGCCGCGCAACTCACGTGCCCCGATAGCGGTGAGCGCGTACAGCCGCTTCGGGCGGTCGCCGCGTTGTGCCGTGGGCTCGCCCTCGCGAAACCGGATCAGCTTGCGACTCTCGAGCCGGTTCAGCACGGTGTAGAGGACGCCGAGCGTCAGCGAATGCCCGTGCGTGCCGATCTCGTCCTGGATCGAGAGTGCATACGGCTGCCGTCCGCAACGCAGGATCGCCAGCATCACCAGTTGTTCGTTGGAAGTCAGCACGCTCGCCCGTCCGATTGTCTGGAGGAACTCTATTCTAACTTGTAGAATTAGTCCAGCCTTCTTTGGTGCCCGGCGAAATCGTCGACCGTGGCGGTTTCGGCGCGCTAGCTTATGCCGATGTCTTCGACAAGAGTGCGATTCGTAACAGCGCCTCGACCAATTCACTCGATCATTTCTTCGGCGCGAAGCCGCAACGCCCTCGGGATCGTCAGACCCATGGCCCGCGCGGTCTTGAGGTTGATGACGAAGTCATAGCGCAGAGGTTGCTCCACCGGAATGTCGGCAGGCCTGGCGCCACGCAGGATGCGGTCAACGCAGTCAGCTGCGCGACGGAACAGCTCCCCCTGGTTGGCGCAATAGGAGCACAGGATTCCCCTTGCGGTCGGGTCGCGCGCGGGTCCGCCCGTGATGGCAAGCGGCAGACCCCGTCCCATGGCCGCCGCTGCAATGCGCTCCGGATTGGCATAGATCATTTGGGTGGCGATCATGAGCAGCGCGTCGGCAGTCGAGCCTGCAATCGTCGTCACCAGTTCGTCTTCGTTCCTCACCTGGAACACCTGAGACTCGAAGCCGCGCGTCCGGGCCGCATCCAGCATGACCCTGGCGAAGACCGCATGGCCCGGATCGCCGGCCTGATTCACCATATCCACACGCTTGGCGCGCGGCACCATCTCATGCAACAGGCTCAGGGTCTTTGGGATCAGGTCCTCAAGCCTCCATGACACGCCGGTCACGTTGCCGCCCGGGCGGGCTAGGCTGGCGACCAGTCCCGTGCCCACCGGGTCGCCGGCGCCGACCATCACGATCGGAATCTCGGCGGTCAGATCACGCAGGGCCTTTATGCCGGGAGTGCCCGTCGACACCAAGACGTCGGGCCTGAGCGAAACCAGCTCTGACGCCGCCACGGTCAAGGTCTTGTCGCTCGTGCGGCCGCGGGATTCGAGGACGAGGTTGTCGGGCTCGCTCCAGCCCTTCTGCCGCAAGGCGTTCAGCAGGAGCGTCTCATTCAGAGTGCGAACGCCCGTCTTCTCCAACGCACCTGGGGCAAGCCACCCCACCCGGACGCGTCGCATCTGGGCGACACATGTCGTGCTGCTGGCCAGCAGCGCAATCAGCTGGCCCAGCCAGACACGGCGCGCCGTCGTTCGGCCGATTCGAGACATGCCTTCTGCCGGGCGCTGACCCGCCTCAGGGCCGAATGCGCTGAGCATCCCTATCTCTTGGCAAGCCGGTCGGCGAACGCACGCTCTTTCGCTCCACTTGCTGCACGAATGACTGCTGACATCGGTGCAAGCGCGCCCAGGGCGTTTCTATCGCTTCGGCGACTCCGCGGGTGGACTGGTGTGGAAATCGACCCAGCGACTTGGCGCCCATGCATGTTTGACTGCCTTGGCCCCGTCGATGTCTCGAGCGACGAGGGCTCCTCCGTCCTCCACATGGAACGTCAAAGATCCTGGAGCGATCCACTTGCTCCCATCCGCTAGGGTCACGGTCCAAGGGAATCTGTCGTTGGCGCCGAGCTGACTGGACATCGTGTGCCTCCGGTAGAGGTTGTGAGGCTAAGCTCACTGGCCCGAACCGGCAACACTTCTCAGGCTGCGATGAGCGAAGCGGGAAGGCTCCCTTAACGGCCGACTGCACACAGTCTTTCGAACTACGAGCCGTCGGCGTTGGCAGCGGCAGGCACTACGGCTTCGGGTGCGTCCTCCTGCCCCTATCCGCCCGCTGCGGCGGCGAAGGAGACCGCAAGACCTCACGCTGGCCGTCTTGGTCGACGGTCTCGTCTGACATGGAGCGGTCACACGGCCGGGAGGGAGGCGCCTTGCCGGCCCCGAGCCGATCGGTGTGCCAGGTCAGAACACTCCCAAGGTCAAGCCGGCCGCCATGGCGGAGCCAAGGTCCTCACATCGCCTCAACTCTTCAGGCGGGATCTGTTTGGCACGCAGAATCTCCTCGGGCGTCTGTGCATGCGTGCAAACGATCAGCGGCGCCGCGATCGCCTTCAACCGCCACCCGGTTGCAATGCGTTCGATCTGCCGCGCGGCGTTGCTCCCGTCGCTCCCGGCGCAGATCAAAGCAGCATACGGCCGCCCATTGATCCGATCTAGGGCCGCGTAGTAGTTCCGGTCGAAGAAATCCTTCATCAGGCCAGACATCGACGCGAGATTCTCGGGTGTAGCAAAGATGTAGGCGTCGGCCGAGAGTACGTCTTGCGGCCCGGCATCGATGGCGCGGAGCACCTGCGTTTGCAAGGCCGCCCGCTCTGCTCCTGCGCCCGCCGCGGCAGCATGGGCCATCTGGCGCGTGCCGCCGGTCATTGAGTGGTAGACGACCGCGCGGGGTCAAGCCCGATGGATCACTCCAGGCTGCGCGCTCGTGCGTACTGGCCAGGGCGTGGCGAGGCATTCCGCGGCAGTCAATGCTTGGCGGCGAATCATTCGACCACCCGTTCCGGCCGATGCGGGGAGTGTTCAGGAGCGAGGCATCGAGTGAAACGCAGGTCATCGCTCGGCGCCAATCAATCGAGAATGACATCGGCGCGTAGCCGCACGTGGGACGTGACTTCGAGCCCTATCGCCCGCGCCGCCTTGGCGTTGACCACGAACTCGAACAGCGTCGGCTGCTCCATGGGCAACTCCCCCGGCCACGCGCCGCGCAGGATGCGCGCCACGTACTCGGCCACGCGACGCATCGCGCCGGCATATTCAGGACCGTACGAGAACGTGGCGCCCAAGGCTCGATAGGACGCGAATGTCGGAACGCGCAGCTCGTTCGCCAGGGCGAGCCATTCGCGTTGCAGCGCAAAGGTGATCTGGTTCGCGCCTAGAAGGAGCGCATCGGGCGGGTCGCTTCTCAACTTGGCGGCAATGCCGGCGAAGTCGGCGCTGTCGGTCAGGTCCAGCGGCTGCCAGACCAAGCCGAGCCGGCTGGCGGCCTCGGCGTGAACACGGAAGTTCGTGGCGATCTCGGCTTCGCCCGCACCGGACATCGCGAAGCAGCGCGAACAGCGGAGGTAGGCCACCCGCTTCACCGCGGGAACGGCGTCCTTGAGGAGTTCGAGTTGCTTGGGCACGAGGTCGTCCGGCAGGTTGGTGAGGCCCGTGAGCTGTCCGCCGGGTCGCGCGAGGCTCGAGACCAATCCCGAGCGCACCGGATCGGGTGCCGCGAGCGTGACGATCGGCAGGGTACGGCTCGTGGCCATCACGGCGCGCGCGGCGGCGCCGCTGCCCGCGACCACGGCGTCGGCCTTGAGGCGTACCAGTTCGGCGGCAAAGTCCGCATAGCGCTCGTTGTGGCCTTCGGCATAGCGCCATTCGATGACGAGGTTCGTCCCTTCGACGAAGCCCAGTTCGCGCAGGCGTTGCCGGAACGCGGCGATGTTGCGATCGTCTTCGGGCGTGTTGTACGCCGTGTAGCCCAGCCAGCCGACGCGATACACCTTGGTGGCCGGCTGCCCGAACGCTGCGCTTAACAGGCCCAGGGCGAGGACGGTTGCAACGAGAAAATGCCGAGCCATCATGCACTCTATTCCGCGCTCGCGGCGATGGCTAGCGGCGCAGGCAACGGTCTTCGGTCCGAGGCGTCGACGATTCGCCAGGCCTGACCCCTGCGGCCAGGCGGGCGTTCCTCTGTTCGACTCTGACGTATGCCATGAGATGCTCCTTCGCAGAAGGCGGGAGCCCTGCCCCGTGCAAAGCTCTTCCTGATCCACCTTCTGCTTGGACCTTCTCGTTCCCGCCCACGGGCGGGCGGAGGGTGGGCACGGCCCCTTCCCTCAGGGAAGGGGTGGGGGATGGGTGGTCTTCACAGGCAGCCGGGGACGATTGGTTGCAAGCGTCTGCCCACCTCGACGATCACCGCCTTCGGATGGCCACGAATGACCGGGGCTATAGGGACGACGGCGCAATCATCATGAAAATCCTCAGCGGCGAGTGGCAGCTGGAGCATTCACGGACGGTGACGTCTGATCCCCCGTTCACGATCGAGCCACATTCGACCATCCAGCTTGCGTCCTGCTCGTCTGGTGAATAAGTCGCAGAGGCGATTCGTCTTTGTTGGCTTCGCTCGGCTCGACACGCCTCTAGCCTGACCAGGCAACCGCTTGTGCCTCCGCCACGGCAATCGGGGTCAGCGTGCCGCCTTGTCAACACAGCCGAGAAGTGGACAGAGCAATGGACACCATCAACGCATCGCGCCCCGATGGAGCGCACTTTGAGCTTCGCTACCGTAGCTTTTCTTCGCACCGCTGCGGCTATGCCTTCCCTTGCGACGCCGGAGGCCGAGTAGAGCTGGATCAACTCAGCGAGCGCTGCCGCGAGAACTATCTCTACGCACGCGCGATGGTGGGATTCGATCTGTTGCCGCCGCAGGTCTTGCTGGTTCACTGAACACGGGATCGAGCGTTCGCTGCGCGAGTCGAAAGTAGGACAAGCACCAGCCTCGTTTGCTGCGCCTGTTGCTGTGTTCATATCCCATGCCTGGACCGATGCGGCCGGGCGGGGGCGGGATCCGTAATCGTAAGGATTCGCCCATCGTCGGTCTCGGCGAAGCTCGCTTTCGCTCTTCGCGAGGCGCTTACCTGGAGCCGCCATGCCTGCAGTCATCCTGAACCCGAATCGAGGCGCCATGGGTGCGGCCCGTTTCGTCGCCCTGTTCGCCGTCGCCGTCGCCTGCCTGTTCGCCGCGGCGTCGCCGGCATCGGCGGCCGGCAAGACGCAGCCCTCGTCCGCCTCCGGCCAGATGCAGCGCTTCGACCCCTCGTGCGGGAAGGACAGTGCCTGCGAGGTGTGGAAAGGCTTTCGCGTTAACCACCCCTTCCCCACCCAGGTCTTCGCGGGCCAGCGTGTCGCCGACCGGTTGGTCCTGATCTTCAGCGAGCCGGCGCTGCCCAAGAGCAGGCTCGAGCCCCTGATCAAGGCGGCATTCGGCGCCGACCTGCTCGAGATGCAGACACGGCGGTGGATGATCGGCGAAGACGGCTGGCTCGAGGACATGGTCGTGACCGTCCGCTGGCAATCCGACAAAGGGCCTCCGGCGACCGACCTTCTTGCGAACCAGTTGCTGCGGGACCGGCTGTCGCTGCTCGCCGAACAACTGTGGGGCACCGCGTTCGGCCTGCAGCTCGAGGCAGCCAACGCCCCGTATGCGGCGCGCGCGCGGGGTCAGGCGCCGAATCTCGACCCGCGCCCCGGCGAGCTCAACGATTGGCTGAGCGACGCGACGCTGCGGTGGCGCACCAACGCCAGTCTGCCCGACAGCACGGGGCGGCCCTTTCAGGAGCTGGTCAAGGGTCGGGATGTCGGCGCGTACGCGAGCACCGACAACGAACTGACCCTGCTGCTCCTCAATTCGGCGGACATCGAGCAAGCAATGAAGTCGCCGGCGAACTTCGAGCGCGATTGGCGCGCCGCTTTTCGCTGGTTCGCGGTCGCGAGCGACGTCGTGCTGGGTGCGACCTGGACCGACAAGGGCTCCATGGCCATCGTCGGCCGGATGCGCCGCGTGCCGGTCGACGTCATCGCGCCACTCCGCTTCGAGACGTTCGCTCTCCTGGCCAGTGCCGGTACGCGCGAGCTCGCGCAAAGCTACGAGCGCACCACGCCGCTGGCAGGCAAGATGCTCGGCGGCCGCCACTCGGGCAGCGACTGGGCGCCGATCTACCTGAGCAAGCAACTCATCGACACTGAGTTCGGCGCACTGCTCAACATCACCGACCAGATGCTCAAGTCCTGGTCCATGGCCGGCCAGATCGACTACCTGTATTTCGACTATCCGCTGCGTCCCACCGGTACTCGCTTCGCCTTCGGCGCTCAGCCGCTCAGCGAGATCGTGTTGCGAGAGACGGGAGCCGGCCAGGTCCTGTTCAACTGGAACACGACGGGCAGTGCCGCCGTTGTGGCGCAGGGAGGGTCGTCCGTGCTGACGCCGACGCTGACCGGCGCCCTTCCCATCACCTACGGCGCCGAGACTCGCCCGGGAAGCGGCATGCAGTTCGGCGCCCAGGTTGCTCCGTTGCTGCGGCGCGAACGCGAAGCGTACGAGTACTTCTCTCAGCTTCGAGATCCGAATCTGGCGCGGGTGGTGTCCTACACCGTCATCTACCAGGCATTCCAGGCGCACTTGCAGCGAGACGGCCAGGGCCCGATCGAAAGCGAACATCGCATCGTCGAACGCGAGGCCGCGATGCAATCCCTGGCGAAGGAACTCGAACAGGTGCTGGCTGGCCTGGCCGACCCGAGCGCGGTGGCCAAGCTGGTGGAAGCGCGTCGCGAGTTCGCCGAAGTCGTGACGCGCCGCAAGGTCTCGCTGAGCGCGGCGCAGCGTCAAGCCATGGAAGGGTCGGCGCAGCGCGATTTGAACGAGATCAAGGGCCTGATCGAGAAGCTGCAGCAGGCCGACCCGCGTTTGCGCGATCGCCGCAGGCTCGCCAGTCTGCTGATCGACCTGCGCACGGAAACCCAGGCAGCGGAGTCGGCGTTCCAGGTCAAGGCGAAGGCGTTCGACGAAAAGGTCAAGGCGTACAACGCCGGCGGCCGCCTTGCCCGTCTGACCCTGCCGAGCCGTGCGGACCTGGAGGCTGCCGACGCCGAGCTCGTCAAGGAACGGGAGCGCATCAACACCGTCTTCGGGGGCGCCTCGCGCCTGCGCGGACTGCTGCGCCCTGTCCCGGAAGCGTTCACCGATCTCGACGTCGTGCACACCCGCTACGTCGCGGCCAACTCGGCACCGCCTGCCGCATGGATCAAGACACCGAGCGTCGTGATCTCGCGCGGCACGGGGCGCGTGAGCGGCGCCACCGGTGGCCACAACCTCGACTCGCGTGCGCTGCGGATTCAGGTCGACCCCACGGCCACGGAAGCCAAGCTGGTCGAAGGTCTGGACGGCCCGACGCTGCGAGTGCCGCCGAGCCAGGCGAAAGTCGCCGGCGAACGCGCCAACGAGTTGGCGCGGCTGGTCGAGCATGGCAAGGCCGATGACGCCAGAGTGCGCTCTCTTCTGTCGCAGCCCCTCAATCCGGCCATGCTGCGCACGCGTGCCGCGGCGTTGGGCGCCGAGAGACCGAGCGACCTGCGCAGCGTCGCCGGCCGGGCTGGGAGCGAAGCCCTTGGCGACGGGGTTCTGCGCCAGCAGATGCTGAATCTCTACGACTCGTTCGGCGCGCCGTTCGCAGGGATGGCCCGACGGGAAGCCAACGGCGACTTTCTCGTGGTCAGCCGTGTCAACGGCAAGCCGGAGTGCTGCCTGCGCGTCCGCGACCTGGCGAGCTTCCGCCAGCAATTGATGACGTGGAAGGGCAAGGGCGAGGTCGCCCTGGTCGACTTCAACCCGGCACAAGCCGAAGCACTCGCGCGCAACCTCAAGGGGCCCAATGACGCAGCCCTTTTGGAAGCGGTCGGCGGTGGCGGTCGCGGCGGCGAGCCGCCGAACGGCACCGTGCACTTCATCGCCGGAAACGAAGGCGAGATGCCCAAATCGCCCGGCAAGGGAGGCGGCGCGGAGCCGCCGGCGCCCGGTGGCGGCGAACACGGCGGCAGACCGTCATCGCGCGATCCGACAGCGCTGGCGATGACCTTGGAGCATGGCAGCGCGAAGGACGCTCGGATCGCGATGCACACGCCGCGCCAGTTTCGCCCGACCGCGCAGGAACTGCACGGAGCCGCCGCGGAGCAGGATCTGCAGGGTCTGCGCCGCGCCGCACGCTCACCGGAGGCGCAGCAGGCTCTCGATTGGGTTCCCGCCCGCGACGGCACGCCTGCGGTCTTCAAGCTCAGCTTCATCGACGTCGACCCGGCCATTCCTTCGGTCGAAGTGAGACTCATCGCCGGCTTCGATCCCGCCCAGAGCGCGAAAGGCGCGCAGCTCGTGCGGCAGGCCATCAGCTCGGCCAGCACCGAGCGTCCGCGCCAGAGCGCGTTCGACCTGCAAGCTCGGGTGAAGGAGATCGTCAAGCGCGACCCGAGCGGGAGCGCGGTGAAGCGGCTGTTCACGTACTTCAGCGAAATCCGCCAGGGTTTCCTGATGACGCGTGCCGGCCGGAGCGAGGACGATTCTCCCGCGTCGTGAGACCGCGACTCGCGCTTCTCACTGCCCTGCCCTGGGAGCGCCAGGCCTTTGTCCGCGCCGCTCTGGACGCCCGGAGCGACTACGCACGGCGCTTCGCGGACGATCCGCTCGCGGCGTGGGATGCAGAGCAGGGCTACGCTGCCCGCGTGGCGGCACCGGTGCGGTCGTTGCTCGAGCACGCGAGAGCGCTCGGCGTCGACGTGACCGACAGACCGCTGCTCGCCGATCTCCATCGCGCGACTTGCCAATGCGATGCTGTCGTCCTGTTGGCACATTGGAAAGGCGCGAACGTCGCACGAGACGATCTCCGCACCAGCAGCACGAAGGAGATCGGCGCTGCCCTGCGCCGCGCTTCGCACGCGACGGCAGCGTACGACGCGCTGGCCGGGCAGATCGACGTTCTCGCCGAGTTCGACATCGACGGCGTCGCCGACTGCCTGGACCGGCATGTTCGAACGGCCGGCTGCATGCATAGCGCGGGCCGAAGCGGCATCTTCCCGGAGGTAGCGCACGTCCACACGTTGGAAAGCGAACAGCGTGCGGCTTTGGAGGCCGCCTTGGGTCCGTTGCTCAAGCCGGGCAACATGCTCGAGCTCGCTGACGGCCTGCACGGCCGGCACGCAGTCGAAGATGCGATCGCGAGCGGCTTCGACGGCGTGCTGGACCTGACGATCTGCGCTTCCAGCGTCCTCGCCGGCCACATCGACCGCGCGCGCGGAGGCGCGTGCCGCATCGTCCAGTTCACGACGGCCGTCGACCCTGAATCGGCTTGCCTGGCCTTGCAGCAAACCCTGGCCCTGCTCGATGACGGCGTGGCTTCCGACTACATGACGGCCCGGGCCCGCGCCGTCGACGACGTTCACGCAGCGCTGGCGGGCGCGGCACGAGCCCGTGCGGCAGCCGAGCCGGAGGCACCTCGAGCACAGGCCCCGTGGTGGCGCCTCTTCTGAACGCCTCGAAACGGGTCACGCCTCTCCCGCCGCCAGTGCGGCTTCCCAGATGGCATAGGCCGGATCGTTGAAGTGCAAACCGGCGAGCGCCGGCGGCGGCGCGGCTGGTGGTGGTTTGCCGAGCAGGTGCGTCACGATCTTCGGCCGGCGATGCGGTCCCTCGCGCTGCCGCTGCAAGGCGCGCAGGGTCTCGCGTTGCACCCATTCGGATGCGGCCGACTCCTTCGACCAGAACAGCATGAAGCAGTCGCATGCGTCGATTTCACGCCACAGGCGCGACTCCCAGTCCTCGCCGCCCTCGAGAGACAGACGGTCCATAAAGGCTTCGACGCCGATTTCCTTCAACGCGCGAGCGATCGGAAGCACATAGGCCCGGTCGTCCTTGGTGTACGACATGAACAGGCGATGCGGGATCTCGAACGACGTCGATGTCGGCACAAGCGTCGCGTCGGCTGGGTCGGGCCGTTCCACGACCGGCAGCGTCAACGGCAGATGGCCCACGCAGACGCGATCGACGAACACGTTGATGTCGGCGAACAAGTTGCGCTCCGGCATGCCGGCGGGGAGCCGGATCTGAAATCCAGCCGTCAGAGGCGTGCCGATCCACTGCAGGCTTTGGACCTTGGGAACGACGAGGTCCGCCTGGGCACATTCGAGCGTCAGCTCGATCACGGTTCCGACGCCCACCGAAGCGGTCAATTTGCGCGACGGCACAGGCACGAGCTCGTCGCGTCCCGCCTGGAGCTCGGTCAGCGCCCGCGTCATGCTGCCGACACGGGCCAGCACGGCTTCGACGCGGAACACTTCGCTGCGTGCCACGGACCTGGGCACGAGCGCCGACGCCTCGACCTTGTGCTGGGCGGGGGCGCGGCCGAGTGGAGCAGGGGCGGCCCTTCCTCCGAGACTGAACGGATCGTCTTCGATCCGTGCAGGTGGCAGCGATTCGGCATGCGCCACCGTGCTCGCAGGCTCCTTTGCTTCGCGGGCATCGGCTTCGGAGCGCCGCGCTCCTCGCAATGAGAACCAAAGCAAGAGCCCCACCACGGCCAAGACCACCAGCCCGCCGATCCAGTAGGACATGCTCATCTTTGGATGTTGTCCGAAATTGCGACACCATGCGCGCGAGGCTTGGCGACGGGCAACGAGCTTCGCTCAGGCTAGTCGGGACGCACCTCCGGTGTGCTCCAGTTGGGCGCGTAGCAGTTGGCGGCCTCGTTGACCGTCAAAGGGCTCCTGGCCGAGTCATCGTTGCCCTAACGGCCCAGATCGGTGACGGGCTCTGTTATTCGCTACCCAGTTTAGGTTGCCGGTGGCTGCGATAAATCTCCCGCACCCACCTGACAACAGGCCGCGCCTTATGAGCATCGCGCAACGCATATATGGGGGCCGGAACATCGACCGCATTCCCCGCGCTCGAATCGCCGGCCGCGCAGTGCCGCCTTAACAATGCACATGCGGTCAGGTCGGCCCTTGAGAATCGATCCCCGACCAGGAACGGACGGTCCTTTACGGCGTCATCAAGCCTGTCCAAGGCGGCCACCAAGCGTTCCTCGGCTTGCCGCGCTGAATCGGCGTGTATGTTCATCAACGAAGTCATGGCGGCGCGAACCTTCGGGTAGATGAGCGCGAACAACGGCCGCCCATACCAAGGTGCTCCGTCGAGCAGGAAACTGAGTGCGCAATCGCGATCTGGAAGCGCGTGGTAATAGAACCACAACCTCACCTGAACGCCAATCTCGTCGTCGAGATACTCTTCCCACTCCAAGGCGTCTTTGGCCTCCTGAGCATCACGTGGAGTCAGCGGACGATCCGGGTATCTCTCGTCGAGGAAAGTGATGATGGACGTGGAGTCCTGGACGACGGTTCCGTTATCGACAAGGATCGGGAGGCCGCTCCGGGGCGCCAGGTTCCGCGCGACTCTCTTGTGTAGACCGGGCAAGAGGTTCTTACGCACGTGCGGAAGGCCCTTGTAGTCAAGTGCCCAGCGTGCCTTCTCGCAGAAATGCGAAAAGTGGAACTGATAAAGCGTAATCACGAGAACAACGCGATTCTTCGCACATCCGCCTGCGACCAACGGTTCTGATGAGTGACTTCGCCGGCGCAACCGCCCAAGTCAACACTAAGCGCAGCCGTATCAAAGAGACGCGACGGTTGCCAGAGTACTCCAATGCTGGCTGCCTTGAACCGCCAAGACTAAACCGGGCGCGTCCACCTCTCAATCGGCGCGCAGACGGGGCCAAACGGCAGCTTGCGCCGAGCGGCGCGATTCATGTCCATGGCCGCGCCGTTCGCGGTGGCCCGACTGATAGCGGACGCCCATGTGCGCCTGAACTCGGCCATGAGCCGCCGCTCGCCAAGGACAGCTTCCGGGCTACTCCGCTTTGACTTCAATGCGGCCGGGGGGTTGCAGCGGCCCCGTGCCATAGGCGATGCGCGCGCCGGCGCGGTCGTGAATCGCGAAGCCGACGATGTCGGGCGTGCCGCCCTCTTTGGCCTCCCGGGTCTGGTTGTTGGCGATCATCAGCCAGTAGCGCAGCCCCTTGCGCTCGCGCGAGCCGCCGCTGCAGCGCCCGGTGAGGAACACCGTGGGGTTGATCTTGCCGTGCGAGTTGATGAGTTCGATCGACGTGGACTTGTAGCCGCCATTCACGCCGTCGTTCATGTCAACTTTGAGTTCGAAGCCGCCCGTCGGGTAGAGGTCGACGCCAGGATCGAAGCCCGCTGCGATCTTGATCGTGAAGACGCCCGCGAACCCGCCGGGTTTGCGGCTCGTGATGAGCACCGTGCCGCCGCCTTTGACCTGGCTGCCGTCGGATACATGAAATGCCGGAATGCTGAGACCCATGGTGGATATCTCCAACGCTGCAAGCGAACGCACTGTGCGCCGGGCGCTCGAGCACCGCATCCTCCGTCGTGTGGAGGCCGCGCGGAGTCAGCCCTTCGCACGCGGGCCCGGCGATACCACGGGCCGCAACCCATACGGATCGCGGAGCCAGCGCGCCGCGTCGCGTGCGCAATGCGTTGACGAACTCGCCGATCAGCCGCGCAACCCCTCGCGCGTGGTGCCGAGGTCCCGCGCGAGCTGTTGCTGCGTCATCTGCAGCGTGCCGTCGGAGCTGAATGGGTCAGGATGAATTGCGCGAGCCGCACCTTGTGCTGGCTGGCGTGCACCTGCGTGAGCTCGGCCATCACCCGATACACCGGCGTCGACAGCGATCGTCCGCTTTCGGCCAACCGATCTTCGCCAAGGAAGGTCAGGAACGGGGTCGACTGCTGGCCCTCCCGCTTCCGATTGCCGTGCTTGAAACCTGCCGTTCGCGTTGGCCGCCGAGGTAGCTGACGTTCGCGTACGCCCGGGTTCGGCCAGGAGCGGCCCTTGGACGGACTTGGGTGGACGACTGGTTGAAGACTGAAAGCGGCCGGCAACAAAGGCATGTCGGGATTCAGTTGCTGCGTTCCTCTCGCATTCGCTTCGCTCGCCAATGCCCTCATTTGCCGGTCTGCGGAAAGCCCATGCGATCGACGATCGCCTTGAATCGCGCGTTGCCGGCGAGTTCGGGGTGGATTCGCAAAACAATGAACGCGTAGGCCATGTTCGGTGTCCGCTCCTCGAAGGCCTTCTCGTACCAGCGCAGCGCCTCGTCGATCTCGCCGAGGGAACTGTGGATCTCGGCGAAGGTCACCGGATCGACGTACTGCTTCTTTTCCAG
>Ga0070669_100000540_pt1 | contig 28191 bp, 23 predicted proteins | sample KBSS53metaG_FD_64680 | JGI IMG/M metagenome (GOLD analysis project Ga0070669, IMG submission 64680) | Switchgrass rhizosphere microbial communities from Kellogg Biological Station, Michigan, USA - KBS S5-3 metaG | ecosystem: Host-associated > Plants > Roots > Rhizosphere > Soil ...
CCCCTATCTCCTGCCGGAGATCGAGGGGCGTGCACTGGTCCTGAAGCGATACCCCGACGGCGTGGCCGGCTCGATGTTCTTCCAGCAGAACGCCGGTGAGCACGTACCCGATGCCGTGCGCGTCGCCACCCTGGACACCGTGGAGCTGGGCGCCAAGCCGCGCATCATCGGCGGCGACCTCGCCACGCTGCTCTACACCGTGCAGCTGGGCGCGATCGAAGTGCACCCGTGGCTCTCGCGCGTCGCGGACGTCGATGCGCCAGACCGTTGTCTGATCGATCTCGACCCGGGCGACGACGTGCCGTTCGGCGACGTCGCGGCGCTGGCGCGCGAGGTCGTGCGCCTCGCCGAAGTATGCGGACTCTCCGTGGCACTGAAGACCTCGGGCGCGAGTGGCATCCACATCGTGCTGCCGCTCCCGCCACGCACGAGCTACGAGACCTCGGCCGACCTCGCGCTGCGGCTGGCGGAAGCGGTCGTCGCGGCGAATCCCGAGACAGCGACGGTGGAGCGTGGCGTGAAGGCCCGTCCGAAGAGGAGCATCTACATCGACGCGTTGCAGAATGCGCGCGGCAAGAGCATGGCGGCGCCGTACAGCGTCCGGGCGCGGCCCGCGGCGTCGGTGTCGGCACCGCTGCGCCCCCGCGAGCTGAGTGGCCGGCTCCGCATCGATGCGTTCACGGTCGGCACCATCCCCGCGCGCCTGGCGCGCACGGGAGACCTGTGGGGCGACGCGATCGCCACGCGTCCCACGGCGCGCACGCTGGCGCGAGCCATGGCGGCATTGCAGGACGCGTCGGCGGCGCCCCCGCCGCGACGCGGCAGCAGCGGACGCAGGAGTGCAGGAGGCAAACATGCTGGACCAGCACCAGGACGCCGCGCACGGAGCGCATGAGGGTGCGCGAGGCACGCCGCTCTACCGGCGGCAGATGCCGGGCGGTGGCTACGTGGAAGTGGAGCTCGATGCGCCGTCAGGCGAAGCGGCGCCTGAAGGTCAGGGCATGCCGATCCGCGGACGGGTCGTGATGGAGCGGCGGGCGGATCCCGGACGTCGCAGCGGGCACCAGGCTCCCGTGGTGGCGGAACTGGCCGGCGACGACCGCGACGAGCTGATGGCGGATCTCTTCCGGTTGGCGCGGGACAACGCCGCGTTGGCGCGCAGTCTGATGCGGATGTACGGCAGCCGCGAACGGGCGGACTGAGAGCAGGACCGCTCAGCCGCCTGCGGCGCGAAGCGGAATCTCGATCTGCGGCTCGTCGTCGGCGCGGTTGGTCGTACCCGGCGCGCCTGCCTCGCCGCGCGCAGCGGGGCGAGCGCCGAGGAGATGCAGCGTCTGATGGTAGAAGTGAAGCGTCTGCACGGGTGCCCGCAGACTCTCCGGTCCGGCGCGAGCGATGGCGTAGCCTTCCTCGCGCACGCGGCGCGGGAGGGCGCGCGCGAGCGGATGCCGAAGCAGGCGCCGAATCTCGGTGCCGTTCCGGGCCAGGAGGGCCGCGCACAGGCTATCCAGGTAGTCGAGCATCCGCCGCTCCGCATTCGACCTAAATAACATATTGCTACTAATGTGCCAGAAAGCAAGCCCTGGCGCAGCGCCGAGCCGCCACGATCCAGTATCGGAAGGGGTCAGCCGTCAGTGAACAGGTCGAACCGCACGCCTCGGCGGGCCCCCCGGCGCCGGCGCGGGGCGTAGCGGAACAGCTGAGCGGGCCGGCCGCGTCCCTCCCCGCGCCATTCGTCGGTCGGCTCGACGAGGTAGCTCGCCTGGAGGGCGCGCCGGAAGCTGGCCTTGTGGAGGCGTCGTCCGAGGAGCAGCTCGTAGATCGCCTGCAGCTCGCTCAGCGTGAACGTCGGAGGCAGAAGCCGGAACGCGAGCGGCGACTGATCGACGCGTTGGCGGACGACGGTCGTGGCGCGATCGACGATGGCGCGATGGCGCGGCGACAGAGGCGGCAATGCGGCGAGCGAGAACCATTCAGCCCCCGCGACGAGCGCCGCCTCCGCGTGCGGCGTCAGGGCGACGAGGCCGACGGAGACGTCCGCATCGCCCGGGTGGCGCCGCGCATCCGCGAATGCGCCCACCTGCTCGAGGAGCGCCGGCGTTGCACCAAGCGCTGCTTCGGTAATGCGTGCGGCGGCGTCCTCGAGTCCCTCGCCCGGAAGCGGTGCATCCCAGGGAAGCGACCATCGCTCGCGACCGCCCGACGCAGCACGCACCAGCAGGGCCGCGAGCGTGTCCGCCTGCGGCGAGAGCACCACCACGTCGACCGCCAGCGTCGTCTTGCGCACGGCGGGCTTCACGGGGTGAGACGGGCGCTCGCGCATGAGGCGCGAATTAGTAACAAAGAGTCACTAATGTCAAGAGCGCGCGATCCGCGGCGACCGAATTGGTAACAATCCGACGTGAATTCAGTCGCGCCGCGTGATGCGTGATATACGTCGTCCCGACAGAACCGTCAACGGACGAGGTGGCCGATGCCGCGTGCTCGGTGCATCGACGAGTGACACCACGAAGCGCCGTGCTCCGTCCGAAGTGCTCCCGCGCAAGAAACGGACTGCCGGGCGACGTCCGGCGCGGACGCCGCGCGCTAGGGAACAGGCGCGGCCGACGAAGCGCTTGCGGCGCGCGCCTCGCGTCGCAGTCCTGCGCCGTACGGCGCGACTGACGGGATGGTGATCGGTAACTGCCCACTGATCGGCGCCAGACCGAGCAGCGCCCGCGCGGCGGCGCGCTGCATGAGCGGCGATCCACCCCATGCGATGAGATAGCTCGAGACGGGGGGCAGATCCTGCGCGATGTAGGGATTGCTGAACGTGGCGAGCACCACGCGCGTCCCCGCCTTCTGCAAGCCGTTGAGCAGGTCGGCCATCCCTTCGGGTGCGGCGAGGCGCGAGGTCGACGAGCTCGCCCCGAAGTACGACGAGACGATCACGACGTCGGCTCCCTGCGCGCCGCGCAGCGCGTTCTCGACGAGCGCGGGCAGCAGGCGTGGCTGGGGCGTGGCGATGTACTGCGCGTTCTCGCCAGGCTTTGCGGCGGCGGCCGCGGTGGCGTCGAACACCTGCTCGGTGGTGAGCGAGATCGAGCGCAGCGCCGGAAAGACGCGTGCGAGCTCCGCGTTGAAGGTGACGCCGGCGCCGAGATCGGTGCGTGGGGCGATCGTCACGCTGACGACGCGAGCCGTACCCGGCAGCCCGCCGAACGGCACGACGCCGAGCGAATCCTTCACGAGCGTGATGGCCCGTTCGGCGGCGAGGCGCGCGTTGGCCACGTTGGTGCTGTCGCCGACGACGGTGCGCATGGCCTGGACGTCGGTGAATCGTTGGCGTGCGAGCCCCATCTCCTGCTTGGCCTGGAGGAGCTTGCGCACCGATTCGTCGATCCGCGACTCCGGAAACTTCCCCTGGCGCACACCGTCGACGATCGCACTGATCGCCCCCGGGATGTCGGTCGGCATCAGCAGCACGTCGTTGCCCGCGATGACGGCCCGCTGCGTCACCTCGGCCATGGTCATCTTGCCGAGCACGCCGTTCATGTCGAGCGCGTCGGTGACCAACAGGCCGTGGAAGCCGAGCCGTCCGCGCAGCAGATCGGTCATGATGCGCGGGTTGAGCGTGGCGGGGAGCGACGACGTGTCGAGGCCCGGCAGCTGCCCGTGAAAGGTCATGATCCCGCGCACCCCGGCCTTCACGGCGGCGCGGAAGGGCACGAGCTCGACGCTGTCGAGCCGCGCGGCCGAACCGGCGACGCGCGCGAGCTCGAGATGCGAGTTCTGCTCGGTGTCGCCGTGTCCGGGAAAGTGCTTGCCCGTAGCGAGCATCCCGTTCTCCTGGATGCCGCGCACGAGGGCGGCGCCGAGCTGCGCGACGAGCTGAGGATTCTCGCCGAAGGACCGGAGGCTGATGACCGGATTCTTCGGGTTGTTGTTGACGTCGAGCACCGGCGCGAACGCCATGTGGATGCCGAGCGCGCGCCCTTCGAGCGCCGTGGCGCGACCCATCTGGTACGCGAACGCCGTGTCGCGAGTGGCGCCGATCCCCATCTGGTAGGGGAAGTAAGTAGCCCCGCCGAGATCGATCGCGTTCGGGAGGAAGTAACCGCCTCGAGCGCGAAATGCCGCGCCGGTCTCGAGGTCGGCGCCGACGAGCAATGGCAGTGTGCTGACTTTCTGAAGCGCGTTGAGCTTGCTGGCGATCTCCGTGGGCGAGCCGACGGAGATGATGATTCCGCCCAGATGCTGCTCGCGAACGAGCCGTTCGACGCGTTGGTAGGTCGGGTCGTCGGCGGCCGTGTAGTCGCCGAGCACCCAGGGCCACACCATCTGTGCGGCCTTGTCGCGCAACGAGAGGGTGGCGAGCACCGAGTCGGCCCACCCCTTTCCGTCGCGGCCGGTCGTGGCGGTGTTGGGGGTGGCGGGCGGGGTGTGACTCGCCGTGGCGCAGGCGGACAGGAAAGCCGCGGCGGCGGCGAGCGCCGAGCGCGCCACGCGGGCTACCATGTGATGGTGCCCTTCTTCGACGTGTCCACGTCCTCCTCGTGCCCGCTCTTGAAGAGGAACGCTTCCATGTTCTTGGTGAGGAAGCTCCGCGCCTGCGGATCCATGACGTTCAGGCCGTAATGGTTGATCAGCATGGTCTGCTGCTTCACCCACTGGCCCCAGCACTCCTGACAGAGGCTCTCGACGATGCGCGCGCCGATCGGGCCAGGAAATGGCGGCCGCTCGAAGCCGGCGCGCGTCTGACCACAGCGTACGCAAGTGACGGTGCTAGGCATGAGACCTCACGTGAAGGCAGTGTGCCAAATCTATACCGAAACGGCCGTAAACAGTTCACGGTTGTCGGTTTACGTCAGCGAGCAGGAACAGCAGAAAGGGCACACCGGCGTTTTGCAGGTGTGCCCTTCCGAAAACCAATCACCCGTCGAACCAAACAACCGCAGCGGTCAGGCTGCCGCGTCCACCGCGTGCTCGTCGTGGCGCAGGGCAGCGGAGCCGTAGTTTCGCGCATACTCGACCTTGGCCAGGCCGAACGCCTGGAGCGTGCGAATGTAGGCCCAGCCGATGTCGAACTCGAACCACTTGGCCTTGAACTTGGCGCTCTTCGGATCGGCGTGATGGTTGTTGTGCAGCTCCTCACCGCCGAGCCAGATGGCGATGGGCGAGATGTTCCGGCTCTCGTCCTTCACCTCGAAGTTGCGATAGCCGAGCGCGTGGCCGATTCCGTTGATGACGCCGGCGGCCCACAGCGGGATCCAGATCATCTGGACGCCCCACACGGCCGGGCCGACGAAGAAGCCGAACAGATAGATGTCGATCGCGAGCATCACGAGGATGCCGGTCCAATTGAGCGGCGTGAGAAGGTGTCGCTCGATCCAGTCGTTCGGCGTGCCCTTGCCGTACTTCTCGAGCATGCCGGGCTGGCGCACCGCCTTGCGGTAGTAGAACGCGCCCTTGAGCAGGATCTCACGCAACCCCTCGACGAGCGGCGAATGCGGATCGCCTTCGCGGTCGGCGAACGCGTGGTGCTTCCGATGGCAAGCGACCCACTCCTTGGTGACGATCGCCGTCGTGAGCCACAGCCAGATGCGCATCGGCAGCGCGGCGATGGCGTGAAGGCGCACGCCGCGATGGGTCTGCGCGCGATGGAGGAAGAGCGTCACGCACACGTTGGTGAGATGCCCCGCGATCACTACGAAGAGCACCGGAATCCACCACCGGCTCGCCCAAGCGCCAAACTCTGGCATTTGCTGACTCCACTGACTTGTAAAAACGAATTCCAATTCCGGGGCGGGGCCACGCGCCTGACCCGGACGGGGACAAATGGCTCCGAATGTCTCACGAGACATCCGGAGCCACCACGAACATCATGACGCAGTCACGAAATCTAACGGCCGACGACCCGGACAGCCATCGGGCAACCTCCCGGCACCGTTTCAACAAGCTCAGCCGCCGACAGAATTGCATGCATCGCGCGGCTCGTACACATCACGGCAACGGCCGGCCACCGATCTCGCCGCTCAATCCCCCCGAGGTCGCCGCCGGCGACGCGGCGACTGGAACAGGCGTTCCCCACGCATCGTTCGTCGCGTTCCAGTCCGGAACGATCCCCTCCGGCCAGAGCCGCGCGCCGATGACGGCCGTCTTGACGGTGACGACGGCCTCGATGCGCTCGCCCTGCGACCACACCTCGACGGGCATCGCGACGTCCTGCGTGGTGTTGTCCCTGAAGAGGAGCCGCAGCCGAATCGGAAATGGCACCGGCGTGTACCGGCGCAGGGCGATCACCGCCGTGTTCTGTCCCTGCTGCTGCCGCATCGACACGTTGTCGATACCGATGTCGAGCACGTCGGTCGAATACCAGAACGAGCGCCAGTACCAACCGAGGTCCATGCCGGACACGTTCTCGATCGTGCGGAAGAAATCGCCCGGCGACGGGTGCTTGAACGCCCAGCGCTGCGTGTACTCGCGGAACGCCCGATCGAACGTCGCGCGGCCGACGACGTTGTCGCGGAGCGCGAGGAGCACCACGGCCGGCTTGCGGTAGCCGAGTGCACCGAGCGCCCGTGCGGCGATGCGATCGGGCGGCGTCATGAGCGGTGCGTCGATGCGATTCTCCACCGTCTGACGCCAGTTGTTCACGTAGCCGGGGTACGGCGACGTGCCGGGCGTGCGCCGCTCGAGCGCGAAGGCGTTGAGGTAGGTGTTGAAGCCCTCGTCCTGCCAGGCGTACCGGCGCTCGTTGGATCCGACGATCATCGGGAACCACTCGTGCCCGTGCTCGTGGTTCACGGTCCCGAAGATCGACTTGGGGTCGTCCTTGGGGTCACCATAGTGCACCATCACGAACATCGGGTACTCCATGCCGCCGACGGTTCCCGCCACCGACGTCGCCTGCGGGTAGGGATACTTGTAGAAGAGCTCCGAGTAGTTTCTGATCGTCCACGCCGTCTGCTCGGCGGCCTGCTCCCACGCCTTGCCGGCCTTGGCGATCTGATAGTAGGCCTGCGCGAGCACGCCGTTGGCATTCACGGCGTCCCACCGGAAGTCCGGGGCGCCGGCCCACGCGACGTCGCGCACGTTCTGCGCGCGGAAGCGCCAGGTGCGCGTACCGGAGGTCGGTGTGGCGCGGGCCTCGTCGTCGGTGATGATGGCGACGGTGGAATCGGAGCGCGATGCGCGAGCGAGCCGTTCGCGCTGTACGGTCGTGAGCACCTCGGCGGCGTTCTGCAGCACGCCGCTGCCCGCGATCGTGTAGCCGGCCGGCGCGGTGATGCTGTAGTCGATGTCGCCGTACTCGAGATAGAACTCGCCTTGCCCGAAGTACGGATCGGTGTTCCATCCGCGGATGTCGTCGTAGACGGCCATGCGCGGGTACCACTGCGCGATCTCGTACAACGTGCCGTCGCGGCCCATGCGGTCCGAGCCATGCTCCGGAACACGGAACGCGTAGCTCATCGTGACGGTGAGCCGTCCACCCTTCGGCGGGATCGGCTGCTCGAGATCGATGCGCCCCATGGTGTCATCGACGTGCATCGACGCGGGGCGACCATTGACCTGCAGCGCTTCGATGTCGTACCCGCCCTGAAAGCCGCGCACGCCCCAGCGCGAATCGGCGGGGAAGAGCATCGAGCCCTTGCTACCCGGCCGGTAGAGATTCTGATCGAGCTGCAACCAGACGAAGCGCAGCGTATCGGGCGAGTTGTTGGTGTAGCGGATCGTCACCGTGCCGGCGACACGTTGCTCGGTGGTGTCGAGCGAGACGGCGATGGTGTAGTCGGCGCGCTGCTGCCAGTAGTCCGGGCCTGGCGCGCCGGACGCGGAGCGCGTCCCGTTGGGGCCCGGCCACTCCATCCGGTCGACGCGGGCGAGGGCGTCGGTGTCGACGGTCCGTGGACGCCCGCCGCTCCCCGCGGCCGTCGCGGGCGGGACGGCGGCAGGGGCCGGCCCGGCGGCAGCGCGCGTGGTATCGACGCGGATGGGGGTCAATACCTGGGGCCGCTGCGCGGCGCACGCAGCGAGCACAGCGAGGGCGATCGCGAGAGAGATGGAGCGTGTCACGACGAGCGATTGGTGAAAGTGTGCGGGCTGGCGACGCCGTGCGTAGAGGACACGTCGTCGGTGGCGTCCCCTCTCCAACCTGGCGCGCGGAAGCACCGCAACGAAAATACCGCCTGTCGTGCGCGCCCTTGCCCAACGCGAAGGGGGTCCCTAGCGTCACCCTAGATGAAAGACCGTACGACGAGCCTGCCGACGCAACCCGCGGCCATCGAGCTTCCGCCAGTCCGGCCGGGTCGCGGCACGCGACGCGACGCGACGCGCGCCACCAGTGCGGGCACGCGCCGGCTCGCCGAGCGCGACGACGACGACCGGATCGATTTCCGTCGCGGATTTCCGAGACGCCTGACCGTCAGCGCGCTCGGCGTGGGCACCTACCTCGGCGACTGTACCGACGCGGACGACATCGGCTATGCGGAGACGCTGCACGCCGCGGTCGCCGATGGCGTGAACCTGATCGACACGGCGAGCAACTACCGCTGCCAGCGATCGGAGCGTGTGGTCGGTCGAACACTCGAGTCGATGATCGCCGCGGGCGCGGTGAGGCGCGACGAGCTGGTGGTCTGCACGAAGGGCGGCTACGTCGCGCTGGACGGCACGCCGCCCGCGTCGCGCGAGCAGTACCAGGCGTGGCTCGATCAGACGCTCGTCGGGCCCGGCGTCGTGCGGCGCGACGATCTGGTGCGCGCCGGACACTCGATCGCGCCATCGTTCCTCGACCACCAGCTCGCCCAGAGCCGCGCCAACCTCCGGCTCGAGTCGATCGATCTCTACTACGTGCACAATCCGGAGGAGCAACTGCTCGGCGTGGATCGCGCGACGTTTCGCACGAGACTGCGGGCAGCGTTCACGCTCCTCGAGGAGCGCGCCGAGCGCGGCGAGATCGGCGGCTATGGGTGCGCGACGTGGCTCGGGCTGCGCGTGGGCCCGGAGCACCGGCAGCATCTCACGCTCGCGGAGCTCGTCACGGTGGCCCGCGAGATCGCGGGCGCGACGCATCACTTCCGCGCCGTCCAGCTGCCGGTGAGCCTGGCGATGCCGGAAGCGGCGCGCACCCCGACGCAGCCGCTCGGTCGCAGGCTCGTACCGCTGCTGGAAGCCGCCGAGGCACTGGGCGTGGCGGTGGTGGCGAGCGCGCCGTTGATGCAGGGACGGCTCGCGTCCGGACTTCCCGATGAGGTGCGCACGCTGTTCCCCGAGTGCACGACCGACGCGCAGCGGGCGCTTCGATTCGCGTCGTCGTTGCCGGGGGTCTCGGCGGTGCTGGCCGGGATGCGTCGGCCGGCGCACCTGGCGGAGAACCTCGACGCGTGGCGCGCGCGCGCCTGAGTCACGCCGCCACGATATCGACGGGGTGCACCTCGGCCGACGTCCAGTCGGCCACCACGATGCGATGGGCGTTGGTGTCGGCGATGTACGCGCCGCGCGCACCGATGGCGATTCCTCCCGGCTCGTGGAGCCCACGCACCCAGGTCGTGACGCGCCGCCCCGCGCGATCGAGCCAGCGCAGCGAATCATTGTAGGAATCGCAGACGAGCACGCGCCCATCGGGCGCGACGGCGATGCCCTGCGGGTGCTGGAGGCGCACCGCATCGCCGACGCCGTCGACGTCGCCGAAGTCGAACAGGCCGGTCCCGACGATCGTGCGCACACCGCCCGCGGCGGCGAGATCCACCTCGCGGACGGCGTTCGCCTCCGCGTCGGCGGCGATCAGCGTGTCGCCAGCGATCGCGATCCCCATGGTCTGCGCGAGGGCCGCCTCGGCGTGCGAGCCGTCGTGCAGCTCCTCGGCGCCAGTGCCGGTGCGCTGCGACGCCGTTCCGGCGCGGAGGTCGATCGTCCACAGCTGATGGATGCCCGCCATCGCGACGTGGAGCGTGTCTCCGTCGAGCGCGAGGTCCCATGGAGAGCTCAGCGCGCCCGCCGAGCGATCGCGCGCATTGCGAAGCTGGGTGCCCGTGCCGGCGATCGTGCGCGTGGCGCCCGAGGTGAGGAGGATCGCGCGGACGGCATGGTTTCCCGTGTCGGCGACGTAGAGCACGTCGTCGCCGAAGACGAGTCCCTGCGGATAGCGAAATGCCGCGGCGTCGCCGTCGGCGAATCCCGCGCGCCCCGAGCCGACGACGCGCTCGACCCGCATCCGCAGGCCGTGCCCCTCGAGCCGGCCGATGATGATGCGATGGTGGCCGGAGTCGGCGACGGCGATACGGTCGCCGCGCACGGCGACCTTGCCGGGATAGGCGAGCTCGCCGGGCGCGGTCAAGGGCGGCTCGGCAGGGAAATGGAGCGACCCCTCGCGGAGTGAGCCGTCGGCGCGAGCCGCCGCGACGACACGCTCGACGAACGGCGCGACCGAATCGGCGGTGAACTCGCCCGCGCTCATGCCGACGACCGAGCCTCGCGGATCGATGGCGACGAGCGTGGGCCATGCGCGCACGGCGTACGCGCGCCACACGCGGAACTGACGATCATTCAGGAGGGGATGGATCGCGTCGAGCCGGATGGACGCGTCACGAATGCGCGACGTCTCGCGCTCGGCGATGTACTTGCCGCTGTGCACACCGACGACGGCGATGGACTCGGGAAACCGTTGCTCGAGCTCCCGCAACTGCGGCAGCACATGGATGCAGTTGATTCAGCCGTAGGTCCAGAAGTCGAGGAGGAGCAACTTGCCGCGAAAGTCGGAGAGCGTGAGCCGCCGACCGCCGGTGTGCAGCCACTCGAGCGTGTCGGGAAAGTCGGGGGCGCGCACGGCGGGGGAAGCGATCCGGTCTGACATGGCATCCTGGAGCGAGAGCGTCGAGCGTGCGCGCCAGCGCGCGCCGAAGGGACTCGCACAACATGCACCAGGGTGGGCATCGACGTCCGGTCGAGCTCGCCAGGTGGCGTCACGCGATTTGCTCTAGCTCCGGGCGTGGCCGCCACGCTCAACCCACGGTACACGTTCCCGCAGTTCATCGTCGGCCGAAGCAACGAGGCAGCGTATGCCGCCGCCTCCGCTGCGGCCGTCGCGCCTGGCGCGCTGTACAATCCCATCCTGCTGGCGGGGGGTACGGGGCTCGGCAAGACGCATCTCGCGCATGCGGTGACGGGGGAGGCCGCACTGCGCGATCCGATGCGAACGGCGGAGCTTCTCACGGCGGACGAGTTCCTCCGCCGGCTCTCCCTCGCGGTGAGCGCGGGAACCCCCAATCTGCTGCTCGACGAGCTGGCGCGCGCGTCGCTGATCGTCGTCGACGACGTGCACGTCCTCGACCGGCATGCCGCGGCGCAGGAGGCGCTGCTGTCGCTCGCGTCGCGCGCACTGTCGGGCGCGAAGCAGCTCGTGCTGACGAGCGACGATGCGGCCGGCGCGAGCGCACTCGCGCACCGGATCGTGCATCGATTCCGGACGGGGCACAGCGCGACGCTGGGCGTCCCCGACTGGGCGCATCGCGTGGCGATCCTGCACGCGAAGGCGGCGACGCTCGGCGTCGAGCTTCCGCCGAGCGTGGCGCACCACCTCGCGTCGCAGTGCGAGGGGAGCGTGCGCGAGCTCGAAGGGAGCCTCACGCGACTGCTCGCGGTCGCGTCGCTCGACGGCTCGACGCTCACGCTCGCACTGGCGCGCCGCGCCGTCCCGACGCGGATGGAGCGCGGCGACGGTGACGGTGCGCCGCGTGCGCTGCCCGGCGCGCAGCTGGTGCAGGACGCGGTGGCGGCGGAATGGGGGGTGTCTCCCGACGAGCTGGTCGGCGCGGGCCGCTCGCGGCGGCTGGTGGAGCCGCGACGGATCGGGATGCTGCTCTGCCACGAGCTGCTCGATCTGTCGCTGCGCGAGATCGGCGCGGCGTTCGGCGACCGGGATTCGTCGACCGTGTTGTCGGCGCTGGCGCGCGCGCGCGAGGATCTGGAGGAGAGCGCGTCGGTGGCGGAGCGCGTGGCGCGGCTTCGCCAGATGCTGCCCGCGTCGGGCAACGCGAGCGCGGCAGCGGCGCGCTGACTACGGCACCCAGTCGGCGACGAAGAGGTTCGTCTCGGTCGACGTGGCGCCGTGCCGGTTCGATGCCCAGACGAGCGACCGGCCGTCGGGGCTGAACATCGGAAAGCCGTCGAATGCGCCGTGCGTGGTGATCTGCTCGAGCCCCGTGCCGTCGAGCGCGATCAGATAGAGATCGAAGTTCCCGCTCCGCGGCTGCGTGTAGTTCGAGGAGAAGATCAAGCGCTTGCCATCAGGGGTCCACGACGGACCGAAGTTCGCGCCGCCAAGGTGGGTGATCTGACGCTGATTGCTGCCGTCGGCGTTCATGACCCAGAGCTCCATGCGATTCGGTCGCACGAGCCGCTCGGAGAGGAGCGCGCGATACGCAACGAGCGCGCTGTCGGTGGGATGCCACGCGCGGTAGACGATCTGGCTGCCGTCGGGAGACCACCACGGGCCGCCGTCGTAGCCCGGCGTCGTGGTGAGTCGGCGCAGGTCGGATCCGTCGACGTTCATCGTGTAGATGTCGAGGTCACCGTCCTTGAGCGAGGTGAAGACGATGCGCCGGCCATCGGGTGATACCACGGCTTCCGCCGTGTACACGCCGTAGTTGGTGAGCCGGCGCAGATCGCTGCCGTCGGGCTTCGCCGTATAGATGTCGAACGGATCGAGGCCCCACACGTAGCCCTTGGAGGGATCGGGCCTGGGCGGACACGCCTGCTGCAGCGCGTGCGACGAGCCGAAGAGGATGCGCTGGTCGTCGGCGTAGAAGAAGCCGCAGGTCGTCTTGCCCGCGCCGGTCGAGACGCGGCGCAAGCCGGTGCCGTCGACGTTCATCACGTACTCCTGGTCGCACGTGCGTCCGTCGCGGGTACTCTGGAAGATCAGACGACGCCCGTCGTGGCTGAAGTACGCTTCGGCGTTCTCGCCGCCGCTCGTGAGGCGGCGAAGGTTGCGGAAGTGCCGCTCGCCCTCCGCGGCGCCGAAGGTGGTGACTCGAGCGGGCTGCGGCGGATGCGCGCACGACAGCGCGGCGGCGAGCACGGGGAGCAGTCGGCGGGCGATGGGTCGCATGCCGACAAATGTAAGACGGGCGCCCCGAGTGGGGCGCCCGTCTCACGCACGCGACAGCCCTCGCTCAGGGCGAGGTCGCAGCGGCGGCTGGCCGTTCCACGACGCGGGTCGCGGCGGCGATGGTGAACAGGTCGCGCTGCGACTGTCCCTTCTCCATCACCTCGAGTGCCTTGCGGAGCGGTGCGTCGAAGGGAAGATCGCGACGCTTGGCGGTGGAGTCGCCGGCGACGAGTCGCGCGACGCGCTGCTCGAGCAGACGGTCGACGTACCGGCCGGCGGCGGTGTACTGCGCGCGATCGAGCGCGACACCCTTGCCGGTGAGCCGGCGATAGAACTCTTCCCGCCACTGCGGCTGGACCTTGAAGTCCTTGGCCGCCCCGCGCGAGAGCTCGAGCGCGTAGTCGGCGAGCGTGACGTAGACGTCCTGCTGCTTGGGCGCGAACGCCTTGGACAACGTCTGCTCGGCGGTCGTGAGCGTGTCGTCGCGCACGAGGATGTCGGGCGTGATGCCGCCGCCGCCGTACACGATGCGGCCCGCGTCGGAGCGATAGGCCGGACGCGACTTCTTCTTCGCCTCGGTCTCGAGCGAGTCGGGCTGCGTCTCGACGAACTTGCCGTTCTCGAACTTGCGCTCGCGCTGGATGCTGCGGCCGCTCGGCGTGTACCACTTGGCGGTGGTGATCTTGAGCGCATAGCCGCCGTCGAGCGGGAAGAGCGTCTGCACGAGTCCCTTGCCGAAGCTGGTGCCGCCGACGACGAGCGCACGGTCGTGGTCCTGCAGCGCTCCGGCGACGATCTCGCTCGCCGAGGCCGAGCCGTCATCGGTGAGGACGGTGAGCGGCAGCGTCGGGAACACGGCGTTGCCGGACGTGGTGAAGCGCTGCGGCTCCGTCGTGCGCCCGCGGACGCTCACGATCTCCTGTCCGTCCTTCAGGAACAGGTTGGACATCGCGATGCTCTGATCGAGGATGCCCCCCGGATTGCCGCGCATGTCGAGGATGACGCCCTTCACGCCTTCCTTGGCGAGCCGCGCCACGGCGCTCTGCACCTCTTCGGTGGCCGTCTCGTTGAAGCGCTGCACGGGGACGTAGCCGATCTTGTCGTCGAGCACCATGGCGTACGGCACGGCGGGGATGTGAATCACCTGCCGCGTGAAGGTGCTCGTGATCAGGTCGGTCACGCCCGGACGCTGGAACTTCACCGTGACCTTCGTGCCGGGCTGGCCGATCAGGTAGTCGGAGACCTGCTGTGTCTTCCAGCCGCGCGTGGAGAGCGTGTCGACGTAGACGATGCGATCGCCCTCGCGCACCCCGGCGCCTTCGGCCGGCGTGTGCGGGAAGACGCGGCTGATCGTGATCGCGCCCTGCTGCTCCTCGATCTGCATGCCGATGCCGGCGTACTTGCCGTTCGTCTGCTGCGAGAAGCTGGCGAGCTCCTTCGGCGTGAACAGCTCGCTGTACGGATCATTGAGCTCCTTCACGAGCCCACGTGCGGCCTTTTCATACAGCGCGCCCGAGCTGACGGTGTCGACGAAGCGCTGCGACACGAGCTGGAGCACCTGATCGAGCACACGCGCCCCGTCGGCGGTCGCCCGATTCTGGTAGAGAAAGCCACCCGCGACGATCGGAAGGAAGGCGGCGACGAGGAGAGCGGAGCGACGACGATGCATGAACAACCCTGCTTGTGTGAGGAGACCCAGGTAAATGAATACGCCCCGCCAGCCTGGAGTGTTCCGCCATGGCGCCGGCCCCAGCGGCGGATCGGCGCTGGATCAGGCGGGACGCGACCCCAGCATGTAATCGACGAACCACTCGCGCTGATGTTGCCGAACGGCGGCGTTGCGAAGCACGCCCTGCGCCACGAGCATGTCGTGGGCCGGCTGGAGCACCCGTTGGAGGTGTGACGGGTAGCGCTGGGCGAGCGGAAGCTGCTCAGCGAGCTGATCCAGAGCGACCCGCCAGGTGAGCCGTCCGTCGGCGCGGGCGACCTCGACCAATCGATAGAGACGCCTGGCGACGGGCGACCCGAGCGCCCAGTAGCGCGGGGCCGAGATGCTGATCGTGTGGTTGGCGGCCAGGTTCTCCCGCACGACCGGGGCGAGCACGACCCGCGCGACCCCGGGCTCCCCCGTCGTGATCGTGGAGAAGAGCTGCAGCTGATCGCGATCGAGGCTGCGACGACGCTCGACCGCCACGGAGGTCAGCAGCGTGAACCGGAGGTCCTGCCGCGCGCCACCCGCGGACTCGTAGATGCCGGTGGATTCGAGCGTCGTGCGCTCCAGTCGTCCGAGCGCGCCACGCAGCTGCTCGTAGGTGCGTCCGTCGACGCGGCGACCCATCGCGCGCAGGAACGCGTGCAACGTGAAGGTGATCGCGCCGTCCGCGGGCTCCCCCGCCTCCTGGAAGCGCCGCAGAAGCTCGACATAGACATCCTGATCGAACGTGCCCGGCAGCCGGTCACCGGGACTTGGGATGACGCGCCACCGACCGCCGCTGCCATCGGCGTAGGTGATCACGCCGTCGTCGGCGGAGTCGCTGAGGCGGAAGAGCGGAAGCGCCTCGAGCGACCGGTCGAGCCGAACTGCCCGGGACACTGCCCGGCGGCGCGCCGCGACTGTCATGTGGGCAAGCTGGAGCGCCGGTCCGTGGGCGGCAAGGCGACCTTCGGAGCGGTCACCGCACGCGGACGACCTGACCGGTGACGGCGCGGGCGGCGTCGGAGCACAGCCAGACCACCACGTCGGCCACGGCCTCACGCGTGACGTACGCGGCATCCGCCCCCATCTCGGCGATGTTCGCGGCGGTTCGGATCGCCGCGGGGGCGAGCGCGTTGGCGCGCACGCCGTTGTCCCGCTCCTCCTGGGCGATGGCCTGGACGAGGGTGAGCACGGCGCCCTTGGCCGCTGCATAGGCGGCGATTCCCGCGACGCGCGCGCCCGGAAGGGCAGCCTCCGAGCCGAAGAAGACCATCGCCCCCTTCGTGGCGCGCACGAGTGGCAGGAAGGCGCGAGCCGTGAGATACGCCGTGGTGAAGTTGATCGTGAGCTGGCGGGTCCACGCGGCGGGATCGCTGTCGGCGACGGGGCCACTCGAGGCGAAGCCTCCGGCGAGATGCACCAGCGCGTGCACGCGGCCGCTCGTCGCATCACGCAGGCGAGCGGCGAGCGCGTCGACGGCGGCGGGGTCGCTCAGGTCGGCGGCGAGCGCGGCGGAGCGAAGTCCGGCCGCGTTGAGCGCGTCGCTTCGCGCGCGGGCCTCGTCCTCCATGCGATCGACGAGGTAGACCCGAGCGCCCCGCTCGGCGAAGGCGCGCGCCACCGCCTCGCCGACCTGTCCCTCGCGCCCGACCCCCGTCAGCACGACGCTTCGCCCCGAGAGCTCCATGGCTGCCTCCCACGCCGGTGCACGCGACGCGAGTCACACAATTACCGGACTCGGCCTCTTGGCATGAAGTATGTGATAGAGAGCCGCCAAATGCGAAAGATTCTCCGAGTCAAGCGAGTGGGCGTGGTGCTGGGCATCCTGCTGCTCAGCGTACTGTCGCTGATTGGCATCCTCTCCATCACGCGCGGCACACCCGTCAAGGCCGTCGTCGCGATCGGCGATCACACCGGTCCGCCGGCGATCACCGATTCGTTGTTCACGCAGTCGATGGAGCTGTACACGGGCCTGCATCTGACGCGCGGGAACGCCGTGCAGCAGATGCTGAACGGCATCGGCACCTATCCGCAGCTCTGGAAGGATCTGCGCGCCGCGAAACGGACGATCACCGTGCAGATGTACTACTCACAGCCCGGCGCGGTCGCGGACACGATGGCCGCCGTGCTGAAGGAACGGGCGCGCGCCGGAGTGCGTGTGCTGTTCGTGCTCGATGCGTTCGGCTCGCAGAACCTCAAGCGCGAATGGGCGGACAGCCTGCGCGCCGCCGGCGTCGAGCTCGCACTGCTGCGCCAGCTCCACTGGTACTCGCTCCACAACGCGAGCGACCGCTCGCACGTGCGGGTGGTCGTGGTCGATGGCGCGATCGCCTACACGGGCGGCTTCGGGCTCGCGGACTATTGGCTCGGGAACGGGCGCGAGAAGGATCAGTGGCGCGAGACGAACGTGCGCTTCGAGGGGCCCGCGGTGATGGGGTTGCAGGCGGCGTTCGCCGCGGCGTGGGCCGAGTGCACCGGGGAGCTGATCTCGGGCGACATCTTCTTTCCGAAGAAAGCGTTCGCGCCGACGGAGGGAGGCGTGACCGCGGGGCTGTTCTTCTCCTCGCCGACGACGGGGAGCACGCCCGCGGAACGATTCATCGCGCTGTCGATCGCCAGCGCGCGAAAGTCGCTGTACGTCACCAACTCGTACTTCGTGCCGGACGACGATTTCCGGAAGCTGCTGAAGCTGGCGCGGGCACGCGGCGTGGACGTGCGCGTCCTCACGGTCAGCAAGGAGACGGACGTCAAGACGACGTGGTGGGCGGGGCGCTCACGGTACGAGGAGCTGCTGAAGGCGGGAATTCGCGTCTACGAGTATCAGCCGGCGATGATGCACGCGAAGACGTTCATCGTCGACGGACAGTGGGGCTCGATCGGCTCGATGAACTTCGACAACCGGTCGCTCGCGTTCAACAACGAGTCGAACCTCGCGTTCCTCGACCCGACGCTCGGTGCGCAGATGGACTCGACGTTCATGGACGACCTGACACGCTCGAAGGAGATCGTGCTGGCCGAGTTCCAGCGCCGGCCGTGGTACGATCGCGTGATCGAGAACGGGGCGGCGATTTTTTCCAGACTGCTTTGAAACTCACCGTATGTCGGCTCTTCCGAGCGCCGCGCGGACCGCCTCGCGCATCGCGACGAGTGCTTCGTCGCGCGCGGCGGGCGCGTCGTCGCGGACGTGGATCTCGATGCCGTCGGCGACGGGCACGCGGCGCCAGCTGGCGGAGCGCTCTTCGTCCGTGTCGCGAACGGCCACATCGGCACCGGCACCGAGCGCGGGCGCGAGGGAAGCCGCGACACGGCGCTCGAGCGCGTCACCCGTCACTTCCTTCATCTCCTTCTTGATCCCCTCCAGCGTCGCGCCCTCGCGCTGGCGGATCTTGATGGAGAGGAGCTGCAGCAGATGCCGGTAGTTGTACGTCGCTGCGGTCCCCGCACCCTCGGGGCGATCCAGCAATCCGCTCGCGACGTAGAACCGGACCGAGCGTGCACTCGGCGCCACGCGCGCGGAGGCGTTCGTCGGTCGGATGCCCGCGGCGTCGACGAGCGCGGTGACGTGGGCCGCGAGGCCGCGCGCGTTCCAGGGGGCGTGACGCGAGTGTGCGCGCAACAGCGCGACGGGGGTCATCGAGGAATCCGGCATAGGGGGCGGAAGATAACGAACGCCCTCAGCCGACGTGAGTCGGTGTCGCGATCCGGTCGTGGAAGCGTCAGGCCATCGCCAGCTGCGATCCACCGGAGCCGGACCAGCGCCGAGCCCGCTCGAGGAACGAGCGCAGCGCCGCATTGAACTCATCGGGTCGCTCATCGTGCGGCAGATCACCAGCGTCCTGCACGAGCGACCACTCGAGATCGTGTTTGATGACGCGGAACGCGTGTGCGCGTTCGACCGAGTTCTCCCGCGCGAGGTCGCCCCACAACAACAACGTCGGTTGGCGGACGCGACGCAACGACGCGCGTACGTCGACGTTGAGCTTCCCGCTCAACAGCGCGGCGATGGCGTGCTTGCCGCCCGGTTGACGCGCCATGCGCTGGTAGTGCTGCACCAGCGCCGGCGTGACCATCCGATCGTCGACGTAGATGTTCTCGAGATGACGGCGCATCTTCGCCGCCGAGGTGAGCCCGTTGTAGACCGTGTTCCCGACGAGCGGCGCGCCGAGCAACAGACGCCTCGTCCGGCTCGCCGACGGCGTGGGGTCGCGCCTGTAGGCGACGCCCGTCGGCGCGACGAGCGCCATGGATGCGATGTGACGCGGATCGCGACCGGCGAGCGCGACGAGCTGCGCGGCGGTGAGCCCGCTCGCCACGACGGCGCAGGGTTCGCGGACGACGCGCGAGATGACATCGCCGAGCAGCGCCTGATACAGCCCGGGCGTGTAGCGCGCGGCGGGACGATCGGAACGACCGAAGCCGAGCAGGTCGACGGCGATGACGCGATGTTGTTCGGCCAGCGCGGGCACGACGTGACGCCACTCGAACGACGACGCGCCCGGATAGATGCCGTGCAGGAGCAGCACGGGCCTGCCTTCGCCATGCCGCGTGAGGGCGATGCGGTGACCGCGCCAGCGGAACTCGTCCGGCTCGCCACCGAGGATGTCGTCGTCTCCCAGATCACGAGCCGACGTCGCGCTGTTGTACAACGCGGCTGCACCGAGCGCCGCACCACCGACCACCGCCGTCTTCCGCCACCGCATTGCCTTGGCCTCCTGCGCCTTCACCGTGCACGACGATCGTGCGCCATCGACCGGCGCGCCTCCACGTACGACCAACCGCGCGGAAAGTGTCTCCGTCACGCGCCGTTTGGACACGTGCCTTTCGGAGCATTGACGCACGAAGGGCCGGCGCGCAAACACGTCGCGACCGGCCCCTCGTCGTTCCCTGTCAGCGCTCACGCGCCGAGTCGGACACTGCTGGTCCTCGCGCCACCACCACCCATCACGCCACCACCCATGCGGCGTCCGGTACCAGCAGGTCCGTTGCTCGGCGCGCCGGCGCCGCTCAGTCGCTCGTCATGCCACGTGGGCCGGCGACTTGGGCATGAACGCCGTCGGGACACCTGCCTGCGCAGCCAGCTCGGCGAGGCGCTCGAGCGGGACGGGCTTCTCGACGAAGTGCGTCGCGCCGAGGCGGATCGACGCGCCGCGGTTGGCGTCGTCCGGAAAGGCGGTGAGGGCGATGATCGCCGCCTCGGGGGAGAGCATGCCCGCCGCCGCCATGACGTGGAGCCCGCCGTCGCGCCGCCCGCCGAGCCGGATGTCGGTGACCACCAGATCGAAGGTGCGAGAGCCGAGCAGCCACTTGGCGTATTCGACCGACGCGGCGGCGATGACCTCCACGTCTTCCGTCTCGAACAGCTCGACGAGGACGTCCCTGATGCACTGCTCGTCCTCGACGATGAGGACCCGGCGCTGAGATCGAGTCATGCCGGAATCCAAGGCGAGCCTCGCGCCAACCCGGCGCATCGAGCGCAAGTTGTTGCGTGGTTACAGCTTACGCGGTATCAGCCGCGCGAATCGCCGGTGTTCTCTGGCCGATATCCGGTCAGATCTGAAGACCGAGTGACCGGATATCGGTCAGTCGCGCACCGGGCGCGGCTCCTCGATCCCGAGGCGCTTGATCTTCTCGAGGAGAGTGGAGCGCGCGATCCCGAGCCGCTGGGCCGCGTGAACGCGATTTCCGCCGGTGGCGGTGAGCGCGTCGGCGATCGCGGCCCGCTCCGCGTCGGCGAGGGTGACGCGCGCTTCGGCGCCGGGCCCGGCGAGCCTGGGGACGGGAAGGGCGAGGTGGTGCGGCTGGATCTCGGCCCCTTCGGCCAGGAGCGCGGCACGCCAAAGCGTGTTCTTCAGCTCACGCACGTTGCCCGGCCAGTCGTACTGCTCGACCGTGCGCAGCGCGGCGCGGCTGAGCCGACTGCCGGCGGGCGCGAAGGCGCGCGCGAGCGCCGCGAGCTCGTCACGGCGCTCGCGGAGTGGAGGCAGCGCCAGCGTGAGCACCTGCAATCGATAGTAGAGATCGGCGCGGAACGCTCCCTCCTGCACGCGCTGGGCGAGCGGCTGGTTGGTGGCCGCAACGACGCGGGCGTCGCTGCGCAGCTCCGAGGTGCCGCCAAGCCGCCGGAAGGTTCGCTCCTCGAGCACCTTGAGGAGCTTGGGCTGCACCTCGGTGACCACCTCACCGATCTCGTCGAGGAAGAGCGTGCCGCGACCGGCGACTTCGAACAGCCCGCGCTTGGCCTGCTTCGCGTCGGTGAACGCGCCGCGCTCGTGGCCGAACAGCTCACTCTCGAGGAAGGTGGCGCTGAGCGACGCGCCGTTGACCTCGACGAAGGGTTGGGTAGCGCGTGCAGAGCGCTCGTGGATGCGGCGCGCGACGAATCCCTTGCCGGTTCCCGTCTCGCCGACGATGAGCACGGGCACGTCGTCGTTGCGCGCGGCGAGCTCGATCAGCCGCTCGAGCGAGGGAGGGCCGCCGGCGCCGACATCGCCGTCGGGATCCGCGTCGCCGCGGCGGGCGCGCAGCACCGAGACCTCACGGCGCAGGCCGACCAGCTCGGCCGCCCGTGTCACGGCGACGGCGAGCGCGTCGAGGTCGACCGGCTTCTCGAGGAAATCGAGCGCGCCCTGCTGCATGGCACGCACGGCGGTGGGCACGTCGGCATGGCCGGTGAGCACGATGACGCCGAGCCCCGGGTCGTCGGCGCGCAGTGCCTCGAGCAGTGTGAGCCCACTCGCGTCGGGGAGGCGCAGATCGACCAGGACGACGTCGGGCGCGTGCTCGGCGGCGGCCTGCCGCCCGGCAGTCGCTGTCGCGGCGACGCGCACGACGTAGCCGAGCGCGTCGAAATAGTCGGCGAGCGTCTCGCGGACCGTCTGGTCGTCGTCGACGACGAGGATGGACGTCATCGCGCGCGCGTGCGAACGACGGTCGACACGCGGACGCGCGCCGCGATCACGCGCTCACGAGTGGGAGCAGAACGGTGGCGGTGGTGCCGCACTCGGGGGCGCTCTCGAGCGAGATCGTGCCGCCGTGCTCCTCGACGATGCGCTGGCAGAGCGCGAGCCCGATCCCGGTGCCACCCGGCTTGGTGGAGAAGAAGATCTCGAACACGCGCGAGAGCACGTCCGGTGGAATGGCCGCGCCGCCGTTCTGCAGGCGGCAGCGCCACATGCCGGTGGGGAGCACGCTCGACGTGAGCGTCAGGTCGCTCGCTTCCGGCGCGGCGTCGGTGGCGTTGACGAGCAGGTTGATGAACACCTGCGCGAGCTGCTGCGGGTCGATCGCGCACTGAGCGTGCGCGGCGCGCGTGCGCTCGAGCAGGATGGCGCGCCGCTCGAGGAGCCCGCGCTGGTTCTCGAGCACCTCGTCCCAGACGTCGTCGGGATCGCCCGTCTGGAGTCGGATCGGGCTGGGGCGCCCGTACTCGAGCAGCGACGTGACCATGCTGTTCAGCCGTTCGACCTCGCGCAGGATGCGACCGACGTTCTTCTCGACGACGGGATCGTCCCGGACGCGGAAGCGGAGCAACTGTGCCGCGGACGAGATGCCGAACAGCGGATTGCGCAGCTCGTGGGCGACACCAGCCGACACCTCGCCGATGGCCTCGAGGCGGCGCTTGTGCCCGACGCGCTCGACGAGGCGCGCTCGCTCGACGGCGGCGGCCGTCTCGGCGGCGATCGTGGCGAGCACGCGGCGGGACTCCTCGACGCGATGCGGCGCGAGCGGACCTGACGTGAGCGTGATCGCGCCGAGCACTCCGCCGTCGCTCATCATCGGTGCCGTGATCTCGATGGCATCGCCCGAGGCGTTCGTCACCACCTGACCGACGTGGAGTGCGTCCGTCCAGCCGGGGGTCAGGCGCGCGGTGATGGATGCTTCGTCGTCCGCGAAGCCCGAGTGATGGACCAGACGCAGCGCCGCGGTCTCACCGTCGGCCAGCGCGACGGCGACCGCGTCGCAGGCCATGGCGCGGCGCAGCTGCTGCACCACCTCGTGCACGACGCGGTCGACGCTGATCGTTCGCGCCAGCGCCATCCCGGTGTCGATGAGCACCTCGCGCCAGCGATGACTCGGCGTGATGTCGACGGTGGAGAAGGCGAAGCCGGTGACGGCGTGCCCTTCACCGAGCGCGCTCACCTGCATGAGGAAGATCCGCTCCTCGACGGGAGAGCTGCAGGGAAACTCCCAGGCGATCGACGTCGCGCGTCCCTCGCGCAGCGTCGCCATGGCCTGCTCGATCTGCTCGCGTGTGGCCACGTCGGCGATCGCCTCCCAGATGGAGGTGCCGATCACCGTGTCCTCGTCGCCGAGCTGCGGAGCGCCGTTGTTCTGGGCGAACCGCGCCCACGAGCGATTCATGAACGTGATGCGCCCGTCCAGATCCACCGTGTAGATGGTCATCGGCAGGGCGTCGAGCACCTGGCGCTCGAGAGACGTCATGAGCGGCATGAGCGGAATGTTACGAGACGGCGACGAGGGACGGAAGCAAAACGCCGAAGGGCGCGGCCTGGTTCGCCACGCCCTCCGGTACGAGATGCCGCCCTGGGCCTCGCTCAGCGCCGTCGGCCGGCGCTCTTCTTGGCCGTCTTCTTCGCGCCGCCCTTCCTGGCGGTGCTCTTCTTGGCGCCCGTCTTCCCGGCCGAGCTCTTCTTGGCCGAGCTCTTCCTGACGGCCTTCTTCGCGCCGCCCCCCGCCTTCCTGGCGGAAGACTTCTTGGCCGTCTTCTTCGCAGTCGCCTTCTTCGGCGCACTCTTCTTCGCACCGCCCTTCTTGGCCGCGCTCTTCCCGGCGGCCTTCTTCGCCGGCGGCGCCTGCTTGGCGCCACCGCCGGACTTGGAGGCGGCCTTCTTCGCGGTACCTCCGCCGGATCGCGCACCGGCCCCGGCGGACTCCTCGAAGACGTTGCCACGGACGACGGCGCTCTTGCCGCTCGGCGGCTCGGCGGTGGCGGGATGCTTGGAGGCCGTCACCGGCGTCTTGGCGGCCGCGCTCCCGGCGGCTCCTGCTCCGCCGCGGCCGGCCGCTCCGGGGGCGCCCCCACCGGCGGGGCGGCCCGCGGAGCGCGGAGCGCGGGCTACGACGAGGGGGCTCTCCTCCTCGTCTTCATCGCCCTCGACGACCGGCGTGCCGAGCCCCTCCTCCTCGTCGTCGTCGGAGTCGTCGGTGCTGTCCCAGAGGTCGTCGCTGTCGTCCTTGTGGGTCGTCCAGCCGCCATCCTCTTCGTCGTCGTCGTCGTAGGACGACCCGCCTCCGCCGCCATAGCCAAGATCGTCGACGTCGTCGTCGCGATCGGAGAATCGGAGCTCGTCGTTCACCTCGTCACCGCGCGGCATCACCGCCTCCTGTGGAGATAGGAAAGTCGGACCAAACAAATCGTCCCGGCAGTGCGGAGTGCAGGACGTGCGACCCGCGCGGCGCGCGCTGCACACCGTATGCCTTGTCCCGGACGATCGCCGGCATCACCGCACGTCACCCATGTTCGAGTGTCGCGCAGACGACTTCGTGCATGACCACCCTTGTAAGGCCGCGCGCGGAATCCGTCAAGCGGATTCCGCGCGCGGGGGAGCGGGAGACGTGATGACGCGCAGCGCGCGATGCGCCTGCGCACGGCGCGTTGTCAGTCGCCGGCAGTCGGGGTTGGGGCCGGCGCGTGTCCCGGGACCGGCGAGGGGGTAGCGACCGCCGCATCGTGGTCCTTGGCGCTGGTGAGCCGCGAGGTCACCCAGCTGCCGAGATCGTCGAGGAAGGTGTACATCACCGGCACGACGAAGAGCGTGAGCAGGGTGGAGGTGATGAGCCCTCCGATCACGGCGCGCGCCATCGGCGCTCGCTGCTCGGCACCCGCGCCGATGGCCAGCGCCAGCGGGATCATGCCGAAGATCATGGCCACGGTGGTCATGATGATCGGCCGCAGGCGGATCCGGCCGGCGGAGAGCAGCGCGGCGGCGCGTTCCTTCCCGTCCGCGCGGAGCTGGTTTGTGAAATCGACGAGCAGGATGCCGTTCTTCGTCACGAGCCCCATGAGCATGATGATGCCGATCATCGTCATCACGTTCAGGTTGCCACGCGTGAGAAGCAGCGCGAGCGCGACGCCGATGAAGCTGAGCGGCAGCGCCAGCATGATCGCCAGCGGCTGGAGGAACGAGCCGAAGAGCGACGCGAGGATGAGGTAGATGAAGACGACGGCGAGCATGAGGGCCTCGAGCACGTAGCCCTTCGTCTCCTCGAGGCTCTGGACGTCGCCACCGAACTCCGTGTGGTAGCCGGGCGGGAGGCCGAGCGCGTCGATCGTCTCCTGGACGGCGCGCGCGACGTCGCCGAGGGCGAAGCCCGGGAGCACGCCGGCGGAGAGGGTCACCTGCTGCTCGAGCTGACGCCGCTCGATCTGCTGCGGGCCGACGCCGGCGCGCACGTCGGCCACCTGGGAGAGCGGCACCATCGACGGGAGCCCGTTCGCGCCGTTGAAGGTGGACGCGACGGGCAGCCCCGAGACGTCCGCCGCCGACGTGCGCAGCGAGTCCGGGAAGAGGACGACGACGTCGTGCGAGAAGCCCTGTGGATCCTCCCACGTGGTGACCCGGGAGCCGCTGAACAGCGGCTGGAGCGTCGAGGCCACGGCGCCGACGCCGAGCCCGGCGCGCCAGGCTTCCTGCCGGTCGACATGCACGTCGAGCTGCGGGATGTCGCCCTCCTCGCTCGAGTTGGGCTCGGCCACGCCGCTCACGTTGCGGACGGCCTGCAGGGTGCGATCGGCGACCATCTTGAGCCGCGTCGGCTCAGGGCCCTGCACGCTGACCTGGATCGGCGGCCGGAAGCCGCCGAAGATCGAGCGCTGCCCCTGGATCTGGGGGCGCACGCCGGGGATCTGGCGCAGCTTGCCGCGGAGGTCGTTCTGGATCTCGGCGAGCTCGCGCTTCCGGTCGTGCTTGAGTGCGACGAAGACCTGCCCCTGGTTCGGCGAGCCGCGGAAGCCACCGCCGACGGAGAGATAGGTGAAATCGGTCTCCGGCTGCTTGAGCAGGAAGTCGGCGATCTCCCGCCCGCGCCCCACCGTGTACTCGAGCCTCGACCCGGGCGGGGTGCGGAAGCTCACGGTGAACTCGTCGCCGTTGACGTCGGGGAGCCAGGTGAAGCCGAGCTTCGGGAGGATAAGGAAGCTGGCGACGATGGTGGAGGCCGCGACGGCGAGGACGGTGAGCCGATGCGACAGGGCCCAGCCCAGCCCGCGCGGATAGCGGTCGGCGACGCGCTCGAACCAGTCGTTGAACGCGAAGGCGACGCGGCGGATGGGGTTCGCCTTCTTCCGCTGTGCGGCCTGGTGCTCGCCTCCGTCGTTGGCGCTGTGCTCGATCTCGGGATCGGCCCACACGCTCGACAGCATCGGGTCGAGCGTGAAGCTCACGAACAGCGACACGAGCACGGCGAAGGTGACCGTGACGCCGAACTGGAAGAAGATCTTGCCGATGACGCCGCCCATGAACGCGACGGGGATGAACACGGCCACGACGGCGAACGTCGTCGCCATGACGGCGAGCCCGATCTCGTCGGTGCCCTCCTTCGCGGCGAGATCGTGCGCTTTTCCCATCTCGAGATGTCGCACGATGTTCTCGCGTACGACGATCGCATCGTCGATCAGGAGCCCGATCGCGAGCGACAGCGCGAGCAGCGTCATGGTGTTCACGGTGAAGTCGAACACCCACATGATGAAGAACGCGCTGATGATCGACACCGGCAGCGTGAGGCCGGTGATGACGGTCGACCGCCAGGAGTTCAGGAACAGGTAGATGATCATCACCGTGAGCGCGGCGCCCAGCACGATCGAGAGCTGCACGTCGGCGAGCGATTCGCGGATGCGGCGCGAATCGTCGCGGATGACGGTCATCTTGATGTCGTTCGGGAGCTGACGCTCGAGCTCTCCGACGGCGCTGCGCACCGCGTCGGCGACGGCGACGGTGTTGGAGCCCGAGATCTTCAAAATCTCGAGCGACACCGCCGACGCGAAGCCCGACGGATCGCTGATCTCGGCGGCCGTCCGCCGCTCGGCGGCACCGTCGACCACCGTCGCCACGTCGCCGATTCGAATCGGCGTACCGTTGCGCACCGCGACCGGGATGTCGGCGAACGCGGCCGGGTCGGTGATGCGTCCGGTGACGCGCACGAGCCGCTCGGTCGCTCCGCGCTCGATGCGGCCGGCAGGCACTTCCTGATTCTCGCGCTGGAGCGCGGTGGAGAGCTGCGCCGGGGAGAGCCCGTAGGCGTTGAGTGCGACGGGATCCACCTGCACGCGGATCTGCCGCGGGTTGCCACCGACGACGTTGACGCCGCCGACTCCCTCGATGGCTTCGATGCGCGTCTGCACGACCTCGATGGCGAGGTCGGTGATCTCGCGAATCGACCGCTCGTTCGACCGGAGCGCGATCGACATGATCGGCTGCTCGTTGGGGTCGAAGTGCTGGATGATCGGCTCCTGGATGTCCTCGGGGAGCGCGCGGCGGATGCGCGCCACCTTGGCCTGCACGTCCTGCTGCGCGACGGCGACGTCGACGCCGAGGTTGAACTGCAGGCGGACGATCGAGACGCCCTCGAGCGAGGTGGAGGTGATCTCCTTGATCCCCTGAACCGTGTTGAGCGCTTCCTCGATCGGCTTGGAGATCTCGCGCATCATCACTTCGGGCGACGCGCCCGGATAGGTGGTCTGCGCGACGACGACCGGGTAGGTGATGTCGGGATATTCGTCGATGGCCAGCCGCTTGTAGCTGACGACGCCGAGCACGACGAGCGCCACCATCATCATGGTGGCGAACACCGGTCGCTTGATCGAGACGTCGGAGAGGATCATCGGAAGACCTGGTGCTGGATGGGCGGGCGCAGAGCAAGAGGCGCCCGCGTGCCTACGGCCGGCGGACCTGCTGCCGCTCGGCGCCGGCGATCGTGACCTGCATGCCGCGGCCGAGCGTTCCGACGTTGCCGACGACGATCTTGTCGCCCGCCTGGAGCCCCTCGGTGACCTGAGCAACACCCTGTTGCTCGTCCACGGCGCCGAGCTGCACGGGCGCGGAGTTCAGCGTCTTGCCGTCGATGCGGTAGACGAAGGGCTTGCCGTCCTCCTGGCCCTGGCGCAGGGCGGCGGTCGGGATGGCAAGCACGTTCGTCAGCGTCCGGGCCACGACGCGTCCGGTGGCGAAGGTGCCGCCGCGGAGCGTGTTGCCGGGGTTGGGCACCTGCACGTACACTGTCACAGCGCGCGTGGCCGGGTCGATCGTCGGGCTGACGCGCGCGACGCTGCCGTCGAACCGCCGCCCGTCGGCGACGAAGTGGACCACCTGGCCGACGCGCACCGGGGCCGCCTGTCGCGCGGGCACGGCGGCGGCCAGCTCGAGCGTCCCGCTCCGCACGATGGTGAACA